>WNFL01400136.1_pt2 | contig 13833 bp, 12 predicted proteins | sample 5400361 | NCBI WGS metagenome assembly WNFL01 (sample SAMN13153351, study PRJNA577476) | soil metagenome | isolation source: 40 cm soil on Douglas fir-dominated hillslope | place: USA:California | collected 2013-09-17
TCCTGGCGCGGCACTTCCCGCCGCGCCCCGACGACGCGAACGAGCTACCGGACCGGCCGCGAGGAGCCTGACTTCCTCAGGCACTTCGGGCACAGCCCGTAGAGGATGTGCCGGTGCTGAGTGAGTCGATAGCCGTGCTCCGCTGCGACCTTCTCCTGTTCTTCCTCGATCAGCGGGTTCTCGAACTCGACGATCGCGCCGCAGCCGGTGCAGATCAGGTGATCGTGGTGGTGACCCTCGCGCTCGTAGAGAGTCACTCCGTCGCGGAAGTGGTGCGCGCGCGCGACTCCGGCGTCGCAGAACAGCTTCAGCGCGCGGTACACCGTCGCGGCGCCCACCTCGGGATGCCGCGCGCGCACGACCTCGTACAGCTCCTCGCTGCTGACGTGACCCTTCGCGGCGACGAACGCGTCGAGGATCGCCTCGCGTTGGCGGGTCTGTTTGAGGCCGTGGCTCGCGAGGTGTTCCGCCAGCTGCTTGTGCATCCGCCGGTCGGACTCGGCACTCGATGCCATCGCCGGGCACGCTATCGGGGGCCGGTACGCCTGTCAACGCGCCAGGACAGGAGCAGTCTGATCGCGCCGCCGATGTCGGGGTCGTCGAGCAGGCCGAGGTCGCGGTAGGTCACCTCGAGTCTCTCGCGCACCTCGCTCGCGCGCGCCATGCGCACCACGTCGCGGGCGCAGGCTTCCAGCGCCGCGGCGTTCATGGTGCGAACCACTTGCCGGATCACGAGCACCGAGAAGGGCGCCATCGAGAGCTCGTCGATCCCCATGCCGACGAACAGCGGCGCGACGACGGGGTTGCCGCCGAGCTCCCCGCAGACCGCGCACGGGATCCCCGCGGCGCGCGCGCTCGCGGCCGCGTAGGCGATGCCCGAGAGGACGCCGGGGTGGAACGGGTCGTAGGCGGCGGCGACCCGCTCGTTCTCGCGGTCGGTGGCGAGCGTGTACTGCATCAAGTCGTTGGTGCCGATCGAGAAGAAGTCGCTCGCCTTCGCGAGGTGCTCGGCGATCGCGACCGCCGCCGGTGTCTCGATCATCACGCCCAGCGGCGGCGGGTCCTTGCCGAGCTCGCGACACACCTCCAGGAGCAGCTCGCGCGACGCCTCGAGCTCGTCGAGCGACGCGATCATCGGCAGCATCACCTTGACGTTGCCGCGGGTGTTCGCGCGCACGATCGCGCGCAGCTGCGTGCGAAACAGCTCCGGCCGGTCGAGCAGGATGCGGATCGCGCGCCAGCCGAGCTGCGGGTTCGCCTCGGAGACGTGCTCGTTCGGCAGCGCCTTGTCGCCGCCGAGATCGAAGCAGCGCACGGTCACCGGGTCGGGCGCGACCTGCTCCGCCACGCGCAGATAGCCGCGGAGCTGCTCGTCCTCGTCGGGCAGGCCGCGCGACGAGAGCGCGAGAATCTCGGTGCGCAGGAGGCCGACGCCCTCGGCGCCGTAGCGCTTCACCAGGTCGAGGTCGAACAGGCCGCCGATGTTCGCCGACAGGCGCACGCGGCGGCCGTCGAGTGTCTCGCTCGGCAGGCCGCGCAGCTCATCGAGCCGGCCGCGCAGGCGCTCGTAGCGGTCGGCGATCTGCGTGTAGTGCGCGCGCTGGTCGCGGGTCGGCTTCGCGATCACCACGCCCTCGAGCCCGTCGACGATCAGCTCGTCCTCGGGCGACAGGTTCGACGCCACGCGCGGCACGCCCGAGACCGCGGGGATCTCGAGCGAGCGGGCGAAGATCGCGGCATGACTCGTCGGTCCGCCATGCTCGGTCACCAGGCCCGCGACCTTCTCCGTCTCCAGCAGCACGAACTCGGTGGGCGTGATGCGCTCGGCGACGACGATCACGCCCTGACGCAGTTTGGTGTTGTGGAGCCGCACGCCGACCAGCTCGCCGACGGCGCGCTGCAGCACGTCCTCGAGGTCGGCCGCGCGCTCGCGCAGGGTCACGTCCTCGGTGGAGGCCAGGATCGACGCGTAGCCCTGCAGGGTCTCGACCAGCGCGCGCGCGCCGTTGCCGTGCACGCCGAGCTGGCGGCGCAGCCGCGCGCGGAAGCCCTGGTCCTCCAGAATCATGATGTGCGTGGTGAACACGTCCGCGAGCTCTTCGCCGAAGCGCTCGCCGACGGTTTCGCGCAGGTCGTTCAGCTGGCGCACAGTCTCGCGCAGCGCGCGCTGCAATCCGCGCCACTCCGCCGCGATCGTGCGCGCCGGCCGGTAGTCGAGATTCCCCAGATCGAGGCGCGGCGCGAGCACGTGCACCGGGCCACGCGCGACGCCGGGCGACGTGCCGATCCCGCGCAGCACGGCGCCGGGCTTGCGCGGCTCGAGCGGTTGCGCGGCACCGCTCGCGCGGCCGTGACCCGCCTCGCGCAGCGCGCGATCGAGCAGGCGCGCGTTCAACACGATCGAGCCGACCTGCGCCGCGATCATCTCCAGGAGCTCGAGCTGCTCGCGCGGGAACACGCGCACGCGCGCGGTGCGCGCCGTCAGCACGCCCACCGGCTCGCCGCGCACCAGCAGCGGCACCGCGACAAGTGACCGGAAGCGCTGCTCACCCGAGTAGGGGAACGCGTGCACGCGCGTGTCCTTGCGCACGTCCGGCACCGCGATCGTCTTGCGCTCCTCGAGCGCGCGGCCGGCGATGCCCTGCCCCACGCGGATGCGCATGCGCCCGACCGCCTGCGGATTCAGACCGCGCGTCGCGCGCAGCACCAGGCGCTCACCGTCGTCCTCGAGCAGATAGATCGAACACGCCGACGCGCGCATCCAGCGCGCGACCAGGCGCACGACGTTGTTCAGCGTCTCCTCGAGGTCGTGGCTGCGGGTGAGCAGACGGCCGAGGTCGCGCAGCAGGTTCGCGGACGGGCGCGGCATGCGTCGAGTCTAGCGACTGACTGCGCGGCGCAGAAAAAAAGCACGACACGCAGAGGCCTGCGTGGCGTGCTCTGGGCGAAGAAGGTCGCCCTGAATTCGACTCGGGGCTCAGTCCAGGAAGACCTGGTCCTTGTCCTCGAAGCGCATCCCCAGGGCCAGGAGGATCTTGCGCTTGGTGTCCATCCGACAGTTCATGCCCTTCTCCACGGAGTGGATGGTGCGGAGCGCAACCTTGGCCTTCTTCGCCAACTGCGCTTGGGTCATGAGCTTGTTTTCGCGCAGCTCACGTACCCGGTTCCGCTTCCGGGGCTTGCTGTCGTCCATGTGCTCTTCGATGCTCGTGTGCTCCATTGCGTGGAGCTCCTCCAGGTCAGTAGGGAAGCCCCCCTCACAGAGGCTCCCTATTGCGTACTCGCCCCATTCGATCGGGACTGCCAAGCTGCTTCTTTAGTGGGGGCCGACATTTAGACGCGCGGGCCGCCTCGTCGCCGCGCGTCCGAGACGAGCCCACACGCGGGTGATTTGCGAAGGTGTTGCGCCTGCATCTGCGCGCTGCGTGCCGGCGCGAGAGCAGCGATGTCGAGGAGCGATCCCTGACCGAGCCGGGCACCGAGCGTGCGAAACCCTCGGAAGCGAAGTCGGGGCGAGCCGCGCAGATCGCGCGACGGCTGGCGGTGGTCGCGTTGCTGCTGGCGCTGGCCTCGGGGGTCGCGCTCTTCGCCGCGCTCTACACGGCCGATGCCGCGTTCATCGCGGGGGCGCTGTCGAAGCTCCTGGGCCGGCACGTCGAGATCGGTCGGGTGACCTTCCACTTCGGGAGGCGGCTGGAGCTGGAGCTGGAGCAGGTGAGGGTCGCGGACCACCCGGGCGACCGGCCGATGCTCGAGGTCGGTCGCGCGCGCGGCGTGCAGGCCTGGCCACGCCTGCTCGCGGGTCAGTATGTCCCGCTCGACTGGACGCTCGATGCGCCGGTGCTTCGCATACACACCGATGTGACGGGGCCGATCGACCTCTCGGCGCTGCCGCGCCTGGGCCTGCACGTGACGGACGGGCGGGTCGACGTCACCACCGCCGCGGGCGAGGCGTGGTCACTGAGCGGTCTCCAGCTCGACGCGCGCCGCGCCCGCTTCGGCACGCGGGTCGAGGGGGAGGGCAGCGCGCGCCTGTCTCGCGGGGAGACACCGGTCACGGAGCTGGCGCTGCACTTCTCCGCCGCGCGCGACCACGCCGACTTGAAGGGCAGCGTCGCGGCGCTCGATCTCGCCGCGCTCCCGAAGACCGCGGTCACGCCGCGCGGCAGTGGCGAGGGCGGCTTCGACCTCACCGTGAGCCAGGGCGGCGCGGTGCACGGGAAGGTCCACCTCGAGGTGCAGCGCTTCGCGCTGCGTATCCCGAAGCTCTCCGGGCCGATCGCGCCGGCGACCGCGCGCATCGCCGCCGACGTCGACTGGCGCCCCGGGCTACTCGCGCTCGACCTGCATCCGCTCGAGCTCGACGACCTGGTGGTGAGCGGGCCGCTGCGCGTGAGCACGGCGCGCAACGGCCGATTCGTCGCCGACTTGAGTCTGGCGCCGTTCGAGCCCGCGCACCGCGAGCGCGTGAACGCGCTGACGTTCCTGGCGCTGCGTTTCGCGAGCTGGGCGCGCGTGAAGACGCGCATCGAGGCCGGCGTGGTCGAGGACATCCACTTCGCGCTCGACGTGCCGAGCGCCGCCGTCGCCGAGAGTCTCTCGTACGACGCGCCGCTGGCGCCGGACGCGTTCGTGCTCGAGCTGCGCGTGCGCGACGGCACGTACCGGCCCAAGCCCGACGACTCCGCGCTCGAGCACCTGCAGGGCGAGCTGGAGATCCGCGGCGAGGTCATGGAGATCCGCCACATGCGCATGATTCACGAGGGCGAGCCGCTGCCCGAGATCAACGTGCAGCTCACCGGCATGCACCGACTCGTGCACCTGCCGGACGCCGAGGACCACGTGGCGGGCGGACCGGGGGTCGATCTCGACGGCCTCGCGCCTTTGGCTGCCGCGCTGCGGGCCGGCGAGGGGCAAGCCAGGGAGCCGACGGTCCTGCACTTCCAGGACCTCGCGATCCGCATGCCGCAGTTCATGCTGCCGCTGCGCGAGGCCGAGGGCTCGCTGCGCTTTCCCGACGGCGGCATCGCGGCCGATCCGGTCGAGGGCGTGCTCGGCGGCGCACCCGCGCGGCTCAGCGCGAGGTGGAACCGGGCGGCCGACCGGGTCGACGTCGACGTCCAGTATCTCGAGGGCGTCGCGCCCGGTGGCCCGATCACCGGCCCGACCTGGCTCTCGGCCAAGGTGGAGTTCGACAAATTGGACCTGCCCGACTGGCCGCTCGACGAAGTGAGCGCTCGCCTGGGCGCGGAGGGCGCGCGAGTCACCCTCAGCGCTCTGCGCGCGCGGCTCGCGGGCGGCAAGCTCGGCGGCAGCGGTCAGCTCGACCTCTCGCTGGCGGATCGGGCGCCGTTCGATCTCGAGTTCGCGGTCTTCGGATTCGACCCGCTGCCGCTGTGCACGACGTTCAGCTTGCCGCCGGAGAGCGTGACGGGCCGGGGCGAGGCAAGGGTGCACATCTCGGGCGCGCTGCGGCCGGGCGGAGACTTCGCCACCGAGGGCACGCTCGCGACCAAGCTGCGGCTGAAGGACGGGACCGTCGCGCGCCTGCCCGCGCTGGTCGCGATCGCGCGGCTGCCCTCGCTCTCCGGAGTCACCGGGCTCGTGGGCAAGCCGCTGCCATACAAGACCGTGGAGCTCGACCTCGCGCTCGCGAACGGGAAGCTGGGCTTCGCGGATGGCAAGCTGCTCGGGCCGCAGCTGCGCATGCTCGCGAACGGTGAGATCGACTTCAACACGCCGGAACGGCAGACCGACTTCGTGATCGCGCTGCTGTTTCTGCAAACACTCGACCGCATGCTCGACCAGGTGCCCTTCGTACGGAACGTGGTGCTGGGCGAGGACAAGAACCTGATCGCGGTGTACCTCCGGCTGCAGGGACCGCGCGACAACCTCACGGTGACTCCGATGGCGCCGCAGACCGTGCAGAGCGTCGTCGGCTTCACGTCGAGCGCGGTCATGAGCGGGGTGCGGCGCCTCGGCCGACTGTTCCGGCCCGGCGCCGAGAGCGGCGCCGTCGCGACGCCGGCCCCCAGCTCCCCGAAGCCCTGAGGTAGGGGTAGACTTCCCGCCCTGTGAGCGAGGCGGTCGAGCGAATTCGCAAAGAGATGGCGCGGGTGCTCGTCGGCCAGCGCGAGCTCGTCGACGGTCTGCTGATCGCACTCCTGTGTCAGGGACACGTGCTGGTCGAGGGCGTGCCGGGACTCGCGAAGACCACGGCGGTGCGCACCTTCGCGCGCGTGCTCGATCTCTCGTTCCGGCGCATCCAGTTCACGCCCGACCTGTTGCCCGCGGACCTGTTGGGCACGCAGGTGTACGAGCCGGCGCACTCCACGTTCCGCCTGCACCGCGGCCCGATCTTCCACCACGTCATCCTCGCGGACGAGATCAACCGCGCGCCCGCGAAGGTGCAGAGCGCGCTGCTCGAGGCGATGGAGGAGCGCCAGGTCACCCTGGTCGGCGAGACGCTGCGCCTGCCGGAGCCGTTCCTGGTCATGGCTACACAGAATCCTGTAGAGCAGGAGGGCGTGTATCCGCTGCCCGAGGCGCAGGTCGACCGCTTCATGCTGAAGCTGCGCGTCGACTACCCGACGCGCGAGGAAGAGATCGAGGTCGTGCGCAGCCGCACGGCGCCCGGCGAGATCGAGCTGCCGACGGCGGCACTCTCGGCGAGCGAGATCATGTCGCTGCGCGAGACCGTGCGCGCGCTGCACGTCGAGCCGTCGCTCCTGGAGTACGCCGTGTCACTCGTCGCGAAGAGCCGAACGCTCGGCGCCGTCGAGCTCGGCGGCTCGCCGCGCGCGTCGATCTATTTGATCGAGGCGGCGCGGGCGCGCGCGTATCTCGAGCAGCGCGACTACGTCTTGCCCGAGGACGTGAAGCGCGTGGCGCCCGCGGTGCTGCGGCATCGCCTGCTCCTCTCCTACGAAGCCGCCGCCGAGGGGCAGACCTCCGACGCGATCGTCCGCGAGCTGCTCGCGGCCGTCCCGACCCCGTGACCGCGGAGCTCGCCGGGCTCGCGCGCCGCCTGCGCGTGCGCGCCCGCCGCGACGTGACCACCTCGCTGACCGGCGCCTAGCGACTACGCGCCCGGCGACGACGTGCGCTGGATCGAGTGGAACGCCACGGCGCGCCTCGGCCGGCCGATCGCGAAGCGGATGCGCGAGGAGCGCGATCTGGTGCTCGCGCTGCTCATCGACGTGTCTCGCTCGCTCGACTACGGCACCGGCGAGGCGACCAAGCAGGACGCGGCGCGCCGCGCCTCGGCCGCGCTCGCCGCGGCGGCGATCGCGTCACAGGATCGCGTCGCCCTGGCGCTGTTCGGCGAGCGCCTGCAGCGGGTGCTCTCGCCCGGCACCGGCCCGCTGCAGCGCGAGCGCGTGCTGCACGCGCTCGAGGAGAGCCCGGACGGCGAGCGCACCGACGCCGGTCCCGCGCTCGACTGGGCGGCGGAGAAGCTGCCGCGTCACTCCGTCGTGGTGTTGATCTCCGACTTCTTGTTCCCCGATCCCGGCGCGCCGCTGCGCCGCTGCGCGAGCAAGCACGAGCTCGTCGCGCTGCGGGTGCGCGATCCGTCGGACGAGCCACCCGCGCGCCTCCCGCCCGTGCGCGTGCGCGCCGCGGAAGATCGGCGCGCCCGCGTGTGGCGGCGTTCGTCGCAGGTCGCGCACTCACTCGCGCCCGCCTTGCCCGAGTCCGCGCTGCGCGGGCTCGGCGCCGACTACGGCGAGCTCTGGACGGGCGCGCGCCTCCTGCCCAGCCTGCTGCGCTTCTTCGAGGAGCGCGCGCGGAGACGCGCGTGAGAGAGCGCGCGCTGCTCGCGGCGCTGCTCGCCGTCGCCGCGTGTGACCGCGGCGCGGTGCCGACTCTGGGCATCGGCGCGCGAATCACGCTCGACCGCAGCGAGACGCGCGTCGGCGACCCGGTCGGAGTCACCGTCGAGGTCGAGACACCCGCGGGCTGGTCGGTGCAGGCGCCGCCGGCTCCGAGCGCGGAGGCGTTCGCCTCGGACTCGGTCGAGCTCGTCGAGCCGATCGCCGTGCCGGGTGGACTGCGGCATCACTTCCTCTGGACGCTGCGCGCGCGCGAGGTCGGCGATCAGGCGCTGCCCTGGATCGACATCCCGCTGGTGCGGCCCGACGGGAACGTGCAGCCGCTCCGCGTCGGCGGCATGCCGCTCCCGGTGCTCTCGGTGAAGGCCGATCTGCCGGAACGCGCTGCCGTCTTCGACATCCGCGGCGCGCCGCCAGAGAAGCCGACACCGCTCTGGGTATGGGCACTCGCCGCGCTCGGCGCCGCGCTGTTCACCGCCGCGTTTCGCGCGCTGCGACGCCGCGCGCGCGCCGCCGGAGAGCGCGCGGGTCGCGTGCTGACGGCGGGCCGGAGCGCGCTCGCCCTGCTCGACGGCGTCGAGAGCGAGAGCGATGCGCGCGGCTTCGCCACGCGCGTGCGCGCGGCGCTGCTCGGCTTCGTCGAGGCCTGCTGGAGCGTGAAGACCGCCGCAGTGACTCCGGGAGAGCTGCCCGCGGAGGTCGACGGCGACATCGTGCGCATCCTCGGCGTCCTCGAGGACGCGCGCTTCGCGCCCGATCCGGCGCGCACGGCGCTCGGCGGCCTCGCCGAACGCGCGCGCGAACGCGTGCGACATGTGGCGAACCTCCGCGCTTAGCGCGCTGTCGGCGCGCGCGCTCACCGTCGAGGCGCCGCTCGTGCTGTGGCTCGGGCTCGCGGCGCTGGTCGGGTTCGCGCTCCTCGTCGCGCTGCGCGGCCCGAGGCGCGTGCGCGTGCCCAGCACCGGCGCCGCGCGCGGGCCGCTCGGCGCGCTCGATCTTCCCTGGGTCGCATCGCTCGCGCTGCGCTTCGGGGCGCTCGCGCTCGTGGCCGTGACGGCGGCGCGGCCCGTCGGGCTCGTGGCGGAGAACCCCGCGAGCGGCTCCGGCGTCGATCTCGTGATCGCGCTCGACGCGTCGGGCAGCATGCTCGCGCTCGACGCCGAGCTCGACGGCCGCCAGGTGACTCGTCTCGATCTCGCCAAGCGCGTCGTCGCCGACTTCGTGCGCGCGCGCAGCGGCGATCGCATCGGTCTGGTCGCGTTCGGCGAGCACGCGTTCACGCAGTGCCCGCTCACCGTCGACCACCGATTGGTGCTCGAGTCACTCGAGCGCGTCGACGTCGGCGTGGTCGGCGATGCCACGGCGCTCGGCGAAGCGATCGGGCTCGGCGCCCGCCGCCTGCGCTCGGCAGGCGGGCCCGACGACGCGCGCCGCATCCTCGTGCTCGTGACCGATGGGCGCCACAACTCCGGGAAGCTCGCGCCCAAGACCGCCGCGGATCTCGCCCGGCTCGGCGGCGTGCGCATCCATGCCGTCGGCATCGGCACCGACGGGTTGGTGCCGTTCGCTCAGCCCGGCGCCGAGGCGCCGATGCGCTTCGAGCGCGTCGACCTCGACCGCGAGACACTGCAGCTGGTGGCCGACGCGACGGGCGGTCGCTTCTTCCAGGCGCGCCGGCCCGAGGACCTGCGCGCGGTGACGGACGCGATCGATCGACTCGAGGCCCGGCCGCGCGCGCTCGATCCGCGCTTCCGCCACGCGTCGCTGGCGCCGCTCACGCTCGCGCTGGCCCTGGCCCTGTTGCTGACCGAGGCCGCGCTCGCGCACGGCCTCGTGCGGAGACTGCCGTGAGTGAGCTCGCCTGGCCATGGCTCGCCGCTCTGGCCGTCGCCGCGCTGGCGGCGCAGGCGTCCGTGCGCGGCGGGCGCGAGATGCGCGCGTGGCTCGGCCGCGATCCGGCCCGCTTCGCGCGACCCCTGCGCGCGCTCGCGCTGGCGCTCGGGGCCGCGTGTCTCGCATTCGCGCTGCGCGCCGCCCTCACGACCCCGGAGCAGCTCTCGGGTGACGGCGCGGACGTCGTGCTGGCGATCGACGTGTCGCAGAGCATGGACGTCGCCGACGTCGCTCCCACGCGCCTGCGCCGCGCGCTGCGCACGGCCGAGCGCGTCGTGCAGCACGCGCAGGGCGAGCGTCTCGGGCTCGTGGTGTTCGCTGGCGAAGCGTTCATCGCCCTGCCACTGACTCAGGATCGCGACGCCGTACTCACCTACTTGCGCGCGCTCGACAGCGAAGTGATCTCGGTCCGCGGCAGCGAGCTCGGCCGCGCGCTCGCCGAGGCGGGGCGCAGCTTCGATCCGCGCTCGAGCCGGCCGCGTACCCTCTTGCTGCTCAGCGACGGCGAGGACTTCGGCGCGCCGCCCGAGTCACAGATCGCCCAGCTGCACGCGCTCGGCGTGCGGGTCGTCGCCGTCGGCTACGGCACCCCGGAGGGCGCGCCGGTTCCCGGCCAGGCCGCGCTGGCCGAAGCGGTGCGCAGCGGCGAGACCACCGTGTCGCGGCGCAACGACGGGCTGCTGGCGCACATCGCCGAGGGGACCGACGGCGTCTACTTCCGCGAGATCGAGGAGCGGCCCAGGGTCGAGCAGCTTCTGCCCCCGCGCGAGGCGGCCGCGACTCCGGCGCCGGAACGGCAGCGGGGCGACCCCCTCGGGCCCGCGCTGCTCGCCGCGGCGCTCGCGCTCGCCGCGGAGCTATGGCTCTCCGGCGGCGCGTTCCGCAGGCGGCGCCGAGTGACTCGCCGCGCGTTCCGGCTGCGTCCGCGCGCCGCCGTGGCCGCGGTCGCGCTGCTCTCGCTCGCGCTCGGCGGATTCGGCGCCTTCGGCGCGTCGAGCCTGATCGCGCGCGGCGACGCGGCGCTGGCCGCCGGCAAACCCGACGAGGCGCTCTCGCTCTATCACGAGGCGGCAGCGACGCGGGAGCGGGACGCGGGCCTCTCGATCCGCATCGGCAACGCGCTCTTCCGCCTCGAGCGCCTCGACCAGGCGGCGAGCGCGTATCTCGAGGCGCTGCGCATCCTCGAAGCCGACGATCCCGACGCGCGCTTCACCGCGAGCTTCAATCTGGGGAACGCCTTCGTCGCGAAGCAGCACTTCGAAGAGGCCCGCGACGCGTACTGGGCTGCGCTGGTGGCGCGGCCATCGAGCCTCGAGGCGAAGTTCAACTACGAGTGGGCGGTCGAGCACATCCAGGAGCTGCCGCCGGTGCCGCAGCCGGATCCGGCGACGGAGCCGAAGCACGAGGACAAGGACTCCGGCCAGGGCGAGTCGAGTGACTCACGGCCGCAGCGCTCGGATGCCCGGCCCGAGAAGGGCGACCTCGACGCGCACGAGGCGCAGCGCTGGCTCGATACGCTCGACGAACCGGTCGGCGACGCACTGCGCCAGCAAGTGATCAACGCGACGGGCGGCAAGCCGCGCGCTCGTCCCGGCGGGAAGACGTGGTGAGTGCGGCGCGCGCCCGCGCGCGGGCCGCACTGGCGCTCGCGCTCGCGCTCGGCCCGCGGCTCGCCACCGCCGCAGACCCCGCGCCGCTCGAGGTGCGCGTGCGCCTCGATCGCGAGCTGGTGTATCTGCACGAGCAGGTCGTCATGTCACTCGAGATCCTGCATCCGAGCGACGCGCGCGCGACCTGGGAGCCGCCGCCCTTCGACGGCTTCTGGGCGGAGCGACTCGGCACGCGCGCGCTGCCCGACGACGCGAGCGGCCTCCACCGCACGGAGTTCCGCCGCGCGCTCTTCCCGACCCGCGCCGGCGAGCTCGAGATCGCGCCCTCGAAGCTCAGCTACGTCGGGGAGGGCGGAGCGCAGCGCGAGCTCGCCGTGCGCGGAGCGCGCCTGCGCGTGCGCCCGCTCCCCGACGGCATCCCGTCCGACGCTCTGGTCGGGAAGCTCGAGCTGCACGTCTCCCCCTCCGACGACCGCGTGCGCCTGGGCAAGTCACTCGCCGTCACGATCGATTTCGCGGGAGATGCGAACGTCTGGGACGCCGAGGCGCCGGCGCTCGAGAAGCTGCTCGGCGACGACGTCGAGGTCTTCGCCGAAGCCCCGCGCGTCTCGATCGGCGAGAACGGCGGCCGCGCCAGCACGCGCCGCACGTTCCGCTACGCGCTCGTGCCCGCCCGCGCCGGCCGGGTTCACCTGGCGCCGCTCGAGCTCGCCTACTTCGACCCGGCGACCGGCCGGCTCGAGACCGCGCGCAGCGAGGCGCTCGCCTTCGACGTGTTCGAGGGCAGCGCCGACGCGGAGCCGCGCTCGCCGTTCAAGAAGCGCGCGCCCGTCGCGAGTCGGGAGGCGTTCGACCTCTGGCCGTTCCTGCTCGGCGCCGCGCTGCTGTTCGGCGCGAGTCTCTGGTATCTGCGCCGCTGGCAGCGCGCGGAGCTGGTGCGCGCGCTCGGCGCGGCGACGCCCTCGCCGCGGATCGCCTTCGACGCCGCGCGCGACGCGCGCGGCTCGAGTCACTTCCACGCCCTCCTCGCGCGCGCGGTGCGCGCAGGCGTCGGCGCGCGGCACCGCTTCGACGCGCTGCCACTCACCCCCGCGGAGATCGGAGCGCGCGGCGCCGACCGCGAGGCGGTGGACCTGCTCGAAGCGCTCGACCGCGCCCGTTTCGCGCGCCGCAGCGCCGACGAAGACGCGCTGCTCGAGCGCGCGCGCAGCTACCTGAAGCTCTAGACGAGCTTTCCCGAAGACACTTCCAGGTGCGTCACCAGCCGCTTCGGCTGAGCCAGTCGTCGAGCATCGCCAGCCGGTCCCAGCCCCAGAAGGGTTGGCCGTCGACGAACATCCAGGGCGAGCCGAACACGCCGCGCCCGATTGCGTGCTCGCTCATCGACTTGGCGAGTGCCTTGATCTCCGGCGTTTCGATCGCCGCCGACAGTGCTGCGCGATCATGGCCGAGCCGCTCCGCGACACGTAGCACGTCCTCGACCCGGCTGGTGTCGAGCCGGTCGACATAGCCGGCCGTGAACAGTGCATGGACCAGTCGCGCGACCGCGGCGGGGTCCTCTCGCTCGACCGCATAGACCGCGCGCGTCGCGGCCAGCGCCACCGGCGGATGATGTGGCGGCAGGTTGAACGGCACCCGGCGCAGCCGCGCGATCCGCTCCCAGTCGAGCCGCGAGTAGTCCTTCTTGAGCGGCGTGCTGCTCAGCCCCTTGGCGCCCGTCAGCTTGAACGCGGTGCCGAGCATGAACGGGCGCCAGCACACCGACCGATCGTGCCGCGCCGCCACCTCCTCGATCTCGAGCGAGGCGAAATAGGCATAGGCCGAGCCGAAGTCGAACCAGAACTCGATCTCGCTGCTCATGTGGACCAGCGCTGCATCAGGTCACAATCTAGACGAGTCGCGCGAGCCGCGCTGTCATTCGCTCGAGCAGCGACACGAAGCGGCCATCACTCACTTCCATCTGCCCGGCCTCCTCGAAGCCCAGGTGCGCGTGAAAGGCGAGCGAGCGCGGGTTCGGCGGGCGCAGGTTGACCTCGCAGACGATGCGCTGAATGTCCCTGCGCGCGGCCTCGCGCTCGAGGTCCGCATAGAGCGCGAATCCGATCCGGCGGCGCCAGAACCTGGCCGCGACCGCGATCTGATCGACGTACACGAACGACGCGTACCTGGCGGAGAACCACGCGTACTCGTCGCCGATCGACGCGAAGCCCGCCCCGAAGCCGATGAGATACCCCGCGAGCTCGCCGTCGAATTCGGCGACGCGGAAGAGGGTCGCTCGCGCGATGCAGGCTTCCACCTCTCCCGGCAAGAGCGCGGTCACTCCCGGCTGGCCCTCGCGGTTCACCGCGAGGATCGCGTCGCGGTCGGCGAGCGCGGCGGCGCGGATCGAAACGGTCACGCGCCGCTCAGTAGCGCTCGATCACCTGCTTCGCGAAGTCGCGGAACAGGTCGCGCGCGAAGTCGATCGGCGGCAGCAAGGTGATCTCGCGCAGGCCCGC
>WNFL01397801.1_pt1 | contig 13829 bp, 11 predicted proteins | sample 5400361 | NCBI WGS metagenome assembly WNFL01 (sample SAMN13153351, study PRJNA577476) | soil metagenome | isolation source: 40 cm soil on Douglas fir-dominated hillslope | place: USA:California | collected 2013-09-17
CGATGTTCCCCTGCTGGGTCTGGGCCTGGCCTGGCTGGCCCTCTACGGGATCACGACGCCGATCTTCCTCGCCTTCGAGGAGCAGGCCCGCGAGCGCGACAAGGCGGCCACCATGCCGGTCCGCCGCCGGCCGGTCATCGCCGGCACGCATCCCACCAGCCAGGCCGCAGCCTAGAGGACGACCATGGCGCTCCAAGGCAACCTTCGCGATTTCTCGGCCACGGAGATCCTCCAGCTCCTGGGCAGCCAGAAGAAGACCGGCTGCCTGATCCTCGAATCCGGCGCGATGCGCGCCATGGTCTTCGTCCAGGACGGCCGGATCGTCTCGACGCGCCCGCCGGGCCTGACCAAGGACGATCCGCTGGTCTCGTTCCTGCGCCACATCAACCGCCTGACCGACGAGCAGGTGCTGGGGCTCATGACCATGCACCAGGAGTCGCGGCGGGACCTCGAGGATCTGCTGGTCAACGGCCGCTACATGGAGCACCACGTCGAGCGCCAGATCCTCGACACCCTGATGACGGTCATGGCGTGGCCGGACGGCGCCTACCGATTCGATCCCAACCAGCGCTGGGACGCCCAGAGCCTGGTGCGTCTCAGCATGGACGGCGTGCTGATCGAGATCGCGCGCCGGGTGGACGAGGAGAAGCGCTACGCCAAGGTCTTCTACGATCCGAACCTGCTGCTCTCGGTCCGCGATCTGCCCGACCCCGAAGAGCCGCTCTCCGACGAGGAGACCGATCTGCTGGGGCTGGTGGACGGGCGCCGCACCGTGGCCGAGGTCGCCGAGCTGGCGCCGCTTTCCCGCTTCGAGGCGTATGACGCCCTCAACCGCTTCATCGAGGCTGGCTGGATCGAGTTCTCGGGCCGGCGCGAAGGCGCCGCAGCGCCGGGCGCGGTGGTCGCGCCGGTCGCGTTCCGGCCGCGCCGCCGCCGCGGCAAGCGCTCGCTGCTGCGCGAGCTGGTGGTGGCGGTCTCGATCGCCGGCGCTGTGTTCGCGCTGCGCTACGGGGCCCATTTCCTCGCGCCCACCGCCGCGCGCTCCGCGCCCTCCGACGTCTTCGCGGCCAGCACGCTCCGGGATCTGCGCTTCGCGCTCGAGCTCTACCGCCGCGACCGCGGACAGTACCCGGAGCGGCTTGCCCAGCTGGTGGACGACCGCTGGATCGGCGCGGACCAGGCGCGCCTGGCGGGTTACATCATCCACTACCGTTCGCTGCGCGCCGGCAACGACTATCAGCTCGAGCTGGTCCAGGACCGTTAGCCGCAGTCGTTCGATCCGCGGCGCGGCCCGGGACCGGTCGGGTCTAGGCCGAGCGGTCGTGGTCCACGCTCGCCAGGATCCATTCGGCGGCGGCCGCAAACCCTTCGCACACGTAGTCGGGAGGTCTCACCCCGGGCCCGGCGGCGAGCTGGCGCTCCTCGTCGCGCCCGTATCCGGTGCGCACCAGCACCGCGAGCGTCCCGGCATTGTGGCCGGTCTGGACGTCGAGCCGCTTGTCGCCCACGAACACCGAACGCGCCAGCGAGAGCTGCAGGTCGTCGGCGGCGCGCAGCCTTGCGGCAGGCGCACCCCGCCTCGGGCCGATGCGGGCAGAAGTACACCGCGTCGATCTCGGCCCCGTGCGTGCGCAGCAGCTGGCGCAGACGCGCCATCGCCTGGTAGACCCGCGACAACGGAAAGAACCCGCGCCCCACCCCCGACTGGTTCGAGATCACGACCAGCGGAAGCCCGGCGGCGCGCAGGCTGTGGATCGCCTCGGGCACGCCGGGCAACAGCTCCAGATCTTCCGGATCAGAAAGATAGCCGCGCTCCACCACCAGCGTGCCGTCGCGATCGGCAAAAACCGCCGCGCGCGCGCCCTGGGTGCGATGGCGCGCCAGCGCCCGCTCGCACGCGCGCTCGAGGATCTCGGTGTCCGGGTGCTCGGCCCGGGAGGAGGCCGCGGGCGGCTCGTCCGACCAGATCGCGAGCCGCTCGAGCGGAACGCGGGGCGGCTCGAGCTGCAGCTCCTCCCCGGAGGCACGCGGGACCAGACCCAGGGCGTGCAGCGAGTCCCACGCCCAGCGCGCTCGCCAGTCCCAGCGCCTCAGCTCGGCGACGGTGAGATCGAGCACCAGCGCGTTGGCGCGACTCATCCAGCCCGCCGCGGCGGCGGCCAGCGGGGAGCGGCCGGCGCCGAGCACGACCTCGGCCTGGTGCCACGCCGGGCCGAGGCCGCCCGCGATGCGCTCGAAGCACCCGGAGAGCGGACGCGGTCCGTCCTCCGCCCACTCGGGCACGGTGCCGCCCGACCACAGCACCTGGTGCCCGCGCAGGGCGAGGCCCGCGGCGGCGAGCGCCATGCGCGTGCCCGGCAGGATCGAGGCGCCGTGGACCAGGATCCTCACGCGGCGGCCTCGAGACACGCCCGAAGCACGCGCTCCACCCCCACCGACTCGAGGCAGCGATAACCGATACGGCAGCGGCGCTGAAAGCAGGGCGCGCACACCGGCGCCTGCTGGACCACGCGCACCCGCGGCCCGAGCGGGGCGCTCCAGGCGCTGCTGGTCGAGCCGAACACCGTCACGGTCGGCGTGCCCACGGCCGCACTCAGGTGGGCGAGCCCCGAATCGTTGCAGAGCGCCAGGCGCGCGCGCGCGCACAGCGCCGCCTGGACCTCGAGGTCGGCCGCACCCGCCACCGACACCACACTCCCGCCGGCCGCACCCGCCACCGCCGCGCACTCGGCCTGTTCCGATGCCGCGCCGCACACCAGCACCTGATATCCGTGCCCGGCCAGCGCCGCGGCGGTGGCCGCGAAGCGCGAGGCCGCCCAGCGCTTGGCCGGGCCGTAGCGCGCGGCCGGACCCAGCACGGCGATCGGGCGACCGGCCGCCCCGGGGGCGAGCACGCGGTCGAGCACCGCCTGAGCGCGCGCCGCGGCCCCGGGCGGCGGTGTCAGGGGCGGCAGGTCCGGGGTGGCGGCTCCCGCGTCCGCGCCCGACGCCCGAACCGGCGCCTCGTCCAGGGCGCGGCCGAGCGCCAGATACTCGCGACTCAGGTGCAGCTCGCCTCGCGCCGCGCGCGCGAGCGCACGCGTGAGCAGCAGGCCGCGCCCCTCGTGCGCATAGCCGATGCGCCGCCGCGCCCCGGCGCGCCACACGAACCACGCGCTCGAGAACGAGGGCGGGAGCACCAGCGCTGCGTCTGCCGGGCGTGCGCGCAGCGTGCGCGCCAGCGCGTGTCGCCCCGGACCCGGTCCAGGCCATGGATGGGATTCATCGAGCACGCCATCGGGCGCGAGCAGCGCCAGGTGCGCCCCATCGCCCACCGCGATGATGATCGCCTCCGGCTGCGCGCGGCGCAGCTCGTGCAGCAGCGGCCGCGCCATGAGCAGATCGCCGAGCCAGTTGGGGAGGCGGACCAGGATGCGCGTCATGCCCGTGGCCCCCTCCTGGTCCAGCGCTCGAGCCGCCGGCTCGATCCTCAGTAGGCGCGCGCGAACAGCGCCAGCTTGCTTCCGTCCGGCGCGTGATCCCGGAACGGCGTCTGGTCGATCGGGATGCAGCGCAGCGTCGCGCCGGTCTTCTCCTTGATCCGGGCCTCGACCTTCGCGTCGCCGGTCCAAGGCAGCGCGACGAATCCGCGCTTCTCGGCGAAGTGCGCCTCGACCTCTTCGACCGTCCTCACCACCGTGGTATTGGCATCACGGAACTCGAGTGCCGACTGGAACATCGCCTGCTGGATTTCCTCGAGCAACGCCGGCAGGCGCTCGCCGAGCCGGTCGAAGGGGATCGGTTCCTTGGCGCGGCCGCTGCGCCGCACGCTCATCACCGAGCCCTGGGCCACGTCCCGCGGACCGATCTCGAGCCGCACCGGCACGCCGCGCAGCTCGTACTCGTTGTACTTCCAGCCCGGGGAGTACTGGTCGCGGTCGTCGACGTGGAGACGCACCCGGCCCTGGAGCGCGTCGCGCACCTTGGCCGTGAACTCGAGGACCGCTGCCTTCTCCCCGTCCTTGCGCCAGATCGGCACCACCACCGCCTGGTGTGGCGCGACCCGCGGCGGGAGCTTGAGGCCCTGGTCGTCGCCGTGGGTCATGATCACCCCACCCACCATGCGGGTCGTGAGCCCCCATGAGGTCTGCCATACGTGCTGGCGCTTGCCCTGCTCGTCCTGGAACGTGATGTCGAACACCTTGGCGAAGTGCTGGCCGAGGTCGTGCGACGTCCCGGCCTGGAGCGCCTTGCCGTCGCGCATCACGGCCTCGATGGCGTAGGTCATCTCGGCGCCCGCGAACTTCTCGGATTCGCTCTTCGGCCCGGCGTAGACCGGGATCGCGAGCTCGGTCTCGACGAAGTCGCGGTAGACGTCGAGCATGCGCAGCACCTCCCCGAGCGACTCCTCGTGGGTGGCGTGCGCGGTATGCCCCTCCTGCCACAGGAACTCCGAGGTGCGCAGGAACAGGCGCGTCACCTTCTCCCAGCGCATGACGTTGGCCCATTGATTGATGAGGACCGGGAGGTCGCGATAGGACTCGATCCAGCGCGAGTACATGTGGCAGACCATGGCTTCGCTGGTCGGCCGCACGGCCAGGCGCTCCTCGAGCTCCTCGCGGCCGCCGTGCGTGACCCAGGCGCATTCCGGCGCGAAGCCCTCGACGTGCTCGGCTTCCTTCTGGAGCAGCGACTCCGGGATCAGGAGCGGGAAGTAGGCGTTCTGGTGCCCGGTGGCCTTGATGCGCCCGTCGAGCAGGCGCTGCATGTGCTCCCAGATCGCGTACCCGTACGGCCGGATGACCATCGCGCCGCGCACCGGGGAGTAGTCGGCGAGCTGGGCCTTGCGCACGACCTCGTTGTACCAGCGCGAAAAATCGTCCGACTGGTCGGTCAGATCCTCGACGAACTGCTTTTTGACGTCGGCGTCGGTCACGAACGGGTCTCCGGGCTCGAGCGTGAGGTCGTGCGACCCCGGGGGCTCGGCGGGTGCACTCGAAGCGCGCGAGTCTAGCCCCCGGCCGCGAGGCGCGCAACCGCGAGGGCGACCTCGGCGGGCGACAGGGCCTCCATGCAGCGGACGTGTCCGCGCGGGCCGCGCGCCCGGCCATGGAGCGTGCAGGGCTGGCAGGATTCGTGACGGCACAGCACCTGGTGCCCCGCGCCCGCGGGCGCGAATCCGAGCTCGGGCGCGGTGCTGCCGAACATCGCCACCACGTTGAGGCCGCACGCGGCGGCGAGGTGCATGAGCCCGCTGTCCCCGCTCACCGCGGTGGCGCAGCGCGACAGCAGCGCCGCGAGCCGGGGCAGCGGCTCACACACCCAGCGCGCGTCCGGGTCGTGCTCGATCGCGCGGGTGAGCCCGCCCAGCGCGCGCCGCTCCGCATCGAGCGAGAGGTAGAGGCGCGGGCATCCGCGGGCTCGCAGCTCGGCATCGAGAACCACCCAGTGCGCTTCGGGCCAGCGCTTGGTGAAGTGCCGCGCCCCCGGGCACAGCGCGACCGGAGGCCGGGGCCTCGCCCAGGCCGCCAGCCAGGCCGCGGCCCAGGCTTCCGCCTCGTCGCCGGCGACCACCGCCGGCACCCCCGCGACCGCCACGCCGATCGGTCGCAGGGCGGCGGCGTAGCGCTCGAGCGCGTGCGGGGCGGGAGCGGGCCGGGACCAGCGCGCGTGCACCCAACGGGCCCGCCGCAGGCGTGAGGAGGGCGCGCGCAGCACCGGCCCCGGCTGCCGAAAGCACAGCAGGCGGGTGCGCAGGCTGCCGTGCAGGTCCACGATCAGGTCGCAGCTCTCGAGCTCGGCGCTCATCGACACCAGGTCCTCGAGCTTGCGCGCGTCGGGCTCCAGCACGCGCAGGTGCTGGATCGCGGGCTCGTAGCGCACCACCCCGGCATACTCCTCCTTGGTCCAGTAGCTGATACGGGCCTGGGGGAAGGCGGCGGCGAGGGCTCGCACCGCGGGCAGGCTGAGAATGACGTCGCCGAGCGAGGAAAGCCGCAGCACCGCGATATGGCGGAATCCCCCGGCGGGGACCGGGATGGCACGCCGGCCCATCGCTCAGGCCACGAACTGAAGGTTGTAGAGGCGGGCGTAGACGCCGTCCTGCTGGAGCAGCTCGGCGTGCGTGCCGCTGGCGGCGACCTGCCCGCCATCGAGCACGACGATGCGCCCGGCGTGCTGGACGGTCGAGAGCCGGTGCGCGATCACCAGCACCGTGCGGTCGTGCATCAGCCGCTCGAGCGCGTCCTGGACCAGGCGCTCGCTCTCGGTGTCGAGCGACGAGGTGGCCTCGTCGAGGAGCAGGATCGGCGGATTGCGCAGCAGCGCGCGCGCGATCGCCAGCCGCTGGCGCTCGCCGCCCGAGAGCTGGACCCCGCGGTCGCCGATCAGGGTCTCGTAGCCCTTCGGCAGGCGCTGGATGAAGGCATGGGCGTGGGCGGCCTCCGCGGCCGCGCGCACCGAGCGGTCGCTGGCGTCGCGCAGGCCGTAGGCGATGTTGTTGCGCACCGTGTCGTGGAACAGGATGGTCTCTTGGGTCACGATCCCGAGCTGGCTGCGCAGCGAGACCACCGTGGCGTCGCGCAGATCCACGCCGTCGAGCGTGATGCGCCCCGCGGTCGGGTCGTAGAAGCGGGCGAGCAGATCCATGGTCGTGCTCTTGCCCGCCCCGCTGGTCCCCACCAGCGCCACGACCTGGCCATGCGCGATCTCGAAGCTCACGTCCCGCAGCACCGGGGTGCCGGCCCGGTAGGCGAAACCCACCGACTCGTAGCGGATGCGCTGGCGCAGCGCCGGCAGTGCCTGAGCACCTGGCCGGTCCACGATCTCGGGCAGCGTGTCCATGAGCGTGAAGATGCGCTGCGCGGCCGTCACACCCTGTTGCACGTTGGTGTTGACCTCCGACAGGCTCTTGATCGGCGACATGGTCGTGAGCAGGGCGCCGACGAACAGCATGAAGGTCTGGGGCTGGAGCGCATGGCTCACGAAGATCTCGCGGCCGCCGAACCACAGCATCGCCACCGCGACGGTCACGATCGCCATCTCGCTCAGCGGACGGGCCGCCGCCGACACGCGGCGCAGCCGCATGAAGGCGCGGTAGAAGCCTCGGTTGGCCTCGTTGAACCGTCCCTGCTCGAAGCGCTCGGTGCCGAACGCACGCACGACGCGCACGCCGGCGAAGGTCTCCTGGAGGATGCCGGTGATGTCGGCCATGCGCTCCTGCGCCTGGCCCGAGCGCTTGCGCATCTTGCGTCCGATCACCACCAGGCAGAACGCGACCGGCGGCAGCACGACGAACGAGAGCAGCGCCAGCCCCCACGAGAGCCGGAAGACCCACACCAGGCAGCCGATCAGGGTCAGTCCATCCTTGACCAGATTGCTGATCCCCGAGGCGAGCGAGGCGCGCAGGTACTCGACGTCGTTCGTGATGCGCGAGATCAGCGTGCCGGTGCGCCGGCCATGGTAGAAGGAGAGCGAGAGCCGGTGCAGATGGGCGTAGAGATCGCCACGCAGATCGCGGATCGCCGCCTGCTCGATCGAGGCCATGAGGAAGTTCTGCAGGTAGTCGGCGAGGTTCTTGAGCAGGAATACGGCGAGGAAGATGATGCAGATGCGCTCGAGCGCCACCAACGGGCGGGCGCGCACCAGCACGCGTTGTCCCCAGCCGCGCAGCGGCTCGGGCCAGCCCGGCAGCCGGTCGGCGCCGGCCGGGCGCAGTCCCGCGCGGCCCGCGGCCGGCGGTACGACGGCCGGCGCCGCGGCGAGGCTCTGTTCGGGGGCAGCGCGCTCGAACAGGACGCTCATGAGCGGCGAGATCATGCCGAGCGAGGCGAAGTTCATCGCGGCGTAGAGCGCCATCAGCGCCAGCGCCGCGACCAGCACCCGCGAGTACGGGCGCAGGTAGGCGAGCAACCGCAGGTAGGACTTCATCGGGGCGGCAACCCGATCAGCGCGCCGGCTCCGGCCCGGAGCCGGGCCCGGGCGCGGGCGGCGGCCCGAACGCATCGGGCGCTGCGCCGGACACCCGCCCCGGCGCATGCCCCGGCCAGGGAGCCGGCCGGTCGGTCGCGGCCAGGCCCGCGGCGAGGTCGAAGCCGCGGAAGTCCTCGAGGGAATCCTCGGCGCTCACGCTCAGCTGCTGGCATTCGACCAGCTGGAATACGATGCGGCCGATGTCCTCGCCGCTGTGCACGCCCCACTCGCTGAACACCGTCGGCGCCAGGAAGCCGAACTCGCGCCGCGCCAGCACGGCGATGCCGTGGAGCAGCTCGCCGCCACTCAGGTGGCGCCGAGCCGGATCGCGGCGCCGCTCGAGGGGCAGCTCGCCCACCGTGACGCCGAGCGCGCCGACGACGAAGCCATAGGCTTCGCGCCGGTAGCGCGGATCGCTTTCGCGCACCCGGTCCACCGCGTCCCAGAACGGCAACTCGTGAACCCTCATGGGGAGGAGCCTCCTCGGCCGACTATAGGGTGCGCAGGCGCGGCGCGGCAAGCCGGGCGCCCTCGGCCCGGCGCCGTGGCTGGAGCGCGTGGCGCAGCACCGTGGGGTGGCCGGCGTAGCGCGCCACCGGGCGCGGATGGTCGAGGTTGAAGTGGAGGCCGCGGCTCTCGGGCCGCCGGCGCGCGCAGGCCACGATCAGCCCGCCGACCAGCGCGATGTTGCGCAGCTCGATCAAGTCGCGCGACAGGCGCAGGGTCTGATAGTCCTGCTCGATCTCCTCGCGCAGCAGCGCCAGGCGGCGGGCCGCGAAGGCGAGCCGCTGGTCGGTGCGCACGATGCCGACCAGGTCCCACATCACGCGGCGCACCGAGTCCCAGTTGTGGTCGAAGACCACGGTCTCGAGCGGGGGCCGCGTGCCCGCCGCATGCCAGGGCTCCGGCGCCGGCGGGCGCGGCGTGGCCTCGAGCTGGCGCCGCACCTCCTCGCCGGCATGATGGGCGGCCACCAGCGCTTCGAGCAGCGAGTTGCTGGCGAGCCGGTTGGCGCCGTGCAGGCCGGTGCAGGCGACCTCGCCCAGCGCCAGCAGGCCACGCACCGCGTTCACGCCGGCGAGGTCGGCCTGGACGCCGCCGCACATGTAGTGCGCGGCCGGGACCACCGGGATCGGTTGGCGCGTGAGGTCGAACCCGTAGCGCTCGAGGCGGGCGCAGATGTTGGGGAAGCGCTCGCGCACGCGCGCCGCCGGGATGTGGGTGATGTCGAGCAGCACGTGCGGCTCGCCCCGGCGCTTCATCTCGCGATCGATGGCGCGTGCCACGACGTCGCGCGGCGCGAGCTCCGCCTGCGGGTGCACGCCGGGCATGAAGCGCACGCCGTCGAGCGTGCGCAGCACGGCGCCCTCGCCGCGCAGCGCCTCGCTCAGGAGGAACGACTTGGCTTCGGGATGATAGAGACAGGTGGGGTGGAATTGGACGAACTCCAGGTTCGCGACCGGCACCCCGGCGCGGAAGGCCATCGCCAGCCCGTCGCCGGTCGCGATGTCCGGATTGCTGGTGTACAGGTAGACCTTGCCGCAGCCCCCGGTCGCGAGCGCCGTGACGCGCGCGGTGAGCGCCCGGATGCGTCCGCTCGCCACGTCCATGACGTAGGCGCCCCAGCAGCGGCCACGGCGAGCTGGTTCTCGGACAGCTCGATGCGCGGATGCTCGCGCACCCGCGACAGCAGGGCCTGTTCGATGGCCTGCCCGGTGAAATCCGAGGCGTGAACGATGCGTCGATGAGAGTGCCCGCCCTCGCGCCCCAGGGCCCAATCCGCGCCTTCGCGCGTGAAGCCCACGCCGAGGGCCGCGAGATCGCGGACGCGATCGGGCGCTTCGCGCACCACCTGCCGCACCACCGCGCGGTCGCACAGCCCGGCCCCACAGCGGATCGTGTCGCGTTCGTGGTCGGCGAAACGATCGGCCGGGTCGAACACCGCCGCCACCCCGCCCTGGGCCCAATTGGTGCTCGAGTCGTCGGCGCGGCGCTTGGTCACGACGTGGACCGTGCCGCGCTCGGCGCTCTCGAGCGCCAGGCGCAGGCCGGCGATGCCGCTGCCGAGTACCAGCACGTCGGCCTCGCTCATGCCCCGCTCCGGGATTCGAACACCTGCTGCTCCACCGCCTCGCCCGCCGCACACCACGCCCACTCGACCTCGAGCACGCGCACGTTTTCGAGCGGCGCCTCGCGGGGCCAGCGCACCGCGTCCTTGGCGGTGAGCAGCACGACCGCCCCGGCGGCGGCGGCCGCGTCGAGCTCGCGGCGCGCGGCCGCGGCGCCGAACCATTCGTGGTCACGGTAGCGCGACAGCGCCACCACGTCGAAGCCCGCCTCGCGCGCCGAGGCCTCGACCGCGCCGGGGTTGCCGGTCGCGGTCACCACCCGCGCACGCCCGGAGGCCGCGGCCGGCGCTCCTCCGAGCGTGCGCACGCCGCTCACCCGGTGCCGCGCGGCGCCGATCAGAGCCCCCGGAGCGTAAGCACGGACCTCGGCCATCAGGGGCGCCGGGTCCTGCCCGGGCGAAAGCCGCGACACCACGACGACGCCGGCGCGCTGCAGCGCCCGGCGCGGCTCACGCAGGCGCCCGCCCGGGAGCAGGCGGCCGCCGCCCCACAAGTCGCGCCCATCGAGCAGCACGACGTCGAGGTCGCGCTCGAGCGCCCAGTGCGAGAAGCCATCGTCGACGAGCACCAGCTCGAATCCCGCCGCCGCCGCCCGCGCCGCGAGGCTGAGCTTGCGCCGGCCCGCGAACACCCGCGCGTCGCCGAGCCGCTCCTGGTAGAGCGCCTCCTCGTCGCCGCGACCGCCGGGGCCCGGACGGTAGCGCTTGGAGACGACCGCGACCGCCAGCCCGCGATCGCGTCCCCGGTGCGCGAGGTGGAGCGTCAGCGTGGTCTTCCCGGTCCCGCCCAGGGTGAGGTTGCCGATGCTCACGACCCGCGCGGGCACCCGCCGCGGACGCAGCAGCCCGTACGCGTAGGTCCGCCGCTTCGCCTCCCACCAGGCCGCGCCCAGCGCCGCCCCGATCGAACCCAGGGCCGGGCTCATGCGCCCGGCCACAGGCCCAGCTGCTCGAGGCGCGCCACGGCGCGTGCCGTGGCCCCGCGCTGGGCCGTGACCACCTCGAGGGCCGCCGCGGCCCGCGCCGCCCGCAGCGTGCCGTCGCCGAGCAGGCCACGCAGGGCGAGCAACAGCTCCTGCGGCGAGGAGGCGATCCAGACCCCCGAGCGCTCACGCAGCGCGCGCACCGCGTCGAGCTGCGAGGCGTAGTACGGGCCCAGGATGACGGCCGCGCCGCAGGCCGCCGGCTCGAGCGGGTTGTGGCCGCCGTAGGGCCGCAGCGACCCGCCGACGAACGCCACGTCCGCCGCGGCGTAGTACTGGAGCAGCACGCCGGTGCGATCGTCCCAGCGCCAGGCCCCGGGCTCGGCTGCGCCGTCGCGAGCCAGCGCCTGCCGGGCGCGCGAGGCCTCCTCGGCGAGCTCGGCCGAAGCGCGTGGATGGCGCGGCACCGCCACGACCTGCCAGCCGCGCCGCACGCCCGGCGGCAGCGCCTGCCAGGCGCGCGCCAGCGGGGCCACCTCGCCCGGGCGCAGGCTGCCGAGCACGAGCAGCGGCCGCTCGGTCTCGAGTCCGAGCGCCGCGCGGGCACGCGCGCGGTCCGCGCCCGGGGCCGGCAGCGCGTCGGCCTTGAGATTGCCCCCGACCTCGCTGCGGTCCGGCCGCGCGCCGAGCGCGATCCAGCGCGCCAGATCCTCGGGGGTCTGGCACAGCACCGCCTCGAGCCCGTGCACCAGCGCCCGGAAGGTCCGCCCCAGCCGCCGGTAGCGCGCCAGAGAGCCCGGCGACAGCCGCGCGCTCAGCACCGCGACCGGCACGCCGGCCGCGCGCGCCTCGAGCAGCCAGTGGGGCCACAGCTCGGTCTCGACCAGGAACAGCCGCGCGGGGCGCGCGCCGGCCATGAATCGACGCACCGCCTGCGGGGAGTCGATGGGCGCGAACGACGCCTGCAGCGAGACCGTGCCACGCGGCTGGGCCGCCGCGATCGCCTGGAGGCGCGCGCGACCGGTGGCGCTGGTGGCGGTGGCGAGCAGGCGCGCCGCGGGCCGCGCGCGGGTGAGCGCGCGCGCCAGGGGCCCGATCGCGGTCGCCTCGCCGAGCGAGGCGGCGTGGAGCCACGCGTCGCATCCGCCCGCGACGCTCACCGCGCCCAGGCGCTCGGCCCAGGTCGCACGCTCGGCGGCGGGCGTGAAAAACCTCGCCGCGGGCGCCAGCATGCCGACGGCCGGGGCCGCGATCCGGTAGGCGCTCCAGGCCACGCTCATGCCGCCTCGCCGGCGCGGCGCGCCACGTCACGCGTGAGCTGGAGCAGCGCCTGCTCGAGCCGCGCCCGCCACGCCTCGCCACTCCCCTCGTCGAGTTCCGGCGGTACGCGCAGGGGTTCCCCGAACGCCAAGCACACCCGCGCGAACGGCCACGGAATCCGAAACCGATCCCAGGACCCGAGCACCCAGGCGCGCTTCGCCGCGGCCGCGACCGGAACCACCGCCCACCCGCTGCGGCTCGCCAGCCACGCCAGGCCGGGTTTCACGCGCTCGGCCGGGCCGCGCGGCCCATCGGGGGTGAGCGCCAGCATGCGTCCTTCGCCCGCCCACTCCAGCATCCCGAGTGCCCCCTCCCCGCCTCCGCGCGTGCTCGAGCCGCGCGCGGTGACGAACCCCAGGCGCTCGATGGTGCGCGCGATGAGCTCGCCGTCGCGGCTGCGGCTCACCAGCACCGCCGCGCCCCGGTCGCGGTGGGTGAACGCGAGCGGCAGCATGCGCGCGTGCCAGAAGGCAAAGATGTAGCGCTGGCCGCTCGCGAGGCCGCCCTCGATCGCCGCCTCACCCTGCCACTCGATCCGCCACGTGGATCCGAGGGCCCGGATCAGCCACGAGCCGAGCAGCCCCACCCCCGCGATCCACCACGGCGAGGTGCGGCGCTCCACCCTCACGAGGCCAGCTCCCACAGCCACGCCGCTGTCCGCCCCGCCGCGCCCGGCTCGCCCAGCCGCTCGCGCACGCGCGCCAGTCCCTGGCGGCGCGCCGCCAGCGCGGCCGGATCGTCGAGCCAGCCTCCCAGCACCTCCGCCAGTCGGCCCGGCGTGAGCTCGTGCTGCAGCAGCTCCGGGGCCACCTCGGCGTCCGCGACGATGTTGGGCAGCCCGATGTGCGCGAGCTTCACCACCCGCCGCGCGACGGCATAGTTCAGCGCCCCGGTGCGATACACCACGACCAAAGGAGTCCCGAACAGCGCGGTCTCGAGCGTGGCCGTGCCCGACGCCACCGCGCAGCAGTCGGCGGTGGCCTGGAGCGCCCGGGTGCGGCCGCGCACCAGCTGCACCCCCGCCCGGTCGATGGCCACGCGCAGCGCCGCGTCGGGCTCGAGGCCCGGGGCCAGGGCCAGGGCCACCGCGAGCGGGCCCCCCGGCGCCCCGCCGCGCGAGCGCGCGAGCAGCCGGCGCGCGGCCTCGATCATGACCGGAGCGTGGGCGCGGAGCTCGCCGCGCCGGCTGCCGGGCAGCAGACCCACGAGCCGGGTCCCGGACCCGGCCAGTCCAAGCTCGGCTCGCAGCTCGGCCCCGTCCACTTCGGGCTCGAGATCCTCGAGCAGCGGGTGGCCGACGAAACGCGTCGTCACGCCCGCGGCCTCGAACAGCGGCGCTTCGAACGGGAACACGACCGCGAGCCGGTCCACCCATCGCGCCATCTGCGCGGCCCGCGAGCGGTGCCAGGCCCACACCTGCGGGGCGATGTAGTAGAAGACGCGGATCCCGCGCGCCTTGAGCGCCGGCCCGATGCGGAAGTTGAAGCCCGGGGAGTCCACCAGCAGCG
>WNFL01422869.1_pt1 | contig 13829 bp, 14 predicted proteins | sample 5400361 | NCBI WGS metagenome assembly WNFL01 (sample SAMN13153351, study PRJNA577476) | soil metagenome | isolation source: 40 cm soil on Douglas fir-dominated hillslope | place: USA:California | collected 2013-09-17
CGCCGCTCGCCAGCGTTTTCATCAAGCGGCTTGCCGTGGAACCGTGAAGAAAGAGTTTGTCGCCGACGCGGACGTAATTCGTCGGCACGACGATAGGCAGGCCATCCGAGATGAAGGCGACATGGCAGACAAAAGCTTCATCGAGAATGGAGTAGATCAACTCGCGGTCGTAGCTGCCGCGCTCTGGCTTGCGGCGGACTTTGGTTTTTTCGGTAGGAGTAAAGTTGCTCATTCACGCAGACTAGCGGTTGCCAGCACACCGCGGCAAGAGCCAATCTGGATGAGCCAATGAATTGACCCCGCCTGTGAATCGTGTACCCTGTGGGACGCTGCGCCACATTGGCATTGAGGCTCAACGGCAATGAAGAAGCCCGTGTTCACTAGAGAAACGTTTCAGTTTTTCAAGGATCTCGGCCGCCACAATCGCAAGGAGTGGATGGACGCGAACCGCGACCGCTATCAGGCTACTCTAATTCAACCCTTCAGGCGCTTACTGGAAGAACTTGCACCGGAGGTGCTTGAGATCGATTCACGCTTTGACACCTCCGGCCGCACCGGTGCGAATTTCTCACGGATCAATCGCGATATCCGTTTTGCGAAGGACAAAACACTCTACAAAACACACATGTACCTCAAGTTTTCCGTTCCTCCACCGGCCAAGCGGGAAACCGGCCAGCTCTACGTCGGCCTTAGCGTGAACACGGTGACGGCAGGTTTCCGCATCTATTCGGGCGGGAAGCGCAGAGAGTCTACTATTGCGCTGATTGCGGAACCGCGCGTGATTGCGGATTCCCACTGGATCACAAAACAAAAGAAGCGTCTCGGCCGCCGCTACGAAAGCTACTGGTATAAGACGGTGAAAGGGGAGTGGACAAAACACTCCGGCTGGCCTGTTTCGACTGAGGATTGGAAGAAGATCCAAGCGTGGATCGTCCGACGCAAGTTCTCTCCCTCCGCAGCCACGCACGCGTCGTTTCCACGCAAAGCCGCCCAGGTGTTTCGCGATCTCTATCCGCTAGTGCGCTTCACTTCATTGCCGGAGTAGAAAGGGAGAGGCACCATGAATCAAATCAAGACTCGCAGAAAATTCCTAAAGATGCTTTCGGCGAGTCCACTGCTGGCTAGTCCAGGGCTTCTTGCCGCTTCTTTCGCCAATATGGCGGCGGGCGAACTCACGGATAAGAAATTTTTTGGCTGGCTCGATTCTGTTCAGCAAAGCGAGGAAGTGATCTCCTCCCCAGACCAGGCCTTCGACGTGATGGATTTTGAGCCCGCCGCGCGCAAGGCGCTGCCTCCCGCACATTTCGGCTATCTTGCCACCGGTGTGGACGACGATGGAACGGTGCGCGCAAATCGCGAAGGTTACTCGCGCATCCAGATTCGAGCGCGCCGGCTCATTGACGTCGAGAACCTCGACATGTCCGTAAGCTTCTTCGGCACAAAGTGGAACTCGCCGATTGCGCTCTCGCCAGTGAGCGCTCAGAAAGCTTTCCATCCTGAAGGTGAAGTTGCCGTGGCCCGGGCAGCACGTGCCAAGGGCTACCTGATGATGCTGTCCACGGTCGCTACTGCGTCCATCGAAGATGCAACCGCTGCAGCAGGTACTCCAGTCTGGCAGCAACTCTATCCGACAAACGTCTGGGAAGTTTGCCGGGCGATCGTAAAGCGCGCTGAAGCTGCGGGTTCTCCTGCGATTGTGTTGACGGTGGATTTGCAGGAAGGAAGCAACCGCGAAACTTTATTCCGCTCGCAACTTGTTGATAAAAGGGAATGCTCCGCATGCCATAAGAGCGCTTACACGGGCTTTGCCCGCGGAAGGCCTAGAGCGGGCACCGGGGGCTTCGCCGAATACGCAGCCCGGAAGCCGATGCTCAATGGCCTGGATCTTTCGAAGGTTACCGCCGTTCAACCCCCGAACATGAATTGGGATTTCGTGAAACGGCTGCGGGACGCCGTTGCCGTGAAGCTCGTCATCAAGGGCATTGTTACTCGCGAAGACGCGCAGCTCGCAGTGGAACACGGAGTAGACGGTCTGATGGTCTCGAATCATGGAGGGCGCGCCGAAGAGACTCTTCGCCCGACAATTGAAAGCTTGCCTGAAGTGATCGAAGGCGTCGCCGGAAAGATTCCTGTCATCGTGGATGGCGGCATCCGGCGCGGCACGGACATTTTCAAAGCCCTCGCGCTCGGCGCGGCCGCGGTTGGCATCGGTCGGCCTCACGCGTGGGGGCTCGCTGCCTTCGGCCAGCCGGGTGTCGAGGCGGTACTGGAAATCCTGCGCCGCGAATTGCGCACCATCATGCGCCAGGCCGGAACCACTTCGATTGACAAGATTACGCACAGCTACATTGCTGCCCGTCCGTCCTAATTTCGAGAGGGCCTCTCACGGGGCCCACAACCGCAACGCCAGCAGATGCCACGACCAGAGAAAGCCAGTGAGCACGCAACAGGCCGAGGAAACGAGGAGCGAGTGAATCCTCACCGCGCGGTGGATTTCCTCCTCGGGCACGCGCAGAACCAGGACCAGCCCGAGGATCGACAGCAGCGGGAAGAAAAACGTCCCGAGAAAAATCCCCACCGTCCAGAAATTAAACGAGCCGATTTGCGCGCCGCTGAGTCTCATTAAGCACGGAGGAACGATGAGAAGCGCCAGCGTCGCGAGCAGCGGGACCACGCGAACGGAAAGATGGCGCACATCCTTCATGGCGCCAATAAGTTTCAATAAAAGCCAAACAAGGGCGTACGGCAACGAAGTCACCATAATAAACAGACAAAGTGAGAGCAGCGCGATGCGAAGAAAAAGCAGGGCCAGGCTGCTCCGCTCGCTGTAAGAAATGCCGCCAAGTCCGCTGCCCGCGACTGCCCAATCACCGGCTTGCGTGGTGAAAAAAACCGTAGTTCCTTCCGGTTCTTTCTCCCCGCGGAAGAGGTTCTTGCCGACGTAGAGAAGCGGCTCGGGCCGGCCAAATAGCCCGGAGCGCGTCAGCTTGCCGTTGATCACACGAATGCGCGTGCCGCCCTTCAGGTCATCCATAAATGCAAAAAGTTGGCTTCGCGGCGCGCGTGGCGCGTAATAGCCCGTGAATGTTTTCAATTCTTTCGCGGGAAGAACCGTTACGGGCTGCTGAGGTTTCAGAAAATCTTTCGAAAGAAAATCAATAGCCAGGCGATTTAGGCTTTCGAGCGCCTGATGGGAATTGTCACTGTTCAGCAGAATGACGTACCCCCAGTTGTGCTCCGGCATGTAGCGATACGAAGAAATAAAGCCGTCGATACCGCCATCGTGGCCGCGCGTCACGACGCCGCCTTCGACGCTTGTGTAATTGCAGAGGCCATAGCCTAGCCTCAGGCCGTTTTTCGCTGCCAATGTGGTTTCCGGCATCTCCATCCGAAAAATCGATTCGGTACTCACCAGTTGCGCGTCTCCGTACTTTCCGCGCCGCAGAAGAAGTTGCACGAGCTTGGCCAATTCACCCGGCGACGCTTTCAGGTCGCCTGCTGGCCGCAAATAGATGAACGGATATTTGGAAGGTTTCGGTGGATTGCCTTCGTACGCAGTCGCAAGCAAGGCTCGGATCGCCTCGGTAAAGGGGTAGTCAGCGTGTTCCATGCCCATCGGCCGCAGGAAATTGTCTCGAATGTATTGATCGAAAGGCATCCCTGAGACTTTCTCGATCAGATAGCCTGCAACCGCATTTCCGGGATTCGAATACGACATGCGCGTTCCTGGAGGCCAGCGCACCGTTTGCGGTTCCCGAAAACGCTTGAAGACTTCGAGCAGTGGAAAATCGTAACGATCCCGGACGTTGTACACTTCGCTCGGCTCCATGTCATCAAAGCCGGCGGTGTGTTCGAGCAAGTTCACGATTCGAACGGGATGAGCGGCCTCCCACGGATTCTTGAACGGAATTTCCGGTGCGACATCCTGCAACCGGGCATACAGATTGATTTTTCCTTCTTCCTGCAATTTCAGCAGGGCCAGCGCGACAAACGTCTTGCTTATTGAAGCTACGCGAAATTCCGTGTCGCAGGTCATCTCGCGGTTTGCCGCCAAGTCCGCTTTTCCAATGCCCCCACACCATGAGAGCTGCCCATTCGTCACCAGCGCCACGCCAGCTCCGGGAATATGTTCTCTATCGAGTACGCTCTTCATTGCCTGCTGCAATTCCGGGAGCGTCTTCGGGTGTGGAAGATTGTCCTTCTGCTGCGCGGCGCTCGAGATCGACACTAAAAAGATCAGTGCGGCGGCAAGCAACGACATAGCAGCGTGAAATTCAACGCGGCGCAAGCGGCGCTCCTTTGGAAGCTCGATTCGTCCGAACGCCGCATTCTATCCGTGAATTCGTGTAGCGCAAAAGAAATCGCGGAAGAGGCCGCCCGCGGCAAAGCGTCCAAGACGATTGACGCTGCCCGTACTCTCGCATACGATGCCGCACGTCACAGTTTTGTGTTTTGTAAGCTATTTTCGAAAGGGAACTTCGCCAGCTATGAAGCCGCCAATGCGCTTTTTTGGTACCGCCGTACTGTTTTTCCTGAGCATAAATCTGGGCCTTGCCCAGCAGCCGCCGCAACCAGCTCCAGAAAAAGCCGCGGAAAAGCCGAAAGAAGAAAAGAAGCCGCCCGCTCCCGAGGAAAAGATCGTTCAAACCAAACATTCCCTGAAGGTCGCCGGGCAGGAAATTAAGTACACCGCGACGGCGGGCACGATCTTGCTGAAGCTCGAAGACGGCACGCCCAAGGCCAGCATCTTCTATGTCGCCTACACCAAGGATGACGTCAGCGAGGCCAGCCAGCGCCCGCTCACTTTTAGCTTCAACGGTGGCCCGGGTTCCTCATCTGTGTGGTTGCATCTTGGCTTGTTCGGCCCACGGCGCGTGCAGATGGGCGATGCGGGCGCGCTACTTCCGCCACCTTATAAGCTGGTTGACAACGACGTTTCGCTCCTGGACATCAGCGACCTGGTCTTCATCGATCCTGTTTCGACGGGCTACAGCCGCGCCGTTCCCGGCGAAACACCGCAGCAATTCCACGGCATAACACCGGACGTCGAATCCGTTGCGGACTTCATCCGGCTCTACACCACGCGAAACAAGCGCTGGTCCTCGCCGAAGTTTCTTGCTGGCGAAAGCTATGGGACCACGCGCGCCGCGGGCCTTTCCGGCTATCTCCAGCAGCGCTACGGCATGTATCTCAATGGCATCGTCCTGATTTCCTCGATCCTGAACTTCGAGACGGCGGAATTCGACGCCGGCAACGACTTGCCGTACATCCTGTATTTGCCGACCTACACCGCCATCGCGTGGTATCACAAAAAACTTCCCGCTGATTTGCAAAGCGGCGATGTCCAAAAAGCCGTCGAAGAATCGCGCAAGTTTGCTGTTGGAGAATATACGGATGCGCTGATGACCGGCGACGCTTTGCCCGCTGCCCGCCGCGCCGAGATCATGCAAAAGGTTGCCCGCTTGACCGGACTTTCGCCTGACTATATCGACCGCACCAATTTGCGCATCGAAATCCAGCGCTTCACGAAAGAGTTGCTTCGCAGCGAGCGCCGGACCATCGGCCGCATTGACGCGCGTTTCACCGGCATCGATCGAGACGCCGCAGGCGAACGGCCAGAATTTGACCCCAGTATCGCGGCAATCATCGGTCCTTATTCGGGCATGCTGAACAACTATGTGCGCAACGACCTCAAGTTCGACAGCGACTTGCCCTACGAAGTGCTGACCGGACGCGTACGGCCATGGAACTATGCGCCGTATGAAAATCGCTACGTCAACGTCGCAGAAACGCTACGCAGCGCCATGACGCAAAATCCATTTCTGCACGTTTTTGTCGCCAAGGGCTATTACGACCTGGCCACGCCGTTTTTTGCCGCCGACTATACGTTCGACCATCTTGGTCTCGACCCCACGTTGCGCGGGCACCTCAGCGGTGCCTACTACGAAGCCGGCCACATGATGTATGTCCACGCGCCGTCCCTCGCCAAACTCAAGGCGGACATCGCGCAATTCATTAAATCCAGCACGGCAGCGAATCCGGCAAAATGAAGCGCATCTTCAGCATCATTGCCTGGATAGCCGTTGCGGCCTTGGGCGCCGGGGCGCTGGGTTCCATCGCCCTGCATCGCGGAGAGGCGCTTAACGCGACCTGGTTCGTTGCTGCCGCCGCCTGCTGTTACCTAGTGGCCTACCGGCTTTACTCCGCCTTCGTCGCTGCAAAAATTCTCGCGCTCGATGACACGCGTGCCACACCCTGTGAGCGCCACGATGATGGCCGCGACTTTGTGCCTACGAACAAATGGGTTCTCTTCGGCCACCATTTCGCCGCCATCGCCGGCCCCGGCCCGCTCGTTGGACCCACGCTCGCGGCACAGTTCGGCTACTTGCCCGGAACGCTCTGGCTGATTGCTGGCGCGGCGTTCGCAGGTTGCGTGCAGGATTTTGTCATTCTCTTTTGCTCGATTCGCCGCGACGGAAAATCCGTGGGCCAGATGGCCCGAGAAGAGGTTAGCGAACGTGGCGGCTTCATCGCGCAATTGGCCGTGCTGGCGATCATGACGATTCTTCTGGCCGTGATTGGCCTCGTCGTCGTGAACGCCCTCAAATCTTCACCGTGGGCCACTTTCACTTTGGCAATGACAATTCCCATTGCGCTGCTTCTGGGTCTATATCTTCGTTTCGTGCGTCCAGGCCGCGTGCTGGAAGCTTCGGTCATGGGGGTCGCGCTCGTTCTTTTTGTGGTTGTCGCGGGGCAGTGGGTGGCCGATTCGCCAGCCTGGTCTCGCGTATTTACGCTGAGCGGAGTGGCGCTGGCCTTCGCCATCATTGCGTACGGCTTCGCGGCGTCGGCCTTGCCGGTCTGGTTACTTCTAGCGCCGCGAGACTATCTCAGCGCATTCATCAAGGCCGGCGCAATTTTTTCTCTTGCGGCCGGTATCCTGTTTGTCCGGCCGCAAGTTTTGATGCCGCCACTCACACGCTTCATCGACGGCACCGGCCCTGTCTTTGCCGGAAAGATTTTCCCCTTTTGCTTCATTACCATTGCCTGCGGCGCAATCAGCGGATTTCACTCGCTGATCTCTTCCGGCACCACGCACGCCGAAGATGATCCTTCGCGAAAGCCATGCCCGCTTCATCGGCTACGGCGCGATGCTGCTCGAATCATTCGTCGGCGTGATGGCCATGGTCGCCGCGTGCGCTATGCCGCCGGGCGTTTATTTCGCGATCAACAGTCCTCCCAGTATCGTCGGAGGCGCAGGGGATGCGGCCGCCGCGACAATCAGCGGCTGGGGTTATCCGCTTCAAGCGCAGACCATGACCGATCTAGCCCACAAAGTGGGCGAGATCACGCTTTGGAATCGTGCCGGCGGCGCGCCTTCGCTTGCCGTTGGGATGGCGCAAATCTTTTCAAGCACGATAGGCGGCGAGCGCCTCCTTAGCATCTGGTACCACTTCGCGATCATGTTCGAGGCGCTCTTTATTCTTACGGTGCTCGACGCGGGCACACGAGTGGGGCGCTTTATGGTTCAGGACCTCGGCAGCCGCGTCTGGAAGCCCTTCAGTCGCACTGGTTGGATGCCCGGCGTCTTGCTGTCCAGCGCCATCATCGTCGCCTTGTGGGGGTATTTTCTGTATCAAGGCGTTGTGGACCCGCTCGGGGGAATCAATTCGCTTTGGCCGCTCTTCGGCATTTCCAATCAGTTACTCGCGGCCGTCGCGCTCGTCGTCGCCACCACGATTCTGATGAAAATGGGCCGCCTGAAGTGGATTTGGGTGACACTGCTACCGATGGCGTGGCTCGTGACCATCACCATGACCGCGAGCTACCAGAAAGTATTCGACGCCAATCCGCGCATTGGCTTTCTAGCATATGCTAAGGCTTTAGCAGCTCAAATTGCCGCCGGAAAAATTCCCGCCGAGAAAATTGCCGAAACCCAACGCCTCATTTTCAACCAACGCCTTGATGCCGCGGTCACCGGTGTTCTTGCTGCCATGATCCTCGTCCTGATTGTCGAGGCGTTCGTGCACTGGTATGCGATTCTCAGCCGCCGCAAGGAATCTGTGCTTCACGAATCGCCATACATCGCCACGCGGTGGGCCGCTAACTTCTCAGGCGCTACTCACGGAGACGATTGATGAAACGCAAACGCGCCGTAAAGACGATATCACGCTTCCTGCGCCGCTTCTGGCGCGGCCTGCGCGAATGGTGCGGAGACGCGGCCTACGAGAGCTACCTTCGTTCGAAAGGCACGCGGTCTGGTTCGTGCCCCACACTCACGCCGGCCGAGTTCTACGTCGAGCAGCTCAACCGCCGCTATTCTCGTCCCAATCGCTGTTGCTGAGATTGCGCCGAAATGGAGCTTGTCGCCCGTGAAGCTCGGGAGTAGACTCATCGCAATTTCAGTTGGGCCCTTCGCAACAAACTTTTTAGGAGGGATAAATGTTCCGTCCGTCTCGGTTGCTCGTATTTCCTCTCCTTGCGCTCGCTGTCGGCCTTCTCTACTTCAGCTCCGCCGCGCAGGAGAAAGGTGCAAAACCTGACTTTGATATGACCGCCAGCTACATCGAAGCTTGTAGCTGCGACATGTTCTGTCCCTGCTATTTCAACGATCATTCCACCAACCACATGGCAATGGGCGAACACCATATGGAAGAGCACTTCTGCCGTGCAAACCTCGTTCTTAAGGTCGACAAAGGAAACTACAAGGACGTCAAGCTGGATGGAGCCAAAGTTTGGATCGGCTCCGATCTGGGCAGCGACTGGACCAGCGGCAAGGACTCCTGGCTGGTGGTGAACTTCGATCCCAGCGTCACCAAAGAACAGCAGGCGGCTCTTGGCGACATACTCGGGCAGCTTTATCCTATCCCCTGGCAAAAGAAGGCCGTACAAACCAGTGCGTTCTCATGGAACGTGGACACAAAGACGGGTGTGGCGCATGCCAAGATGAACGACGGTAAAGGCGAAGTCATCCTTGAACGCGTCAAGGGCGATAACTCCAGCCATGAAGTTGTTATTCACAACTTGAAATACTGGGGCGCGCAGTCCAACGACGGCTTCCGCATGTGGAAGAGCAAACACGAAGCCTTCGAAGGGGACGGTCACAAGTTTTCTTACGACGGGACCAACGGGTTCCTAATCACCATCCGCTTTTCTGGAAATGCAAAGCCCGCCTCCGCGGACTAATCCTCGGCTCGAATCGCTCCAGGCCGCCGGGCTAGAATTCGTCGTCTTCACTGGTGTGTTTGAGTAAGACTGTCTTGTGCGTGATCCGGATGTTGTGGCTGCGGAGTCCGGCGAGGATGGCGCGACGGGTTTCGGCGGGCAGCATCTCCGGCGCGAACACTCCGGAAATGTCTCGAGAGAAAAACCTTATGAAGAGCGCCGCGATGTGCGCGGTGGCGTAGGCGACGGGAGTGTTATAGCGCCCCTGCTGCCGGATTTGGTAGAGCGTCGGGAACATACAGTCGCTGCGGATCAGCAGGTGCTGATCTTCCTTTTTGCTGTGCTTCACGCCGCGCACCAGGACGGCGGCCGCAAACCGGGCATTCTGCAGGACCCCTTGACGGATGAGCTTCGCAATCGTCCGCGGTGAAGATGTTTGAGGAAATCTCTGCCTCCTTATGCCAGCGTCTGAGCCGGTCGATTTCATTCCCGCCGATTTTTACATCCAGATCCCGCATGGGGATGAAACGGGGCAGCGTGGCTACTTCGTCCTGCGCCGCAAGTACCACACGTGCCGTGCCGATCGGATCGGCAAATCGAAACTTCTCAATTTCGGAAAATCGTTTGCCCAGTTGAAACTTTCCATTTCGATAGACCTGCGGGTGTGAGACGGCCTCGTCGAACGAAACCTCCGGCGACCATTGAGAGATCGGGTCGTCACCCTCGGTGCTTTCGTACAGCCGGATATGCACCGCTTCGACCTCATCGAGGACGTCGGCGCCGCGTTTCACGAGCAAATTCGTCAAGCCCGGGGCGGCACCGGCATTGATCAGCGCAGCGCGTTTCTTCTCCTTGAATTTCTTGGTGTAGTGAAACTGCTCGGCCCTGAAAGGATGGCGCGTCAGGTGGGAACTCAGGTCCATATGATGTGCCCGCAGCCGCAGCGCCGCCCGCAAAACAATCTCGTTAAACACCGACGCCGAAGCGTTAACGATGAGCTGGCAGCCTTTCGCCGCCTTCACGATTCCGCGCAGGTTTCGCGCGTTCACTTCCGTTACCGCGATGGTGCTCTTTTTGCCTAGGAAGCGCCGCGCGCGTTCCGGATCACGGTCTCCGCACCAGACCGTATGTCCTTGCCGCTCCAGCAATTGCGCGAGAAGGGAGCCGGTCGCTCCGGCCCCTAGAACGAAGATCCGCATGGCGTGGCCAAAACTCTATCACAATCCGAAGGGCCGTCCTTAGCAGTCGTTTCACTGCCCCGATTGCGTACTTCAGGTGGGCGGCGTAGACTATCGCTGTAACTCCGACCCCTGCAGCCTACGGGAGAGATAACCCACGGCTGCTTGGGCGACGCCCTGGGAAAAGGTCAGGGCTGAGGGTTTGGGCGGAAACGCCCGGGCCTCCCGTGCTTGGAAAGGAGCGATACGCCGAATATGAGTACATTTTCGGTGAGCGCCCGATTCCCGGCATATGGATCGGGCGGTTTTGTTTTAGAGTCCCAGTGCGTCAAGGAAACGGGGAACTGCATCCAACAAATGCAACGGGCCATGACCCTTCACGACAAATTCGGCCGCCAGATCACCGACCTGCGCATCTCCATCACGGATCGCTGCAACTTCCGGTGCGTTTATTGCCGCTCTGCCGACCCTGAAAACTATCGCGATCACGACGAAATTCTCTCCTGGCCAGAACTCGACCGGCTTGCCACGATCTTTCTCAGCCTCGGCATCCGCAAAATACGCATCACCGGTGGCGAGCCGCTCGTTCGCGATGGCGTTGAGGACTTTATCGCTCGTCTCCACGCCCTCGGCGTCGAGGACCTCTCCATGACCACCAACGGCCACCTGCTGGCCGAACGGTGCGACCGGCTCATCGCCGCTGGCCTGCGCCGCATCAATATCAGCCTTGATTCGCTCGATCCCGAGAAATTCGAGCGCATCACCAGGACCAAATCCTTCTCCACGGTAATGCAAAGCATCGTCGTAGCCCAAAACTCACGGCTCGCCCCCGCTAAAGTCAATGCCGTCCTTGTCCGCGGCATCAACGACGACGAAGTCGAAGCTTTCGCTTCCTACGCCCGCCAAACCGGCGTCATCATGCGCTTTATCGAATTCATGCCGCTCGACGCCGACCGCCATTGGACTCGCGGCCTCGTTGTTCCGGCCGCCGAGGTCCACCAGCGCATCCACGCCCGCTGGCCGCTCGAGCAGATCCCCCACGAGCGCAGCGAGACCGCGCGCAAGTTCCGTTTTGCCGACGGCGCGCCCGGCGAAATCGGCCTCATCGCTCCGGTCACTCAGCCCTTCTGCGGCCATTGCTCACGCATCCGCCTGACCGCCGACGGCAAACTCCGCACCTGCCTCTTCAGCAAGGACGACCATGACCTGCGGGCTTTGCTTAGGGAAGGGGCCTCTGACGAAGATTTAGTTACCTATATCACCTCGATCGTCATCGAAAAGGAAGAGGGTCACCGAATCAACGAGCCCGGTTTCGTGCCACCCTCGCGTACCATGGTCTTCATCGGCGGGTAGTGGAAAATTGGCTCAAGTATGAGAAAATGGAGTTTCCAGGGCAGGGACCAGGGACCACTTAGCAACAGCCTCTAGCAGACAGATCACACTCCATGGGCAACCTAATATCCATTTCGGATAGCAGCACCCTCATCGGCGCACATCAGCCGCCGACTCTCCACGCGCCGGAAATCGAGGCCGGTGTCGGCTGCGACTTCGATTCTTACCTCCTCGTCCCGGACAATGCCCTGGACGACCGCATCGCGGCCGCCAAAGCCCGCCTTGACCGCGATGTCGTGATTCTAGGCCATCACTACCAGCGCGACGAAGTCGTCAAGTTCGCTGATTTCCGTGGTGACTCCCTCAAACTCTCCTTCCAGGCTTCTCAAGCCGAAGGCCGCTATATCGTTTTCTGTGGCGTGCACTTCATGGCCGAAAGCGCGGACATTCTCCGCCGCGAACACCAGACGGTTATTCTTCCCGACCGCAACGCTGGCTGCTCCATGGCCGATATGGCCGACATCGGCCAGGTGGAAGCTTGCTGGAGCGAGCTCTCTTCTTTCGTCGATTCGCGCAAGGTCATCCCCGTCACCTACATGAACTCGACCGCGGCCATCAAGGCCTTTACCGGCGAGAATGGCGGCTCGATCTGCACCAGTTCCAACGCCGCCGCCGTCATGAAGTGGGCCTTCGAAACCGGCGAAAAAGTTCTCTTCCTTCCCGACGAACACCTTGGTCGCAACACCGGGTACCGAATGGGCATCCCGCTCGATCAGATGATCGTCTGGGATCCTTACGAGGAATTGGGCGGAAACACGCCGGAAGCGATTCGCAGCGCGCGCATCATTCTCTGGAAGGGCTACTGCTCCGTGCACCAGCGTTTCACGCCGCAACAAGTGGAGCGCGTCCGCCGCGAGCATCCCGGCATTCGCGTCATCGCTCACCCGGAATGCCGCTTCGAGGTCGCCGAGGCCGCCGATCAAATAGGCTCGACGGAAGGCATCATCAAAGCCATCCAGGCCTCCCCGGCAGGCACCGAATGGGCCGTCGGCACCGAAATTCACCTTGTCAACCGCCTCAGCAAGGAATTGAAGAGCCACAAAGTTATCTCACTCGATCCCAGCGTTTGCGTCTGCACCACGATGTTTCGCATCACCCCGCAACATCTCCTCTGGGCCCTCGAAAATCTGGGTGAGGGCAACATTGTGAACCGCATCACCGTTGACGAACGCACTCGCCATCATGCGCGAGTTGCCCTCGACCGCATGCTCAGTTTGCGCTAGCATCAAGTAGAACAGGTTCCAGCCTGCTCTCTTTTCTCGGCGCAAGACTGTCCCCGGAAACGGAATCATCATGGCAGATGAAGAAGACGACGATCAGAAGCAGGACGAAACTCCGGAACCACCTCAGCGTATTTTTACGTTGACCGAAGCGGAGCGCGCGCGCCAGGAACTCGAACCTTTTCTCGTTGAGGCCATGGATTCCCGCAAGAAACTTTCTGGACTGGACAGCGAACTCGCGGCGGTTTCCGCCCGCATCATGATGATGGGTGGAGTGATTGTTCCCTACGAAAAACTGGCTGCGGTTCGCATGGAGCACAATCGGCTTGCCGAAACGCTCAAGTCCGCGCTCAACCGCATCCTCGAAACCGGATGCCTCATCAAGGATCTCGACGTCTGCCTCCTTGACTTCCCCGCCGTCATCAATCAGCAGGAAGTCTATCTCTGCTGGAAGCTTGGCGAGGACCGCATCCGCTTTTACCATCGCCAGGACGAAGGATTCGCGAACCGCAAACCGCTCGATCCCCGCGACCTCGGCCCCGGCGACACGATTCAGTAGATTTGGTCCTAACGCGTTTGTGTAGAGGCCGGGCTTTAGCCCGGCGCTTTCCTTTCGGTGTCATCCTGAGCGAAGCGGAGGACCTCAACTGCTCCTTCTTCGTATGCGCAAACTGTGAGCGACCTTGACCGACCATCCTGAAAACCGCCTGAAAGACTCCGCCAGCCCCTACCTGCGCTCGGCCGCGCACCAGCCCATCGATTGGCACGAATGGGGCGAAGCCGCTTTCGCCCGCGCCAAATCCGAGGACAAGCCCATCCTCCTCGACATCGGCGCCGTCTGGTGCCACTGGTGCCACGTCATCGACCGCGAAAG
>WNFL01436286.1_pt1 | contig 13827 bp, 9 predicted proteins | sample 5400361 | NCBI WGS metagenome assembly WNFL01 (sample SAMN13153351, study PRJNA577476) | soil metagenome | isolation source: 40 cm soil on Douglas fir-dominated hillslope | place: USA:California | collected 2013-09-17
ATTTGTTGGATTTCAAGACCACGCCCATGCGTGCCTTTCACGTCACGTTGATTACTTTCTTTTTATGTTTTTTCGGCTGGTTCGGTATTGCTCCGCTCATGCCGATTGTGCGTGCGGACCTCGGCTTAACAAAACCACAGATTGGCAACATCATCATTGCTTCTGTAGCCATTACCGTTTTTGCACGTCTCCTGTTTGGCTGGCTTTGCGATAAAATAGGACCAAGAATTTCATACACCATTTTATTGCTCATCGGATCTCTCCCGGTGATGTTCATTGGCTTAAGTAACAGCTATGAAACATTTCTCCTTTTCCGACTGGCGATCGGTGTTATTGGTGCTTCGTTTGTGATTACACAGTATCATACTTCGGTGATGTTTGCACCGAATGTGGTGGGCACGGCAAACGCAACGGCAGCAGGTTGGGGCAACATGGGCGGAGGTGCGACATTGATCATCATGCCGTTGATATTCACAGCTCTTGTGGGCGCGGGCTATGTTAATTCTCAAGCCTGGAGATACAGTATGATCGTGCCGGGGTTGGCTCTCTTCATTATGGCGTTTGTCTATTACTTCTTTACAAAAGACACGCCAGCAGGAAATCGAAATGAGCTTGTCGAAGAAAATGAGAATCAAAAAAAAGAAAAAGTAAGTTTCTGGAGCGCCTGTGCCGACTATCGGGTGTGGATTTTATTCCTTGCTTATGGCGCCTGCTTCGGTATTGAGATTACGATCGATAACATTGCCTCACTTTATTTTGTGGATAATTTTCATCTCGGGCTCAAAGAAGCCGGACTCATTGCAGGGCTCTTTGGCATGATGAACATTTTTGCGCGCGCCCTTGGCGGCATTTTTGGAGACATGGCCGGCAAGCGAAATGGGTTGAAGGGAAGAATTTTAATTCTCGGTATTTTTTTGCTGTGCGAAGGTCTTGGCATCATGCTATTCTCTTCCATGAACTCCCTCGTATGGGCAATTGCTGCGATGCTATTCTTTGCCCTGTTTCTCAAAATGTCAAATGGGGCCACGTACTCCGTAGTACCATTCCTCAATAAAAAAGCCGTGGGTGTTGTTTCAGGAATCGTAGGTGCCGGGGGAAACGTGGGTGCTGTCATGGCAGGCTTTCTATTTAAGTCAAGCGAGATATCTTATCGCGAAAGCTTATTCATAATAGGAATAGCGGTGATTGTAGTTTCTGCCTTATCTCTTTTGCTAAGCCTTTCAAAGACTATGGCACAAGAAGTTTTGGCCAATCCGTTTGTGTCCAAACCTGAAATAAAAGAGTCTTTTGCTTTTTCTGAGAATAACCACAATCAAACAATAGCAAGTATGACACAACAAAAAATCAATGACCGACAAGGATGATGTTACCAGGTAACGCACTCCTTTTATTTTGTCCAAAAAAGAAAGTCCCCTTACAGAACCGCAAAATTCATTCAGGGGACCTATTTAGGTTTTAACACTAAACACTCAAATCTATGGAGAAGAAAATTTACTTACCAACATCACTAATTCTTTTTTGCATAAGCGTCACAACACAGGCGCAGTTCACAATCTCTGGCCAGGTGCGCACGAGAACAGAGTTGCGCAATGGTCAGGGTACTGTGCAGGCTCAGGATACTGTTCCTGCTCTTTTCACGTCACAGCGTACGCGACTCAACTTGGGTTATTCAGGCTATCGCTATAAAATTTTTACAGCCATTCAGGATGTGCGCTTGTGGGGGCAAGATGCTTCGACTATTAACCGGACAACCTCTGATGCCCTCGATGGATTGATGATCCACGAAGCATGGGCTGAAATAAGTTTGGTAGATACCGGAAAAGTCATAAAGAACCTCACGTTCAAAGTAGGGAGACAGGAATTGCTTTATGATGACTCGAGATTGTTGGGCAATTTGGATTGGCTGCAACAGGCGAGAAGACACGATGCTGCCCTGATAAAGTTCGAGCACAAAGGATGGACGGTGCACTTGGGTGGAGCCTACAATCAAAATGCAGAGAGAAAGTCAAACACAATCTATAACGGAATCCCTGTTGGATATACGGCCGGAACAAATGGAATGTCAGCTTTGTACAAGTCGATGCAATTTCTGTATGTGGCAAAGAAATTTTATTTTGGAAATGCCACCTTCCTGGCTTTCAAAGATGATTTTAGTAAGTATCATTTTGCTCCCGCTGATGTAAATAAAACAACACCTATCTATGAGCAGGGCGTGTGGAGCCGTCACACGATTGGTGGAAATATGTTTGGCACTGCCTTAAGGAAAATGAGCTTTTCATTATCGGGCTTTTATCAGGGCGGAAATTATCGTGATGGCACATCACTAAACGAATACTTCTTCTCTTTGTCAACATCGTATGCAGCAGGAAGAAAATTCAGCGTAGGCCCAGGAGCAGACTTCACTTCCGGCAACAATGGCTCCGACCCAACTAAGAAATATCAACGCTTTGATCCGCTCTATGGCACACCTCACAAATTCTGGGGATACATGGATTATTTCTATGTAGCCGATGGCTTTGGTTCCAACGGCTTGATCGATTATTATTTGAAAGGAAAATATAAAGTTAAAGACAACCTCACGTTCTCGCTCGATGCGCACCGGTTCATGCTGCCCGATGCCGTGCTCGCCCAGGATGGAACTGCCATGGACAAAGCGCTGGGAACGGAACTGGATTTTGTAATGCTCTTCGCCCCTACGAAGGCCATCACTATAGAAGCAGGCTACTCTACGATGCTCTCCACTTCAACGCTTACTTCTGCCAAAGTAAAAAATGTAAGCAAGCCTGCGGATGTATCTACGTGGGCTTACCTGATGCTGTCGATAAAGCCCTCTGAGTTTGTAGTGAAATAGGCAACCATTCAAAAAAAAGATTTACAATGAAAAAATTAACTTATACAAAATCAATTTTCTTTTTAATTGCTCCGCTTCTGTTGATGATACTTTCATCAACGGCACCTGTAAAAGTAAATGTGACTGACAAAGAAGTGATCCACCTTGGTTTCATTTCGCTTACTGATTGTGCGCCTATTGTGATGGCGAAAGAACTCGGCCTCTTTGCGAAATACGGAGTGAATGTGGAGGTGACAAAGGAATCCTCGTGGGCGAATGTGCGTGATAAAATTCTGACTGGCGAATTGGATGGTGCACATTGTTTGTTCAGCATGCCATTCTCCGTTTACACGGGAGTCGGGAAGATAGCGATGGTGTTGAACAATAACGGGCAGGCGATCACTTTGTCAAAATCATTTTGTGGAAAAGTTGGGTTCAAGCAAACCAACAAAGTTGCTTCTGTGATTAGCGCAAAATTGAAAGCCGAACAAGAAGTGACGTTCGCAATGACTTTCCCCGGGGGCACGCATGACATTTGGCTGCGCAACTGGCTTGCCGCGGCAGGAGTGAATCAAAAAACTTCCAAGATCATCACCATACCACCGTCACAAATGGTGGCCAACATGAAAGTAGGAAACATGGATGGATATTGTGTGGGCGAACCATGGAACGGTGTGGCAGTTAAACAAGGCGTTGGCTTCACAGAAATTTCAACACAAGATATCTGGAAACATCATCCTGAAAAGGCCCTTGTTGTGAATGCGAAATTCAGCGAGACAAGAAGAGAGGATTTGAAAGCGGTGATGAAAGCTGTGCTCGAAGCGTGTAAGTGGTTGGACAACCGCACCAATAGAAAGAAAGCTGCAGAGATCATTGGCAAAGTACCTTACGTGAATGCACCGGCCGATGTGATTGAAGCTCGCTTGATGGGCGATTATAATTTAGGTTGCGATCAAGGGACAGAAATTTACACCGACAACTACATGCTCTTCCACCGCAACGGTGAAACCAATTTTCCACGGAAGTCACATGCTATCTGGTTTATGGCGCAGTATTTACGATTCGATTATCTGAAGGAAGCTCCGGACTATAAGTCAATCGCAGACAAAATCATTCTCCAGGATTTATACAAAGAAGTTGCGGCCAGCATGAAAATAAAAATCCCGGAAGATGACATGAAGCCTTTTGCTTTAGATATCGATAAAATAAAATTCGATCCGAATAACCCGGGCGAATATTTGAAAGTGGCAAAAGGAATAATTCCATAATCAGAAATTATGAAGCGAGCCATTTCGATCACCGCATCTTTTACCCGCGAATTAGTTGGAAGAAGTGAAGAACTTTATTCCGAAGGATTATTTAAAATAGTTGGAAAGATATTCCGTGCACTCAGCAGCGTAATGTATAGCCTCCTTGGGTTTTTAATTTTAATTCTCATCTGGTACATCATAAGCAAAACATCCGCAGATGGGTTACCCACTCCGATTGCTACGTTTCAGGTTCTTTGGGAATTAATCAAAGATCCATTCTACGATTACGGACCCAACGATAAAGGCATTGGCTTACAATTGGGAAGCTCATTAGCAAGAGTGTTTACAGGGTTTCTTTTAGGTTCTTTGATTGCAATTCCTGTAGGGCTGTTGATGGGAGCTAATGCTTTTTGTAAAAAGATATTTTATCCAATCGTTCAGATTTTACGGCCGGTTTCCCCGCTCGCGTGGTTCCCAATTGGCCTTGTCACTTTTCAATCCGCCAGCAAAGCAACGATCTTCATTATTGTGATCACTTCTCTTTGGCCAACGCTGATCAACACGGCTTTTGGAGTGGCGTCACTTCCCGATGATCATAAAAACGTAGCGAAGGTTTTTGGTTTTTCGAAATGGAAATACTTAACAAAAGTTTTATTGCCTTTCAGTTTGCCGCACATCATCACAGGTTTGAGATTGAGCATCGGTGTGGCTTGGTTAGTCATCGTTGCCGGAGAAATGTTGTCTGGTGGAATGGGCATCGGCTTTTTTGTGTGGGACAGTTGGAATGCGTTGAGCCTTGAGAAAGTAATCTCTGCCATTCTTATTATCGGATTTGTAGGCTTGCTGCTGGATAGGGGATTTTCCTTTTTAGAGAAGAAGGTGACGTGGGGCTGAGAGAAAGTTAATAGTTAATTGTTATTGGTTAATGGGAGTAACTAGTCTGAAATATGGAACCTGAAACTGAAATCAAACCACTATTAACTAATAAGAGGAGTTACGCAAAACTTTGAAATCATACCTTGATTCAAGGCGTCAGACCGCTTGGAGCGGTCAGACGCCTCATCCGTAAGTCCAGCTAATAACAATTAACTATAACACATGAGTTACCTGAAAATTGAAAATATGGAAATCACTTTCAATTCGTTGAAAGGAAATTTTACGGCCGTGAAGAACATCAACCTTGAAATTGAAAAAGGTCAGATCGTTTCAATCATTGGGCACTCGGGTTGTGGCAAGTCCACCATACTCAATGCCATCAGCGGCATGGTGTTTCCAAAAAAAGGAAAAGTGTTGCTCCATGGAAAAGAAGTTACAGGCCCCGGCCCTGACCGCGGGATTGTTTTTCAAAATTATTCTTTGCTTCCATGGCTAACGGTTTACCAAAACATTTATGAAGCCGTAGATGCCGCGCTTGCCTCTAAATCAAAAAGCGAAAAGAAAGAGCTGACGGAAAAATATCTGAAGATGGTAAACCTCTGGGAACATAAAGAAAAGCATCCGAAAGAAATTTCCGGTGGAATGAAACAACGCGTAGCCATTGCCCGGGCTTTTGCCATTGATCCTGAAGTATTATTATTGGATGAACCCTTCGGGGCGCTCGATGCGCTGACAAAAGCATCACTTCACATTGAGTTGCTCAAATTGTGGAATCTAACACAGCGCAACAAAACTATTATCATCGTCACACATGATATTGAAGAGGCTGTGTTTCTATCGGATCGTATTGTTGTAATGACCGATGGCCCGGCCGCAACTATTCGAGAAATTGAAGAAGTACACTTGCCACGGCCACGAAACAAAAAAGATACTGTCAACTTGCCAGAGTATAAATCAATACGAGAAAGATTATTAAGTCTGTTGATGGAAAAAGTGGAAGTAGATGAATCAGATTTTTATAAAGAGAAGGTAGCTTGAGAGGTTGCCGGTTGCTAGAGTTACAAGTTTCAAGTTACCGGTTTCAATTTAAAGGAGAAAATGAACAATTATCAAGGTATAAGTCAGCCAAAGGAGTCACACCTCTCCTTTGGAGAGGGGGTGAGGCGTTTTAAATCAACATGCTCCTATTGTGGCGTGGGATGCGGAATCATCGTCAAGAAGGATCGAAAAAATAATTTGATTATTGAAGGCGACAAGGATCACCCGGTCAATCGCGGCATGTTGTGTTCAAAGGGGATGAACCTCAACTATGCGATGCGAAACAAGGGCGATCGTTTGCTCTTTCCGCAAATGCGCTGGAGCAGGCATCATCCGCTGGAGCGAGTGACTTGGTCTTCAGCGATGAAGCGTGCCGCAGCTGTATTCAAATCCATTATTTCACAGCACGGCCCCGACTCGGTTGGCTTCTATGTTTCCGGACAATGCCTTACTGAAGAATATTATGTTGCCAATAAACTGGCGAAAGGTTTTATCGGTACAAATAACATCGACACCAACTCGCGGTTATGTATGAGCAGCGCTGTAGCTGGTTATACCCACATGCTTGGTGAAGATGCTGTTCCTGTTTCCTACGATGATATTGAACTAGCCGACTGCTTTTTAATTGCAGGCGCAAACCCAGCCTGGTGCCATCCGATTTTATTCAGGCGCATCGAGACACATAAACAAAATCATCCCGAAGTAAAATTGATTATTGTAGATCCTCGAAAAACACAAAGTAGTGCCATTGCTGATCTGCATTTGCAAATACTTCCGGGCACTGACATTTATTTATACAATGCGATAGCCAGGGTGCTTTTTCAAAACGGTGATGTTGATTTTGATTTCATTTCGAAGCGCACGGAAGGGTTTGAGCAATACCGTGAATCGATTTTCAAATATTCAGTTGAGGAAGCTGCGGCAAAGTGTGGTGTGCCTGTTCATGAAATAAAGTTGGCGGCATCATTCATTGCTGAGTCTAAAGGATTTTTAACATTGTGGGCAATGGGCCTTAACCAGAGTGTGATCGGGGTGAAAAAGAATTTTGCTTTGATAAGTTTGAACTTGATCACGGGTCATATTGGAAAACCAGGCTCCGGACCATTCTCGCTCACCGGTCAGCCTAACGCCATGGGAGGGAGAGAGGTGGGCGGACTAGCTACCATGCTCGCAGCGCATCGAAGCATCTCCAATTCACAACATAGAAAGGAAGTCGCAGACTTCTGGGGTGTGAAATCAATTTCTTCCAAACCGGGCCTGACAGCAACAAAAATGATTGAAGCGCTCGAGGAAGGCAAACTAAAGGCAATATGGATTGTGTGTACCAACCCGTTGGTGAGCCTTCCTGATATCAATCGTGTGGAGGCTGCAATGAAAAAAGCGCGGTTTGTTGTAGTGCAAGACATTTCAAAAAATTCGGATACACTCCATTTTGCAGATCTCATTCTTCCTGCCGCAGGGCATTTTGAGAAAGAAGGAACAATGACCAATTCGGAAAGAAGGATAAGTCACTTGAGCAAAGTAATTGATCCACCTGGCGAGGCACTGTCAGACAGTGAAATCTTGTGCTCTTTTGCCAAGGCAATGGGTTTTGATGGTTTCGATTATAAGTCCGCAGCAGAAATTTTTGAAGAACATGCTGCGCTTACCAAGGGTACAAACATTGATATTGGCGGACTTACCTATTCAAAATTAAAAGAAGGATCAATCCAGTGGCCTGCCCCAGAAAATAACAGCAACGGAACTTCACGCTTGTTTACGGACCACCTCTTTTACACGCCATCACGGAAAGCAAAATTCTTTCCACTGGATGAGCCGGATAATTTGTCGGAACCGGTTACGCCCGAGTTTCCTTTGATCTTAACCACAGGCCGCCTGCGGGATCAATGGCACACCATGACCAAGACGGGAAAAGTAAATAGACTTCTGCAACACACCAGCAAACCGTTTTTAGAGATCAATCCTCAGGATGCAAAAAGAAGAGGCATTGGTGAAAATGATGTGGTGGTGATCTCGAATGACAAGGGAACGGTCCGCGTTCGCACCAGGATCACAGACGACATCAAAGAAGGAGTTGTTTTCTTGCCAATACACTGGGGGAAAATTTTTTCTGGAGCAGATGCACGGGCCAATAATCTTACAAGCAATAAGGTCGATCCTATTTCTCACGAGCCTGATTTCAAATTCTCAGCAGTTGAAGTAACTCCTTTTGAAAAACCAGTTGAAAAAATAATTGTAGTGGGAGCAGGAGCCGCAGCGTTCCGTTTTATTTGTACTTATCGGGAACTCAATCACAAAGACTCAATCCGGGTTTTTTCAAATGAGAAGCATGCATTTTACAATCGGGTGCTGTTGCCGGAGTATGTCAGTGATTCGTTGAGCTGGGAAAAGCTGAAGAAATTTCAGGAGGGTGAGTTTGAAAGACTAAACATCTTCATCGAACTTGAAAACGAAATCATAGAAATAAACCGAAAAGATAAATTCGTAGTAGATAAAAAAGGAAAGAAGAATTATTACGACAAACTTATTCTGGCGACAGGATCACGTGCGAATATTCCGAAAGATGCTCCGCTCTCATTGCCGGAGATATTCACCATGCGTACTCGTGATGATGCAGACGAACTTAAAAAATTCTTATCCCCTAGGGGCTCAGTACTCATCGTTGGTGGTGGGTTGTTGGGTATTGAACTCGCCTCTGCTCTTCGCGACATTGATGCTGAAGTCTCTATTCTTCAGTTAGGAAGCCGCCTGATGGAGCGACAAATCGATAACCTGGGGGGAAGGTTGTTGCTTGATTTTATTGAAGACCGGAATATCACTGTGTATATGAACGATCAGATACAATCGGTGAATCGCGATGAGGCAAATAAAAAATTGAATGCTCATCTGCGGAGCGGCCGCATTTTGAATGCTGACGCGATCATCTACGCTATAGGCACAAAACCCAATATTGAATTTGCACAAGAAGCCGGACTCGAATCTGCCCGTGGCATCATCGTGAATGATTGTCTGCAAACTAGTGATCCAAATATATTTGCAATTGGCGAAATCTGTGAACACCGGGGCAAAGTATTGGGCATTACCGCTGCGGCCGAAAAGCAAGCCGATGTTTTGGCGAATTACATTCATGGCGACTTGCAAAGTCAATTTGACGGATCTGTGCCCATGAATATTTTAAAATTGTCAGGTCTGGACTTGTGTTCCATCGGCATAGTAGATATCCCCGATGATTCCAGTGGCTACGAAGAAATTCTTTTCATCGATGAATCGATGAGGTTCTATAAAAAATGCATTATCAAAGACGACTGCCTGGAGGGGGCTGTGTTGATCGGAGATAAAGCAGAGTTTGCAGAATTCAAATCATTGATTGAAAATAAAATTGAATTGTCGGAGAAGAGAATGCAGTTACTTCGTTCCGGTAAAGTCAGCGAGCCTGTTCTAGGAAAATTGGTGTGTTCTTGTAACCAAGTGGGGGAAGGAAATCTTAAGAAACTTATTGATGACGGTTGTGAAACGTTAAGCGCCCTTTGCCGCAATTCAGGAGCTGGACTAGGGTGCGGAAGTTGTAAACCGGAAATCCAGCGCCTGCTGAAAGAGACGGAAACAGTTTTGAAACCGTAACTTTCATTCGAAGTATCCTTATGCGAACCTCTAAAACTCAAATCACAAAAAACAAATCTCAAATAAATCCCAATGAATAAAATTCAAACGCTCAAAACAATACAAAATCTGTATTTGTTTAGGATTTTTGAGATTGGGAATTGGAATTTGTTTGTCATTTGGGATTTGTATTTTGGGATTTTAGAGATGCCCTTATGGAAGTAAATAAAAAAAGTGATCTCATTCGCGTCTTTGTTAAGGGTGGGTTTCTCTCTCCGGCTAACCTTCTCAAGATATTGGATATTTCGGGGAGCTTCGGAAACAAATACGTGTTGTTTGGATCGCGTCAGGACATTTTGTTTCCGGCCGGCAATGCAACAGCTTCTCAAATCTTTTCGTTCGATCAATATCACCTATGAATTAGGAGGTGATCAATCTGTTCATCAAAATATGGTGAGCTCCTATTCGGCCGTCAACCTTGTCGAAACCACACACTGGGTAAAAGAAGATACCTATAATGTAATAGCCGATAATTTTGATTATGCTCCAAAATTGAAAATTAATTTAGTTGATCCTCGGCAAAGTCTCATTCCGTTATTCACAGGCGAATTAAACTATGTCGCCTCCAATGAGGACAATTACTGGTACTTGTACATTCGTGATGCAAGAAAGAAAAACAGTATTGAACTTTGGCCGAAGCTCGTCCTGGGGCAAGATATTCCGAGGTTGTCAAAAAAAATTGAAGAGCTGTTCGTGTCTTACCAACCATTCAAGACAGAAGAACTTTACATGATCGTGAAGAACGAAAGCAGTTCGATGAGTTTCAAATCGCTCGCTCATTACCCAAAACTTCCGGAGAATAGTTTTCCGTACTATGAAGGGTTCAATGCGATGATCAACAATCAGCATTGGCTGGGTCTTTATTGGCGCAACAACGAGTATGATCTCGATTTCATGAGAGCTGCCTGTAGACTATGCCAGGAAACAAACATCAGCAATATCAACATCATCCCGTGGAAGGCGTTCCTCATTAAAGGAATAAAGGCAAACGACAAGATTCGATGGGAAAAATTAATGGGAAAATTCGGAATCAACGAGCGCCACTCTTCTCTTGAGCTTAACTGGCACCTTCCTGTACTTGATGATGAAGCACTGGAACTGAAACGGTTTCTTGTAAAAGATCTCGATCAACAAGACATCAGCACGCACGGATTAACTTTTGCGATTAAGACCGGCCGGGAATATTTTCCTTTCACCACCATTTTTATTGAAAGTGAACCGGATCAAATTACTTCACAATCAAATCTGTACACCATCTCGTATGCGAAAGATTTTAATCCCAACACTGCCATTTACTATCCTTATGCGCGTCATGTGCAAAAGGAAATGATTCCTACTCTTCTGATTGAATTAAGTAAATTATACTTCCGCCAGTTAAACCCCGAAAAAGAGCAAACGCAAGAGACTCATTTTGATCAGGCGGAAGCAAACAAAACGATTACCAGTTTCCAGTGTAGCAACTGCCTTACCATTTACGATTTAAAATATGGTGATCCTGAGTCAGGAATTAATCCGGGTACTCCATTTGAAAAACTTCCCGACACCTACACTTGCCGGGTTTGCGACAGTGCTAAGGAATTTTTTGTGCCAGTCCAAAATAAATAAATGACATTAATAAATAAGAGGAGTTACGCAGGGACTTTGAAATCATGCTTCGATTCAAAGCGTCAGACCGCTTGGAGCGGTCAGACGCCTCATCCGTGCGTAAGTCCATTAAATAACTGATGTTTCGCATAACTGAATTCCATGATTTTAATCTTTGTGATTTAGTGTCTTTGTGCCTGCGCACCGTAGTGCTTCGGCACACAGGTGTGGCTTAAATTTCAAACCATTTCTTTGCCACCGAGTCACGAAGGACAAAAGGAACCATCAAGTGCGTAACATTAGTAAATAAATGCCAGTACAATGAACAAGGCAGACGCAACCACGGACGAAAGGAATAATCTCTATCCCATCTTTTTGAAACTGGAAGAGATGCGACTGCTAATTGTGGGTGGAGGATGTGTGGCGCTTGAAAAGTTGAATTCAGTTTTACATAATTCGCCTCAAACACAGATCGAGGTTGTAGCGCCATTCATCAGCGAAGCTATTAAAGAAATTTCCAAGTCAAGAAACAACGTGGATTTCTCAGAAAGAAAGGTTGGTCCTTGCGATATTGATTTAGCCCAAATCATCATAGCTGCTGTCGATGATAGGTCTGTAAGTGAATGGGTGCATTTACAGGCAAAAGCAAAAGGCAAACTGGTCAACATTGCCGACACGCCAAACCTTTGCGATTTTTACCTCGGAGCAATAGTAAATAAAGGTCACCTGAAAATTGCCATTTCTACCAATGGCAAGTCACCAACGATAGCCAAAAGGTTAAAAGATATTCTTACTGAAGTAGTGCCAACTATGGATAACCTTCTCCATAACCTTCATCTGATCAGGAATAAATTGAAAGGCAACCTATCAGAAAAAGTTATGGTATTAAATAAGATCACCGAAAAGATGATGATCGACTAATTCGTTTAAAAGAATAAGTATTCGATTTTTCAACCATTACGATTCATTGAGCTCTCTATTTTAATTAAGCCACAGCACGGCCCTGGGAAATGAAGGTAACAGTTGATATCTGTAGAGCTAAATCGTCAGGTCCAATCATTCAACTCGTATCACAAACACATAGAAAATCAAATCTGAAATCGAGATTAATAATTCTCTGCAGGAAAGTTTTAGAAATAAGGTTGACTTGGCAACCTCAACTTGCAACACATAACAATACTACGTGGGTAAAGTTATTTAGTCGCGTTTCGTCTTGTTTTTTTCTTCCCAATCGTATATCCTAAGGAGAAGTTCATGCTTTCGTTGAAAATCTGAGTTTGATGGTCTTGCTTCAATGTATTCTCAAAAAGATGAACGTAGCCTCTTGTCAAGGGTAATATCGAAAATAAGATCAAAGTAGTTGTTTACTAATATTTTTATGGCTTATGTTTGGGTCAAAAAACAATTACAAAAAAATGATAGCAACAAGGAGGACTCCATCTTTTGAAACAACTGAAAGTATATTGATCAAAATTTAGACACAGAAACTTTTCGATGCGAATTTTAAAAGGATACTTATATCTGTTTTTTTTTCTGGTAAGTTGTGAAGAACATGTTAACAATAATGTCTTTCGAACCGAAGTGAACAATGTTGGGCCTTCTGGGGTGACATTTAATGTATACTTTTCTGAAATTGGAGGAAGGCCTGCTCAGGATTTTGGTTTTGAATGGGGACAAGTCGGTAGCCCAAGTGTCAAGGACTCTATCCATTATTTGCACAAGACACCAGTCGTTGGCACATTTACGTTTCAGGTTCAAAACGAACTAATACCAGGTGTTGCTTATCATGTTCGCGCATTTGTTAAAAATTCCGATCGCATCGTCCGTGCGAATGAAGTCAATTTTGTAAGCCAAGGGTCTTTACCTCCAATAATAGGAGATTTTACGCCAAAGCAAGGAGCGGGTTTAAGCACTATCACGATTACAGGAGATCACTTCAGTAATGTCGCTACTAACAACTTAGTTTCTGTTGGTAATCTTGTGTGCAAAGTAATTTCAGCAGCCACAACGCGTCTTGTGGTTCAGATTCCATCCAGGTATAGTTCCGGATCTTTTCCGATTAGTGTGAGTGTGTTTAATCAAAAGGTAATTTCAACATCAAACTTTATCTTGGTCGGACCGACCATCAATAGCTTTACTCCATTGATTGGAGGAGCTGGCACGGTAGTAACTATTTTAGGATCCAATTTTTCTATTCTTTCATCTGGAGATAGTGTCAGATTTGGAAGCCTCGCTGCATTGGTAACTTCCTCTTCTGCAGCTCAACTTACTGTGATTGTTCCACAGGTCCCCCTTGCAGGGCTTGTAAATTTATCAGTGACAGTGAACCAGGTTACTGCGATTGCCGGAACGCAATTCAATGTTTCTGGTCCAACTGTTGCTACCTTTTCCCCAACGACAGGACCAGCTGGAACAATAGTCACCATTTCCGGTTCAGGCTTCAATGATGTTCTGAGCGAAAACACAGTCCTATTTGGCGGGGTGGCAGCCACCGTTACCAGCGCGTCATCTCAGGTTCTCATAGTTCAGGTTCCAAAGCCCTCTTTTACAGGACTTGTGAACTTATCAGTAACTGTCAATAAAATAGTT
>WNFL01065784.1_pt2 | contig 13825 bp, 10 predicted proteins | sample 5400361 | NCBI WGS metagenome assembly WNFL01 (sample SAMN13153351, study PRJNA577476) | soil metagenome | isolation source: 40 cm soil on Douglas fir-dominated hillslope | place: USA:California | collected 2013-09-17
TCGCCGTCGACACGACCGACGGCAGCCGGCTGCAGGGGCTGGCTCTGAACCAGACCTCCCTTGACCTGCAGCTCCTGTCCGACGACCAGAGAATCCACCTGCTGCGGCGGGTCGGCGAGCGCTACCGTCCGGTGACGTCGCAGGCGGACTGGCCGACCTACAACGGACAGCTTGGCGGCAACCGTTTCAGCCCGCTCGACCAGATCGACAAGGCCAGCGTCGCGCGGCTGGCTCCCCGTTGGGTCTTCACCGTGGCGGACACTTCGCGGCTGGAGGTGACCCCGGTGGTGGTGGACGGGATCATGTACGTCACCGCCGCCAACGAGTGTTACGCGCTGGACGCCGGGAACGGGCGTCGGATCTGGGGGTACCGCCGACCTCGCACGAAAGGCCTGGCCGGTGATGCCGCGGGCGGCATCAACCGCGGCGTGGCGGTGGCCGGCGACCGCGTCTTCATGGTCACGGACCACGCCCACGTCGTCGCCCTCAACCGGTTCACGGGAGCGCTTCTGTGGGACACCGAGATGGCCGACTGGCGGCAGAACCACGGCGCGACCTCGGCGCCGCTGGCCGTGGGCCCGCTCGTGTTCTCCGGCACCTCGGGAGGCGATGAGGGCAACCGCGGCTTCGTGGCCGCCTTCGATCAGGAGACGGGCAAGGAGGCCTGGCGGTTCTGGACGGTGCCGAAGCGAGGCGAGCCCGGCTCGGAGACCTGGCAAGGCAAGGACATCGACCACCCGTGCGCCTCCGCCTGGTTCACGGGCACCTACGACCCCGATCTCGGCACGCTCTACTGGCCGACCGGCAATCCCTGCCCGGACTACGATGGCCGGGAGCGCCTGGGGGACAACCTGTATTCGGATTCGATCCTGGCCCTCGACGCCAAGACCGGCCGCCTGAAGTGGTACTTCCAGTACACGCCGCACGACGTCTGGGATTGGGATGCCCAGCAGCCGCCGGTGCTCGTGGACGCCGACTGGCAGGGACGGAGACGCCGGCTCCTGCTGCACGCCAACCGCAACGGCTTCTTCTACGTTCTCGACCGCGCGCAAGGCCAGCTGCTCCTGGCGAAGGCGTTCGTCAAGAAGCTGACCTGGGCGCGCGGAATCGCCTCCGACGGCCGTCCGATCCTGGCGCCCGAGCAGGAGCCGACTCGCGAAGGCAGGAAGGTGTGCCCCGCCGTTGAAGGCGCCACCAACTGGTTCTCCACGTCCTTCAACCCGGCCACCGGCCTCTACTACGTCCAGGCCCTGGAGAAGTGCACCATCTACACCCTGGCGCCGCCCCGCGAGTGGCAGGCCGGCCAGTCCTACTACGGCGGATCGACGAAGGACGCCCCCGACGAGCCGGGCCAGAAGGTGCTTCGGGCGATCGACTTCAAGACCGGGGAGGTGGCCTGGGAGCTCCCGCAGGCGGGGCCGGCCCAGTCCTGGGGCGGCACCCTGGCGACCTCGAGCGGGCTCGTCTTCTTCGGGGAGGACGGCGGCGCGCTCATGGCCGTCGATGCATCGACCGGCCGGCCGCTCTGGCATTTCCAGGCCAACACCCTGTGGAAGTCCTCGCCCATGACCTACATGTTCGACGGCACGCAGCACATCGCCGTGGCCGCGGGACCGACCATCATCTCGTTCGCGCTGGTGCCGCAGTAGAAAGGTGGCCTCATGAAGACCGTCTGGGCGAGCGGTTTGATCGCGGTCGCGGCCGGGTGCATTGCTTTCGAGCATGTGCCGACGGCCGAACCCGCACGAGCCTTCCTCACCGTCTCGAACGGCCCACGGGAGGCCACCTGGACGCGCAATTTCAACCCGTTCCTTCCGAACGCCCTCTTCCCCGCGGCCGGGGGGATCTACGAGCCCCTGCTCATCTTCAACCGCGTCAAGGGCGCCTACGTTCCCTGGCTTGCCACCTCGTACGCATGGAGCGCTGAAAATACGAAGCTCACCTTCGCCATCCGTTCCGGAGTCAAGTGGTCCGACGGCGGGTCCTTCACCGCTCGCGACGTGGCCTTCACCTTCGATCTGCTTCGCCGCCAGAAGGCCCTCGACTCTCGGCGCGTCTGGGACTTCCTGAGCGACGTCCGGGCGACGGACGACTCGACGGTGGAGCTGACGTTCCGCCGCGCCTACACTCCGGGGCTCGTCTTCGTCGGCCATCAGGTCATCGTTCCCGAGCACGTCTTCAAGGACGTGCCGGATGTGGCCAGTTTCGCCAACGAGAACCCGGTGGCCACCGGTCCCTTCACCGTCGTCAAGCTCTTCGAGCCCAAGGTCTACGAGCTGGGCCGGAACGAGGCCTACTGGCAGCCTGGCAAGCCCAAGGTCGCCGGCCTCCGCGTCCCTGCGTTCGCGAGCAACGAGCATGCCACGAGGGCGCTGCTCGCCGGAGAGCTGGACTGGACGGGGCTCTTCGTGGCGGATGTTGATGAAACTTTCGTGGCCAAGGACCGCGCGCACAACCACTACTGGTTCCCGCTCGTGGGCAACCCCGTGGTGCTCTACGCCAACACCAGGCGAAAGCCGCTCGGCGACGCGAGGGTCCGCAAAGGGCTGAGCATGTCCCTCGACCGGCCGCGGATCGTCAGGGAAGCGATGCATGGGTACACCGTCCCCTCGGACGCGACCGGGCTCGCCGACACGGACGCGCGCTGGAAGGACCCGAACGCGATCGCGGCCGGGACCTGGACCCTTCGGGACCTGAACCGCGCCAACGCGCAGCTGGACGCGGCCGGTCTCAAACGCGGGCCCGATGGCGCCCGCCGCGGGCCCGGCGGGAACCCGCTGCGCCTCCGGATCGACGTGGTCGCGGGCTGGTCGGACTGGGAGGCCGCGGCCCGCATCATCGCGGAGAACCTCAAGGGGGTCGGCGTCGCCGCCATCGTCTCACCCTCGGAGCGAGCGGCCTACCTGGACAAGGCCATGCGGGGCGACTTCGATCTCTGCGTCGGATCGAGCCTGCGGGGACCGACCCCGTACCATTTCTACCGGGGGCTCATGGGCAGCGAAGCCGCCGCCCCCATCGGCGAGCTGGCCTACGAGAACTACGGGCGCTTTGCGAGCAGGGAGGTCGACGAAACCCTGCGGAAGTTCGAAGCGACCACCGACGCCACCACCCGGGAGTCGCTCAACCGAAGGATCCAGTCCCTCTTCGTGGAGAACGCCCCCGCCCTCCCGCTCTTCCCCGGCCCATCCTGGGGGGAGTACACGAGCACGCGCTTCACGGGTTTCCCCGACGAGAGCAATCCCTACGCCAAGCTGGCCCCCCACGACGACCCGGAGCCCCTGCTGGTGATGCTCGAGGTCAAGCCTCGGGTCGATTGACGGTCAGCCGCGCAGCAGCTTGCCGATCTTCGGCTTGATGAACAGGTCGAAGGCGAACCCGGTGAGACCCGAGACGCCCAGCAGGGTCTTCACGCGGTCCGTGATGCGATCGGTGAACGCATCCTGCAGGTCTTTGTCGACGTCGTCGAAGGTCACCCGCGGGAACTCCGGCTTCCCGAGCCGCGCCCGCCACAAGGCCAGGTCCACGTTGTACTCGTCCGGGTCGCCGGGCCCGGGCTGCGACGGCTGGGTTGCCAGCGGCTCGCGCGGATAGTCGCCGAGGAGGCCGCGCGCCTGCCCGCCCTGTCCCGAGAACGCGTTCCACGCGTCGACCCGGCCGCGCCGGTAGTCGTAGGCGCGCCATTGCTCCTCGAAGAAGCCGGCGAAGCCGCTGACCTGGGCCCCGGCGAGGGGAAGGTCCTCCGCGTGACCGATGACCTCGAGCCATATCGCCTGCTTGTCCTGCAGGTCGGCCACGTGGTCGAGGATGAAGAGCAACAGCAGGTACACCTGCTGACGCACCGTGGGGGCGCCGTTGCCGAGGCTCGCATAGGAGGTCGCCTCGCGCCGGGCGACGCGGGCCTGCACGTCTCGCACGTAGCCCGCGGGATCCCCCGGGGCCTTCCGCAGCGCGATGGCCTGGGCGATGGCCTGTAGCTGCTGGATCAGGGAGGCCGGGTTCTGCACGTCCGTCTGGGCAACGATCGTCGTCAACTGGCGGACGAAGCTGTCCCTCCACGTCACGAGGTCGTTCACGCGTTGCGCGCGCACCCAGTCGTTGACCGCGTTCTCCGTCATCAGCATGCCCAGCAGCCGCTTGATCTGGGCGCCCAGGCCCAGCTCGTCGCTCAGGTAGCCGACGCGGTCGCCCGTCTGGTCATCATGGGCGCTGTGGGTGATGTTCGGGTGCACGAGCAGGAACAGCCGCTCGGGATCGGGATGCCCGCCGTCGGCGTCCGAAGCGAAGTTGATGGCGAGGCCCAGGGGCTCGTTGTCGAACATGCCACCGTCGACGAAGGCCAGCCGGTGGGGAAAGTAGGCCTTCGCCGGCGGGGCGGCCGGAAGCGTCTGGAGCGCGGGGTTGTCGCCCGCGTAGTCCGTTTCCGCCCGCATCAAGCCCTGCGGCATGAAGGCCAGCGGGAAGTTGCCGGTGGCGATGGCGGATTCCCGGATCAACCCCCAGTCGGTGGCCGCAAAGCCCCCGCTCGTCAGGGTGAAAGCCGCTCTGTCCGAGAAGCGCGTGGTGAGGAATCCGGGGCCGGGAGGGTTCAGGCTGCGCGTGAAGAGCCGGTAGTCGAGGCCGTTCATGTTCGTCAGGGTCATGCCCAGCGACAACCGGTCGGGGGCAAAGGAGGCGGCGGATGGCGCCCCGGAGAGGGGTTGCGACAGATGGCGATCGGCGATCACCTCGACGACCTTCTTCGAGAAGAGCGCGCTCCCCTGCTCCGGGTCCTCTTCGAGCAGCGCCTTCATGGTGACCTCGCGGACCCAGGCGGAGTGCAGGCGCGCGCGGAGCGTCGCTTCGTACATCATGGCGCGCCCGGTCATGGCGGCGGTCATGCCGCCGGCAGAAGCGCCGGTCAGGACGTCCACCACGAAGCGGCCCTCCAATGCGCCACCGGCAAGCGCCTCCCGCGAGGCGTTGAGCGTCTCCAGCGCGTACCACAGCTCGGTGAGCACCCCCGCCTCGTAGCTGCCCAGGGACCCTGCCCCCGCGATCACGACCGCGATCTTCTTGGGAGCGGCTTCCTTGCTCCAGACATCCCGATCGATTTCGGCCATGCCAGCCTCCAAACGTATCGGGAATATACATGAAACGCTCTAGTACGGCGTGTCCCCGCCGTCGACGTTGATCGCCTGTCCCCGGATGATCGCCGCGTGGTCGGAGAGCAGGAAGGCCACCACCCGGCCGATCTCGATGGGCTGGATGTGCCGGTCCATCTGCCGCGGCCTCATTTGCCCGTGAAGCGTGTCGGCCGCGATCCCCAGCCGGGGGGAGAGCCATTCCGCCACCCGGCGCAGCATGGGCGTGTCGACGCCTCCGGGACAGACCGCGTTGACGTTGATGCGGTGCGGGGCCCATTCGGCCGACAGGGAGCGCGTGAGGCTGATGACGGCGGCCTTGGAGGCGTTGTACGCGGCCATGTTGGGGTAGCCCACCTTGCCGGCGTTGGACGCCACGTTCACGATGGCGCCGCCCTGCCCCGAGCGGATCATCTCGCGGCCCGCTGCCTGGCAGGCCCCGAACAGGCCGGAGAGGTTCACCCCCAGCTGGGCGTCCCAGTCCTCGGGGGTCACGTCCGCCGCCGCCGACATGCGGAGAGCGCCCGCGTTGTTGACCCATCCGTCGAGGGGGCCCAGGGCTTCGATGCCACGGGCGATGGCGTCTTCGAGGCTTCCGCGGTCCGTGACGTCGAGCTTCAGGGCGACCGCGTGACGGCCGCGCTCGCGCACCAGCTGGGCCGTCTCCGAGGCGGCCCCGAGGTCGAGGTCCCCCAGCGCGACCTCGGCTCCCGCCTCGGCCAGGGCTTCGGCGATGCCGCGGCCAATCCCGCGGGCGGCGCCGGTGACGAACACGACCCGTCCTTTCAGCAGCATCGGCGTCCCGCTCAGAAGGCCTTCCGGGTCATGACGCCCCCGTCGACGGTGAGGCGCGCCCCGGTGATCCAGCGGGCGGCGGGGGAGGCGAGGAAGAGGCAGGCGTCGGCCACGTCTTCCGGGTGACCGAGCCGGCCCAGGGGAGCCGCCTCGAGAAAGCGCGCCACCCCGTCCGGCCAGGCCTCCTCCAGCCCCTCGCGCCAGATGAGCCCCGGGGCGACGGCGTTGACCCGGATGCCATGCGGCCCGAGCTCCTGGGCCGCGGCGCGGGTGAACATGGCCGCCCCGGCCTTGGCCGCGTCGTAGTGGCTGTGGGCGGGCGCGGGAGCCTCGGCTTCGATGGAGGTGACGTTGACGATCGCGCCGCCGCCGCCCTGGGCGACCATCTGCCGGGCCGCGGCCTGCGTGCCGAGGAACACGCTGGTGAGATTGGCCGCGATCACTTCGTCCCACTGGGCGGGGGTCATGTCGAGGATCCCGGCCAGCGGGTAGGCGCCCGCGTTGTTGACCAGGACGTCGAGCCGGCCGAAGGCATCGACGGTGCGGGCGACGAGGGCGCGCGCATCGGGCTCCTTCGTCAGATCGGCTCCGATCGCGATCGCCCGGCCGACGCCGATGCGCTTGGCCAGAGTCTCCGCCCCGCCGCCACTCGCGCGATAGTGGACGGCCACCCGCGCTCCCGCTTCGGCGAAGCGGAGCGCGATCGCGCTTCCCAGGCCGCTGCCCGCGCCGGTCACCAGGGCGACCCGGCCCGTGAAGTCCAGCAGGCGCCCTACATCAGGGATGTCCATTCTCCCTTCCTGGCGTCGCACGGCCGCGCTCGGCGCGTCCAGGGAGTTTGGCCGCGTCGAAGCGCTCGATCCAGAAGGGCAGACCGTCGAGGAGCCCTTTCATCACCTGGCGCGCGCCGGCCTCGAACGCGCCCAGGTTGCCGTAGGCCTCACTCCCTTCGGCTCCGACGAGGTCGGAGACGCCGCGCAGGATCAGGACGGGGACGTGGTTGCGGGCGGCGATCCAGGCGATGGCCCCGGATTCCCAGTCGCCCGCCGCCGCCGCATACGCCTCGCGCAGCCGCGGGATGTCCGCCGGCTGGAGATCGCGGTCGCCCGAGACCAGGGGTCCCTGGCGGACGCCTGCGGGCAGCTTCGTGCCGACCCAGGCCAGATCGATCTTCGTGGTGTAGTCGCCGATGGCCTCGGCGGCGTCGCCCATCTGCTCCACGATGTCGTAGACCACGGTCTTGTCCACGAGCAGGACCTCGCCCTTCTCGATCGCTCCGCGAAAACCGCCGCACGTGCCGAGGTTGACGAGCAGGCGGGGCCTCCAGCGCTCGATCGCGTACTGCGTGGAGCCGGCGGCGGCGATCTTGCCCCACCCGCCGTGGAAGAGCAGGACGCGCCGGCGGCCGGCCGTGGTCCCGACCTCGTGGGGGAACCACTCCCCGAACGGCGAACCGGCGGCGGCCGCCTCCGGGACGAGGGCCCGCACGGCCCTCCACTCCGCGTCCGCCGAAATGAGCACGACGATGGGCGCCGCCTCGCTCGGCGCCGAGCCGTGCGCCGGCGGCGGGGGGAACGGCACGGCAAAGGACAAGAGAACCGAGAGCATTAGCGCGCGGGGATTCATGACACGTCGAATCCTAAGCTTCCGGCCGCCGCAGGTCCACCTTATGATCTGCATCCATGCGACTCGCCCTGACCCTCGGTGACCCGGCCGGGATCGGACCGGAAGTGGTCCTGAAGGCGCTGGCCGACCCCGATCGTCCGGCAGCGTCGTTCGTTCTCTACGGCCCGGCCGCGGCCCTCGAGGACCGCGCCCGTCGATTCGGCCTCAAGTCGCGGGGAGAGCTGGGCGCCGAGGTCGTCGACATCCCCCTGGAAGGCCCGGTTCCCCTCGGTCGAACGTCCGCGGCCGGTGGGCGGGCGGCCGCGCTCGCCGTGCTGCGGGCGGCCGAGGACGCGATGGCCGGCCGGGTGGACGCGATCGTGACCGCGCCCCTCAACAAGGAGTCGCTCCACGCCGCCGGCTATCGCTGGCCCGGGCACACGGAGATGCTGGCCGAGGCCGCAGGAACCCCCGACGTGGCCATGATGTTCGTCGGGGGAACGCTACGGGTGGCGCTCCTGACCATCCACCGGGCGCTGCGCACCGTGTCGGACGCGGTGACGGGCGGCGAAGTGCGACGGGTGACGCGACTCGTCCACAACGTTCTGCCCCGCTTCGGGAGCGCGCGCGCCCGCATCGCGGTCTGCGGCCTGAACCCACACGCCGGCGAGGGCGGATTGTTCGGGACCGAGGAGCGGGACGTGATAGGACCGGCGGTCGACTCCCTGCGGGGCGAAGGGATCGAAGTCTCGGGGCCGTTCCCGGCGGACAGCCTGTTCGTTCGGGCCTCGCGGGGAGAGTTCGACGCGGTGATCGCGGGCTATCACGACCAGGGCCTCATCCCGGTCAAGCTGCTGGCCTTCGGCCACGCGGTGAACGTCACCATCGGCCTGCCCTTCGTCCGCACCTCGGTCGACCACGGCACCGGCTTCGACATCGTGGAAAAGGGAACGGCCGAGGGCAGGAGCCTGGTGGAGGCGATGAGGGTCGCGGTCCTGCTGGCCGGCCACCGCTAGCGGCTGGCGCTAACCTGGCCCGCGCAAGAGCCTCCGTTCAGTGCGCCCCGACCGGCTCGCTCTCCTGGGTCCGTTCGGGTAATCCTCGCCGCAGGTATTCCGCTTCCGAGAACGAGTCGACCTGGATCGCATCCAGGCGGGCGGCCGCGGCCTCGCGCACGAGCCCGGCTTCGCGCGCATCGATGAGGCCGGCCGCGAGGGCTGGTTCGAGCTGGCTCTCCGCGGGGGAGCCCTTGGGCAATGTCCCGTGGCGCTCCGCCTGGCGGAGTCGGTCCAACACCGGCGCCGCTTCCGCGGCCAGGCGGAACGCCCGCTCGATGCGAGCCAGCGGTTCGCTCGCATCGGCGGGCAAGAAGATCCCGGCCGTCAGCCGGTCGCGCACCGAGCCGGGGCGCGTCAGCAGGCGGGCGACGCCCGCCCCGAGGCGGTCCGACGGTGGGGAGCCCACCCTGTTCAGCCTGGACCACAGGGCCACCGGGCCCCGGAGCCACGCTCCCACGACCGGGGCGTCGAAGTTCTCCAGGATGCCGTCGAAAGCGGCCTGGACCTGGGCGAGGCTGTGCTCCGCCGCCCACTGCACGAGCTGTAGGTCCTCGTCGCGCCGGCCCTCGGCCTCGTAGCGGCGCAGCGTCGCCAGGGCGAGGTACGTCCACGACAAGGCGTCGGCGAAGCGGCCGGTCAGCTTGCCCTTCTGCTTCAGGCGCGCGCCGAGGGTGATCATCGCCAGGTCGGAGAGCCAGGCAAAGCTCGCCGAGGCCCAGGCCAACCGGCGGTAATAGCGTGCCGTGGGGCCGGAGACCGGTGAAGGGGCGAGCCGCCCCCGGGTGAGGTTGAGCAGCGCCGCCCGAGCCAGGTTCCCGAGCGCGAAGACGGCGTGACCGGCGAGCGCGCCCAGCAACGCGCGGCCGTCGCCGGCTTGCAGGGCCTGGATCTCCCTCTGGGCGTACGGGTGGCAGCGGATCGCCCCCTGGCCATAGATGATAAGGGTCCGCGTGAGTATGTTCGCCCCTTCGACGGTGATGCCGATGGGCGCGCTCATGTAGCCGCGGGCGATGCGGTTGCGCGGCCCCAGGCAGATGCCGGCCCCGCCCATCACGTCCATCCCGTCGGTCACGATCTTCCGGACGAGCTCGGTCTCGTGGTACTTCACGACGGCGGAGATGACCGAGGGCCTCTTCCCGCTGTCGATGGCGCCGCAGGTGAAGACACGGACCGCGTCCATCAGGTAGGTCAGGCCGGCGATGCGGGCCAACGGCTCCTCGATTCCCTCGAAGCGGGCGATGGGCAGGCCGAACTGCCGGCGCACGGCCGCGTAGGCGCCCACGAACCGCGCCACCGTCTTGGCTCCCGCGGCCGACTGGGCGGGCAGCGCGATGCCGCGGCCCGCGGAGAGCGCCTCCATGAGCATCTGCCAACCGCGGCCCGCCCCCGCCGGCCCGCCGATGATCTGGTCGGCGGGCACGAGGACGTCCCGTCCCTCGATGGGTCCGTTCGGGAACGGCGCGCCCATGGGGTCGTGGCGCCGGCCGATGGTCACCCCGGGAGCGGAAGCCGCGACCAGCACGCAGGTGATCCCCACGTCCTCGCCTTTGCCCAGCAGGTTCTCCGGGTCGCGGAGCCGCACGGCGAGGCCGATCAGGGTGGAGACCGGAGCGAGGGTGATGTAGCGCTTGCTCCAATTCAAGCGCAGGAAGGGCCGCCCGTCGGGGCCGCGGAAGACGAGGCCGTGGGCCTGGAGAGAGGCCGCGTCGGAGCCGGCCTCCGGCTCGGTGAGGGCGAAGCAGGGGATCTCCTCGCCGCTCGCGAGACGGGGCAGGTAGTGGTCCTTCTGCTCGGACGTGCCGTAGGCGGCCAGGAGCTCGGCCGGCCCGACCGAGTTGGGGATCACCACGTAGGCGGACAGGCCGGCCGAACGCGTGGTCAGCTTGCCGAAGACCTCGCTGCACGCCAGGGCGGAGAAGGCCCTGCCGCCGTATTCCTTCGGCACGGTGAGACCGAAGAACCCCCTGGCGCGAAGGAAGGAGAGCACGCCGGGGGGGATCTGGCGCGTGCGCTCCACCTCCCAATCATCGACCATGCGGCAGACCTCCTCGACGGGGCCGTCGAGGAAGGCCTGCTCCTCCGCGTTGAGCCGTGGCCAGGGCTCGCGGACGAGCCGGGCGAGATCGGGCGTGCCGGAGAAGATCTCGCCATCGACCCAGACGGTCCCCGCCGCCAGGGCTTCGAGCTCGGTGGCCGACATCCGCGGCACCAGGTTTCTCCGCCGCGCGAAGGAGATCAGCCACGAGCCCATGAAGTGCCCCCAGAGTGCGTCCGCTCATATTCTAGCGGGCACGCGACCGGGTCGCGACCGTTCAGGCCTAGAATCGGCTGGGGGGAAGCCAGTGGATGATCAGGTGGATTTTCATCCGGGCCTGAGCCGGCGTGCGTTCTTGGGAGTGGCCGCGGGCCTGGCTGCGTTTCCGGCCGTCGCGATGGCCGGAGTGGAGGAGGTCTCCCCCGGCAGGCGCCGCATGCTCCAGGAAAACGGATACGCCACGTGCGCGGAGACGCCGCTCGATGCGCTCACAACGTACCTCACGCCCAACGACCTTTTCTTCGTGCGGAACCACTGGATCCCCCAGACACCCGACCCAACGAGCTGGGCGCTGAGGGTGGACGGGGAGGTCGGAACGCCGCTCAAGCTCTCGCTCGAAGAACTGAAGGCGATGCCGCAGACCACCGTGACCTGTGTCCTCCAGTGCGCGGGCAACGGGCGCAGCTTCATGAACCCGGTCGTCCCCGGGGTGCAATGGAAGCACGGGGCGGTGGGGAACGCGCGCTGGACAGGGGTGCGGGTCAAGGACCTTCTGGACAAGGCGGGTCTCAAGGCGACGAGCAAGCACCTGCACACGTTCGGTACCGACAACCCGCCCGGAAAAGTGCCACCGTTCTCCCGGAGCCTGGAGATCGAGAAGGTCCTGGAGGATGGCGTGGTTGCCCTGGAGATGAATGGCGAGCCACTCCAAGCACCTCATGGAGCCCCTGCGCGTCTAGTCGTACCGGGATGGGCCGGGGACCACTGGATGAAATGGCTGGACCGCCTGAGCCCGCATCCCGAGCCGCAGAAGGGCTTCTACATGGACGTCGGCTACCGCTTTCCCAACAAGCCGGGCGATCCCGGGGTTGCCTTCAAGCCGGAAGAGATGCATCCCGTCACTGAACTCTTCGTGAAGTCGAGCATCTCTGACTGCCCGAAGAAAGCCAAGGTGGGCCAGCCTGTGACGCTGCGCGGCTTCGCCTTTTCCGGTGCCCCCGACATCAGCAAGGTGGAGATCAGCGCCGACGGAGGATCGACGTGGAAGGAAGCGGCGCTCGGTCCCGAGCATGATCCTTACGCTTGGCGCCTCTGGTCGTTTTCGTGGACCCCCGACGCCCCTGGTAAGGTCACGCTCTGGGCGCGCGCCACCGACAGCCGAGGGAACGTCCAGCCGAAGGACGCGGTCTGGAACCAGAGCGGGTACCTCCACAACGCCTGGCACGGGGCGAAGATCGAGGTGGCGGCATGAAACGGATCTGGCTAGCCTCGGTCCTGATCGCACTTGTGATCGGCGGCGGCGCGGCACTCGCGGCCGGGCAGTCCAAGTCTTCCAGGACAGCGCCCCAAGCTTCGTTCGACCCCAAGCTTCCCGTTTTCGGCGTGCGGCTCGCTGCTCTGCCAGTCGGCCCGGGCAGGGAGATCGCCGCCAAGGCCTGCCTGAGCTGCCACTCCTCCGACATCCTTCGGCAGCAGCGGCTGACCGAAGCCCAATGGGCGGCCTCGGTCAAGAAGATGATCGGCTGGGGAGCCGACGTGCCGGAGGGGAAGAAGGACGCCCTGTTGAAGTACCTCGCATCTTATTTCGGGCCCGACAACGACCGCTTCCAGCCCGTGGTGACGCGGCCAATCGGCCGCTAGAAGGAGCTGCTCTCGGCCTCTAGCATGCGAGATCCTGGCAGGGCCCTCTGGGCGTCCGTCCTCCTGCTTGCCGGCGGCTGCGGGAGCAGCCCGCCGTCCAACCCAACGCCCCTTTCGACGGACTTCACGATCCGGCGGATCATCGACACGGGCGGGCCCGAGATGTCGGTGCGCCTCGTCCGCGATCCGGCCTCCAACGCCCTCTTCGTCCTCCAACGCAGCGGCGACGTCCTCCGGCTGACCATTCCCGCCCAGGGCGGGCCCAGCATCGAGCGGCTCTACCGGTCGGTGGACACCGGCGTCTCCGACGCGCAGGGGATGGCCTTCGGCGCGGACGGCACGCTCTATCTCGTCGGGAACCAGATCGACGGCCTGGACAACTTCGCCACCATCCGGCGAGGCTCGCGGGGCAGCGGAGACCAGCGGGCCTGGTCGACCCTGGCGCAGACCGTCCCGTATCCGCGGAGCAACACCGCCTTCGACCATCAGTGGAATGGCATCGTGGTGAGCCCGGACGGCAAGTTCGTCTACGTGAACAGCGGATCGCGCACCGACCATGGCGAGGTCCAGACGAGCGGCGGACGCTACCCCGGGCTGCGCGAGACGGCGCTCACCGCCCGGATCTTCCGGCTCCCGGCGGCCGGGAACGGAATCGAGTTGCCGGACGATGACGCGATCCTGGAGAGCGCCGGCTACGTCTTCGCGCGCGGGGTGAGGAACAGCTTCGACCCGACCTTCAACGCGGCCGGAGAGCTCTTCTCAGGGGACAACTCCGGCGACCGCGACGACAACGATGAGCTGAACTGGCTCCGCGAAGGCGGGCACTACGGCTTCCCCTGGCGCATGGGCACGAACGACACCCCGCAGCAGTTCCCTGGCTACGATCCGGAAGCCGACCGGCTCATCAACCACGCGTTCTATGCCTACCAGAGCGGCTTCTTCCACGACGACCCGACCTACCCACCTCGTCCGTCCGTGGCCTTCATCGACCCGATCCCGAACCTCGGAGCCGACGCGAACAGCTTCCGCGACCCGGCGACGGGTGCGGTGCGGAAAGCGAGCGAGGTGGGACGGCCGCTGGGAACGTTCACCTCCCACCGGTCACCGCTCGGCCTGTCGTTCGACACCTCGAATGCGCTGGCCGGGCGCTATCGGGGCGGCGCCTTCATCCTCGGCTGGACGAAAGGCGATCCCACGGGCGACACCGTGCAGGGTCCGTTCCGCGACGCGAGCCAGGACCTGCTCTACCTCGACCTGCAGCGCACGGCGGAGGGCTACTCCGTCCGGGCCCAGAGCCTGGTGTGCGGCTTCCTGAACCCGATCGACACGGAGATCCTGAACGGCCGGCTCTA
>WNFL01414797.1_pt1 | contig 13825 bp, 14 predicted proteins | sample 5400361 | NCBI WGS metagenome assembly WNFL01 (sample SAMN13153351, study PRJNA577476) | soil metagenome | isolation source: 40 cm soil on Douglas fir-dominated hillslope | place: USA:California | collected 2013-09-17
GACGTACAGTAGTCACACCTATGCATGTTCTCATCTTTCTGCCGAGCCCTCACAAACGAGCTGGGAATGATTTCGGGTACCCAAGTGGTGGGTATTCCCTAATGGAAGCAGCAGGTTTGGTATACATCCCGGTTAGGACTCCGTATTGTACAGACAATAGGTGCCATAAAAATTTTCAATTCTGGGGAGCGGAGATATGCGATATCCCTGGATCACGACACCAAACGACACCCAGGTATCCCGAAGAGGACTTAAAAACTCAAAACGCGTGGCACGCGTGGCTAACGACTCGTGGTGATGTGGAGCCTTTTTTGGGGCCGTTTTCACGCGTGGCAGAACTAGCAATGATGTGGTACCATTTAAGTTATCTTTGCAGCCGCTCCTTTAGCTGCACTGCTAGAATGCCTTCCCAAGATTGGAGAGAGACTAGAATTTCTGAGTGGGGAATGTACTAGTGAAGACTCGACAGTATTCATGAAATTGCTGGACGGACGACCAGAAAAGGCGGTCCGACTCTGAGGTGACTCAAAAGAAGGGACATGATTAAATTCGGCTATTCCTTGACCTTGGCGAGAATGTCCGAATCTTTGAAGAGGAAGTATTCCTTGGCAAAATAAGGTCAGCACACGAATTCAGCGTCAAGTATGAACATCCAAATGGCAGATACGTACCTCCTCTCCCACTTTTATGGAGTTCCCACCCCAGCTCGGGAGCAGAACGCGGTCACCAGGTTGAACGCTGGGCGGGATGAGCTTGCCGTCTTTATTGGTCGCCCCAGGACCGACAGAAATTACAGTTGCCTCTGGGAGAGTCCCAGAGGTCGCAGAGGTAGGCAAGAAAAGACCCGAGGCAGTTTTCTGTAACACGATTCGACATCAGCAGAACGCGTCGAAAGAATGGAGAGGCAGAACTAACTGTTTCTGGCTTGAAGCGCTGAACAAGGACACGGTCAAAGAGAGGAAACACGCTTTTAATCGATTTGAACGTGGCAGTCTACGGAGTACGACGTCAAGGCGTATTACGGCGTTTGAAAGACGTTTGCGTACCATTTTATGTGTGTGGAAAAACTCGTTGGGGGCGTGAGAGGCAGTGACGAGGACGAGGACGGGAGTGAAAGGGTCTGAGTTGTGGGGGGAACGCTCTCGAATTTTCTTTGGGCACGGCGCGTCGATCCGGGGCAAGTTTGAAATTTTCTGACCAAACACCCGTCACAAACTTGTTCCTCTTCTCTCCCGTCTTCCTCGCTGTCGGCAACAATGATCCCCTCTCGCACTGGTTCTGCTCTCCGCTGCGCGGCTCCTAAGAAGGCCCGCAATGTCCTCGCCCGTGGTGCTCACAAGGAGGTTAAATTCTCCAATGAGGGCCGCGCTGCCATGCTCGCAGGCGTTGACACTCTCGCAAAGGCAGTCAGCGTCACCCTCGGACCTAAGGGTCAGTTTCTCATTCGTGCGCCCTGTTTCGAACGCGTCGTTGACACTTTTCTGCAGGCCGAAATGTCATCATTGAGCAGAGCTTTGGTGGCCCAAAGATCACAAAAGGTGTGTAGAAGGAGCTTCATTGCCTCTACAGAGTCGTTATTACCTAAGGGCTCTGTGTGGTGAGCTACAGCCGTTCAGAGGACGTGCTTTGACCAGCCATGGTACCCAGCCGTTATCACGCCACAAACTCTAAAGGAGTGTCTTATAACTTCCTGGCTCAATAGAACCAATCTACATGACGCGTCGAATTTCTCCCGATTGGTCATCCCGAAAACACACGCACATTAGAACCGCGTCTTAAGTCTCGTAGCCTTCCACCATATCACGCTATATTTTTTTGTTTCTTGACACCTTCATTTCCCAGATGGTGTAACAGTCGCCAAGGCCATCCAGCTCAAGGACAAGTTCGAGAACCTCGGTGCTCGGTGTGTGACGTTTTAGTTCTCCTGGACACGTATTTACATGACGTTTCCAGACTAGTCCAAGAGGTCGCGTCGAAGACCAACGAGACAGCTGGTGACGGTACCACTACCGCAACCGTTCTCGCCCGTGCAATTTACTCGGAGGGCGTTAAGAACGTCGCTGCCGGCTGCAATCCCATGGACCTCCGACGAGGCTCCCAAAAGGCCGTTGAGAAGGTCATAGAGGTGCTCGAGAAGCAGAAGAAGCTCATTGCTACTAGCGAGGAAATTGCTCAGGTATGCAGTACCAATTATTGCGCAGGTGAATTACCGCTCATATCCTCTGCAGGTGGCAACCATCTCTGCCAACGGCGACATCCATATCGGCAACCTCATCGCGACCGCCATGTCCAAGGTTGGCAAGGAAGGTGTCATCACCGTGAAGGAGGGGTCTACCATCGGCGACACAATTGAAATCACCGAGGGCATGCGATTCGACCGTGGCTTCATCTCGGCGTACTTCATTACCAACCCCAAGTCGCAAAAGGTTGAGCTGGAGAAGCCCCTGGTTCTCCTCTCGGAGAAGAAGATTTCCGCCATCGTTGATATCCTCCCTTCGCTCGAGGCTGCGGCTCAGCAGCGCCGTCCACTGTTAATCATTGCTGAGGATGTTGACGGCGAAGCGCTGGCCGCATGTATCCTCAATAAGCTCCGTGGCCAGCTCCAAGTTTGCGCGGTCAAGGCTCCCGGATTTGGGGACAACCGCAAGTCTATCCTTGGCGACCTTGCAATTCTCACCGGTGGCACCGTCTTCACTGATGACCTTGACATTAAGCTCGAGCGCCTCACCCCAGACATGCTCGGCTCCACAGGCAGTGTCACTGTCTCCAAGGACGACACCATCTTCCTCAACGGCGACGGATCAAAGGATGCTATCGTTGCCCGGTGTGAGCAGATTCGCGCAATCATTGCGGATGAAACTACCTCAGAGTTCGACAAGACCAAGCTTCAAGAACGTCTTGCCAAGCTCTCTGGGGGTGTGGCGGTAATTAAAGTCGGCGGGTCGAGCGAAGTCGAGGTCGGCGAGAAGAAGGACAGGTTCGAGGATGCATTGAACGCTACTCATGCCGCTGTCGAGGAAGGTATCCTGCCCGGTGGTGGCACTGCACTCCTCAAGGCATCCCTCTCTCTCGCCTCCCTGACCGCCGCCGACTCACCGCTCAACTTCGACCAGCGCCTTGGCGTCAGTATCATCCGCGCTGCGCTCCTTCGGCCTACTCGGATTATTGTGGAGAACGCTGGCGAGGAGGGCAGTGTTATTGTTGGTCAGCTGTTGGAGAGGTATGCGGGCGAGGACCAGTACCAGTGGGGATATGATGCTGCCAAGGGCGAGTTTACCGATATGATTGCCTCTGGTATTGTCGACCCATTGAAGGTGGTCCGCACGGCACTTGTTGATGCTAGGTTCGTTCTGCTGCTCAAGGGTGCTTGAGTTTGGAGAGTAGCTGACATATGCCTTCTGTAGCGGTGTTGCCTCGCTCCTCACTACCTCTGAGGCGTGCATTGTCGAGGGAGAGGAGAAAGCGCCTTCCACCGGCATGGGCGGTGGTATGGGCGGTATGGGCGGCATGGGTGGCATGGGATTCTAAGCCAATGCTTACGTTTCGACGCTACCCATCCATTCCGAAAATGAACCGGTTCACACCGGTGATAATCTCAACGCATCTCACGCACGCATCACGCCCGTCTGAGCCCTTTGCTACATCTACATACGAACAACTGCTTGGTTACTATTACGAATTGTTTTATAGGGTCCTTACATCGAGCACGGCTGATTGATCTGGTGTTAGAAGATTTGAATTGAATCACCACTTTTGCAGTAAACAGGTGTATTTGAAGATGGTGCAAAGATCTGCTTGATCTGGGTCGAACCGCTTTACTCACTACAATGGATCGCCGTCTGACTGCGGTCTGGTGGGTGTAAGCGGAGGTGATCTTACTGAACCGCCAAGTACTGTTTGCGGAGATAACGTTTGCCTGTGGTATGCCCGTGCGTGTGCCTGTGCAACTCAAGTCCAGTCAAGTCAAGTAGGCTCTCCAGACTCAAGTTCCCGTTGCCTCATGTGGGGTGACCTTGCGGAAGACCAGGACACCCACGTCTTTCAATGTACTAGTGGTTGGGTTGGGTCTGGTCGGCTTGTAGACAGAGCGTGCTTTGACAGCGATCCAGCCACGACCCATAATTTAGGATTGCCGTTTCTTACTGTAGTGTAGTATGGAAACAATACTCGATTCTACGGGACCCAACTGAAAACAAGGATATACTTGATTACATGCTTCGCAAGACAAGACTGTACCAGGGACCATGGGTGGGGGACTGGGCGTTTGCGTCTTTGGGGCACCCAATGCAACGAATCTTTCACGTGTGTCCTGAATGCAGAGATCTCGTGGGGTAGTCCGGCACGTAGGAGACGTCATGGACAGGCCATTCGGGCAACGAATCGTCATCTTCGGCGTCGGCGTCGTCCACAGTATCACCCTCCACCATGAACCGTCCCGGGAGCTTGACGACCACCCGCAGATGTCCTCGTGCAGCCGGCAATAGTTCCGGATGAGCGACTGTCGGCGTCGCAGGCGCAGGAATGAGCGTGAGCGCTGGTGCCTGTGCCACGGCGCGGGCGGAACGAGTTAGTAGACATCATGAGACTCACCTCTCGGTCCGCGGTGTCCCTCCAGCCATCAGCGTCAGGAGCTGCCATCGCCTCTCGCACATTTCGAGGATCGGGCAACTGGGAGAGTTGTATACCGTCGGGCAGTCCGGCTGAGAACGCGATCGGGAGATAATCTTGTGGTACTCATTGTACGTGCTGCGTCGTTCCCCCAATGATCGGAGGGGCCGCTCAGGGTGGTGGTGGCATCGGTGGAGGTGCTCGAGGGTTCTTAGCTGACGATGTAGAGGAGCCTCGTTGAAGAGAGGCAGAAACCAAGGTCACTAGCGGAACTTACACAGAGCTCGCCTTAAGGTGTGTGGAATGTTGCCTCGAAGACGACGTATTTTGCGGGGACGAGTGCATCCTCACCTCTCTTTGTGTTTTGGCAGGTGGCTTTGACATTGTTTAGGTCCAAACAAGGACCAAAGTCTAACTCGACCTCGAAACAAAAGTAGTTGCGGTCAAGTACGCGCTAATATTCACAAGAAATGAGGTGGGTGTATCAGATTTTGTCGACCGGGCACGATCAGCTAGATATTCACGAGCTTTTTCGTCAAACTCCAGCAAACTCTCAGTGTCAAGCGTGCGGGCGTCGATCAAGGAGCTCCTGGCCCAGTCCCAGGAAAAGCAGAGGAAGTTTGTCGAGACCATTGAGCTCCAGATCGGTCTCAAAAACTACGACCCCCAGAGAGATAAGCGTTTCTCGGGCACCGTCAAGTACGTACCAGCTTTGAATTTCCAATAGATAGCTCATTAGCTTGTGCTTACTTGTGCTCGCTTCATTGAACTTTGCAAACAGATTGCCCAATGTCCCCCGGCCGAGGATGTCAATTTGCCTGCTCGGTGATGCCGCTGATATCGATCGTGCTAAACAAATTGAGCTCGAGTACATGAGTGTTGACGATCTTAAGAAGTACGTACCGATTGTCCTTCGCTTTCTCGGCCTAACCCTGCACACAGGCTGAACAAAAATAAGAAGTTGGTGAAGAAGCTTGCGAAGAAGTATGATGCCTTCCTGAGCTCCGAAACTCTTCTCAAGCAGATCCCTCGTCTGCTTGGGCCCGGTCTATCCAAAGCTGGCAAATTCCCAACCCCAGTCGGGCACGCAGAGGACCTCACCAACAAGCTCACTGAGGTCCGTTCGACCATCAAGTTCCAGCTGAAGAAGGTCCTCTGCCTTGGTGTCGCTGTCGGACACGTCCAGATGACTGACGAACAGGTTGTTTCCAACGTCATGATGAGTACGTCAACCCCTTTCTCACGTATATAGCACATGTAAAATACGGGCATTGATCACTGCACTTTAGGTATCAACTTCCTCGTCTCGCTTCTCAAGAAGAACTGGCAGAACGTCAAGTCCTTGCACATCAAGTCCACGATGGGCAAGGCGATCCGCCTATACTAAACACACCTCAATACCACCCACTCCTTCTCAATTTGCTCACATGGCTTCATTTGTGAGCGGCTAGCCGCTGATGAGAGCTAGAGACCATTCGCATACTTGCAAAATACGAAGCGCCCGCACGCTTGGACCAACAGTCAGAGACGAGACTCTGGCCGATTGGGAGCTGATACGAATGGTCTTCTTCAGTCAGTGGCCAGTGAGGGTGAGGGTGAGGGTGAGGGTGATGGGAGTATCTACGCTGTCATATGCTGGGCTCATGAATAGTCGTATGACAAATACACAATATCGTTTTAAGCTCAGTGGGGTGTCATCATCAACAAGACATCGTGAGGGTGTTGACGCTCTTAAGACAAGACCTTACACAAAGAAGGAACAGTAGAGTTATCCTCTGTTTGGTAGCTTCCTAGTCTACAATAGCACGAAGCTAATCTATTTACGATGGCCTTTGCGGACGATGTGTTGCAAAGGCCCTTTGATATTAAACGAACGACCAAGCCCACAAAGACACTTGATGAATGACAATCCACCTCCCCTCCAACAATGGTCACAGGCGACCTGAGGGGACATTTGTCATCCATGTTCCTCATCTTCTTAAAAAGGAACGGCGCGCTTTTTTGTTGTGCCACTGGGAGCGCCAACTACGTCGCTACGAGCAGCCGCAACAAGAGCGGAGGAGAGGGCAGCCGCTGTAGAATGCGTCGAATCAGCAAGACGTGACTCCACAATGGAGAGGATACGTACGAGAGGTCTTGCCGTTGTCACCGAGGTGGACGAGGAGGATACCGGCGACACCACTGGGAGGCAGGCCGAGGTGAGCGGAGGTAAGGTCAACGACAGGAAGACATACGGAGCAGCCATGGAGGTACCGGAAATGGTGTTGGTCGAGGTCGTAGAGTCGATCCAGGCAGAGGTAACATCGACACCGAGGAACCAAACTGGAAAAATATCAGGAAGGGGGGCAGTTTGGTGTGGGAAGAGGAGACGCACCATCAAGTGGTCGACCGAAGTTGGAGAAGTCAGCCTTGACCTTGCTAGAGTCAATTGCTCCTGGGGTGTTTACATTAGCATGGTGATAGGACAAAGATCATTGAATTTTTTTGCGTACCAACGGTCACAGCAGCGATAACACGAGCGGGGGAGTCGTTCGAAGCGTCTGCATCGTCATTACCGGCAGCTGAGAATGACAGGATTAGCTTTATGATTCCACGGACAACAAATCGCAAACTAACCAATTGTGAAGTGAACACCGGTGCGTATGCCGCTGCTGACAGCAGCATCGATCCCAGAACTAGCAGAGCCGCCAAGGGAGAGGTTGATAACGGATGGCTTGCCTGAGCTGACAGCGTGATTCACAGCAGCGTTGATTCCACTGATGATATCGGAAAAGGCACCCGATCCTTCATCAGAGAGCACTTTAACCGCAAAAATCGAGGCACTTGTGGCCGGCCCGAATTCACTAGACAAGATGACGTTAGAGTTATTGGTTACTGGAGATGTTGTATTCGGCTTACGCTCCGGCGGCGGTGCCAGCGGTGTGGGTACCGTGGCCATTTCCATCAGCGTCGGCATGACCGCCAAAGGTGGCAAGCCATGTCGCACGTCCAGTGAAAGCCTCATGCTCGATAAATATTCCGGTGTCGACGCCTGGTCAAGAATCAGCAGCGTACGGCGGGAGGTGTCAGGCTGCAGTACCGTAGAAGTTCGTGCCAGAGCCAGCGGCACGCTTCTCGAGTTCAGGAGCCCATTCTACCGCGGCAGCTTCTGGCTCGGCATTGCGTTTCTCAATGCTAATGTAAGACAAACTCGATCAATCCCTATGGTCCCCGATTGGACTGGGGGATCACTCACGCGTAGTTGATATGTGCGATGCCGTCCTCTTCAACAAACTCGACGTTGGGATCAGCGAGTACTGCACTCAGAGCAGCGCCACCGAGTTTCGCACAGTAGCCGTTGATGATGGTCCAATCACTGTAGGTGACCTCCTTATATGAATCGTTGTCATCGAAAGCGAAGACGAGATCGTCCAAGGCCTGGATGGAAGCCTCCTTGGAGGCATCATCCTTGAGCTTGACGATGTACGATTTGGGGTTGACCTGGTCAGTCGTGGCGCGTCGGAGCTTGTTAAATTCTGAGGGCTGAGGAAGAGCTAAAGCGACAGAGATGAAGAAAGAGAGTGTAGCGAAGGTGAACTTCATGTTGGGTAACGAATGGCAAAGCGATGCGGTGAGAGTGGGCTGCGTGATGAGGAACGACAGACGAATATTGGCCTGCTTATATAGCTAGCCTACGGATACTTTGGTATCCATGCTCGCCTCAGCGCCATCGTTGGCGGCCTATGCGAGGCAGGTGTGGACGCATTGATATTACCACGACAACCTTGGGCCAATATGAGATCTTCACTACTGCACCACGCTGCTGCGAAAGAGCATGCTGCTCGTGACCCGGTGGCCATTAATTCCGATTTCCCTATTCGCTGTTCCGTTCACTAACGCCCGGCGCCTCCTGAAGTCGGCACACCATGGCGCATGGCGCGCGCCTCCAAACAGGTAGAAATGTGCTAGCACAATTAATTAGCCTTGTAGAAGTCGAGTAAAGACGGACGACGATGTCGCTGCGAACACAACCAGCTCATCTTTCTGCTGGAATTTGGGCCAAGATACCGTTCGAGGGCAGCAGAACATGATCACTTGAGAAACAACCGTGCCTAGCCGGCATTCGTAGGTCCGCTGGTTCCATGCGGGTTTAACACTTGCCCACCATGTGCTCTCACACCGGTCATGATGGTACCTAATAGCCCTCATTTTGTTGAGGTTGGGCCTGGAAATGTTGAACTGGCTTCACTGATGGCCGTGCGGTCGCCTATGGCACCTAGTGTAACGAGCTTAACCGCCGTTGATCCCGGCCGGGGTACCCGCAGCCAAGAGCCTAGTAAAGGATACCCGCGGCCAAGAGCCTGGTAAACGAGGCCAGTTGATCCTTTGACGACTGATGGTGGTTTCCCCGCGTTGCTTGCCCACCGGGCTACACCGGAGGGCACACTTTCCCTGTACTCTACTTGCACCAAGCAGTCAGAGTCGAGTGGTCTTTCTTTCTTTTGTAGACATGCCTGTTCGATCGAACCACGTAAGCCTAATGACCCATGCTCCGGTGGGGGTCACGTGACGGCCTGACAGGAGCAGGCGCCAAGACAAGTCGTGTGTGGCTTCGCTAGTTCGCTTGCACCTTTTCATAACGAACAGATGACCCTCCGCCATCGCCCACCCGATCCCTATATATTATGTCCCATATGCACGTGGGACGTTCCTCGTTGACGCGTCTTGAGCAACACTGCGCGGCGCTCAACTGGGCCAAGAACTGACGTCTTTCGCGCTCGAGACGTTCTCATTTATCGTACCATGGGTTTTCTATTACATAATGAACCGCTTCTTCTTGATCAAAGCGTCATTATGCGCACCCCTTGCATTTAGAACAAGTTCTGCTAACACCATGCATCTCAATGCGACCCACACATTCCTGTAGTAGGGGTAGACGGTTTTAATATTTCATTGGTCTATCTAATGAAACGCGCACTCTTCCTCTGCGTCCCCATGAAGGTAAGGTTTGCCGACCCTCCGTGGCCACACGCAACGCAATTTCTGCCTGTACCTTCTCACACTCAGCCTTCCGTGCACAGTATTTACCCTTATCCGGGAAAAGGATCGAGGTCGATTGTGACGCGAACAACAAACATTGTAGCGCGTTAATCTCGAGTATACTAGTCTGCGCTATAGTGTCTACTGTATTGAAATGTAGGCGATGCAATGTTGAACTCATCAGGGAGCGTGTTGGCCGCGTTATGGACATCCCTCCAGAGCTTGGCAGGCAGGCGCATCTCTTCTGTCTCCGTGAATGCCTTTCCCAGTATATGTAATGGAAATTTTGACGGGGGTGGATCGAGATTTCGGTTGTTCGTGGATAGGGTAGAGAGCAAGTCGGAAGGACGGAGCGGCATTTCACCGAGGTAACGGTTGAATGCGAATAAAAGGATGGATGTGATATGTCCTTTTGACTACACTATTTCTGGTCGCTCCATCTGGTCCGTCGTAATGTCATGACCTTTCAGCTTTCGAGCTCTCGCGTGCTTGATTCAAGGTAACTAGAGTATGGGATACCTGAAGTGAACTGAGAGTTACCATTGCGACATGGAAGCACACGAAGGTCAGCTTACCCTGCTGGTCTGAGCTACAAGCTCCCCGCTATCCTCCGCCACGCGAGCATGAAATCTTGCTATCACATCGCGGTTGTGCTCGACTGAGGCTATTTGAAGCTTTTTGATTGTCCCTTTATGATGATGTGAGTCGGAGTGCGATATGGGAAAGTTGAGGATCCAACACACCAGAACAGCACAAGACAACTGGCAACACGCCAACGCCCTCGATGTTTGTTAAGAGAGTTATGGCCCCTCTGGCTATCCGGACGTGTTCCCTGCCGACTTTGATGATGCATGTCTGAGTCGTCGGCGAATAGTACTTCACTATGCGACGATACCACGATCAGAATCTGCCCAGGACCAGGAGAGATAACTCGACGTAAATTGCTTACCGCTGAGACTCACACCGACAGCGCCCCATCCAGCGTCGCCGAAATTAAGGATAACGCTTTGCTTGATCGCATGAAAAATAGTTGATGACTTCCATACACGCGTCGACGGGACTGGATCTAGAGTAGAGGTTGTTGTGGATACCATCGTTGTGGCAGTTTGCAAGAGCTCAACCAGCAACCACCGATTCTACGCAGACAACGAATCAGAACTTTCTGCGCGAACAGGCCATATTCGACACGCGTACAGACTTTGATTCGAACCATTTCCAACTCCCGAAGCCAGCGCTCCTTGCTTCCCAGAGTGGTTCAAAGGTCTGTGGTTGAGGCCAAACTCATGAACCAAACATCCCGGCCAATATGAAATTCAGACAAAAGGACACTGACAGACTGAACTAAGAGCTTAGACTAAGTGACAACATGTGTGCACTCCTGTGGTGGCAAGGACGGACACAATAACTCTGGTATGTCCGCTTTGTCATCCAGCCTCAAACTGCTGACTCTACCTCTACCACTCTCTTAGCGCAATGTCTGAACCCAATACAAGCGAGTTCTTTTTTCGTTTTATTAGTCTTCTCTTCCACTGACCCTCTCGTATACTTTTCAACTTTTCTAGTGGATGATCCCTTCGAGAATTATGTCCACTCATTAGAGTTCGACAAGGAGTGCGCCCATGCCTTCCAAAGAGAGGATTAGCAATGCCCCCCCATCCGACTACTCCGACCACGGCGGTCTCTGGGTGAATCACTCCTCCAGCGTTTCTTCCATCGGGTCCTCTCCTTGGGATGTCTCCAAGCTCGAGGTCTACCTTTCCTATTTCGGTATTCGGGGTATCAGATGCCTGGGTCCTAAGTTGATCTACCAGACGTCCAAGGATGTCTTCAACGCGCCCTCGGGGGCCAGAGCAAGATCCTCGTCTCATGCAGCTTCAGCCTGTCTACGAGCACGACAAACTTGGCAAGGGCAATCTGTGGGCTGCTATTCGTTCTCAGGTTCGTGACCTTCTCGAAGCGCAGCAATCTGCGGACTGACATTCGTTCCAAGATTGTTGAACTCCTCGACGAGCGAAACATCCAGCATTCGTCCGTCGACCTTGTTGGTTCAGCTGGGTCAAGGAGAACGGGGACGAGGAGGACGAGAGAATGATGGGACAACGAGGACGGCGGGGATGACGGGGACATCGAGGATGCCGACATCGTGGTCGCTCCGTACGGGACAGTCGTCATCACTCCTGTCACGATTTGGGTGGGAATCTTGCCCGATACTCTCACCGACGAGGTCGCATTCCACTCTTCCAACGACATCCTCTGAGGAGCACGGAATTAGCGACGTCGACGTTGCGTACCGTGAGTCGGTGGCCAGGGGCTTCAATGGTCCTGAACTACTCGCACCCGTCTTGAATCTCAATCCCCTCAAGGCCGTCATCGATCCCGTGACTACAGCACTTGGCCTACCTATCGCTGGCTTGGAGGCGCTTTCTCGCCAGGGAACAATGAGCTTCTACTTTGGAGTGGGTCAGGATCTTTACGCCGTTACGACCTGCCATGTCCTGTTCCCTGAAGACCAAGGCAACAATTCATACTCCTACGTCGGCATGTTCATTTCTCCGAGAAGATGAGCGCAATTTTGACTACACGTACGAAGCTGGGCCTAAGAAGGCCGTCCTCATGGGCACCAAATGTAAGATTGTGACCTCCTTTTCTGACCGTTCTCAATCCGAAACGCCGAATACATTGAAAGAGACGAGTGTACTAAATGGGCGCTATGTTTGAGGGACAGCGTTCGGTCTACAGAAATGGGAAAGCTGATTACCCATAGATCCCTCTTACCCCAAAGCTTTCACCAACTTCCTCATCTCCATCAAGGGCCATATTGGCACCCTGGATAATACGGTTCGTGCCTTGGAGAAGTGGGTTACGAAGTTAACGGCAAGGTCAGTGGACGATGGCCCTGACGCTAGGGGTGGCACTCGAGCTGGAGACCCAAGGCGAGCTGAGGAAGACACAAACGGCAATCGAGGAGCTCAAGAGGCTCTTCGTGAATATGAGCAAACAGTGGACGAAGCCGGAGGACTGGGTCATTGGACATATTGTCCGGGCGCCTCCAATCAGTTTCTCGACCGCTCCCCACGGTTATACGAAGGACGTTTGCGTTATCAAGCTCGACAAGAATAAGTTCTCGCAGAACACTCAGGGGGAACGTGCGGACTTGCGTGCAGTCCACAATCAGCCAATCTGGAATATGAATGATAACGACTCCAGTCATACCGTGAAAAACACCAGGACAGCAAATATACCTACGAGGACTTTATTCTCCGTTTTGAGATGGCGGATTTCCTTCAAGGACTGTACGACCATGGTGTATTCAGGAGGGGACTTCCAACGCTGAGTGACCTCGACATCGACGAATATGCGAAGAGTCTACTCCGATTGCTCAAAGAACCTGGGCGCTTCGTGGTAGTAACTGAGGAGCAGGATCGTGATACGAGCGATCCACTTCGCCAGTGTCTCGAAAGAGGATGGCTGTTCAGCGAATGTGATGAGAAAGAACAGATCAAGTATCGATTCGCATCTTCATTTCATGAACGATATGCAGAATGGCTCATGCTTAAGAGAGGATTGACTTTTTGAAAGTTCCCACCCATGTGAGACGTGGTAAGCGAATCATCACAACTCGGAAGGTAATCATTTATAAGGATTGCAGATGTCAAATGTTTGATATATGCTGTTTCAACAGATAGTTAGCAAAGCATGGAAATCTACGATCCTAACCTCGCCCTGATCAGCCTTCCGGCTTCTTCATCATTGATCTGTAGCAAGGTAGACTGGGGAGGAGGGAGCATGTTCTTGGGTCTGAAGTTCTTGAAGAAGAACCTCAGGGTCTTGGGCATCAAGAAAGTGCTTCAAAAGCGGTTGCTTTCCTGCATATTTGCTGAGATCCTCTGACTGCTTCTTGTACAGCACTCTCTGCAATGTAACTTCTTGACAGTCACCTTTTTCAGACCAAACTTCTAAGTCTTGGACCCCAACATTTCGAGGTTAGCCAGCTGAGGCAAGAATTACATCACTTTGCATGCACTGCCAGCTATAGTCAGTTACCACCTGCCGAGCAGTACCACCCAGCGGGCAACAGCACCCACGCTGCGCCAAACCCCTTGTTTGGCCCATTCACGGATTTAAATAGAATTTTTATGCTTTTTGAAACTGTCATCCGGCGTGCGCGCCATTTATCCCACTTGCAAAGTGAGCCAGA
>WNFL01058471.1_pt2 | contig 13824 bp, 13 predicted proteins | sample 5400361 | NCBI WGS metagenome assembly WNFL01 (sample SAMN13153351, study PRJNA577476) | soil metagenome | isolation source: 40 cm soil on Douglas fir-dominated hillslope | place: USA:California | collected 2013-09-17
TAGGATTGGCGCCCTTCGAGGCGTCAAGGGTCGAATGCAACAGCGGGGCAGTAGCCCGACCGTAAGGGAGGGCTCCCGCCTGTCCGGAGCTCGCTAACCACAAATCTTCGAACCCATCTCGGTCATCTTGTTAGGCAGTTGAACTCATGATCTGCCGTCCCAAATGATCGAGGATTCGATGGCTATGTTACAAAATAGATTCCTTGAAGCCGCCACCACAAAATACCTTGTCCTCACAGTAGTTTTGATCCTCCTAACTATTGTTGGAGGCTTTGCGATAATACTGTCCCTCAAACTCTCCGCGCTGGAGAATCTGGCGAAGTTTGTCGACGCGGTATTTAAGGCAATGGCTATTTTACTCGGGATGATCTGGACCTTGAACAGATATTATGTTGGCCGCACCGATACAATTCGCGTTCGAGTTGATCCTGATATTAAGGTCGTTCGCCATCCTGAAGATGGAAGCGACAGTTCAACACGGCATTACTAATATTCCGCTTGGATACGGTCAACATTGGATCGGTTTTGATTCCTGCCTTTCAGCAAAGTGTAGAGATTGAGTCCGTGATGCCGACCAGCAAAGGAACTCGATATGATCCACTATATCGCTGGCTAATCAATGGCAGACATCTGGGCGCATCCATAGAACCTGGCGCTTGGGACGCAGTTAACGATGCTATATCGATCCCAAGCAGCGTGCGGGCCGTTCGTGTTTACATAGAAGCCGAAATCTCACCAGGAAATGGATGGACGTGGCACAAGACTTTTGATGTTTCGCAAGAGGAAAAAAGTGGAGACTAAAGGAGCCAAGTGTCTCCGGTCTGTTCCATTGACCGGAGATACAAATCGTTCTCAATCAACGACCAGGAAGATTTGCTCTCATCTCACTCCACCCCCGCCAACGCCACCTCCAACAACAAAACCTTCTTAATTCCCTTATAAAGCGGTTCGATCTCACAATTCTCGGCGAGGCTGTGGGCGCCGTCGCAGGGGCCGGCGCCGGTTGAGATTGAAGAGATACCTTCGCGCAGCGCCGCGCTCGAGTTATTTGATCCGGCATTTCCAATCGGTGGATCGAAACCCATTACCCGATGAACGGCTTCCGAGATGCGCACCAGATATGATTCGCGGTGACCGGGAATAAGCGCCGCTGGTGAAGCGCCGATGATGTCGGTCTTAACTTTCATACCGACCCGGGCCGCCTCTTCATTCAGAATAATCTGAATTTGTTTTTCCAGATCCGCGATCACTTCGTTGCTGGTCGAACGCAGATCAACTGTGAACCAGGCGTCGGAGGCTTTGGCGTTCACCACTTCCGAGCCGCCGAGCATGCCAATGTTCAAGTTTGAAGAGGGTCTGGTCGGTACCTTCAGCTGATAAATGCGATCGATCGCGCGAGCCAGCGGCAGCGACGCCGAGTAAGGCGGCGTTTGCGAGCGCGTGTGTCCTCCCGGGCCGATGAAGTGGTGCCGATACCAGTTAATACCGATGCCTGCATAAGTGAAGCCTTCATAGCCGCCATCGAGCGCGATGTACTGATCAATTTTGCCTTTGTTCTCGTGAACGAACGCCCTCGCGCCGTTCATGGTCGTCTCTTCCTGGACCGTGAACACGAATACGAGATCACCTTTCGTTTTAATCTTTGCATCATTCAGGGCGCGTATTGTTGCCAAAAGTGCTTCGATGTTGCGGGTGTCATCGCCAATGCCGGGCGCATAAACTTTTCCGTCGCGAATGATTGCTTTGATCTGTAAACCGGGTTGGAAGACGGTGTCCAGATGAGCGTCAAAAACGATCACGGGACCGCCACCGGCGCCTTTGCGCACGGCGATCAAATTGCCGGTCGAGTCATAATGAATGTCATCAAGGTGGTATTTGCGCAAGAGACCCTCGACATATTTCGCGCGTTGCTGCTCCTGACCGGAAGGTGCGTTGATTTCAGTAATCGACAACCATTCCCGCAGAATGCTTTCGTGGTTGTGTTCGATATAGTCGTTCGCGGCCTTTACGTCAACGCGATTGGCTAACGCCTTTACTTGTTCGATGTATTGGGCCACGCTCTTAACTTGAGCGAGCGCCGGAGTCGTTACGAGTACGAGAACAGCCAAAAGGAAAATCGATTTGCGCATATGGTTTCCACCAGAGTCGAATATAATCCCAGCTTTCTGATTCTAATTGTTTCGATACCGTTATGAAAGATTCGGTCGCAACCGGACCCTATATTAGGTTAAGCAGAAGCACTCAATGAGCCGCTTCGCGGCTCGGTGATTCCCCGATTTTAGGAACGTGAACGCGAGACCCAAATCACCTGGTATCGACAACGGTCCGCTCGCCATGTGGCTGGAGCGCGGGATACTTGGCGCGCTCTTTCTGTTTGTGGTTTTTGCGCCGAATTCTATTGCCGCCACGCAGTCGGCCTGGTTTCTCGGATTGCTGTTCTGGGTTTTGCGCTTCACGGTTTGGCCCCGGCCCACGCTCAAGCGCACCCCGCTGGACTATCCCATGTTCGGTTTTTTTCTGCTCACCGGATTGTCTTCATTTCTGTCGTACACGCCGATAGTTTCAATCGGCAAGTTGCGCGCTGCATGTTTGTTCACCATCGTTTACTTGTTCGCGGAAAATGTTCGCTCTTCTCGAGTGCTGCGCGCGTTGGTGATGGTGCTCCTGGCGGGATGCATGGTTAACGTCCTCTACACCTTTGGCCTGTACGCGTTCGGACGCGGTGTGAAAGTCTATGGCGTCGCAGCCAACAGCCCGCTGGTTGAGGCGAAACGTGTCTCCCGCGCAAAAATCGAGGCGATACCGATTCTCAGTGGCGACACGCTGGAAGAGGTAGATGGCCGGCCCTTGCGCAGTGCGCAGGATCTGGTCGAGGCTTTGAATCAGTCTTCGCGGCCGGGGCCGGCTAACATCAAAGTCTATCGCGTTGAGTGGGTGGCCGTGCTTGAAGTTCCACGGGGGCGCCTGCTTCCCGGGGTGACGCCTGAAGGGCAATTGGGCATTGAGCGATGGGGCAGTGGCCGTGACTGGCGCGCGACTGGTTTTTACAATCACTGGACGACGTATGCAGAGATGTTGCAACTGGTCGCTTCGCTGACGATCGGCCTTTTTATCGCGTTGCCACGCAAGCGCAGCCGAAACGGTGCGCTGCTGGCGTTGGCGATTGCGGGGATGGGTGTTGCATTGCTGCTCAGCGTGACCCGCGCGTCCTGGCTTTCGCTGCTGGTTTCCGCGACTTTAATAACTGCGCTGAGTGTCAGCCGGAAAAAACTTATTGTGATCGGGGCTTGCGCGTTGCCGTTGGTCCTGGTCGGACTGTTTGTGCTGCAACAGAAGCGTCAGGTCGGCTTTTTTGATCAGAAAGATGATTCAATCGTCTGGCGTCAGAGAGTCTGGCATGACGGATTTCATTTGCTGGTGAGAAGTCCTCGCCACCTCGCGGTAGGTGTCGGCATGGATTCGATCAAGGCACACTGGCGCGAGTGGGGCTTGTTCGATAATGGCCGCATGCCTATGGGCCACATGCATTCGGATTACTTGCAGATCGCGCTCGAGCGGGGGGTGCCGGCTCTGATCGTTTGGCTGATTCTGATCGGCACGTACGCGCGTATGCTATGGCGATTAAGACGTCGGGTTCCGCCTGAGAATTGGATCGAGCGGGGAATTGTGCTGGGAGCACTGGGCGGTCTGGTGGGTTTCATGTGTAGCGGCGTCGTCCATTATAACTGGGGTGATTCGGAAGTAGTAATGATCTTTTATTTGATTATGGGGCTGAGTCTGGTGGCGGAGAGGCTGATACGTGAAGCCGGGACCACAAGAAAAACTCCCGGAACGCCGTAGGCGCGAAATGTTTATGGTCAGCTTGCTCCATCATCATTATTGCAGGTGATCTATTAAGAACCTTTTGACTATACACATTTCGGGGCTATGCGGCTTCATCGGACTGGCCCACGCTCTCGCTGACCATCGACTGCAGCAGGTTTTACAAGGTAACGCCACCTGAAGGCGGAACTCCAAACTGGATCCTCAGGCGACCTGGCGCGGCACTTCGCTCATTAATGCCAGCAGGTTTCCTTCAGAGTCACGAAAATCCGCAAGCCAAAGGTCATAGTCGGGCATCGGGGCGACCAGATGAGGTTTGACGATGAACTCAACACCGCGTGCTTTGAAGGTTTCATAAACGCGCTCGATGTCGTCCACCTTGTAGTAGATGATCGAGGCGGGATGATCCAGGTCCGGCCGGTCTGCAACCCCCAACATCAAACGAATGCCATCACAGTCAAAGAAGGCCATGCCGGGCGGCGCTTGAAACAGAAAAGCCACGCCGAGTATGTCGCGATAGAAAGCGATCGCGCGGTCGAGGTCCTTTACGTTGACGAAGATTTGGCCAATGCGCGTCAAACTCGGGCCAATTGGTATTGGGGTAGTCACTTTTTGCTCCTCTCGCTGCCTCAGCGGCTTTCGTATAGCACGGCTATTGACGTATTATCAACATCCTTCAGGAAAAGAGACGATTCGATGAAAAGATTTGTGCGGGCCTCCGCGTTTGTAATCACCCTCCTAACGGTTTCCGGCTTCACCGAATGCTATAAGCCGGTGACGATAAGCCAGATGCCTTCCTACATCAAGACGGTGGCGGTGCCGGCATTCCAGAACAACGCGCTGCGCTTCAAAATTGAGCATCGTTTCACGGAAGCCGTGATGACCGAATTGATTCACCGCGGCCACGGCTTGCGCGTGCAGAGCGAGCGCGAGGGCGCTGACGCAGTGATTGAGGGTACCGTCAAGAGCTTTGGATTCTCAGGTGTGTTGTTGGACGACAAAGGCCGCGCGCGTATCTTTGAAGTGACCATTACCGCGGCGGTAACGGTACGCGACCAGCACGAAAACCGCGTGCTCTACGACAATCAGAATTTTGTTTTTCGCGGCGAGTTCGAATTCGCCAACGACCCGCGCAACTTCTTTAACGAAGAAGATCCGGCCGTGCAACGCATGGCCCGCAGCTTTGCCGAGTCGATCGTTTCGACGTTGATTAACGGGTTCGGAGTTAAAGAGGACAAGTAAGCGGCACAGACTCTAGTCTGTGACTCAACGTTCTTCGCGGTCAATCATCACAGACCAAAGTCTGTGCCACCAAAAAAGCCATGCCGGTTCGCGCACCAAAAGATCTCACTCAATCGCTGAAGCAGGGAGTGATCGCCCCCGTCTATTTTCTGTTCGGCCCGGAGACTTATCTCCGGGCCGAAGCCGCGCGCGCGATCGCGGAGGAGGCGTTGCGGAACACGCTGCTGCGTGAATTCAACGAGTCGTCCTTTAACCTTTTGACCGACGATGTGGGTTCAGCCGTGGCGATCGCGGAACAACTGCCGATGATGTCGGATCGTCGCGTGATCCGGATCAGGAATTTCGGCAAGCTGCGTGAAGCCGACGAAGGTATGCTGGTCAACTACCTGGAGCGGCCGGTCGAAACTTCGGTCGTCATTTTCTCGGCCGACGACCTCGATAAGCGGAAAAAGTTGGCAAAGTCGCTCATGGCTAGCGCCGCTTTTGAATTCCAGCCGCTGAAAACCAATGAGCTTCAAATCTGGATTAAATCTCATCTGAAAAAGCTAAAGGTTGAGATTGAACCACGAGCCGGACATCGCATCATGGAAATGGTCCGGAGCGATCTGCACACGCTGACCAATGAACTGAACAAACTGGCGGCGGCCTCGTTACCGTCGGGTCGTATTACCATCGAGCTGGTTGATGCGTTGATTAGTCGTTCCCGCGAACACATGAACTGGGAGTTGAGCGATCATATAGTCGCGGGCAATCGCCCGGCGGCGCTTAAGACGCTGCACGACTTGTTGGATGATGGAGTCGAGCCAGTTTTGCTGATCGGATTGATTGCCGGGACCTATCGGCGCATAGCTTTGGCGAAAGCACTCCTGGCGCAGGGAGCCGCGCCGGCGAAAATTTTCAGCGAAGTGCGCATGCCGCCATTCAAACAGGGCGCCTATCTGTCGATGCTTAACAGAACCGATTCCAGAGCCGTAGGGCAAAGGATTAGACGCATTGCAGAAGCCGACCTGGCCATCAAGACTTCCAAAGCGACACCGCGGATGCAGGTCGAAATGCTTGTCTGCGAGTTGATGAGCTAGGCCTGATGACGTCCGAAAGGGCGATCCACGAACTCACACGAAATAACTCGAACCAAAATCTTGCGTGCCGTTTCGTGTGGTTTAGTGGATCGCATTTGCTGCCGCATCACGCTGCAAAAAACGAGGCGGACCGGGTTAACGATCCGCCTGACACTTTTCGAAAATCTTCCGGGTTACTGATAAGGGCGCAGGCTAAAGCCTGAACTCTGAACTGAACCACATCTTACTTCGCGCTCGCCTGAGTTACGCGAGCCGTCAAACGCGATTTGTGCCGCGCGGCGGCGTTGCGATGCAGCGCGCCTTTCCTTACGGCCTTATCGATTTCGGAAACAGTCGTCGGTAGCAGCGAACTGGCTGTCTGCCCGTCTCCGCCATCGAGGGCGCTGCGCAGCTTCTTGATCGAAGTGCGCAACTTCGTGCGATTGTTCCGATTAATAAGGCGACGACGCTCGCTTTGGCGCACACGCTTTTCTGCTGATTTATGATTAGGCATGCAAAATCTCCGTTAATTCAGTACTCTGACGCTGGCTAACTGGCCGGGCGCGAAGTTAGAGATTATGGGGAGCGGAATAAGCAGTGTCAAGGCGAGACGTTTAGGGATTTTGGAGTGCGGTGGCAAGCGCAGCGCGACACCGCTTTGAATCATTCCGAAAAACCAAAGCGCCGTCGCCGCTTTGCTCTGCCGGCGCACTCCAAAATTCTCCCTCAGTCATTCAACTGCACTGAACGCAGAATATTCTGAAAAGTGCTCTGATAGGTGTTGTAATCGCTCTGCGGAGCGACCGAGATGATGTAGAGCAACTGGCCATTCCGCAATTGGGTAGTTACTACGTTGACCACTTCGGGCTGCCCAGTCGCCTCGTTGGTGTTACTCAAACTAATCAATAACCCATTGCGGTTTCCGACATAAGTGCGCTGATAGCCAGTGCTGGCCCGCAAGTTCGCACTGCCTTGCTGCAAGTTGTTCAGAAAATCGTTGGTGGCCTGTTGCAGGTTGCTGCTGTTTGTCTGGGCCAGGCCGATATTGAGTCCATGGGTGAAGACAGACTGACCATTAGCCGATCCGTAACCACCATTCGGCGCGTACCAAACCGATTCCTGCTCGGACATTTCGCGCCAATTGTCTGGCACACTCAGCCGCACGACGCCGAGTGCGGTGTAGGTACGAAAGCGCGATGATGGATACTCGACCCGGCCTCGCGGTGCAGAAGGATAGTCAGTCCGGTCGCCGTTCGGATAGTTGTTCCCTTGATTCGGGTACTCGTTTCCCTGATTTGGATACCTGCGGCCACTCCGCTGGATTTCCGCCATCGTTTGAGCGCGCGGATAGCCGCGCAGCCGCTCCTTGATGGCCAGAAACTCACGATTGTCCCGCTCCAGATTATTTACTCGCAGATACTGCGCTTCCTGATTAATGCGAGCGTAGCGATTTGCCGGACTGGGATGATCGCTAAGGAAGCCGCCACCGCCACCGCCCTGAGCTTCAATCGTGCGGAACATGTTCGCAAGGTCCCGCGGGTCGTAGCCAGCATTGGCCATAATTCGTGCGCCGAGCAGATCGGCTTCGGTTTCGTATTCGCGACTGTACTTTAGAAAGGTCAGAGCAAAGGGAGCCTGGGCCACCTGCCCCAGCCCCGGTCCGCCGAATATCGAGCCGAGAATGCCGGCGACGGCAGCCCCGGTTTGATACTTCTGCGCCTTGGTTGCCTGGGCCGTTCCATGACGCAAAGCCACGTGGCTCAATTCATGCGCCATCACGCCGGCCATTTCGCCTTCGGTCCGGGCCGCTTCGATCATCCCGCGGTTCACGTACATGGGCCCCCCGGGTAGGGCGAATGCATTGATGTCCCGCGCGTCAACAACTTTGAAGTAAAAACGAAACTCTGGATGCTGGAACTCCGGTGGAATCGCGGCCACCAGACGCTGGCCGATTTTTTCCACATAGGCGCTTACTTCCGCATCGCGCAGCAGCGGAAACTGTCGTTCCGCTTCGGCGGCTGCCTGCCGGCCCAGCTTTACGTCGTCCGAGGGTTTATATTTATTGGCGTGTAAAACAATCTGAGTTTGCGCAAGAACCGCCAGCGGCATCAACACGATCGCCACGGCCATTAGCCGGGTCAGCCACTTGTTCGCGCTTCGATGAACAGGTCGATTCATTTAATTAACTCCCCTTCAAAAACCTCGCGGGCCTTCCGTCCCAAGCTCTGATGATGATTTACGGAACGCGTTTGCCCGCAATCAATAATCAATCCCAGTGCCACGAGATCACCGAGGCCGGATCCGCAAAGCTTGGTTCTCAAAGATTCTCCAGCGCGGGCGTTTTAGGGTGCTTTTGGGTTGACGACCGGTAACTGCCGACCGTGGCGCCGTCCTTCAATATAGGCTGGGCAGTACTAATGCTCCAAATCCGTCCATGTGAACACGGATATGGTTCATCCGTCGAGCCCGGCAGGGGCTTACTTGCGAGGGTTAATCTTTTCGTTCAGCCACTTAGTAGCCTCGTCGAGTGGCGTTATGTGATGAGGCTTCCCCTTCCAGGCGCGAATCATCGAGATGATCAGAAAGATGGTCGATGCCGCCCCAAAGACTCCCGAGCCAAACCGGTTCCCGGAAATCATAGCCACAAAACTAAAGGCGCCAGACAGAATCAGAATGGCCGCCTGCAGGGCCAAACCCTGCGCCGCATGAAAACGCGTGCGCGTTTCTGTCCGTGGCACGAGTAGCAGCTCAACTACTGCTGCTACAGCACCGATATGGCCGGGGATGTAGGGCAGCAGATTGGCCCACTTTTCAGAGATTCCGATTCCCTGTACTTTGTGTGAACCGTGACTGAAAGAAACCGGCAGCGGCGGTGGTTGGTAGACGTTGGCCGGGGGCACTGATGGGGGCTGATAGCTGTTCATCTGCGGAGCGGGCGGCGGCCGGTAGGTCGTTGAGGCCCGCGCCTTTGGCGGAATGAAGACCGACGGATAAGAGGTGACGATCTGATCGTCGATGCGGCGTGTCGGCGCCTCGCTTTCAGGATGAGCGCGGGCGGCTTCGTTTTCAGTGCGACCGATATCCCGGGTAGGCCCACCCCACACTTCTTCAGTCGGCGCACTCGGACGCGATGCCAGCGATTTGTCCGCGCGGTCTGCGAGTTTTCCGTCCAGAGGATTGGTGTCGTACTTGGTTCGCTTCGGCTCCATCTGAAGTGTCTACGAGAGCCCGGCTCTTTCCGTTTCAATGATTCGCGTCGGCTACAATTTCGTATTCAACCGGTTCCCAGCTTCCTTCACTTTCAGAAATATGAAAGGCTCCGAGGTTTGGTCGTTCACCGCCGAGTCCAACAATAAGGTAAACCGCTGATGGATAGTAGGCAAGTCGCACGTCGGTCACTGAGGGTGCGGGGGTAACAGAGCGCGGATGCGAATGGTAAATTGCCAGCAATTGTTCGCCTCGCTCGCGCATCGACCGCTGCGCGGCAAACAGATCTTCCGGAGATGCTTCGTAGGTGATAAGGGGGTCGGCGGCAGCATTTCGCGTTGGGTAAACGGTTTGCGCACGTCCGTCATTCATGCCGCCGATTAAGCCACAGCATTCGTGAGGTGCACATTCCCGCGCATACCGGATGATTTGGTCAACAAGAAAGCGCTGGAAGGAAATCGTCATGTTTGGCAGGAAAGATGGTTTCGATATCTGAGGTCTGAAAAGTCCGTTCCCTCGCTCCGTTAGGAGCGAAATGCTTATAGAACCGCAGCGAACAATGAATCAACTAGCTCCGTTAGGAGCGAAATATCAACGAGGGAATTCACATTGCGCGCCCAACCGAGCTCAGTTGGATTGGTAATCTCGAGGTCTATAAATATCTCGTCCCTAACGGGACGAAAGCTGGTTGAGCTTCTCTCGTCAGGCGCCAAAGACGAACGTGTACCAATGAGCGTTGCTCACGGAAGACTTGACCGCTAGTCCTCAACGATCTTCAAGTGCAACTCTGCCAATTGTCTTTCATCAACTTCGCCGGGCGCATCGATCATCAGGTCCTGGGCGGAAGCTGTCTTGGGAAAAGCCATTACGTCGCGAATATTTTCCGTGGGCACCAGCACCATCAGCGTGCGCTCGATGCCCGAAGCGATCCCGCCATGCGGCGGCGTGCCGTAAGCCAGCGCATCAAGGAAGAAACCGAAGCGGGCCCGCGCCGTCTCGTCACTCATGCCGAGCGCCTTGAAAACGATCGACTGCACGTCGCGGCGATGAATTCTGATCGAGCCCCCGGCTACCTCAACGCCATTGATAACCGCGTCATAAGCTTTGGCGCGCAGCCCGGCAAACAGTTGCGTCTCGCCAGAAACCGCGCGTTCGAACAGTGGCACGTCCTCATCCAAAGGAGAAGTGAACGGATGGTGCATCGAGTAATAGCGGCCGTCATCTTCGTGAAACTCAAACATCGGAAACTCAGTCACCCACAATGGCGCAAAGACGCCTTCCGGGATTAGCTTTTCGCGGCGCGCAACTTCATTGCGCAGCGCGCCCAGGCTGGCGGCGACCACGCTCGGCTTGCCCGCGACTATCAGGACCGCGTCGCCCTTGGTTGCTCCCGCCAATTCCGCCAGCCGGTTGACCGTATCGTCGCCCAGGGCTTTCAGCAGCGACGATGAGAGTTCATCACCCAGCTTGATCCAGGCCAGCGCACCGGCGCCGTAACGTTTAGCGAACTCCTGTAACTCATCGAGTGTCTTGCGCGACATCGCAGCGCCGCCACGCACCGCGATGCCCTTGACCTGGCCACCCGCGCCGAGCGCCGCGGCAAAGGGAGCGAAGGTGGTTTCGGCCAGTGCGGGCGATAGACCTTTCAATTCCATCCCTGCAATGCGCATATCCGGCTTGTCCGAACCAAACCGCTGCATCACGTCCGCGAAAGTGAATCGCGGGAACGGAGTGGGCAACTCAACATCAATCAAGCGAAACACACGGGCAAACAATCCCTCCACCAGCGTGTAAATCTGATCGGGAGTAGCAAAGCTCAGCTCGACGTCCAGTTGCGAAAACTCAGGCTGGCGATCGGCGCGCAAGTCTTCGTCCCGAAAGCAGCGCGCGATCTGGTAGTACTTGTCCAGGCCCGCAATCATGCAAATCTGTTTGAAGATCTGCGGCGACTGTGGCAGCGCAAAGAATCTTCCCGGCTGCACTCTTGATGGCACGATGTAGTCGCGCGCGCCTTCCGGGGTCGACTTAATCAGGTTCGGAGTTTCGATTTGTGTAAACCCCTGCTCGTCCATGTAACGATTAATTTCCAGCAGCAGGCGATGCCGTAAACGCAGATTCGCCTGCAACTGCGGCCGGCGCAAATCGAGATAGCGATACTTCAAGCGCAGGTCTTCGCTGGCCAGAGCCTCGGACGATGGAGCATCGAGTTGGAAAGGAAGGGTACGCGCGTCGTTCAAAATCACTACTTCAGTGGCCTGGACCTCGATATCTCCCGTCGATAGTTTCGGGTTACGGGCGCTCGGATCGCGCAGAACCACTTCACCGGCTATGGCGAGCACATATTCGCCACGCACTTCTTTCGCTTTGGCGTGAGCGTTCGGCGCTTTCTCTTCGTTGCAGACAATCTGTGTAATGCCGTCGCGATCACGCAAATCGATAAATGTGAGCGGGCCAAAATCGCGCCGCCGCGCGCACCAGCCCATAAGCGTCACTCGCTGCCCAACGTGTTCTTTGCGCAAAGCGCCGCAGGAGTGCGTACGTTCAAGTTTTCCGAGGTTTTCGATCATTTGGCTTAAATAAAACACTGAGGTCTGCCGCGAGCCTGCGAAGCAGGCGTCAGCACAAAGTTTCTGGGGCGCTACCCCCAGGAAAGCGGTCAAGGTCAACCCAAGCCCGTGTAAACGGGCGACAGCGGCTCGATTATTCCGCTGGCGCCGTTGTTAGCTTTCATGTTGGTGCTTGAAGTAGCGGCCCTTCGCCGAGATCTGTGCTGTCGCCCGTTTCACGGGCTATGGTCTCATGCTCTACCGATCCTGGAGTGCCGCTGCTCCGCTCCACCCCAGGCTTTATGCTATCGCCGCGCTTCGCGGGCTCAATCTAGTGTTATTAGAACAGCACCGTCCCGCCATCCACATTAATCGCCTGGCCATTAATGCCGCGGCCCTCCGCTGAAGCCAGCAACAACGCCAGCGCGGCGACTTCTTCGGCGGTCACCAGACGATTCTGCGGGCTCGCCCGCTTGAGCACGGCCAGCGCATCCGCGGCGGACTTGCCGGTCTTGGCCACAATGTTTTCGATGCCGCGCGAAGTCATTTCAGTATCAACATAGCCCGGACAAATCGCGTTCACGGTGATGCCGCTAGCGCCGACCTCCAACGCCAGCGATCGCGTCAAGCCGAGCACGCCGTGCTTTGACGCGGCATATGCCGAGATATACGGCGCGCCCGTCTTACCGGCAATTGAAGCAATATTGATGACGCGGCCCCAACCACGCTCGATCATTCCGGGCAACGCGAGGCTCGTGCAGCGAAACGTCCCGGTGAGATTCACGTCGAGATGGCGTTGCCACATTGCTTCATCGGTTTTCACGAACGGCGAAGTTTCAGCTATGCCCGCGTTGTTCACGAGTATGTCCGGTCCGCCACCGAACTGTTCGCTGGCATGCGCGAACGCACGGTTAACGCTCTCCGCATCGGCGACGTCACATTCGATTGCCAGCGTCTCTACCCCAAACTCGCAGGCAACTTCATCGGCCACGTTATCGACCTGGGCACGCGTCCGAGCCGCCACCGCTATCGACGCGCCTTCGCGTGCGAACATCACTGCGATGGCCCGGCCAATGCCGCGACCTCCGCCGGTGATTAGAGCCAGTCGATTCTCGAGTCGCATAAATGTTTCAGGTCTAAAGTTTCAGGTTTCAAGTCTAAGACACAACATGCCTTAACTTGAAACCTGAAACGTGAAACCGAATTTATCGTCCGGTAAATTTCGGTGGCCGCTTTTCGATGAAAGCGCGCACGCCTTCGCGCCCATCCTCGGATTCAAAACATCGCACCTGGGCTTCGACTTCGTATTGCAGCATCTTCTCCAAAGTGTCGTGTTCGCTGGCGTAGACTGCGTGTTTCGCCGCCGCGATCGATACCGCCGGTCCTCCGCGCAAACGTTCGGCCAGCTTTTGCGTCTCTGCTTCCAGTTCTTCCGGAGCGACGACGCGATTAATCAGGCCGAGACGGAAAGCCTCGTTCGCGTCGATCGTGTCGCCCAGAAAGAAGAGCTCGCAGGCGATGTTCGACGTCACCATGCGCGGCAGAAAATATGTCCCGCCCCAATCCGGATGAAAACCCAGCTTCACGAACGACTGACTGAACGTCGCGGTTTGTGAGGCGATGCGCAAATCGCACGACAGCGCCAGATTGAAACCAGCGCCCGACGCCGGTCCTTCAATCGAAGCGATCACCGGCTTGGTCATTTGCCGGATTGCCAGAATCACTCGACGGGCCGCGCCCAGAATACGAGCGAATTCTTCTGCGTCTCTGCGTTCGAGCATTTCAGCCATGAACCCAACGTCACCGCCGGCACAAAACGCTCTTCCCTCACCTTTGATTACGACCACCCGCACGTGCGGATCGCTGCCGGCTTCTTCCAGTGCTTCGGCGAGATCTCGCCGCATATGACCGACGAAGGCGTTAAGCCGATCGGGCCGGTTAAGCGTGAT
>WNFL01066117.1_pt2 | contig 13820 bp, 8 predicted proteins | sample 5400361 | NCBI WGS metagenome assembly WNFL01 (sample SAMN13153351, study PRJNA577476) | soil metagenome | isolation source: 40 cm soil on Douglas fir-dominated hillslope | place: USA:California | collected 2013-09-17
CGCGACATGGAGGATCTGGCGGGCATTCATAAGCGGCTGTCGTTCCTCGGGATCGAGATCGATGCCGTCCACGACGGAACCGCCGATTCCATTCTGGTCGGCATCCGCGGCCTCGTCGGGCAGATGCAGCGCGAAGACGGTGCCAAGAAGGTACGTCGCGGCATGGCTGGCGTCGTGCGTGACGGGCGGCGCCGGGATGATCTTCAACGAACTTTATACAGGGCGCATCGTCTGGAACAAGGTCCGGATGGTGAAGAACCCCGACACGGGGAAGCGAATCTCACGACCGAACCCGCGCGACTAGTGGCAGGTGGTGTCGGCGCCACAGTTGCGTATCATCGATGATGACACATGGGCGCGCGTTCACAATCGCAAGTCGAAAAAGACACGCCTGAAGATCCACATGAAGCGCCGGCCAGCGCATTTATCGTCCGGCTTGCTGCGATGCGGATGCTGCGGGTCGGGCATGTCGGTGCACGATCGGGACAAGACGGGCAAGACGCGGATCCGCTGCTCTGCGGTGCGCGAGGGCGGCAGCTGTTCTAATCGAAGGATTGTTTATCTCAGGGACGTGGAGAAGGCTGTTCTCAGCGGAATGCGTGAGGAGCTAAATGACCCGCGACTCATCGAGAGCTATGCCCGAAAGTATAACGAGGAGAGACAACGGCTCGCAGCCACGGCCACGGCAACGCGCGCACGTCTGGAGGCGATAGAAAATTTGAGGTCACACCCGTCGCATTAATTCCATACATGGGCGATCCTCGTTGTCGCTTGGTCTGCCCCAAAGTGAGTGGCGGTCCGACGTTTGGTGCGCGTTATCGCGGCCGGCCCGCGATTAGTTTTTTGGTGTCCCGCTCCGGCGTCTGCAGATACGATAGAGAGGCAGGCAAATGATGAAACTTCCCCGCCGACAATTTCTGCGCCTGGCCGCGGGCGCTGCCGCGCTCCCGGCTATCTCGCGCGGTACCAGAGCGCAGACCTATCCGACGCGGCCGGTGCGCATATTTGTTGGTTTTCCACCGGGCGGCGGAACCGACGCCCTCGCTCGCTTCATCGGCCAATGGCTGTCAGAGCGGCTCGGTCAGGAATTTTTCATCGAAAACCGGGTGGGCGGCGGTGGCAACATCGCGACCGAGGCGGCCGCACGCTCGTCGGCCGATGGTTATACGCTTCTGTTGGTCACTCCAACAAACGCGATCAATGCCACGCTTTACGACAAACTCAATTTCGACTTCATCCGAGACATCGCGCCAATCGTGGGCATCGCCCGGGTGCCGAACGTCATGTTGGTCAACCCGTCATTTCCGCCCAAAACAATCCCTGAGTTCATCGCCTATGCCAAGGCCAATCCAGGTAAGATCAACATGGCGTCAGCCGGCAACGGAACCCCGGCCCACATGACCGTCGAACTGTTCAAGATCATGGCAGGCGTTAACGTGGTGCACGTGCCCTATCGCGGCGGGGCGCCAGCGATGACCGACCTGCTCGGCGGACAGGTGCAAGTCTACTTCGGTGCCACGACCGGATCGATCGAGTACATCCGTGCTGGCAAGTTGCGCGCGCTGGGGGTGACCGGCGCGACGCGCTCGGCAGTGCCCCCGGAAATCCCGAGCGTGGCCGATTTCCTGCCGGGCTTCGAGTCGAGCCAGTGGTACGGAGTCGGCGCAGCCAAAAACACGCCGGTCGAGATCGTCGCTAAGTTGAACAAGGAAATCAACGCGAGCCTCTCTGATCCCAAGATTCAGGCGCATCTTGCCGACCTGGGCGGTACATTGCTTGCCGGCTCGCCTGCCGACTTCGGCAAGCTCATCGAAGAAGAGACCGTGAGATGGGGCAAGATAATTAGGGCGGCCAACATCAGGCCGAGGTAATCTTGCTCGCGGCGAGAAATTCCGTACCCGTCGTTCGCGAATGGCGGGACGGATGTCCTCGACCCGCTTAAGGTGCGGACCCTATGGCGAGTTGCCGCATGGGCAGCCGTCGGCGGCGACCTCGCAAGCGGCGAAAATGCCGCCACAAGTTCATACCAAATCATCCCCTATGAGTTCGGCAATGGCATCCTCCCAGCGTATGATCAGCGACAGCTTTCCGATCGGCAGTTCGGGCTCCCGCGCCGCGGCCTCGAGGAGTCGGAGATATCGATCCAGCATCGCCCGCATTTCTTTTCGATCATAAGTGTTGGCATCAAAATTGACTCGGCAGTTTTCTGGTCTTCGCTCATCGATATAAATCATGCACCCCGACGGCATTATTCCAACCTTCCAGAATTCGTCGCTGATTACAAGGTCTCCAAAGTGCTGGTCAGAATGATCCCTGGATATTGAAAAATAGAACTGGGGTTGGGGTATTTCCACGCCTAGCGCCCGCAAGCGTTCGTTGATCATGTCGTGTGGTAACTCAGCGCACGTTGTCGCCTCAAATACGCGGCCGCGAACAATCGCCAACCATTCCAGGAATGTTCTACTTTCATCATAGGAAAATACGAGAGGAAGCGGGTTGAGGAACGGACCCACGATGTTCTGTGTCTCAACACGACCGCGATTAGCAAAGCCCGTTCCGATAACGACGGTCGGATTGGCTGTTGCATCGGCAATTAACGCCGCAAACCCAGCTAATCGGACTATGAAATGGGTTACTCCAGTGCTGCGCGCGATCTCATCCAGTCGTTTTGCGGCCCAGCTATCGAGTTTCCATCTAAGGACGCCCTCGCTCGGATCGAGCGGCGCGCGAGGTATCATCCTCCTGAGCGGCCGTCGAGTTGCCGGTGGAGCAGTTGAAAAAAGGCTCTTCCACCAGCTCAAGACTTCGTTGATATAGGAGCCATCAGGCCGCATGACTTGGCGCTGCCAGACGCCAAAGTCGGCATATTGCAAGAGCGGCACCTTCGGGAGAGGTCGCTCCTTCCCATGCAGCGCCGCTTCATACAAGATTGCAAGCTCCGTATCGAGTATCTGCGATCCCAATCCATCGATGATCAAGGGGTGGGAAATGCGCAATAGCCGGTAATGCTCGTTGGCAATTCGTATCAGTACGTTTCTCCTTATCGGGAGTTTCTGCAAATCGATTTCTCGGGAGGACTCCTCGCGGAAGATCACATCCGCTTGAGCTTCCGGATCCGCAACGTCGGTGAGATCAACAAACGAGAGATTAGGTGGTCCGGATTGATGAATAATCTGTGCCGGGCGACCCTCGACGAGACCGAACGTAGTTCGCAAGATTTCATGGCGGCCAACCAGATACTGCAGACACTCCTTCAGTATGTCGATATCGAGTGGCCCGGTGACGCGATAGCTGCGCACGTGCGTAAAGGCCGCGCGGTCTTGCCAGCCGCGCCAGCGGTTCCAGATCGTCTCTTGCAAAAGAGACATGGGCATGGACGCCGCGCGCGGAGCGCGAACGATCGGCGTCGTCTTGACGGCACTCAAGCGCTCATTCGCGTCAATGAATGTGGCAAGTGTCGACACCGTTGGATGATCGGCGATTGCCTGGAGGGTCAGCTCGACTCCGAGTGCCGCGTACACCTGGGCCGCGACAATCGCGCCGATGAGGGAGTCGCCACCGAGACTAAAAAAATCGTCGTCTCGACCGACATTCGGCAGCTCAAGAATTTCCGCCCAGATTTCGGCAAGCAACACCTCCGTCTCTGTTTGGGGCACGTTGCCCTTGGCGTGGGCGTGAATAGGAAGAGAATATTGACGGAGCGCCTCTCGATCGACCTTGTTGCTCTTATTGTACGGAAGGCTGTCCAAAAGCACGATCCTTGACGGCACCATGTGTAGGGGCAGATTTGCTCGCATGGCGTGTCTGAGGCGTGATGCCGTCCACGATGCACTGCTCGTCTTCACGACGAACGCAACCAATACCGGCTCATGCTTATCACGCCCTACCGCAACAACCGCGACGCGGTCGATTCCAGGAAGTCTCCTGAAGGCCGATTCGATCTCGAGCAGTTCGATCCGGTAACCACGGATCTTGATGCGGTCGTCCTTACGACCAGAATATTCGAGCAGACCATCGACGTTGATCCGTCCCCGGTCGCCTGTCCGCAGCACGCGAGTTCCGTTGCCGTCAAGGTCCGCGGAGAAGCGCTGGGCGGTGAGGTCCGGATCCCGCCAATACCCGTTCGCCAGATAACGGCTCCTGACCACGATTTCGCCGACTTCGCCGCGCGCGACAGGTTGACCATCGTCGCCGATAAGCAAGACGTCCATGTCTCTTGCAAAACGTCCGACAGGAAGCAATCCAGCTGGTACATGATCGCCGGGCGCCCAGCGCGACCAAGCGATGTTGGCAGTTTCAGAAGACGAAAGCGTATGAACCAATGTGCTGGCCCGTGGGAAATGCCGCCGGAATGTCTGGAAATCGTCTGCGGTGACCGTCTCGCCATGCAGCATAACCGCACGCACGTCAGCGAATACCACCCGAGCATCAATTGTCTTAGCCAATGTGCGGAAGAGCGAAGCCGATGAGACATAGACGGCGAGTCCGCGACCAATGATCCAGTCAGCGAGCACGGCGATACTTCCTGTCTTTGGCGAAAAAGGGCAAAGCATCGCGCCCCGCAGCAATGTCCCCAGAGGCCGCTCCCAGCTCCAAAGCCGGTCGAAAGCATGGAAAATAGTGGAATGCGGTCGTTCTCGGTATAATGCATAGCGTCGTCATATGCGGCGGCGGACCTTCGAAACTGCCGATGAGTTTGCATCACGCCTTTGGGGCGACCGGTTGTGCCTGACGTGTAGGTAAGAAATGCCGTCTGCCTCAGCGGGATTTCGATCGACGGATTATGCGCCGGCCCGATCGCGGTTTCTGATTCAAAATTCAAGATGCTGCAGCTGGCGAGCCCGCATTCCGCGGCCAAATGCCGGTTCTGCACATCTGTGACGATAAAACTCGGCTCTGCGTCCTCGACGAGCATTTTCAGTCGGGTCATCGGGTCGACCGGATCGAGCGCGACTACGATCGAACCCGTCTTCAATATCCCCAGCACGGCGGCTATCAGTGGCGCATCATGCGACATCAGGATCGCGATGCGATCGCTGGAGGCCGCTCCGCGGCCGATGAGTCGATGCGCCAGCCGGTTTGCCGTTTCGTTCAATTCCCAATAGGTCGGCTCCCACCTGTTCGAACTGATAGCGATGCGCGATGGAACCGTCGCTGCCACCCGCTCAAACGCCACGATTAGCGATTCATCGCAGTCGGTCGCCTTCAGACCTTCGACCCCTGCTTTTGGTGTCGACTCGCTTGCAGAAATGGAAAACATGAACTGCCCCTCTTCAAATATTCCCGCATCGCGACGTGATCCCGGGGGAACGACGAGCGCCTACTCAGGCTCAGCAAGCGGCACGCTGTCCTCCCGAGCCGGCACGCTGATTATTTTCAGCCCGCCGACTTGAGGATAGTGATGGCGACTTCCAGCTGTTGCGCCGGGCAAGACGATTGTTCCCTTCATCAAGCACATCTTTGCGGAAGGTGAATACGTGGGCAAACGATGGCGCTTGTCGTCTGGCACACCGGGGCATCGAGCCCGGGAGATCGTTAAACGACATGAAACGTACTTTTGCCTGGACCAGCCGCAATCGACGACTAGCCCAGTCTTCGAGCGCTACGTCGCAACCGCTGGCCCGCTCGTGCGCGTGGTATGATCCGCATTGTGCTCAGACGACTTGCTGCACGCGCGTCGCCACGAATCCGCTCGCTCGGATGGGCTCTTAGGGCGCACGTGGACGAGTTCAAACAAATCTTCCTCACCCCCTTTTTCCGCGAAATTCCTCACCCCCTTTTTCCGCGGAACTTAATTGCCTAACGAATCCCAAAAGTCGCACTGCTTCGTGCGAAGGTGGTCACCTTCTGATATTGCGGTGTCAAAGATCTCGTAGTTGTCGTTGTTGGCGTCATATCTTTTCCAAGACAGTCGTGGTGCAGTACCTGTTCTGGCAAACTCGGACCAGGTATCCTGGAATACCTTTACAAGAGCCGCCTCATCCGCTGTCGGAGAAAACTCCACACCACTTAGCGTGTCGAAGATGAAAAGCAGCTCAAAGCCATGTGAGGCGCCGAATTTGACATACGGGCCATCGCTATACACGTGAGTGTAGAAGAATCGCCCGACAAATTCACTTTGTTGGGTGCTAAGCGCTCGCAGAACTTTTCGCGAGGAACACAGATAGTTTTTATCGGCGAAGATTGCATTGTAGGTTTGGCGAGGTGATGGATATTCGTCGATTGGATAGAGACGAAGCAGGTCGGTAGCCGAAGCACCTGGCATAGAACCATTCCGGACCGCCTCTTCGACCGCGTTCATGTAATCGTCCTCGGTGTGAATATTCTTTGACGCCTCATAACCAAGTTCCGACATCTCTTCCTGGACATTTCCTTCGAGAATGGGCAGGTGGTGGTGGTGTCCACTACGCATGATATTTATCGGAGAATCTGTCAAAACCTTTCCGTCCACGACCGCTGCATAAAGACCTGTGCCAGGGCCGCTGGGCATCGCTTTCACGACTTCATTTGCTGACTTATCACGCATGCAGGCCAGTTCCAGTTCGTCAGACGCGTTTGAACAATTGAGCGTATCGGCTAACATCTTGCCGTTCTGTTCTGCAAAGCGCAAACTCTGTGCGCCCTCTCTAACACCGCTATGAACGATCGCACGATGAAACAAACCTCCGCTCAATGGTGAGCTCATGTGAACCCAAACACTTTTTGCGCCCGCCGAATGGCCAAAAAGCGTGACGTTGCTTGGATCTCCACCGAAGGCAGCGATATTACGCTGAACCCATTTCAGCGCCTGGATCTGATCCATGTAGGCGTAGTTTCCAGAGCCCCCGTATCCGCTGGTCGCCGACAGTTTTGGGTGACCAATAAAACCAAGCGTCCCCAAGCGATAGTTCAGGGTCACGACGACGACGTTTCCATTCTGTGCCAGCCGGGAGCCATCGTAAACAGCAACCACATTCCGGGATGTTAGACTAGCTGAGCCGCTGACGTTAGATCCGCCATGAATAAAGACGATGACTGGAAGCGCCTCGGCGCCAGAGGGTTTAAAAACATTCAGATAGAGACAGTCTTCATTTCCAATGAATACGTCATCGGGTCTTCTCTGCGGGCATTTTGGGGAGAAATTAGATGCATCGCAAATTCCCGCCCAACTGTCGGGTTCTTGCGGCGGCATCCAGCGCAACTTCCCTATCGGTGGAGCCGCAAACGGCAAGGCCTTAAACGATTCCACCTTCCCTTGTAGTACGCCACGCACCTCACCGTTTTGCGTGTGTACGACAGGCTCGCTGGCATAGGCGTTGAGCCCAAATAAGCCCACAAACAAAAATTGAACAAGCTGAATAGGCTGCATGGCAATCTCCAAAACGGTTTTCTAGATTGAATAATGTAGAAAAACCGACTTTTCGGCTAGAAGCAAATGAAATAATGTGATCTTGAGATGGCCCCGGCTGTAAAATTGCTCCGCATTCTTGGATCGCCGGGCTCGGCTTTTTCCAGGCGGTCTCGGGGGCAGGCCGCGCGCCGCTGAGCGACCGATGAGCTGATCGGGGCGTTGCTGCCGATCGCGTTTTGAGACCCTCCCCTGAGAACACCGACGGAACAGAATATGTTTATAAATTCCTCAGGGTGCAAAATGCTGCTAACAACATGCAGTTGCCTGAGGAGGAAGCGCTACCATCATACCGCCAAGCGGGAGCTGGCGGATTAAAGTGTGACCGCCGCGACGACGACGGTCGACCGCGATATGGAGATGGATTTTTGACTCGAGCCGGGGGCTGGGATAACCAAAACTCTGGAGACGTGCGACCGCAGGCGGATCCTGCCGCTACAATCCTTGGCCCCAGGCCGGGCGGTAATTCCGACCTGGATTGAGAAACCATGCCGGCGAAACGCTTTGTAGACTCGGGGCCCGACGTTCCGTTTTTATGCCTGCCTCACCTGCTGGAACATCAGAACAACCGTATCCCAGACGCACCCGCGATTCTCGCTCCAGGGCGCGTTCCGCTGACCTACCGCCGCCTTTATCAGCACATAGACGAGATGGGGCGCACTCTGCGGGGCCTGGGGATAGGCCGTCATGATCGAATCGCAGTGGTGCTTCCGAACGGTCCCGAGATGGCGGTGGCGATTCTTGCGGTGGCCGCGAGTTCGGTTTGCGCCCCGATGAACCAAGCCTATGGTTCCGAGGAACTGTACAGATATTTCGTTGATCTGCGACCTCGCGCGTTGATCATCCAAGCTGGAATCGACTCGCCGGCGCGTCATGCGGCGCTCGCGCTCGGCATCCGTGTGATTGGGCTGTCGACCGGACCCGACCCAGAAGCTGGTCTCTTCACGCTTACAGGAGAGCACGGGCGTGCATCATCCGACGCACCAGTCAGCGCCAGCGACGTGGCGCTGCTACTGTTCACGTCTGGCACGACGTCGCGGCCGAAGATCGTCCCTCTGACGCACGCCAGCGTTTGCACTTCCGGTTACCACTCAGTGTCCGCTCTGGCGCTGCGAGAAACAGATCGCGGCATAAATATGCTGCCATTGTTCCATGGGCATGGGCTGAATAACAACATACTAGCCTCGCTGGCGGCCGGTGCCAGTATTGTATGCGCCCCTGGCTGCGACGTGAGCAACTTCTTTGCATGGCTAACGGCTTTTCAACCGACGTGGTACTCCGCGGTGCCGACCATGCATCAAGCTATCCTCGCCCAGGCTCGGCTCTATCACGAGCGGGCCCGCGACTGTCGGCTGCGCTTCATCCGCTCTGCATCGGCTCCATTGCCGCCTCGGGTCCTCGCGGAACTGGAGCAGACTTTCGAGACCTGCGTGATCGAGTCTTATGGCATGACGGAAACTGCTTCCGCATTTATCGCGTGCAATCCGCTGCCACCGCGCCGGCGCAAGCCCGGTTCGGTCGGCCTCCCGGTGGGTTTGGACGTCGCGATCATGGACGAGGGAGGGGCTTTGCTGCCCCGCGGCCAGACGGGCCAGGTCGTGGTGCGACGCGAGAGCGTTATGGCGGCCTACGACGGCGACCAAACCGCGACCGTGGCCGCATTTGCAGGCGATTGGTTCAAGACAGGAGATGTTGGTTTCTTCGATGACGACGGGTACCTGTTTCTCGCTGGGCGCATACGCGAGATCATCAATCGCGGTGGGGAGAAAATAGCCCCGCAGGAAGTCGACGACGTGCTGCTGCAACATCCGGCGGTGGCAGAGGCGGTAACCTTTGCCGTCCCCCACGCCACGCTGGGTGAGGACGTCGCCTCGGCTGTTGTATTGCGGTCCCACGGTTCGGTCACGCCGAAAGACATACGTCAGTTCGCCATTGGCCGGATTGCGGACTTCAAGGTCCCGCGCCAAGTCCTTATTGTCAGGGAAATACCAAAAGGCCCAACCGGAAAAAAACAGCGTATCGGCTTGGCCGATAAATTGGCTCTCGCGACCAGCGCTGCCCCGCCACGGACCTTCGTCGCACCACGGACACCGCTGGAGAAGCGGCTTGCCGAACACTGGGCGGAGATACTCCAGGTCGCGCAGATCGGTATTCACGATGACTTCTTCGCGTCGGGCGGAGACTCTCTCCTGGCTACAGAAGTCCTCTGCCGCATATACGAAGTCACGCAGGTTGAGCTCGAGGCTTCGCGGCTTTTCGAGGCGCCGACTGTTGCGGAGGTGGCGGACCATCTCGAACGGCTGATTCATGCAGGCCAAGCGCCCCGAGGTTCCTCAGCCATTGCCCGCGTGCCCCGAAAAAACGGAGTCATGCCGGCTTCCAGCGCGCAGGAACGGCTGTGGAGGCTACAGCATGCGCTGGCTGATTTGCCTTTCTTCAATGTCCTCTATGCGCTTCGGCTGACGTCGCCGTGCGATGCGGCCGTCCTGGAGCGGAGCATCAACGAAATCGTGCGACGCCACGAAATTCTGCGCACAACCTTTGCCGTCATTGGCGGTCGATACGTGCAAGTCATGGCGCCGCAGTTGATCGTGCCCCTGCCATTCGACGATCTACGTGTAGCGCCGCGTTCCAATCAGGAGACTATCGGACACCAACTCATTCAAGAAGAAATGCTCCATTCCTTCGATCTCGCGAAGGGGCCCCTGATCCGGACTCGCCTATTGCGCTTGGCCGAGCAGGAACACCTATTGCTCATCTCCATGCACCAGGTCGTCTGCGATGGCTGGTCGCTCGGCGTGTTCGTCGAGGAGCTCGTCACATTGTACGACACGTTCTCCGCTCACGGAGAATCACCTCTCGCGCCACTCTCGTACCAATACGCTGACTTTGCGCATTGGCAGCGGCACTGGAAATCACATTCGGAGATCGTTGCGCAGCTCGAATACTGGCGAGAGCAGCTTCGGGAGCCGCTGCCCGTGATCCACCTGGCAAAGCCCGGTTGCAGACGGACAAGCGATGATTTCCAAACGCTGCGCCGAAGGTGGACGTTGCGGGCGAGCCTGGTGGAGGCCGCCAGACGCTTCGGGCACCAGGAACGCGGCACGTTATTCACGGTGCTGGTGGCGGCCTTGAAGACGCTCTTGCATCGATACCTAGGTGAGGACGACCTGCGAGTGGCCACGAACATTGCCAACCGCAATCGTCCGGGGACAGAGGCTCTCATCGGCCCTCTGGCCAACACGGTAATCCTCCGCACCAATCTCGGTGGGGATCCTAATTCTCAAGAGGTGCTGCGTCGGGTCCGGGCAACAACCCTCGCAGCATTCGATCACCAGGATCTACCTTTTGAAGAGCTCGCTGAAACTCTGGAACGCGAGCGCGCCATCAGGCCGGCGTCCCTCGCCCAGATCATGATCTTGTTCCAGAATGCCACTTTACGCCCGCAAGCAAGATTCGGGGGCACGCTCGCTTGCGAGGAGGCCAATCCCAACATGATTTTACCGCTAGTGACAACAACAACATTCGATGTTATCTTCGCGTTAATCGAAAGTAGCCTGGGGCTCGCGGGGACGTGTATCTACAAGCCGCATCTCTTCAGCACCAAGGAAATCGATCGCCTGCTTCAGGGTTTCGAACACGTTATCGAACAAATGGTGGCACAGCCGGAGCGACCAATCTCGGCAATCCGCGTTCTTGAAATGAGAAAATGATCGCGCCGGCAAGTAACTTGGTTGGCCTTAATCAGGAAGGTCTGCGCTATGGCATTAGGCTTCACCGTTTTCCCGCCGGACGATTTGTCGAAGCTGGATAAGGAAAAACGTCAACAGCTGGCAAACGCCATCCGAAACGTGTTGAAAACTGATCCCGAGGTCCAAAAGTTGCTGAAAGACAAAACTTGGAATACGTACAAGGCTTTGCTTGGTAGTCCGTGAGCCGTTCGTGGTTAGGCGGCCTGAGGTGGTCGTGACGGGTGGGTGACGCCAAGCCAGATGGTTGGCTTCATTCGATCAGGCTGTCGGCACGCAGCAGGAGCCTCCGGGGCGGCTTCAAGCCGATCGCCTCGGCGGTCTTAAGGTTGATCGCCAGCTCGATCCTGGTCGGGAACCGCACCGGCAATTCGTTGATCTTGGCGCCCCGCAAGATGCGATCGACGTAGGTCGCCGCGATTTCATACGTTTCGACGATTGGCGATCCATAGGACATCATGCCGCCCTGGGCAACGTAGTACTTCGATGAGTAGATCGTGGGCAGCCGATGCTTTAAGGCGAGTCGATTGATCAATTCGCCATTGGCAGGGGTAGGGGGCGGGGGCACCATGAGCAGAGCACCGTTCGGCTCCGCCGCAAAGGCATCGATGGCGCGTTGCAGTTCAGCAGCATTGCGGTAGGGCGTTCGAACTGCTTTCACGGCCAGAACTTCTGCGGCGGCGTCGATCACGCGGAAGTATTGATCGTTGACGTTTTCGGGGACGAAGATGAGCGCGGTCCGGGTGGTTCGCGGCGCCGCCTCCTTGAGCAACTCCAGCCATTTGGCGCCCAGCGACTGGTAAGTGCTTGTTACCCCCGTGACATTGCCCTCGGGACGCGCGATGTTATTCAACAGGCCCCCGACCACGGGGTCGCCGACATTGATGAAGACGATCGGAATGGTCCGCGTCCGCTGGAACACTGCTACGGCTACCGGAAAGGAGCTAGCAGCAATGACGTCGGGACCGAGACCTACCAACTCGTCAGCATGCGCACGAATACGATCGGGGTCGTCGGCGGAATACCGAACGTCGAACCGCACATTGCGATCCTCGATCCAGCCCAGCTTCGCGATCTCCTCCCGCAAAGCGCGCTGTTGTGCCTGAACGACACCCTCAGTTGCGTTGCCACGCCACAATATCCCGATCCGCCGCACCCGCTCATCGCGCTGAGCGCACACGTCTTGTGGCCACGCCGCCGCGCCGCCAATCAGTGCGATGAACTCGCGCCGCAGCATTCAATCACCTGGTCTGCGATGACGACCAAGCCGGCGGCACCTCGATGCCCAGTGTCCTCACCGTCTGCAGGGAAAGTTATTATATTGGCGCAGGCCACGCAACAGACGCCGACTGGCGCCGAGTGGGCATCGGCCATGCTGCCGCTCAACAGATCATATCCCGCCAACGTCACGCGCCGAGAGCGACTGCGTGACTTGGCGTGTTGAGCGCGAGCCGTTGAAGAAAATCGCGATCGATGAGCACGCATTGCTGGACGTGCACAATAAGCCCTTCGAACCAATACTTTGGTCCTGTGGTCGATGCCGGTCGGCGGGCGGATTGCACGTCATTGAAATAACGTTCCTTTTTCTCTTAGTCCTCGCTCGATCGCGTAAAGCCCGGTCCGACACCGTGGTGCCTTAGTCCCGGGAGAGGCGACGGGCTCGCTCGAAACTCCAAGACCTTATTGATTTCACTTGATTTTTGTACAACCAGACGCTCGCTTTTAGGGTCGCTGGCCATGACCTCAGGATGATTTGCAACGTCATCAGTCGTAGGCAGGATCACCTTTCGGCACACGCCAAACAGCCCTATGTCAAACAGGCCACTCGCGTTTAACTTTGGTCACCATGAGGTGATCGCATGAGACGCCGCAACGTACTTGCTTTGTTAGCCGGCGCCGTGGCGCTTTGGCCACCGATGGCGCTCGGGCAATCCATCGGGCGGCTCCGCAATATCGGCGTGCTGATGGGACTGGCGGAAACCGACCCGGAGGTGCCCCGCCGGATTGCGATATTCCGCCAGGCCCTCCAAGACCTCGGCTGGATCGAGGGCCATAACATTCGTATCCATTATCGCTCGGCAATCGAGGCCGACCGGCTCCGCGTGCTCGGCAACGAGCTCGTCGCTTTGCAGCCCGACGTCATCGTGGCCGCCAGCACTATCGTCGCCAGCACCTTGTTGCGGGAAACCCGCACAATTCCTATCGTGTTCGTGACGGCGTCCGATCCCATCGGCGATGGTTTTGTTGGCAGCCTGGCGCACCCGAACGGCAACGCCACCGGATTCACGGGTAATCTTTCCTCGCTCTGTGGCAAGTGGCTGGAACTGCTTCAGGAGATCGCGCCCGGCACGACGCATTTCACCGCTGTGTGCAATCCCGATTCGGCCCCCGCTGGCGGCACTTATTTCCTGCCGCCATTGCAAGCCGCGGCTGCGTCGATGTCGCTCGACCTCGATGTGGCCCTCTTGCGTGAGCCGGCGGATGTCGAAAGTGCCCTAGCGGCACGCAACCCGGGCGGCGGCATCGTTGTCCTGCCGGACCAATTCACTTTTGCCCATCGCGGGTCCATCGTGGAGTCGGCTGCCCGTCATCGGGTGCCGGCGATTTATCCGTTTCGTCCCTTCACCGACGCCGGCGGCTTGATATCTTACGGGGTCGATGTGCTCGATTTGTATCGGCGGGTG
>WNFL01161904.1_pt1 | contig 13820 bp, 12 predicted proteins | sample 5400361 | NCBI WGS metagenome assembly WNFL01 (sample SAMN13153351, study PRJNA577476) | soil metagenome | isolation source: 40 cm soil on Douglas fir-dominated hillslope | place: USA:California | collected 2013-09-17
GCATTCGTGGGCTTGAGAAGCTCCTTAAGAAGGCGACACACGATGATATCAGCAAGGGGGCTCCCAACACTGGTTCCAAAGTTTCAGAGAAGGGTAACAAGGTCAAGGGATTAAGGAAGAAAGGCCAGAACAAGGCAGGCGCCCCTGCAAAACTCAAGAGATCCTACCTCCCGCCTTGCGAAGAGCCGGAGAAAGTCGATGCAGTGATCACACCTACGGACATTAATAACGTACTTCGGGCTGTGACATCTGACAATGAAGCAGACGAGACGCGTATGGATATCGAAGTGGACATGAGCGGCGACCCTCCGCCTCGTGGTCGCTCCCCTACCCCCGTACAACATCCACAAGCACCGCCTCTAGCTTTGGGGCAATTAGGGGCCTCAAACAGGCCCAGCCAACGTACTGAATCCACGCAAGAAGTCATCAACGTGCTCGATTTCGATCTGAATCTCGTCTGGGACGAAGTGTACGATGTGGGTCTCCAACGGGCTCTCCAACTGGATTGCGAGATGCACTCTTCTCCCACGCACCCAACCGTTTGTGCACCATCGGTGATCGAGCTCGATGACGCTGTTGACTTCAATTCCAGCCCTTCGAGGTACCCCTATAATCTGGCCTATGGTGGTGTCCCTGGCGTAGGATGCAGCCGAGAATGCAATGATCTTGCACCATATGCCACAGAGGCAGTCACTTTCACCAGTGAGTATCTCTATGGGAAGAGCATGAAAACATCGGACGTAGGTGAGGCCAAGGGAACATCTGAAGAGCAAGTCACTGAGGGCACTGCAGGCGTTTCTCGTCCTCATGAACAAGGCGACATTGAGGAGTTTATCGAGCTCGATTTGGAGCCAATTCCATCGTCATCGGAAGGAACACTCGACGAGGAAGACGTTGTACCTGAAAGCCCAGAGATGGCGCAGCAAACGACGCCAGAAGAACGATTTATCACTCAAATTACCGTCACGAGCCCTTCGGGGGTTACTCTAAGTGGGAGTAGCCGGCTTAGCACCTCACCTGGGGCGTTTGCAATGGTCGATTCGGATATGCAGGCGAGTGACGAAGGTATAGGCACAAACCGGAGGCCTTCATTATTCGCTACAAAGCTTGAAACACAGGAGCCGATCCTGTCCCAAAGATCCGCACCAAGAGGCACTCCCATCTCGATCACTGGTAGCAAATCCGCCTATCGAGAGCCAACGGCACCCTCGAAACGCACCGTCCCCACTTCACCTACCACTCGATTTCAATCAAGTAAGAAATCTACTGAACCCACGATTGAAGGGCTAGAGAGGATCATGCTCAAACGGCTGGATTTGCCTCCCAAAGCGCTTGCCCGACGCAACCCTTCAGTCTGGGAGGTGAGTGATCTTTTAACCTGTACTTGTTGGATATTAAGTAAGGCACAATTTGCAGGGTCTCGCTCCTTTGCGCCCCAAAAAGCTATACCTCAGTGCAGGTGAACTTACACGATGGGGGCTCGAACAAGAACCCAAGCCCGACGGGGCCGAAGATGATGAATCATGATTTCAGCACATTTACCATGAGTTAAGTCCATAAGGACTTGTCTATGCTTAATGAAAATCCTCTGTCATAGGACCACGGCTCTCGGATGTATTGTATTATGACCCGTCTGTCTAGTAGTATGGTCCCAAGGTCCTCCCCCACCCACTCACCTTCTTGGTTTCGCACACACGACTCTGACCCTAACACTCCCTGCTTCGCAATATGCGCTCTCGTACTTAGGTTATGAACTCGTTTCTTACTGTCTTAGTACAGCCTTTGTCAATGGCAAAAGCAGCTAATTTTTATTCATTCCTTACATGCTTGCTTGCCCATGCACTGCATGATACCTGACAATTATTGAATGCCGAGTATTCCGAACTCACCATATAAAAGTAAGGGACATCTATGACATAGTGGTTCCAGTGGCGGCAGCGATTTTGCTGCAGCAGAGTAAATGTTAGAATGGGGCTAGGTCGGGGCTATCCCGAGAGTGTCGCTTTCGGCCCGTGCAGTCCTGTTGTGTAGATAGAACGTGAATAAGGAAGCCAAACGAAAACATGAAAGGTCGAGGAAGACGCGCTAGATACCTCAGTCACCACAATCCGGTGCCCATTGCGTCACCTTGGCGGGGCACGTCAGCATAGCACAGCACGGCTCCTTACCCAATGCTGGTGAAACGTTGTCAGCTTCAGTCTCGTCGACCCCCTCATCGTAGAGCCTCCGTGCCATATATCCAGAACTGCTTCCCCAGTGCCGCCACAACGAAGACTCTACGACCTCAACAAACTCCTGCTGCCGCACTTTTGCTGTTCTGTCCTTTATTTCTTGCACCGGAATTGGCGCCACTGGTAATGTACGCTGCCCGAAATGCAGGTCAGGCTCTTTCATTTCTGTTCATCGTTCCAAAAAAAAACGTGCTGCCCACTTATCCTCCACCTCGTCGTTTGCTAACATGTCATATACCATTTACAGCATCCCTCAAGCAAACCGCTCCTTTCTTAGTAGTCCTCGCGTAAGCTCAGACGGTGGACGCACTGAAGCAGGCCACCAGGGCCGAGAAGTCCCGGTTGGTGCCAACGCACTCACGTTGTACCGTGTCGGTGTCATTGGATCCGCCAGAAGCACACGGAAGAAGTTGAACAGATATCGAAGGCTTTCTTTAAACAAGTCTTCCCTCACCGCATTGGGTTTTGTCTTTGGACCCTGTTCCGGCTGACAAAACGACTCACATTCTTGTTCAGTGTCCTCCACTCCAACCCGAAAGTGGGTCAAATAGACTTACGGGCCTACGGTGAAGTTGCTGAATGCGTGCCTGTAGCTGACCCCAGCAAGTGGGTCTCAGAAGAAGAGGAAAATGGTACATATCATTGACACCTCCAGATATTCAGGTATTCATAAGCAGGGACGGTCCCAAATGTTAGTATGGAACTATTCAGGTTGTGGGGAGATCCGGTCGAAGCAGAAGATGAGGTGAGTATTCTCAGATATCTTCACAAGCCTCAAACGGAAGAGGAATGACAGAATGGAGCGCAGGCCCCATTAACGGCGGTCAGAATGACGCCTACTGGCACCACCTGGCCCTGCACGGCGACCAAATGCGACGCTCATAATTTCGGCTTTCGCTGAGTTGACTGCCTCGTCGGTACCTGTCCGTCTGGATAAGTAACCAAGTCATATATCGGCAAGCACTTCCTACCGTAAATAGTAATGGTGAAGTCGTCCTTCGGAACATTGATCTCGGCGTCAGTCTTCAAACAGAGTTCAGAGATGACGCTGCCTTTGCTACCAATGATCCTAGGGAAGACGCTCCGGTCAGGGAACGTCATGTAGGCGGTCTTAGTCGACTTGTTTGCCTTGGAGACCGCCTCCTTAACCAGGTCTTCGGCAATGGCCAGCGACTCGGCGTCGCGAGCCTTTAGTAGGACATCTACATTGCCAGGTTCGGTATCTGAACCGTATTCGATGACCCTCCATTCCACGCCGTAAGGCTCCTGAACTTCGTTGGCGGGCTCGTCGTCAATGCGAGTTGCGGCAGAGGCGGCATTGGCCTTAGCAGCGACCGGTTTGCCAAAAACGGTAGCATACACACCGAGGGAACGAATGTCCCGCATGAGATTACCGTTCTGCGACAGAATGTGGAAATGTTTGAACGAAACAGGAACCTTGTTCGTGACTTGTTGACGAGGACTACGTTCGAAGTCCTTGCGCTCGCCGCGGACAGGAATTGCAGCTGCTGCAGCCTGTGTGATGTGATCAGCGACGGAAGAGGACAACAGTAACCAGACACACCAGCAACTCAGCAATGGCCTTATCACAAGCTGACTTCGATCCAGCGACCTTGACAATATTCTTCTCTTCCACATCGCCAAGCTCCTCGAGGTTGGAAGGAGTAGCGACTTGATGGTACGACCGCGAACCTGGGAACTGAACCTCGGCGCCGGTTTTCTTCTCGAGTTCAGTCAACGGCTGTCCACCATGGCCAATGAGAGACTTATGGTGCTGGTTCGGGATAACGACGCCAACGATCACCCGCTCGCGCAAGTTCGCGACGACGCGCTCGAGCTCGGCCGCAACCTTCTTGACGAGGTTCTTCTCGCCACGAATGACGACCTCATCGTTGGGTGGTTGTGGGCTGAAAGGACGGTCAGTATCGTTCCTTGAATGAGAGAGCTTCGACCTGTGGACGTACAATCGCACAAGCCCGGCCTGTTCCCTCGGATCCGTTGGTCCCCCAACACGCGCGAGGAGGTTCTTCAACCCAACGCCACCGCCACCAATGATTGTCCGATGGAACTTGGGCTCAATCTTGATGGTGACCAACGCCTCATCCTCGACTGAATCAGCGATGGCAACGATGGCGGCTTTGGCAGCCGCACACGCCTTCTTCGTCCCACGAAGAGTAACCGTAGCTGTTTCAGAGTCGTCCTTGGCAACATCGATATGCGCACCCGAATCGGCGGCGATTTCGTTGACCTTAGAGCCTTTCTGACCAAGGATGCGGGAGACAGCACGGGAGGGAACTGTGAAGCTGAGAGTATTATTATTCTCTTTTTCGAAGTCAACGAGCTGTGGGAGTGAGAACATGAGCAGACAATCACGAAGTAGAGAGCGGAGAAGCATACATCGGTAATTTCTTGCTTGGCAGAGCCAACACCTTTCTTACCACCCTTGATAGTGACCTCGTCAGGCTTAACAGCATGCTCCTTGGGCATATTGATCTTGACGCCATACTTGTCCTGGAGCCGCTGGATGTACTTGCCTTGTGTGCCAATAATGGCAGCGTGATACTGCCTGGGAATTCGAAGGAACTCAATAGTCTCGTCCGCCATCTTCTCGACCTGGGCAAGAATCCGTTTCTTGGTCTCTTCAGCGTTCCGTTGGCGACCAGTGACTTTGATGACACTCTGAGCCGAAGGCGTACTCTTCTTCTTCCCAACCGTATGCTCGACCTCCTTCGAGTCTTCGATGTCGATTTTCACATCGAGCTGGTCGCGGTACTTCTGGATACCCGCACCGCCCGAGCCAACAATCCGAGCAACGAAATCGCGGGGAATAGTGAACTGGAGGCTCTGTTGGATAGCGGTTTAGTTCCCATGCCAGTAGTTGAACCAAAGGGGGGGCGTACAAAACCGCTCTCAATCTCGTTCGTCCTGGCTTCCTCGACGACTTCGTTGATTTCCTTGACAGCACCCGCAACATCCGCGGGCGAGCCACGAACAGTGACCGTATCATTAGGACCGACTTGGATAGCCAAAGCCTTGCCTTCGCCGATGATTCTATTGCCACCAGTGAGCATCCATCAATTCAACCCACATAGAAGATGACTCACGCGTTGAGAGTCGAATTGTTCTTGCCTTTGATAGCATCGTGCCATTTCTTCTCAATGGTCAATGTCTCAATCCTGATCTCTCCGAGAGTCTTGACGACGGCCAGGATCTCTGATTCGACCTCGGACAGAATCTTCTTCTTTTCAGAAGCAGTCTTGACACCTTCACCGTAAGGATCATAGACGAGTAAGACTTGGGATGAGTGTTCATCCTCTGAGGCGAAGTAGACCAATGTATTCTTGGAACTGTGGTAGCCTTTAATCCTAAATGGATAAGTTAGTATCCCTTGTTAAACGAGAGGATGGACAATCATACTGTTTTCCAACTTTTGCGAGTAAGATCTTGTGAACCACAGAGTCAATCTCAATAGCCTTGGTGCAACCAGCCAGCTTCTTCAGGAACTCCGCAAGTTCCTTCCGTGCAACATCGACCTCAGCCTTGGAACCACTAAAGTCAATGGTGACAGGGCCAGCGGCCGTGACAGGAGGAAGGTGGATTTGAACATTAGGATGCGACTGTCCGAGATTCTTGACGTAACCTGATTGGTGGAGATAGATGAGGGCTTGGCTAGGGTCGGCGCCACCAATGGGGACGGAGGCCGTATGCGCCGAGGCGGCACGCTGTAATCACACATTAGAACCAAGAAATACGTTTCGGAGGGCAACGAACCCCCATGACAGCTTGAAGGCCAGGACCGAGATCCTTAGGATTTCCCCAGACGAATACATCCTCGCTCGAGTCCGTGATGGCAGGGACGATGACCGTGCACTTTGCCTTGTTGAGGATCTCATCCGCACCACCACCGACAAGCAAGTGGTGCTGCCTCTTCGGCAAGCTAATCTTGACCATGCTCAAATCCCCTTCGTAGAACGCGATGCAAGACTTGATTGTCTCCACAACCTTGCCGACAACCTCCCGATCGCCTGAAACAGTGATCGAGCGTTCCTTGTCGTCCTTAGTAAGGTTGATCTCTCGCCCCTCGGAAACACGTAAAAAATCTGCTCTGCGCAACAAAGCGAGGGGATAGATTTGGGCCGGAATATCCTTGACTTTCTGGCTCGTGCGAGATGTTCTTTCGGTAATGATTTGTTGGATTATGAGCTGAGCCTCTTGAGCCATGGGTGCGGCGCCTTCGATGGTGATTGTTACCATGGGCTCGTTTTCCTCATCCTCGGCTTGAGAACTGGGGTGGGGACTAGTCGACCTGGAGCTAACATGAGAGGATCCGTGACCATTTGTACCAGGAGGGGCGAGAGTGCTTCCAGTATCGCGCCGAGGAATATCAATCTTGACGTGAGTTTGGTCGCGAATCGCCTTGAGGGTGGCGCCTGGAAGTACGGGTCAGAACAAAACAAGGAAGCCAGCTTGAATTCCCTACCCTTAGTACCGACAATAGCACCGATGACCGACACGGGAGCGTCCACCTTGATCTTGACCTAATAGTAGGAATTTAGCGTGAGTGCCAGCGGTCAACGAGCTAAGCCGACTCACGACGGGGCTCAGGTCAGAAATCAAAGCCTTCTTAGCAGCATCAACGTTCGCCTGAGAGTCACCCTTGATAGAGAAGCTGGTCTGGTTGCTCTTGAGCTGGGACGAAATTTCGACCTTGACCTTGAACTTTGTCTGGACGCCCTTGATGATATCGCCAACACTAAGAGGCCTTCCCTCCTTCGTACGACGGACAGCCTCGACTTGGTTGAGGGCGAAGGATTCCGAATAGATCGGTGCAAGGACGGGCTTTGCGCGAGCGGCTGGTGTCCAGGCAACAGGAGGAGGTCTGTTACCGTTTTGAGTCGCTGGACCGAGCGAGGGGAAGAGCGCCTCCGAGTTTGTGCTGAATGGTTCAGATGATTTTGCCTGGGGACTTGCAAAAGAACCACCAGCGTCAAGCGACGGGAACGGATCTGGAGCGCCTTCGAGACGCTTCTAATAAGCGATATGAGCAGTAAGCATCAGAATGAGTGAAAGAAGGCGACCACTTACTTGGAGATCAGCAGCTGACAACTGGCCGGTGGTGGACATGGTGGGGAACGCGGAAAGTGACCAGGTGTATGTATACGCCGGAGGGGTGCTTTAGTTTGAGGACCAAAGCAGTTCCAGCAACCGTGCGAGTGGTTATCCTCGACGTAGCAAACGACCGCGACGTGGACGGGACGTGGATGGGAATGAAAAATGTGAGTAATTAAAAGGCACGAAAATTTCAGATTGTAAGGTGTATTGGCTTTATTGGCTGTATCAGATATCATTCTCTTTAATCTTTCAATCTACAAAAACGGTGCTCCATCCAAATCTTCCTCCTCCTCAAACGGTCGCCCATCCACATCCTCCTCATCCTCCTCCTCCACAGGCTGCCCATCAATATTAATCGGCTCTCCGTCCAGGTCATCCAGTGGTTCACCATCCATGTCCTCCAACGGCTCTCCGTCCACATCCACATCCTCAATTGGAGCCCCATCCAGATCCTCGTCAGCCACTAATTCGGCCACCTCAACAACCTCAGACGCCACCCCGGCAACGGCAGGTGCGGTCGCCGCCGAGATCTCCGCATCTGAATCATCGAGGTCCATATCTGCTTCGGCGTCTTCCGATGGGAGGTCCGGCATCACAGGTTTGAAGGCACTCGGTTTAAACTTGCTAACCACCGGCGCGACAGGCGTCTGGACGACTTGCACATGCTGCACTGTGTGCTCCTTGGCGACTGCCTTGCCCTCCAACCGGTCTTTCCACACAGAAGTCTGCTCCGGCGGAAAGACAATCCAATCGTCCCAAACTTCAACCACCGCTACTACCTGTCGCTTGAATGTGTCAGCTTTCAGACGTCCTTCGAATGAATGGTAGATGGCAGAGAAGTGGTCGAAGACGACGCCGAGCCGTTGTTGGAATTCTTGCCGGTATTTCCAGGCGTGCGGGAGGGGCACAGCCGAGTTGTGTAGGATGTCTGAGATGAGCCACAGACGAGCCATCTTGCGAGGAACGGCGGTTGAATCAACGACCAGGGAACTGACGATAATATTGGCAACCTGGAAATCACAAATGTAAGCGGATCTTTGCAACAATAGCGAAGATAACCTACCTCCGCCGCTGCCTCTCCATGCTCCAGAGCAAAGGTCATACACCGTGCAACCTCACCGCGTTTTCCGGTCATGGCCCGCAACATGGCCTTGAAACGCTTCGACGCACTGCGCCCCAACTTCGTCCGGTCCGCTCGTTCATTCTCCCTCATTTCTTCGTTGTCAGTCGAATAAACTGAGTCGTATCCGTCATCGTCAAAGCCATAAGGGGGGTCACGTTCGGGGTCGAGGACGTCCTGATAAAATCTTGCTTCTTCCGTCTATTCAACCATCGTCAAGACATGACTCGAGTCTGTAGATCAACGAAGTGTAAACATACCCGTCTCTCAAACAAAAACCTAAATAATGCATTGCCTCTCTCCCGTTCTAGCAGCATATCCTCGTAATCTCTCCCGTTCTCGCGTACCTTGGCGCCAACAAGCTCGATAAAGTCTTCCTCGTCCCGCGTGAGCTGCTTCTCCTCTCTCGACCTTGAGCGATATCGGTTGGTACGATACCGACTCCTCGATTGTGAGCGGTACGAGCTCCGCCTCTTCTTGTCATGGTAACCATCTCGACTTCGACTTCGACTGCGAGAACGTGAACTAGAGTAGGACCGATCGTCTTTGTGTCCGTCCCGAGACCTCGATCGTCGCCGACGGCGTGGAGATGCAGAGCGAGAACGCGAATCTCTGCGCTTGCCTACAATAATGAGTTAGAATGAGAAGGGAATAGCGAGGATATTGTTACCCACCATATAAAACCCTTCCAGATGTAGGAACGGCCTTGCTCCAACCAACACGGAGCAGAGACCCGGCCCAGTCGGCTCCATCAAGCTTACGGAGAGCCAGTTCTGCCTCCCTTCTTCTTTTGAAAGACACGAAACCCGTCAAACCGCCACTCTTGCTACGACGGTTGGAGAGCGCATCGCCAGGGCCACCGTCACCCCTAGGCCACATAATTTTGATCTGAAGCATGGCCCAGTTGAACGGAAACGCGTCAAGAGGTTGGGGAGACACGCACGGAAGTGACCTCGCCATATTCGCCAAAGAAGTTGCCAAAAGCGTCCTCTGTCACCGCTTCTGGAAGGTGCGCAACGAAGAGATTTGTTGTCTATTCAGCATATGTTCAGTATTTGAACGCGAATCGTGTTTCGAAACGCTAACCTCTGGATCGCCCCGGTCATAACTTCCTCCTTGGCCCTCGTACGCTGGACACAATATCGTCGGCTTTGCTCATAGACGAATGAATAGGCATACCAGCTAAGGCAGTGACAGAGGTCCCCTTGGCTAAAGGAACTTATAAGCGCCATTCCTTCTCAATCCAAGTTTTAACCTACTCCTTGATCGTCCCTGCAGACGGTGTTCACGATCCGCTTGCTCCCTGATACAACGTGAACAACCAGTACTCAAGAGATCGCTGTCGAATACCTCTTAATCTCGTCAAGAAAGGCGTCCATGGCTCGCTTCCCTTTCACACGCGGTTGCGGAGGTGGAGTGACGGAATCCTGCATTCACTATGAGCACAAACGCGGTACAGTCGGTCGGCTGAAGAGAAAACTCACGCGTCGTTCGTCCTCGCTGAACCCTCTTGGGGCCTTAGGCGCATATGTCTGCCCACCAGACACACTGGCTCTCACAAACCCAGACCCACTCTTCTTCTTCTCCGACGCAAAGTCCTCGACATACTCATCGAAAACGCGCGAGGCCTCTTCCTCTTCCGCCTTGCGTTTGGCTTCTTCGGCCTCGCGCTCCTTTTCCTTCTTCGACTTGCGGGGCGCGCCGACGTTGAAAGCAGCAAGCTTGTTCTTGTCGACAGGTTTTTGCTATAGGTAAGCAAACGGTGTGAGGATGCGTGATCGAGAACGACGCCGACCACGATGGGACGGGGGAGGAGTTCGCGCCTGAAATGTTAGACTATCGTCATCGTCCTGCTCGAACAACGCTTTGAGACGTCCGCGGTCCATGATAGTTCTGAGCGGAAAGAAGAGGTCAAGTATGAACCGTCTTTGTAGTTGCCACTTAGTCTGTCATCGCGACCATGACGGAGAAACAAAACAATGAATGGTACACAGAAGAAGACGTCGACAGTAAATTGAGCTGGAATAAGCTCGAAGAGGAATATGCCAACGTGCGACCAATTCCGCTTTCGCTTTCCTGGATGTCTCCTGAACCCATTTTCACAGGTTGGTTATCGCGAAGGAATAACTGCAGGAAAGGAAGGAGCACTTCAAGAAGGTTTCGATGACAGTTTCGCCACGATTGGCGCGCCTCTCGGCCGGGAAGTGGGAATCCTCCGCGGCACCGTTCATGTACTGCTTGCAAGATGGGAAAATCAGGTCAACGATGGTACCCTGAGCACACAGTCAGTGCCTTACAGCGAGCTTCGAGCTCTTTCTAGACGACTCGACGCCATTAGACTCAAGGATCTCGCACCTAAGGACGTTCAAGCGGAGCTACATGCGCTCGAGCACATGGATGTGGAAAGAGAGGGTCAAGACGATGTCCTCGCCCAATCGTTTTCGGCACTTGGCACCGCGGATCGACCCGACGCCCGAAAGGAGCTGAATGAGATCAAAATACAGTTGCAAAGCATCTTCTGCAACATGTCAATATCTATCGATCTAAACTGAGGCTTTATTCCGTCTTGGTTTTAGGTTTAGGGATTGTGGCGATGGTCCATTCCCCGCCGTGGCGAAGGGGGAACTTTCAGCGGACAATTCTGCAGGTGAAGATACGGTATATTTCTCTGATGCAGATTTTGACAATATTTTATAGTTCCATTTCTATCCCCCTCAAGCTCAAAGGAGCGACTGTGTCTCGAGAAGGAGAATTATGCCTGAAGAGCAAGTGAGAACAAGCAAGAGCTTATAAATGAAGTGCACGTACTATGCACGATTTCGGGAATGGTCTGTTGGGTGACGTCGACACTTAGGTCGGGCTTGCTGGGTGCCTCATAAACATCATCTGTACCCACATCAGCCTCAGTGACACAACCGTTTCTTCATACTCACCGATGCCAGTGAAGCCCTTAATCTCCCCCCGCCTGGCTTTCGCATAGTTACCCTTTCGATCAGTCTTCTCACAATACTCGAGAGGGGTAGCAACGTAGATCAGGAAGAAGTTTCCACCGGCGCCTCCACCATGCTGAATAGTATCTCGTGCGACGTTTCGAGATCGCTCGTAAGGAGCAATCGGAGCGGCAATCACAGCAGCACCTGCTCGAGCTAACTCCGCGGATACGAATGCGATGCGTTGAATGTTAGTATGGCGATCCTCAGCGGAGAATCCGAGTTCTAGATATGTTGTTAACCGAACTCTCTCGGCACGCCGGACGAGTCTACGAACCAGAAGAGAGTTCATGCCGAACCGTCTCTCCAAGAAGTAAGGATACGCTGCGGCCACCTTGTTGGTTGAGAGTTGTTTGCAGTGCTCGTGCAATGGTGTCCTTTCCAGAGTTCCACAAACCAGTGAGGAACACTACAGCAGGCGTGAACCGTAAACTCTGCCGATCCCGAGCGGTGACTTACAAACAAACCCCTGCTTGTTTCGAGGAGGATAGCTGGCCCGGAGGGTCCGTACCACTTCACTATATCGTGCCTCAGTCCTTGCTCGACAGGGTACGGCTCAGGAACCTACTCGTAGCTGAACCAATCAGGGATGGGCTAAAATAACATGTTCAATACCTCAGGGGCCAAATCAAAGAAGTGACTCACAGCACCAGTTCGTAGTCTCCTTCGCAGTTCAGTGCCACTGATATCCAGGGTCTGGACACCCTTAGGTACTAGTAGCGCATGATTAGCGTTCCATTTTACTCTTCTGGTTTCTTACTCACCCTCGTCGACGGGTTGATACTCATCAGTTGCAGGCAGATAGGTCATCTGCTGGAAGGGCACCATATCAATTTTCAACTCGTCGTGGTACTCTACGAGCAGATCCTGCGCTTCATATGGTCCATAGAAGTCGACCCCTGCGCTATTCTTTCCTGGGCCGGCGTGGTCTCGTCCAACGATGAAGTGGGTGGCGCCAAAGTTTTTACGGATGATGGCGTGCCAGATTGCTTCTCTTGGTCCACCCATGCGCATGGCTAAGGGGAGGAGCGCGAGATGGGCCATTCCGTTTGGGTATTTGGCCATAATTGCTTCGTAGACACGGACGCGGCTGCGTGAGTGGTGAGTGGTTAATTAAGAGATCGAGGCATTACAACGCGACTCACGTGAAATGGTCGACATCACCTGGCTTGGTGAGACCCACCACGGGGTGGATGAGTACATTTGCTTGTCGCTGGCGAGCCGCTCGGACGGTGAGCTCTCGATGGGCTCGGTGCATCGGGTTACGAGTTTGGAAAGCAACAATTTTCCTCCATGCGAGCTTCTTGAAATGTGCGCGCAATTCCGATGGGGTATCTATACGAAGCATCAGCGGGTGTTTACTCCCCTGAATGTAAAACTGCCGACATACAACGCAAGGCTACATAGTCAAAGTGGGTGGGCAACTTGATTGCCTGGACCTTTCCACCGATGTAGTTGTCGTGTACACGATTGTGGAGGTAGGCAACAGCAGGATGTTCTTGGTCGTTTGCCCCAAAGACCTTTACCGCTTCTCTGACCTTGTCCGGCCTGTAAATATCCTCAACTACAGGATATCAGTTCCTAATCTTGAGTAGGAGGACATGTCGGACGCACCAGTGATGATAGCAAGAGGGGCTTCGTCTCGAGGGTCGCGCAGTGCGAGCCGGACGCCGGGCTTTATGCCGAGCCTCTCAATGTCCGCATCTGGTACATCAAAATTGATCGGGATAGAAAAGAGTGTCCCGTCCACAAGCCTCAGCGTCTCCACCACGCTAACGAATTGGAATTGGTTCAGTTTCTCTTCCTCCAAACAACCAACTAGTTAATCAAGACAAATTTTGTTTACCTCTCATAGTCAGCCTTGTTCAGGAAACCCTCCAAGGGACTGAATCCACCGTTGAGAATGAGCTCAAGGTCGCACAGTTGTCGCTACCGGTATCACGAGGGACGACGGTCAAGTTCTTGCGTCGAACACTCTGCTTTCGGGCTCACCTCGGAGAGGACGATGTCCTGGAGCGTTTGTGCCTCGTCAAGCAAGGCATCGTGTAAGTGCGCATCGCGCGCAATCAAGTCCTGTCCGCAAATATCACATCAGGTCGCAGCCCTGAGCCTGAGTTGAAGGCTCGCGCACTTTGAGTTCGCCTCCGTGAGGGACGCTTGCCATGGTTTATGGTTTACAGATGGGGGGTTAAAGATAACGCGATCTACGTTGGCCGTGCGATCTGCGATCTTTTAAAACCAAAGCGGGGCCGAGCCGACCGACCGACTGACTGGGATTGCGTGCTCCGTTGCTCCCTTATGAGTTGACAACGAAGGCGCCATATGAATTCGCAACTGACGATACCAACTTATCTCTTCGTCTCACCC
>WNFL01116830.1_pt3 | contig 13816 bp, 15 predicted proteins | sample 5400361 | NCBI WGS metagenome assembly WNFL01 (sample SAMN13153351, study PRJNA577476) | soil metagenome | isolation source: 40 cm soil on Douglas fir-dominated hillslope | place: USA:California | collected 2013-09-17
CCGGCCGACCGCTATCAGTCGGCCGGCGCGCTGCTCGAGGCGATCTCGGCCTTCAAAATTCCAGCGTGAGGCGCGCGGCGGCGGCTTTCACCCATCCGCTGCTGCGGGTCCCGACGCCCGCCGGCTGGATCGCGCAGGCCTGCGAGATGCCCGACGTGCTGCTGATCGATCACGCAAATTGCGAAAAGAAGGCCGCGTCGACCGCGCTGGCGCTGATGTTCGCTTACGCGGAAGACCTCGAACTGACCGGCAAAATGTCGCGTCTCGCTCGGGAGGAACTGCGTCACTACGAACAGGTTGCGAAGCTCATCCGGAGCCTCGGCGTGACGCCGCAGCGCTTGGCTCCCGGCCGCTATGCCGAGCGGCTGCGCCGCCTCGTCGCCAAGAGCGAACCGCATCGCGAAGTCGATTTGATGATTTGCGGCGCATTCATCGAAGCACGGTCCTGCGAGCGTTTCACGGCCCTGTCGACGGCCATCGGCGCTCCCCTGAGCGACTTGTTTCAAGGCCTGCACAATGCGGAGGCGCGCCACTATAGGGTTTATTTCGATCTGGCGGCGCGCGCCGCCAAGCGGGCGGGGATCGCATTGCCGGCGCGAATCGACGAATTTGCTGCGCTCGAGGCGGAGCTGATCACGTCGCCCGACGCGGTGTTTCGCTTTCATTCCGGACCGCCGGGGGCGGCGGGTTGTTGAGCGGGGCCGATGAACACCCGCGCGCAGCGACGAGTACCGAATGTGGAGCGACTCGGTAGCAGCTCCAAACAGTAACAATCCCTGTGCTACGCACGCGGCAGGGACGTGAGCTCGGGCCCGTTGTGGTCCCAGCGCAGCAAGCTGCCCTGGTCGTACCAATCGCCCAGCACGATGCGGGTGCAGGGGCGGCCGTCGACCTCTAGGGCGTGGATGGCGGGTCGATGCGTGTGGCCGTGGAGCAGCGTTCCCGTTCCGGCGCGGCGCAGGGCCATCGCGACACTGTCGGCGTTGACATCGGTGATGGCGTACTCCACGGCGGCGGTGTGCGCTTGGCTGCCGACCCTGGCTGCGCCGGCAAGGGCACGGCGGGACGCAATGGAGAGCGCGAGGAATTGCCGTTGCCAAGCCGATTCCCGCACAGTGGCGCGCAGCCTCTGGTAGGCGCGGTCATCGGAACAGAGCGCGTCGCCGTGCATGACCAGCACGGGCTCGCCGTACAGGGTCACTATCAGGGGATCAGGCAGAAGTTCGGCGCCGCTCATGCGGCAAAAATGCTCTGACAGCAAGAAATCACGATTGCCGTGCATGACAAAACAGGGGACGCCCTGCGAAGTGAGCGAGTGAAGTCCCGCGATGGCCGCGGTCTGCGCCGCGTCAGCGGCATCGTCGCCCACCCAGGATTCGAACAGGTCGCCGAGAATGTACAAGGCATCCGCGTCCCTGGCTTCGGTCGCGAGAAATCTCAAGAATTGTTCGGTGATCGCCGGGCGGCTCGCGTCGATGTGCAAATCCGAAATGAAGAGTGCAGCCAAGGCGAAAACCGGCGACGGTTAAGGGCTGGCCACGCGCTCGATCCGCTCGATCAGCACCGGCTTCAGCGGTGCATCTTCTTTGAATGGCCCGCGCGCACCGGTCGCGACATTGCCGATCTTGTCGACCACTTCCATGCCTTGCACGACCTTGCCGAAGACGGCATAGCCCCAGCGTGTCTTGTTGGGGTCGAGGGCTTCGTTGTCATACAAGTTCACGTAAAATTGGGCATCGCTACCGTGCGGATCCTGGCTGCGGGCCATGCCCACGGTGCCGCGCTGATTGGTCAAGCCGTTGCCCGACTCATTGACGACTTTGGCCGGGGCGGGTTTGGGTTTGTAATTGCCGTCGAAGCCGCCGCCTTGGATGACGAAGTTCGCAATGACTCGATGAAATAGCGTGCCGGAATACTGTCCTTGGTCGACATACTTCAGGAAATGCGCGACCGTGAGAGGTGCCCGTTCAGCGTTCAGTTCGAGCGTGAAGTTCCCCAACGAAGTGACCACTAGGACCTGCGGCGCGGCGGCCGGCGTCGCGGGCGCACCGGGGGCGGCGGACTTTGACTGGGCCTTGGCGGCTGCGGCGGAGGTAGCCGGTGCGGCGGTCGCAGCCGCCGCGGCAGGCGCAGGCGGTGCGGCGGGGGTGCCGTCCGCGGGACTCGCCGCGGGGCTCGCGGTGGGCGTGGCCGCCGCCGCGGGCGGAGCTTCGGCCGCGAAATTCAAGGTGGGACACAGGCTTGAGATCAGTCCGAGGGCGAGTAGTAGTTGTTTCATGCCCCGAGATTCTACTCGAATAGGTACAATCTTGAGATATGTCCGCAATCTTGGGTTCATCGCCCGTCATCACACGTTTTGCGCCCAGCCCCACCGGTTCCTTGCATCTGGGGAATGCGCGAACGGCCTTTTTCTGCCACCTATGGGCCCGCAAAAGCGGCGGCCGGTTCATTCTGCGCATCGAGGACACCGATGCCGAGCGCAGCAGGCTGAGCTTCCGTCACGGGTTGATGGCGGACATGCGTTGGCTCGGCTTGGACTGGGACGAGGGGCCGGATATCGGCGGCCCGTCGGCTCCCTACACGCAGGCGGAGCGCGGCGAATTCTATGGAGAGCTGTTCGCGCAATTGGAGCTGAACGGCCAGGCGTATCCGTGCTACTGCACGGCCGAGGAACTGGAACTGTCGCGCAAGCTGCAGCGCATGGCGGGCAAGCCGCCGCGCTACGCCGGAACCTGCCGGCATCTGACGGCGGCGCAGCGCGGCGAGCGAGAGTCAAAGGGTCTTCGGGCCGCGCTGCGCTTTGCGGTGCCGGACGATCAGGTCGTCGAGTTCATCGACGCGGTGCACGGGCCGCAGCGATACGCGTCGGGCGATATCGGCGACTTCATCATCCGGCGCGACGACGGCACGTCGGCGTTCTTCTTTTGCAACGCAGTCGATGACTCGGTCATGGGAGTCACGCAGGTGTTGCGCGGCGACGATCATCTCACCAATACGCCGCGCCAGCTGTTGCTGCTGGATGCGTTGGGTCTGCGCCGACCCGGCTATGGCCATGTGGGACTGCTGGTGGGGGCGGATGGTGCGCCTTTGTCGAAGCGGCACGGGAGCACCAGCGCGCAGGAGTTTCGCGAACGCGGGTTCCTTCCGGAGGCCATCCTCAATCATTTATTCCGTCTGGGACACACGAGCGGCGTCGAAGGTTGGCTGCCGGTGAGCGATATGCCCGCCCACTTCCGTCCGGAGCATCTCGGGCGCGCCCCGGCGCGTTTCGACGAGTCGCAATTGGCGCATTGGCAGAAGGAGGCGGTTGAACGGATGTCCGCCGCGCAAATCGCGGCCTGGTTGGGATCCGGCGACTCCGCCGATTTCGTCGAACTGGTGCGTCACAACGTGGTGCTGCCCGCCGATGCCGCGCCATGGCGCGCAGTGGTGCGCGGCGACCTGCCTCCATTGGGGCAGGACGAACGGCAGGTCATTGCGGCGGCAGGACCCGAATTCTTCGCGGCCGCAACCGAGGCGTTCGACCAATCGTCGTCGGACCTCAAACAACTGACCAAGATCTTGAAAGAGCGCACCGGGCGCAAGGGCGCGGATCTCTACATGCCGCTCAGAGTCGCCCTGACCGGTCAGGCGCACGGTCCCGAACTCGCCTCCCTCCTCAAGCTCATGGCGCCGGAGACGGCGCGCCGCCGCCTCGAGTCCTATGCTCAAAATTCATAATTCGCTCACCGGCGAGAAAGAGGAATTCAAGCCTCTGCGTCCCAACGAAGTGCGCATGTACGTCTGCGGGATGACGAACTACGACTACATTCATGTCGGGCATGCGCGCATGTTGACGGTATTCGATCTCATCCAGCGCTACTTGCGGTCGCTGGGCTACGCCGTCACCTACGTGCGCAATATCACCGACATCGACGACAAGATCATCGAGCGCGCCGCCGCCAACGGAGAAAATTGGGCCGATTTGGCGCGGCGTTTCACCGTGGCCATGCATGAGGATTGCGCGACGCTGGGGCTTCAGGCGCCCGACCTGGAGCCCCGAGCCTCGGAGTACATCGGCCCGATCATCGCCATGACGCAGACTTTGATCGACAAGGGATACGCCTATGTCGCCGGCAACGGCGACGTCATGTACTCGGTGCGGAAGTTCCCGGGGTACGGCCGGCTCTCGGGGAAGCGAATCGACGATTTGCGCGCCGGCGCGCGCGTACAGGTGGATGACGCCAAGCTCGATCCCTTGGATTTCGTGCTCTGGAAGCACGCGAAGCCGGGCGAGCCTTCGTGGGTTTCGCCTTGGGGGGACGGCCGTCCCGGGTGGCACATCGAATGCTCTGCGATGTCGACGAGCCTGCTCGGCAGCTATTTCGATTTGCACGGCGGCGGCGAGGATTTGAAGTTTCCGCACCACGAGAACGAGATCGCGCAGTCCTGTGCGGCCTGCGATACGCCGTTCGTCCACGTGTGGATGCACAACGGGTTCGTGCGCGTGAACGACGAGAAAATGTCGAAGTCGTTGGGCAATTTCTTTACCGTGCGCGAGGTGTTGAAGACTTTGCGCAATCCGGAGGTGCTGCGATTCTTTCTATTGAGCAGTCACTACCGGGGGCCCATCAACTATTCGTCGGTGCAGCTCGCGCAGGCGGACGAGACCCTGTTGGGCCTCTACCGCGCCCTCAAGGATGCGGACCATGGCGGAGCCGCCGACGCGGATTGGCTCGCGAGATTTCGCGGCGCCATGGACGACGATTTCAATACACCCGAGGCGCTGGCGGCCATGCAAGGCGTCGCGCGGGAGCTCAATCAGGCGAAAGCCGCGCGCGACCCGGCGAAGTCGGCCGACGCGGCGGCGACGCTGCGCGCCATGGGCGCGGTGCTCGGCGTACTGCAGCAGGATCCGGACACTTACCTGAAGCGCAGCGTGGGCGACCAGCTGATGTCCGATGCCGACGTCGAGGCGCTGCTCGCCGCGCGTCGGGCCGCGCGCGCCGCCAAGAATTTCGGCGAATCGGACCGCATTCGCGCGCAATTGACCGCCGCCGGAATCCTGCTCGAAGACAAGCCGGGCGGTGCCACTCAATGGCGGCGGGCGTAACTCAACGGCGGCGGGCGTTGGCCGCTCACGCCGTGATGCCAGAATTCCCACGGCGAGACCCACGACCGCCGCGACTCCGATCACCTGCCAGGGATTATCGCGCACGAAAGTGTCGGTGCGCCGGCCCGCCTGCTCGGCCTGACTACGGATTTGAGACGCCGTATCGGATACCGCGCTCTTGGCGGCCACGAGGGCGAGCTTGACCTTGGCGCGCACCTTGGCGATTTCGGGCGATTCGATATCCTTCAAAGCATTGGTCAAATCCTCGACGCTGCTCAGAAAACTATTGAGTTGACCATTCGCGAACTCGCCCGCCTTGTGTGCGGTCGCTGATACGGATTCCATTTGCGCTCCTCGTTTGAATGAATTCGCCGCGCTAGGCGCGGCGCCCGATGCTCATCAAGAAACTGACCAGTGCGCCGATCAGAAAGATCACGAATAGTATCTTGGCGATACCGGCAGCGCCGACCGCGATTCCGCCAAAGCCAAAGAAAGCGGCAATCAACGCAATGATGAAGAAGACGACGGCATAGTGAAGCATGATCGTACCTCCTGCGACTGCAGCATCCTAAGCAGATGAGCGCAGTGTCCGGGAGCCGCCGCGCCAACGCAGTCGGAAGGCATCGTCGCCCTGTGTAGGACATAGCTCACGCCCGCGGGCTCGCGTACCCGGGTTTCTGCGATAATTCCCACGATGAAGACGCTGCTGATCGTGTATCACTCCATGACGGGAGGGACTTTGCAAATGGCAGAGGCGGCCGCCGCCGGCGCCCGCAGCGAGCCTGCATTGCGTGTGTCGCTGCTGCGCGCCGAGGATGCACGAGCGAGCGATGTGCTGGATGCCGCCGGCTATATATTTGCGACCCCGGAGAATCTGGCCGCGATGTCCGGCAAGATGAAGGATTTCTTCGATCGCACTTATTATGCCGTGCTCGATCGGCTCAACGGCAAGCCCTATGCCGCCCTGATCTGCGCCGGCAGCGACGGCCGGAACGCCGCGCAACAGATCGAACGGATCGCCACCGGCTGGCGTCTACGGCTCATTGCCGCGCCCATCATCGTCTGCACTCATGCCGAGACCCCGGAAGCGATTCTGCGGACGAAGCGCATCGCCGAAGAGGATCTGAAGCGATGCGAGGAGCTCGGTGCGACATTGGCTTCCGGGATCGCGCTGGGTATTTTCTAACGAGGCCTACAAGTGCATCGAGTCGCCGGAAAGGGCCCCGCGGCTCGAGGTATTGGCTATGATCAGAGGTCGGATTGCGTGAGAACCCTGAATGCTTGACGATTTCATCCAATGGCTCGGCGCCACCTCCATCAGTCTGCGGATTCAAGAGGTGTTCTGGATCATCCCGACGGTGCAGGCCGTACATATTCTCGCGATCTCGGTGGTTCTGGCATCGATGGCGATGTTCGATGCGCGGCTGCTCGGACTTGCAGGCAGGCGCAACAGCATCGCATCGCTGTCCCGGCGCTTCATGCCGTGGCTATGGGGGGCTCTCATCGTGCTGGCGGCCAGCGGCTGCATTCTCATCATCGGGGAACCCAAGCGTGCGCTTGGCAACGTGGTGTTTCTGTTGAAGATGTGCATGCTGGCGGCGGCGATCGCCGCGACGCTCGGCTTCCAATCCGTGTTGAAGCGCGATCTGGCGGGCGGCGCTACCGATTTGGCGCCCGCACACGTCACCGTCGCCAAAATCACGGGGCTGGTGTCGCTCGTCCTGTGGGTCGGAATCGCGGTCGCCGGGCGATTGATCGCCTACACAAGTTAGGCCGTGTTCGAGCGCTTCCTGCATTGGCTCGAATCCACGGCGCCTGCGATTGCCATCAGCGAATCCTCTTGGCTGTTTCCCGGCATCGAAAGCGTTCATGTGCTCGCCATCGCCCTGGTGGTGGGTTCGATCACCATGGTGGATTTGCGCCTGCTGGACCTCAACCTGCGTCAACGGCCGGTCGGCGAATTGATCGACGAAACACTGCCGTGGACGTGGGCGGCCTTCGCCGTGGCGGTGTGCAGCGGCGCTCTCATGTTTTCGTCGAATGCGACCCATTATTGGGGCACCGTTCCGTTTCGCGCGAAAATGCTCCTGCTGACCCTGGCGGGCATCAACATGATGGCCTTCCACGCCACCATCCATCGATCGGTCGACCGTTGGGGGCGCCGCCCGCGCACCCCGTGGGCTGCCAAGCTCTGCGGCGGAGTATCCCTGGGGCTATGGGTCGGGGTTGTGTTGCTGGGCCGCTGGATCGGCTTCGTTTGAGCGCTGCGGCATGGGTGCTTTCTCCGCGGGCGCAGGCGTGGAGACCGCAGGCGTGGGCACCGCGGGCGTGGACACCGCCGGCGTGGACAGCGCCGGCTGGCGGGTGCCCGCGTGTTCCAGCTCGCCGGGTGACACCGGCAGCTGCTGCATCGCCAATGTAGTCGAGTTGATCACCGAGGGGTTGTCGCGCAACTTCACGTACAGCGGGCCCGCCGTCGGATGCGGAACCGGCAGCGCAGATCCCAAGAATCCGTTGGGAACCGGGACCGGATGGGCGAATCCCGGATCGTTGGAGACGGAGTCCACCAAGAACAGATTGGCACCGGACAGTTTGCACGCCAGCTCCGGCGTTGATGGGCATACGAGTTCTTTCAGCACCGGCAGACGCACCAAATTGCCCAAGAGTTGCCAATCTCCGGCGATTCCCTTGGCGACCACCCTAAATTGCAGAACTCCGAAGGCGGAGGTGCCGAATGCCTTCGCGGGATTGATCGTGGCCACGGCGACCTGAGCGTTCTCGAGCGTAATGCCGCCATTGACGAAGCTCAACACCGCCGTGGACGACTCGTCGCCCGTCGCGACTTCTATGCTCTGGTCGCGTGCAAATGCCGCCGGCCACTGGGTGCGCACGGCGAAGGTGAGAGTCGCGTCCTGCGGCAGCTCGCCTTGGTCGATCAATTGGATATTGCTGTCCCGGCTGGAGAGCGACGGCTGCACGTTCTTTCCGATCAGGGTCGCTCGGGGGCGCGGTGCCTCCACGGAAGCGATCAGCGGCAGCACCCGTCCGTCTTTCAGGGTGACCTTTGCGGCGATGCCGCGTTCTTGCTTGAGGCCGGCCGCGGCCTGGGCGTCTTGGGCGGCCATCGGCAGTTCATCGCCCCCGTTGCGGGTCGACAACTCGCCCGGCACGAAGGCCACGTTTCTGATCGAAAGGCTCGCGACCTCATCGAGGCGGCTGCCTTTCAGCACCGCCTGCGCATCGCCGGCATGCAGGGAGAAGCTGTCGAAATGACCGGCCTCGGCAAAGGTTTGAATCGCGATCGGCTGCGGCTGGCTGACGCCGTACTGGGTGACCAACAGAGTCATGGCGCCGGGTTTTGCTTCCTGAAGGGGCAGCTTCACCTCGACTTCATTGGGCTTGACCGTCTTCCAGTCAACCTTGAGCTCCTTGCCTGCGGGATCTTTCAGCATGATGCCGTCTACGCAACCGACGCTATCGGCCCGCAGGTGAATGGTGTCCTGGCGGCCGACCACGAGCGCGTCTTCGTCGCCGGCGGCGAGCTCCCAGGCCTTTGCGTGCGCGTTCATCAACTCGAAGCCCGGACCGTGGTAACGCTCAAACCCCCAGTATCCCTGCAGGGTGGCATGCAGGCTGTCTCCCAGACCCGCGGAATGTAGCGCGGACGTATCGACGAGGTAACCCCCCTGAGCCGCATCGGCGTTGGCGGGCAGTTCGATGCTCGTGCCGTCCTTGCCGATCAGACTCAGCGTCACGTCATGCGCGTAACCGGTCGAAAATACCAACGGTGCGCCGTCGACGGGCAGCACCAGTGCGGTTCTGCCGGCGCAGTAGATTTCTTTGGGATTCACCGCGTGCAAGGGGGGCAATTGGGGCGTTTCCACCGCCGGCAGCGCCACAACCAGCACCGATTGAGGGCTATGAAAGGAAGGCGCCGCATTCAGGGTCAGCGCGAGCTTGTCGCCGTGTTGCGAAGCCAAAGCCGGAATATATTGATATTGCGCCGTACGGAAGGAATCGAAGATGCGAGCAATATCGAGGACCGATGCAATGTAGGGGCTGTAGTAGCCGTAGCTCAATTGCGGGGTGAAGCTCGCCTCCATGGCCAGATCGCTGCCCGGACCCGACGTCAGCGCCTCGACGATGGACGTGCTATGCCCGTCATTCAAAATGAGCGACTCCTGACCCTGCGTCAGGCATGGCGCTTGCAGCTCGCGAATCCTGTCGAGACATTTCTCGTCAACCCTGATCGCCAGGCTCCGGGCCAGCAGCGGAGCGGCCTCGGCCAGCTTGGCGGGATCGGCGTCGTTGAGGGCATGGATCGCCGAGAGATACCTTTCCAGGCGAGAACGGTCCAGCGCCGCCTGATTGAGGTCCTGCGTGGTGCGCACGAATGCACCGGGACGCCCCCGCACCGCACTCACCAGCGTCCTGAAATCACCGCCCGTTTCGGGCGCCAGAAATACCAGGACCTGCTGCGCGCCCTCCGGAACGGTGACCGTCAATCCGTCATGTCCGCATTTGCCGGTCCAGGTCTTGCAGGGAAAGAACCAACTTTCCGGCGGGGGATTCGTTGAGCCGCTCAAAAATGCGGTCACCAGCAGGTAATGGGCGGATTGAGTCGCCGGAAGATCCGCCTTGATCCAAATTCGGTCGCCGGCAGCGAGATTTGGAACTTGAGAAGCCGGCAGCGTCTGCGTGCCCCGGGTGATTTTGACGTCAAGGGTCGGACCGGCGAGGTCGAAGGGCGCGGGGACGGCCTGGGCCGTTGCGGCCAGAATTATTGCTAAAATGAGCGGGTGGCTTCGCAATTCAGGACCTCTCGGTTCGGTTCAGGTGGCTTAGAACGCCGTTCGCCGGCGAAGTTCGCGCCGGCGGCACGACCTCATGAACGGTGATACAGGCCCGGCGGCGGGCGCGGGCAGGGTGGGTGTCGAGATACGGTACCCGGTGATGATACAGGGACACAGGATGGAGGCAAATCATGCATCGCAAGACTCCGAGATTCGATCCGGCCTTTCTCGAGAGCAAGCGGCGGCAGCTGCTGAAGCTGCGCGGCCAACTGCAAAAGACCGCGAACACCGGCGAGGCCGAAGAGGCCGACATCAACGATCAATCCGCTTCACAGGCGCGCGAGTATGAGGACGACGCGCAGAAACTCGCGATGCTGGAAACGGAGGGAAATTTGGTCAACCAAGATGTCGGCCGATTGGCGCGCGTCGAGCGAGCGCTGCAGAAGATCGATGAAGGTACCTATGGTTACTCCGATGTGAGCGGCGAGCCCATACCGGATGCGCGGCTGGAAGCCATGCCGGACGCGATCAACACGATTCAGGAGCAAGCGGCCAGTGAACGTACGGGCTAACACCATCGCGCCGGCGGACGGAGTGCGAATCGCATCTCGAGGGAGGCACCACCATGGCTAGAACCCGACAGCAGTGTACTCACCTCGATACGGTAAGGGACGTGGTTCCGAGCGGCAACGGTTGTCAGGAATGCCTCGCCATGGGCGACAGCTGGGTGCATCTTCGCTTGTGCAGGACTTGCGGACATGTGGGTTGCTGCGACGATTCGAAGAACCGTCATGCACGCAAGCATTTTCTCAAATCCCATCACGCGATCATTTCGTCTTTCGAGCCCGGAGAAGATTGGAGTTGGTGCTTCGCCGACGAAATCGAAGTTTTCCCGACATGAGCACCGAGATCGACGCGCAAAGCATCGCGGATAAACCTCCCTTCAGCGGCCGCAAGGCGCAAATGTTTCCGCAGTTGAGCGCTGCGCAAATCGCGCGGCTGGATGCGCTCGGCTCGCGCCGCCGAATGACCCAGGGCGAAATATTGGCGGAGCCCGGCGACCGCCATCGCCCGATGCTCGTGGTTCTATCGGGCAGCATCGAAGTAGTCCAACCCGGCATGAACGGTGAAGTCTTGATCGTCGTGCACACCGCGGGCAGCTTCACGGGAGAAATGAGCGCTCTTCAAGGTATCGGCAGCTTGGTGCGGGCGCGCGTCCGCGAAGCGGGCGAGGTCCTGGTGATCCCCGAGGACCGCCTGCGCAGGATCATTCAGACGGACGCCGAGCTCAGCGAACTCTTCATGCGCGCGTTCATCTTGAGGCGCGTCGGCCTGATCCAATCCCAGACGGGCGACGTCATCTTGTTGGGTTCGAGTCATTCGGCGGGCACGCTGCGGCTGCAACAATTCTTGACTCGAAATTCGTTTCCGTACGTCAACCTCGACGTGAACTCGGATCAGGCCGTACAGACGCTGTTGCAGCGCTTTCATATCAATGCCGAGGATATTCCCGTGGTGCTGTGCCGGGGCGAGGTGGTGCTCAAGAATCCCAGCAACGAAGAGGTGGCCGCGTGCTTGGGGATGAACCAGCAGATCGACGATGACCGGATCCGGGACGTCATCGTCGTGGGCGCCGGCCCGGCCGGGCTCGCGGCCGCCGTCTACGCCGCCTCGGAGGGGCTCGATGTGCTGGTGCTCGAAACGGGCACGCCCGGCGGCCAGGCGGGATCGAGTTCAAAAATTGAAAACTATCTGGGATTTCCCACCGGCATTTCCGGTTTGGCGCTGGCCGCCAGGGCGCGTGTGCAGGCGCAGAAGTTCGGTGCCGAAATCAGGACGGCATACTCGGCGTTGAAGTTGAATTGCAATACGCGGCCATATACGGTCGATCTATGCCACGGACACGCGGTGCGCGCGCGTTCGATCATCATCGCAACCGGCGCGGAGTATCGCCAACTGGCGATTGAAAACGCGTCCCGCTTTTTGGGCGCTGGTATTTATTACGCGGCGACGGCCACCGAAGTCAGGCGCTGCGAGATGATGGACGTGATCGTGGTGGGCGGCGGCAATTCGGCGGGTCAAGCCGCGGTTTATCTGGCGGGCAAGTGCCTTCACGTGCACCTCTTGGTCCGTGCCGCAGGGTTGGCCGACACCATGTCCCGCTATCTCATCCGCCGAATCGAAGAGACGTCCAACATCACGCTGCACACGAATACCGAGATCGCATCGCTCGAGGGCGCCGAGCAACTGGAACGCGTGATTTGGAAGACGGGACCCGGCAACGTGCTCGAGACGCAGCAGATCGGGCACGTCTTTCTCATGACCGGCGCCGTCCCCAGCACACACTGGCTGAAAGGCTGCATCGCGTTGAACGAGAAAGGATTCGTGCGAACCGGATCGGACCTGATCCCGGCGGATATGCCGGCTGCCAACGGGTCTGCCACGCGGCCGCTGCAGTCGTTCGAGACGAATTGGCCCGGAATTTTCGCGGTCGGCGATGTGCGCTGCGGAAGCGTCAAACGGGTGGCGGCCGCGGTCGGCGAGGGTTCCGCGTGCGTGCAGCAGGTGCATCAGGCGCTTCGGGATTGACGGGCATCGACTTCACGCGGAACTCTTCGGAGGTCGCCCGCCGCTTGATCGGAATGACGCTGCTCGTCGGCGGTGTCGGCGGAATCATCGTCGAGACCGAGGCATACGATGGAGAAGATCCGGCGTCGCATAGTTTCTCGGGCCCGACGCCGCGCAACGCCGTGATGTTCGGACCTCCCGGCCGCGCCTACATCTATCTTTCGTACGGCATCCATTGGTGCCTGAATTTCGTGTGCCGGGAAGCCGGACATGGCGCGGGCGTGTTGATTCGCGCGCTGGAGCCGACCACCGGCGTTTCGCTGATGATCAAGCGCCGCCGGCAACAAGACCCACGATTGCTCTGTGCGGGTCCCGGCCGGCTCGGACAGGCTCTCGCCATCACGCACAAACTGAACGGCAAATGCCTCGACGTTCCGCCGTTCAGTTTGACGTCGGGATCCGGGCGTGGCCGCGTCGTGTGCGGGCCGCGAATAGGCATCTCCAAGGCGGTCGACCGGCCTTGGCGCTTCGGACTGGCGGGCTCACGCTACGTCAGCCGCCCGTTTCGCTGAACCCGCATCGATTGGTGCGCCGCCCAAATGATGCACGGCGATATGCGGGTACAAGGCGCACAGCGCGCGAATCGCGATGAGCGCTAGAACCCCGGAGGCGAGGTAGCTCTGAAATTGCGCAGCCTGTTCATCAATCACGCGGCGGGGCGTGCCGGGCAAAATGCCGATGATCAGGTCGAAGAACATCAAGACGTAGAGCAGCAAATACACCGTCCGCGACAGGTGACGGGCAAATGCGCGGATATCGGCGGGCGGCATACGGGGCGTCCGGCGCACGTGCCGGTAGAAACAGGCGGCGACGAAGAACAGAAGCAGCGCTCCGAACAGCGCATGGAGGCTGCCGGCATGCCGGAGCGGAATCAGCCATGAGTCGTCCAGCAGTCCGAGCAGGCCCGCCGCCAGGACTAGCAGCGCCAAGCCGGAGTGAAGTGCGCTATCACCGTCGGTCACCGAAGGAACTCCATATCGCCGGCTGGCCGGTTCCGGCCGCCTTTACTTTGCAGTACAAAGTATAGACTTTGTATACGCTTTCGAGTTCCAACGCAAGCGCGGCCAGGTCGCGTGGATTCTTCCCCGCCGGGCTTTCCCATCATCGGTTGACCTGGGCGCGCCTTTCCGGTATTTGTCGGTGCGAATTGCGGCCCGTTTGTTGGTTCGTAAAGCAAAGTCAATCAGGATGTTGCATGAAAGAGCTACAGCAAGCGCTGTCCGAAATTCACTCCATTCGGACTCAAGTCGCGCACGGCACGGAGTTTCGCGGCTATGGTCCCGCATCCATTGCAATCAGTGGA
>WNFL01159461.1_pt2 | contig 13814 bp, 16 predicted proteins | sample 5400361 | NCBI WGS metagenome assembly WNFL01 (sample SAMN13153351, study PRJNA577476) | soil metagenome | isolation source: 40 cm soil on Douglas fir-dominated hillslope | place: USA:California | collected 2013-09-17
CGAGCTGGCCCAGGATGAGGACTGGTCGTTGCAGCCGGTCCGTGCGCCAGCCCGCCGCGCTCTCCAGCGCCGCGCAGTCCGGAAGCCGTCCTCGGTCGTCCTCCACGAAGCGATTCTGGTACGCGGAGTGGCCGCGACGCCCGCGATCAGGGATGCGGCAGGCGTCGGCCCGCGCGCCCGATCAGCTCGGCGAGCGCTGCGCGACCGGCTCAGAGGACGACCATGTTCTTCGGTTTCGCTCCACGTGCCGCAGCGAGCGGAATGGTCCGATCGAACGTGACGAGGCGGCCGCCGTTTGCGACCGCGAGCGCCAGCAAGTAGACGTCGGTCAGCGGCCTCGGGCTGAGGACGCGATCGTGCGAGAAGAGCCGCGGATCGCACAAGGAGATCGAGTCGGGCCAGAAGTTGTGGCCGGGGGCGCTCGTCGCGTCGCGCAGGCGGCGTGCGATCTCCGGCACGGGCAGAGCCCCCGATAGGGCAGGTCGCCCATCCGAGGGACCGATTCCTCGCCAGCCATGCCTGGGCTGGGGTGTGGTGGACATGGGCGGCGTCGAAGAGAGCGATCAGGAGATTGACGTCGAGCAGCGCGATCACGCGTCTTCGGTCTCTTCCAGGATGCGTTGCACCAGCTCGGCCGTGATCACGCGGCCGCCGGCCGGAAGGACCTCGAAACCGTTCACCACTCTCGCGCGCTTCACCTCGGCCGGCGGCGCTCGGATCCCCCGGCGCGCGAGCTCGGAGAGCACCTTCCCGGCGGTCTTCCCTTGCCGGGACGCGAGCTCCTTCGCGGCCAGGATCACGTCGTCGTCGATCTCGAGCGTGGTGCGCATGCACGTGATGCTGACGCATCAGATGAGATCCGTCAATCGCCGGATCTCGAGCGCGACGACGTAGACGCCAGCACCCCTCGAACGACGAAGCCGCCGGGTTCGTCTTCCGCGACCGGCCCGTGTGCGAGGAGCTGAAGGCCTCCGGGCGAACGGCTTCGAGGTCTGAGTACGCTCAGAACTTCGGCGGAGGTCCTCCCGCGAAGAGGAAGTTGATGAGGTAGAAGACGTCGGCGACGTCGACGACACCATTGCCGTCCGCTTCGCCCGGCACCTCGACGAGGAAGCGCGCGATCATGTTCCTGCCGAACTCGGTGATCCAGAGGTTGCCGTCGGGCCCGAACGCGATGTCGGTGGGCTCAGCGCCTGACGCGAGCGCGTACTCCGTGACCACTCCGCCGTTCGTGACGTGCGCGATCTTGTCGACGTCCGATTCCACGAACCACACGTCCCCGCGCGGGCCGGGAATCATCCGGCCGGCTCCGCTCGCGGCGGTGATCGGAAACTCCTGCGCGCTTCCGTTGAACCTCAAGACCTTGTTTCTACCGGGCTCGGCGACCCAATAGGCACCGTCGCTCGCGAACGCGCACCCGGTCGGGCCCGATCCCGGCGTCAACGGAATCGTGTCCTCGTGGCTGTCGCTGGCCACGTGCCAGTGCACGGTGAGATCGTGCGTGTTCTCCGTGTACAGGATCCCAAACGCGCTTCTTGCGACGCACGATGGTGTGCCACCTGGAGTGCCGAACTCGGCATGCTCGGTTATCGCGCCGCTCGGCGCGATCCGCCCGATGGCGGATATCGCATCGGGCACAGTGAAGTAGACGGCGTTGTCGGGACCGGTGGCCATCCATACCGGGTGGTAGCCCGCGGACGTCGGGTATTCCGGGAACGGCGGCGTGAAGGACGAGATGATGCCGATCTGTTTCGCCGCGTACTCGGCGAAATAGATGTTGCCCTCGGGCCCGACGGCGATGCCTCTCGGATCGCTCGCGGGCGTCTGGATGACATATTCGGCGAGCATCGTGCCGTTCGGCGCCATGCGCCCGATCTGGTTCACCAGGTTCTCGGTGAACCAGAGGTTCCCGTCGGGGCCGAGCGTGATCCCGACCGGGCCGCTCAGTGGCGCGAAGGGCGAGAACTCGGTGATTCTCCCGGCCGCCGATACCGGCGCGGTGATCAAACATGCAGCCGCGAGAAGCGCGAGAGAAGCGGATTTCATCGCAGATCCTCCTGCTTCATCCTGTGACGAGACGATTTTCGTCCTGGGATGGGCCAGGAGCACGTCCTCGTCGATGTCGAGCGTCGTGCGGATACAATTGATGCTAAGGCATCAGATGAGATCCGTCGATGGCCGGCGCGGTTGACGATGCTGCGAGGCTCGTCATGCGACGGTCGACTTCCCCGAATGGCGAAGCCTCAGCCCGCGCGCCTGATCAGCTCGGCGAATGCGTGGGCGATCTCGTCGGGCCGCTCGAGCGGCGCGAGATGGCCGGCGGCGGGGATCGTCAGGAGCCGTACATACCGCGCCTTCGACAGGACCTCCGTCATCGCCTCGGCGTCCGACGCCGGCGTGACCGTGTCGTCCTCGCCGGCGACGACGAGCGCTGGACGGTCGAACGCAGCGAGGACGTCGAACCCGTCTCGCCGCTCGAGCATCCCGCGCTGATCGGCGATCGCCGTCGCGGGCGGCGTCGCGAGGACCATGGTCCGCGCGAGCTCCTCGGCTCTCGTTCCGCGTGAGCGGGGAGAGAGGAGCTTCGGCAGCACGTCGCGAAGCGGCGCGGCCATACCTTCGCTCTCGATTGACGCGATGATCTCGCGCCGCTTCGTCCGCCCCGCCTCGTCGTCCGCGCCCGCTCGGGTGTCGCAGAGCGCGAGGCCGAGGAGACGCTCGCGGAAGCGGGCGCGGTGGCGTCTCAGGAGCTCGAATGCGACGTAGCCGCCGATCGAGAGGCCGGCGAGGACGAACGGCTCGTCCTTCGGCAGGAGATCCTCGATGTCGCGTGCCAGGTCGTCCGCGAGGAGCTCCATCGAATGGACCTCCACGGCGGGGTGGCGCGACGTGCCGCGCCCGCGGAAGTCGGGCGCGAAGACGCGCACGCCGTCGCCGAGCCTCCCCTCGCGCGCCTTCTCGACGAGCGGGTCGAAGACGCGCCGGTCGACCGGATGCGCGTGGAGCGCGACGACGTACACGCGCGGATCAGCGCGTCAGCTCTTTGGCGCGATCCAGCTCGCGTCCTTGAAGATCTCCACAAGCTTCGCCTCGTCGGCGGCGCTCGGCAGCACCTCGGCGCGGTGCTTCTCGTGCTCGTCCGCCGTCAGCTTCTCGCCCGTGAGCGACCAGGTCTCGCCCTTGTAACCGCCGATCGAGCGGTTGAACTTCGGGTCGGGCGCGAAGAGCTTCGGCTGGTCCTCGGGAACGAGGCGGTTGAGCTGCTCGATGAGCGTCCGGACCTCGTTCTGGTAGAGGCCGCGCGAGTGCTCGTTGAGCGCCTGGCGGTCCGCCGGCTCCTCCCACTTGTGCTCGTCGAAGCGGCCCTTCAGGCCCCAGACGTAGAACCAGTGCGCGGAGGACGAGCCGTCCACGCCGAAGAGGTCGTAGGCCGTCGGGATCCACTTGTTGAAGTACTTCTGGAGGAGCGGCGTCCCGACCTTGCCGCCGCGGAGGATGCGGCCGAGGCCCGTCTGCCCGGTGCCGATGTGGTACGACTCCTCGCGCAGCATCGGCCCCATCGAGCGCGCGAGCGGCGCGAACGCGCACGTCGAGAGCATGTTTAGCTGGTACTTGCCGTCGCGGTCGACGAAGTCGGTGTAGACGTAGAAGTCGACCCAGTGCGCGACGTCCTCGTTGAACGAGCCGAGGAGCCGGTTGTGCTGCCAGCTCCGGCGCTCGAGGAGCTTCCGCGCCTCGAGGCGTCCCGCGTCGCCGAAGTGCGTCATCAGGACATGGCACATCTGCCACCCGTGGCGCATCTCCTCCGCCATGATCCGCGTCGCGGCCTCGAGGTCGTACTGCGACGGCGCCGTCTTGAAGAGATTCCGCTGCTGCTCGACCGACGCGAACTCCGTGTCGCCCTGATAGACGATCAGGTTGAGGAGCGCGTCCTTCACGGGCGCGTGCGGGATCTGGGAGACGCGCTCCCACTTCGGGCGCCCCGCGAAGTCGCCGAACTCGACCTCGTTCGATCGCAGGTCCCCGTACTTCGCCTCGAACTGGAACTCGTTGATGCCGGGCACCTCGAGGTCGATCTTCTTCTGCCAGTCGTGGAAGAGGTCGATCCAGTCGTCGAACGTCTTGATCGCCTTCTGGGAGGTGAGAGCTGTGCTCATAGGAGGCTCCAGACGCCCGTCAGGAAATTTGACGGGTGCGTCAAATATCTTACCGATGCTACCACTCGGGCCGGCGGCGTCAAGAGGGTGAGAATCGAAGCTCGGAGGATCGCTTGGAGCTGGATTGGGAGGGTCTCGCCGTCGCCTTCGCGGCGCGTTCGAAGCTGATGAACCACTTCCTCGACCGCGAGACGGGCGAGGTGGCGGCGCACCTGAACGGCTCGCCCGAGCTGCGCCCGGCGCTCGAGCTCGAGCGCGCGGGGCGCTACGTGCGGATCCCGAAGTCGACGCCCGAGGTCGACACCGCGCGCGCCCGCGCCTTCGCCGCGAGGATGGAGGACCCGAAGGTGCGCGAGAAGGCGCTCGCCGCGCTCGAAGCGGAAGGGCCGAACGCGTTCCGCGAGGCGCTCATTGCGTCGGCGAACGACGAGGCGGCCTGGTTCATCTTCCGCGACCGGCGCGTACGCGAGGAGCTGAAGGCCTGGCTCCGCGCGAACGGGTTCGAGGCATAGCGCCAGCAGCCTGCTCGCTCAGGGAAACACCAGGCGCGCGAATCTCGAGGGGACGTGGAAGTCGGGCGGCGAGGCGCGGAGCGTCGGGGAAAGGGCCTCGAAGCGCGTCGTCCGCCCGCGCGCGATGCGCGTGACGTTGCCGGCGCGAGTCTCACCGTGGGATGGCGGCCCCCCGAGCGCCCGCCACGGAGTCTCGATCGTCGCGGTCCAGCGGCGAAAGCTCGCGGGGATGCCGCCGTCGCCGTCGGCGGATGCGCGCAATCCCTCGACGACGATGCCGCGAGTGATCGCCCACGACTGTCTCGACCCGGCGGGGTTGTACACCTGTGCCGCGTACGCGATCCCGAGCGCGTTCACGACCACCTCGACGTAGCTTGCCGGGTCGCCCGGCGAGGAGACGAAGAGCTCGACGCACTCGTCCTCCCAGACCGGTCCGTTCGGCATCACGACGCGCGCAAGGAGGGGCGGCGCGGCCTCGACCCACGCCCGCATCGCGAGAGCCGCGGGGTCGCACGCGAGCGCCACGCGCGTCGGCGCGGGGAGCGCCTCGCCCATCAGCGACACGAGCTGGTGCCGCTCCGCGCGCAGCAGCGCCTCCTCGAGCGGCTCGCCGGGCCGCGCGCGCGTCACCGCGACCTCGGGGACGTCGGTCAGCGCGGCGCTCCGAACGGCTCGAGGCCGAGACGCAGCGCGATGCGGCCCGCGACGTCGATCGCGCGGAACGCCGGCACGCGCTCCCGCGCGACGCCCTCGCCGACGTGGAAGAAGACCCCGTCGAGCGCGGGATCGGGGCCATATCCGTGCTTGCCCGGGCTGTCCGGCGTTCCGAAGAGCGGCTCGTCCGGCCGGGGGAGGAACGCGCCGCTCGCCACCGTGCCGTTCGCCAGGATCGCGATCACGTCGCCGGAGTTCGGCGTGTCGAGGCCGCGCGCGCCCGCCTCGTGGACGGGCAGGACCTGCGAGAAGAGCGGCGCGCCGGCCGGGTCGCGGCGCGACGAGAGGTCCGCCGCGATATCGCGCGCGAGGCGCCGCGCGCTCTCCTCGCTCATGCCGGGCGCGGCGCGGTTCACGTAGACGAACGCGATCCCGCTCTCGACCGCGGCGTCCGCCGGCGAGTCGGCGGCCACGACCGCTCCGCCCTTCTCGCCCGCCGCGGTCTTGATCCACCCCTTGCGCCGAAGTGCCTCGCGCAGCGCGAACGAGCGCCAGGCGGGGCGCTGCCCGTGGTCGGAGACGAAGAAGACGTCGCCCTCCTCCGCGAAACGGAGGTACGCGGCGGCCGCGCGATCGGCGGCGGCCATCGCCTGCCGGAGCGCGGCCGCGTCCTCGGCGGCGCGCGCCTTCGTGTAGCCGGGCTGGCGCGGGTCGACGAGGAGGAAGACGTGCTCGGCCTCGTCGACGAGCGGCTGGTACGCCATCAGAAGCGTCCAGTCCCCGCGGCGCCGCGCGACCTCGAACGCGCGCACGAAGAAGCGGGAGAAGCGCGCGGCCTGCTCGACGAAGCTCGCGGCGTCGTGGTGCCCGCCCGTGAGAAAGAGAGCATCGGGCGAGGCGGGCCAGACGCCGGCGTCGCGATCGAGCGTGCGGCGGAAGTCGTCGGGCCGCGCCCGGTTCCGCGTCACCTGCCCGAGGTAGAGCGTGATCCTCGAGAGGTCGGGCGCGAGCGCCAGCAGCTTTCCCCAGCGGCTGAAGAGGACGTCGCGGTCGCCGCCGTCCTCCTCGCGCCGCTCGGTCGCCTCGAACCATTCGCCGGCCCGCGCCTTCGCGAGGAGCGCGCCGCGCGCGTCGAAGACGAGGATCTGGTCGTACGCGCGGCGGCCGTCGTCGGTGGTGTCGAGCGCGACGAACGAGAGCGCGAGCGGCCGCCCCGGGTCCTCCTTCTCCACACGGATCGACTTCGGCGGCGCGAAGGAGTCGACGCCGAGAGGGAGCGCGACCCGCGCGTCGGTCGGCGGCTCCTTCGGGCCCGTCCAGAGGATCGACGCGTGCTTCGTCTCGTGGAACTCGAGCCCGACCGGCGTCCGCGTGCGCGGCCCTTTCTGCGAGATTCCCGGCCAGGCGAGGGAGGCGACGCGCTTCCCCTGCCGTGCCGCGGCCTCCCAGAGCGTCTCCACGCGCGACTCGGCCTCGAACGCGTCCGTGAGCGTGCCCGGCGGCGCACCGGCCGGATGGAAAGAGTTCGAGACGATGCCGGTCGCCTGCGGGAGCGCGCCGGTCGAGATCGAGGCGTGCGAGACGGCCGTGAGCGACGGCGTGACGACCACGAGGCGCTCGGCGGAGAAGCCCTCGCGCGCGGCGCGCGCGAAGCCGTCGGGAGAGAGCTCGCCCGCGGCGATGCGCCGCGCGAGGTCGAGGCCGCCGAGGCCGTCGAACGAGACGAGGATCGCGCGGCGGGGAGGGAGTACGGCCGCCCAAGCCGCGACCGCAACGAGACACGATGCCAGAACCACCTTCCAGCGCAGACGACTCCTCCGCAATCCGTCAACCTGTCGTCCGCATAACGAAACCTTGAGCCGCGCGCGAAGCGCGACGGCTCCAAGCCGTTATGCGGCGACTCCCCGCACCGTCCACGGGATTATGGAGGCGGCCGCTCGTAAGCTCCGTCTCGCCGTGCGCGTCGCCGTCGTCATCCCCGTCTTCAACGAGGAGGGCTCGCTGCCGCTCGTCCTCGACGCGATCCCCATGGAGCTGGTCTCACGCGTCGTCGTCGCCGACAACGGCTCGACGGACGGCTCCGCCGCCGCGGCGGCGCGCGCACCGGACGGCTCGCCGCGGCCGCGCGTCGAGGTCGTCTCCGAGGCGCGGCGCGGCTACGGAAGCGCGTGTCTCGCGGGCCTCGCGCGCCTCGCGTCCGATCCGCCGGACGTGGCGGTCTTCCTGGACGGAGACTTCTCCGATCACGCCGAGGAGCTGCCTTCGCTCCTCGCTCCGATCGCGCGCGGCGAGGCGGACCTCGTGATCGGCTCGCGCGTCCTCGGACGGCGAGAGCCGGGGGCGCTCCTCCCGCAGGCGCGCGCCGGGAACGCGCTCGCGACGCGGCTCATCGCGCTCGCGACGGGCTTCCGTTACACCGACCTGGGGCCCTTTCGGGCGATCCGCTGGTCGAGCCTCCAGACGCTCGGCATGGAGGACCGCGACTTCGGCTGGACGTGCGAGATGCAGGTGAAGGCGCTGGCGCGCGGGCTGCGCGTCCTCGAGGTGCCCGTCTCCTACCGGCGGCGCGTCGGCGTCTCGAAGATCGCGGGGACGCTCACCGGGACCGTCCGGGCCGGGCTGAAGATCCTCGGCTGGATCGCACGCGAGGCGCGAGCGGCGCGGCGCGGGGCGCGACGCATGGGGGCGCCAGGCGAGACGCAGCGGCGGTGAGCCGCGAAGATGTCATGCATAATGATATGCATGAGAACGACGCTCGACCTCGATGCCGACCTGGTTCGGCGCGTGCTGCAGGAGACCGGGGCCAGGACGAAGACGGAGGCGATCGAGATGGGCCTCAAAGCCCTCCTCGAGCGGGAGGCGCGAAAGCGTCTGAAGGCTCTCTTCGGTGACGGTCCGCGGCTCGCGAAGGTCAGGCGCCGCCGGTCGTGAAGCCCATCCTCGTCGATACGTCCGTCTGGCGCCGGTACTTCCGGGGAACGCCGAGCGTCCGCCGGCTCGGCGACCTGCTCGACGAGGACGGCGCGGTGCTGGCGCATCCCTTCGTCCTGGGCGAGCTGGTGCTGGGAGGCCTGTCGACGAAGGAGGAAGAGCTCTTTCAACGCTTGCCGAGCGCCGGCCTGGTTCCCCACGACGAGGTGCTCGAGCTCGTTCGGAGCCGGCGACTCACGAGGCGCGGCATCGGATGGGTCGATGCGCACCTCCTCGCGAGCTCCCTGACGTCTTCTGCCTTGCTCTGGTCGGTCGACGCGGACCTGAGCGCCGCGGCATCGGACCTGGGCGTGAGCTTCGGCGCCGCAGCGTGAACGGCTGGAGAGCCGTCAGCCCGGCCTGAGTCGCGGGAGGCTGTCCTTCGAGCCGCGCCGCCCCGGCTCACCGACCGGCAGGTCGGGGGACGGGTGGCCGACGTAGTGGCCCTGCGCGCGGTCGACGCCGAGCTCCTTCAGGACCCCGAGCACCTCGACCGACTCGACGCCTTCGGCGACGGTCTTGATGCCGAGCCCCCGGCAGATCTCGGCGATGCCGCGCACGAAGACGCGGTTCTCGCGCTCGCGCTCCAGGTTCTGGATGTACGAGATGTCGAACTTCAGCGACGCGACCGGCAGCTCGCGCAGGTACCGGAACGACGAAAAGCCGATGCCGAAATCGTCGAGCGCGAAGCGGAACCCCTCGGCGACGAGCGCCCGCGTGAAGTGCTGCACGCGCGCCAGGTCGCGGAGCGCCGCCGTCTCGGTGATCTCGAACGTGACGCGCTCGGGCCGGATCCACTTCGCCCGCGCGAGGCTCGAGATGTGCGCGACGAGCGCGTCGTCCTCGAAGTCGTGCTGCGAGAGGTTGATCGCCATCTCGAGCTCGGGGAAGGAGCGCCGGTGGGCCGCCGAGAGGGCGTCGAAGGCGCCGGCGATGACGAGCCGGTCGATCGCCGTCACGAAGCCGAAGCGCTCGGCGGCGTCGATGAACTCGCGCGGGCTCGAGAGCTGGCCGTCGGCCTCGCGCAATCGCGCGAGCGTCTCCACCGCGACGATGCGCCCGCTCTCGACGTCCGCGACCGGCTGGAACACGGGGACGAAACGCTCCTCCGAGAGCGCGGCGCGGATGCGGTCCGCCTGTCCGCGGAGCGTCCCGACCTTCGCGCGCTCCTCGTCGTTCGGGTCGTGGACGCGGAAGCGCGCGCGGCCGCGCCGCTTCGCGTTCTGCATCGCGAAGTCGGCGGCCTGCAGCAGCTCCGAGGCGCTCGTCGCGTGCTCCGGATACGACGCGACGCCGATCGACGCCGAGAGGCTGAGGGGGCGGCCGTTGAAAACCGGCGTCAGGCGCCCGAACGCCGCGATGAGATGCTCCGCGACGCCGGCCCCGGTCGCGGCGTCGGCGCCGCGGAGGAGGATCGCGAGCTCGTCGCCGCCGACGCGACCGACCAGGTCCGGGGTCGTCAGCTCGATGCGCAGCATCTCGCCGACGCGGAAGAGGTACTCGTCGCCCGCCGCGGGCCCGTGCGTGTCGTTCAGAGTCTTGAAGTCGTCGAGGTCGGCGTAGAGGAGCGTGAGCGGGTGGTGCAGCCGGTCCGCGCGCGCGGCCTCGCGCTCGAGGACCATGCGGAAGTGCTCGCGGCTGTAGAAGCCGGTGACCGCGTCGCGGTCCGACTGCGAGGCGAGCTCCTCGTAGCAGATCTTCAGGAGCTCCATCTCGGTGCTGCGCTCGGTGACGTCGCGGGCGGCGGCGATGAAACATCCGGGGCCGGCTTCGGGAGCCGGCGACGCGGAGATCCAGAACACGCGCTCCTTCGCCTCGCCCCAGACGCGGAAGCGGAGCTCGGCGTTCTTCACGCCGCCGCCCGCGACACCGCCTAGGAGACGCTGCCGGCCGTCGTCGTCCGTCCAGAACGGCACGAGCATCGTGAGCGGCGGTCCGTCGCTCGCGGGCCCCGGCGCGCCCTCGCGGTGCGCGGCCGCGTTCGCGGCGAGAAGGTGGTCGTTCGCGTCGAAGATCGCCACCGGATCGGGTCCGTCGGAGACGAGGCGCTCGAGGGTACGCGCCGCGTCGGAGCGGGTCCGCGTCGCGCGGCCCTCTCGCGTCGAGTCTGGGATGCGGATTTTCACGGCCACCGAATCGTGATTATCTGCCCGGAAGCGTCCCGGACCCGAGGTGGCGGAGCGCGTCGCCCGTGAGCCGGAATACGGTCCAGTCGTTCAGCGGCCTGGCACCGAGGCGCTCGTAGAACCCGATCGCGGGCGCGTTCCAGTCGAGCACCGCCCACTCGAGACGCCCGCAGCCCCGCTCGAGCGCGAGCTCGGCGAGATGAACGAGGAGCGACCGGCCGACGCCGGCGCCGCGGTGCTCGGGCTTCACGAAGAGGTCCTCCAGGTAGATGCCCGGCTTCGTCAGGAACGTCGAGTAGTTGTGGAAGAAGAGCGCGAAGCCGGCGACCTCGCCGTCTCGCTCGGCGAGGACGACCTCCGCCGCCGGCCGCGCGCCGAAGAGGTGCTCCTCGAGCGCCGCCGCGTCGGCGTGGCACTCGCTCTCGAGCTTTTCGTAGATCGCGAGCGCGCGGATGAGGGAGACGATCGTCGGGACGTCCTCGGGCTGGGCGGGGCGCATCTTCGTCGTCATGCGGCTAGTTTCGCAGAGGAAGTCTCTCAGCGCGGGGCGAAGCCGGCGCTCTTCAGGATCGAGACGATGACCGTCGTCGCGCCGTTGATGACGAACTGGATGCCGATGACGACAGTGATCAGGCCCATGATCTTCGCGACGATCTTCTGCCCGGTCTCGCCGATCGCCGCCACGATCGCCGGGGCGGCGAGCAGGATCAGGAGCGTCAGGGCGATGTTGAGGAGCAGGGCCGCCCCGAGCGCGAGCCGCGCGGCGCCCGACTGCGCCTGTCCGATGAGCACCATGACCGTCGAGATCGCACCCGGGCCGGCGATGAGCGGGATGCCGAGCGGCACGATCGACGGATCGCCTCGGGCCGCCTCGTCCTCCGGCACGTCCTCGCGCCCCTCCCGGAGCGTGCGGAGCGACATCGCGGTGAAGAGGACGCCTCCGGCGATCTGGAACGCCGGCACCGTGATGCCGAAGAACGCGAAGATCGCTCCCCCCGCGGCCGCGAAGAGCGCGAGCGTCAGGAGAGCCGCGAGCGAGGCCCTCAGCGCGACGCGCCGCCGCGCGGGCTTGTCGCGTCCCTCCGTCAGCATCACGAAGATCGGCGCCGCCGAGATCGGGTTGATGACGGAGAAGAGAGACGAGAACGCGAGGAGAGCGAAGGCGGTGACTTGAGGGTCGAACATGGGAATTCCCACGCGGGCGGAGGAGTTTATGTTGATGGTTCAATGGGCCCGGTGCCCCCCTCCCTGTCTCCCTTCTATGGACTCCTGACGCGGCGCCTCCAGCGCGCCCGGCTGGCGGCCGTCGAGCCGTGGCTCGCGTCGCCGGCGCGCGTCCTCGACGTCGGCTGCGGGCTGACGGAGCTGCCGGGGCGGCTCACCGCGTATGTCGGCTGCGACCGCGACCCGCTCGTCCTCGAGGAGAACCGCAGGCGGTTCCCCGGCGCGCGGTTCGTCGCCTGGGACGTGACGAAGGAGGACGCTCCGGCGGAGCTCCTCGGGGGCGGATTCGACGTCGTCCTCCTCGCCGCGCTTCTCGAGCACGTGCCGTCGCCCTCGCGCGTCCTCGCGCGCGTCGCGGCGCTCCTCGCGCCGGGCGGACGCGTCGTCGCGACGACGCCGCACCCGATCGGCCGCCTCCCGCTCGAGACGGGCGCGCGTCTCGGCCTCCTCTCGCGCGCCGCGGACGAGGAGCACGAGGCGCTCCTGGACCGCGCGGCGCTCGCCGCGGCGGCGGCGGCGGCCTTCGGAAGGACGGCGTGAAAGAGCGGCGCGGCGCGAGCTCCATCGAGGTCGTGGGCGCGCGGACGCACAACCTGAGGGACGTCTCGTGCGCGATCCCGGTCGGCGCGCTCACCGTCGTCACGGGGCCCTCGGGCTCTGGCAAGTCCTCGCTCGCGTTCGACACGGTCTACGCGGAAGGGCAGCGCCGCTTCGTCGAGTCGATGTCGACGTACGCGCGCCAGTTCCTCGAGAGGATGCAGCGCCCCGACGTCGACCGTATCGACCACATCCTGCCGGCGATCGCGATCGAGCAGCGCGCGCCCGCGCGTTCGGCGCGCTCGACCGTCGGAACCGCGACCGAGATCCACGACACGCTCCGCCTGCTGTACGCGGCCGCGGGAAGGCTCACGTGCGCCGGGTGCCGGAAGCGCGTGCGGCGCGAGACGCCCGCGAGCGTGCTGGCGGACCTCCTCGAGGCTTGGGGCGAGGGCGCGCGCCTCCTCGTCCTCGCGCCCGTCGCGCTCGTCGACGCGGGTCGCCAGGTCCCCGAGTGGCTGCGGGCCGGCTTCTTCCGCGCGCTCGACGCCTCGGGCGCCGTCGTGGAGCTCGCGGCCGGCGCCCCGCCGCCCGCGCGGGACGGCCACGTCCTCCTCGTCGTCGCCCGCGCGCGTCTGAAGCCCGGGGACGCCGAGCTCGTGTCGTCACTCGAGACCGCGTTCTCGCTCGGCGGCGGCGTCCTCCTCGCGCGGAACGCGGACGGCGGCGTGGAGCGGCGCTATCTGCGCGGCCTCGCGTGCGGCCCGTGCGGCCGCAGGTACGAGGACCCGACGCCCGCGCACTTCTCCTTCAACTCGCCGCGCGGCGCGTGCCCCGCCTGCCAGGGCTTCGGACGCCTCGTCGGCATCGACGAGCTGAAGGTGATCCCCGATCCGCAAAAGACGCTCGACGAGCGCCCGATCGCGCCGTTCAACACCCCCTCGTACGAGGGCGCGTACGCCGACCTCAAGCGCGCGTGCCGGAAGCACGGCGTCCGCCGCGACGTTCCCTGGAAGGACCTGACCGCGAAGGAGAGGCGGATCGTGTGGGAAGGGGAGGGCGCGTGGGACGGCGTCGTCGGCCTCTTCTCGCACCTCGAGAAGAAGCGCTACAAGATGCACGTCCGCATCTTCCTGGCGCGCTACCGCGGCTACCCGACGTGCGGAACGTGCGGCGGCGCGCGCCTGAATCCGGCCGCGCTCTCGGTGCGCCTCGGGAGCAAGACGATCTCCGAGGTGGCCGAGCTGCCGCTCGCCGAGCTCCTCGGGTTCCTCAGGACGCTCGACCTGACCTCGCACGAGCGCGCGCGGTGCGGGCATCTGATCGAGGACGTCGCGCACCGCGTCGCGACTCTCGTCGAGATCGGGCTCCCTTACCTGACGCTCTCGCGCCACGTGCGCACGCTCTCCGGGGGCGAGGCGCAGCGCGTGCAGCTCGGGTCGGCGATCGGGAACTCCCTCACCGGCACGCTCTACGTCCTCGACGAGCCGACGGTCGGACTCCATGTGCGCGACACCGAGCGGCTCCTCGGCGTCCTTTCCCGTCTCGCGCGCGCCGGGAACGCCGTCCTCGTCGTCGAGCACGACCTCGACGTCATCCGCGCGGCGGACCGCGTCCTCGACCTCGGGCCGGGC
>WNFL01223207.1_pt1 | contig 13812 bp, 16 predicted proteins | sample 5400361 | NCBI WGS metagenome assembly WNFL01 (sample SAMN13153351, study PRJNA577476) | soil metagenome | isolation source: 40 cm soil on Douglas fir-dominated hillslope | place: USA:California | collected 2013-09-17
ATCATGAACTACGTGCGCCGCAACTACGGCATCCTGATCGGCGATGCCACGGCCGAGCGCATCAAGATCGAAATCGGCTCGGCTTACCCGGGCCAGCAGGTGCGCGAACTCTCGGTCAAGGGGCGTAATCTGTCCGAAGGGGTGCCCCGCAGCTTCACGCTCAACAGCAACGAGATCCTCGAGGCGCTGCAGGAGCCCCTGCAGGGCATCGTCAGCACGGTCAAGCAGGCGCTCGAACAGACTCCCCCCGAGCTCGGTGCCGACGTGGCCGAGCGCGGCATCGTCCTCACCGGCGGCGGCGCACTGCTGCGCGACATCGACAAGCTCCTGATGGAGGAGACCGGGCTTCCGGTAGTCATCGCCGACGATCCGCTCACCTGCGTGGCGCGCGGCGGCGGCCGTATTCTCGAACTCATGGACCAGATGGGCCCCGGTCACTTCGGCCTGGAATAGAGGGCCTCCAATTTGGCCGGTTTCGGCACAAGCGACGGTCGGCCCATCTACGGGCGCGGGCCTTCACCGGGACTGCGCTTCACCGCCTACGCCCTCCTGTCGCTGATGCTCATGTACCTGGACCAGCGGGCGCGCTGGTCCGAGCGCCTGCGATTCGGGCTGGCCGCCGCCGCCTATCCCGTGCAGATCGCCGTGAATTCCCCGGCCGCCGTGTGGCATTGGCTGACCGACAGCTTTGCCTCGCGCACGACGTTGCGCAGCGAGAACCTGCGTCTGCAGCGGCAGCTGCAGGTACTGCAGCTGGCGGTGCTGCGCCAGCAGGCCCTAGAGCAGGAGAATACGGAGTTGCGCGCCCTGCGCGCCGCCCTGCCCCCATTGGTGAAGAAGTGGTTCGTTGCCGAAGTGATCGGGGTCGAAGCCGTGCCGCTCCGCCAGCGCTTCATCATCAACAAGGGCACCCGTGACGGGGTGCACGTCAACCAGGCCGTGGTCGACGGAACCGGCGTACTGGGCCAGGTGGTGCACGCCGGGCCGTGGAGCGCCGAAGTCATCCTGATCACCGATCCCGAGCACGCGCTGCCGGTCCTGATCACACGCACCGGACTGCGCACCATCGCGGTGGGATCGGGCAATGCGCACGAACTGCTGTTGAGCTACCTGGCGGTGAACTCTGACGTCAAGAGCGGCGATCTGCTCGTCAGTTCAGGGCTGGGCGGAGTGTTCCCCGCCGGCTATCCCGTGGGACGCATCACCGGTGTGAGCCGTGAGCCCAGCCAGCTGGTCGCGCAGGCGCAGGTCCAGGCCGAGCCGCTGGCCATGATCGATCGCGCGCGCGAGGTGATGCTGATCGAGTTCGATCCGGCCCATCCGGCGGCACCACCGGCGGCCCAGGCGCTCAGCGACGCCGGCCCCCCAGCCCCGGCCGAGGGCGGTCGATGAGCAATCGGGAAAATCTGCTGATCATCCTGCTCACCTCGACGGCCGGCCTGGTGCTATCCATTCTCCCGCTCCCGGGCTGGCTGCCGGTGATACGCCCGGCCTTCCTGGTGCTGGCGGTGCTGTACTGGTCGACCATGACTCCGTTCGTGGCCGGGCTGATGCTCGGCTTCGTGGGTGGTCTGGCCCTTGATGTGTTCCAGGGCTCGCTCCTCGGCGAGCATGCCCTGGCACTGTCGTTCGTGACCTACCTGGCGATTCGTCTCCACCTGATGATGCGCGCCAAGCCGATCTTCGAGCAGTCCCTGTACGTGTGGATGGCGCTGATCATCTATGAACTGCTCCTCTGGGTGATCGATGGCTGGACCGGCCGCTCCTCCTCCAGTCCGCTGCGCTGGGTCCACACGCTCAGCGGTGCACTGATCTGGCCATTCGTGGTCGGCCTGCTCGGCCGCTTCCACTCGGCGCGTTGAGGGAGCGGCCCCCATGCGCATCAAGGACCAGTGGAATGAACAGCGCATCTATGCCAGCCGCACCTTCGCGGCCCTGCTGCTGGTCGGGCTGCTGAGCCTTACGCTGCTGGGCAAGCTCATTCACCTGCAGATCGTCCGCCATGACTACTACCTCGAGCTCTCGCAGGGCAATCGCGTGCGCCAGGACCCAGTACCGGCCAGCCGCGGCCTGATCCTCGATCGACGGGGCCGCGTACTAGTCGACAACGAGCCCGCCTTCCAGCTCGAGCTGATCCGCGAACAGACTCCCGATCTGAACGACACGCTGCGGCGCCTGGCGGCGCTGAACCTGATCAACCACGAGGACATCGATCCCCTGCGCCGCATCATCCGCTCGCGCCGCAGTTTCGACAGCGTGCCGATCCGCCTGCGGCTCAGCGATGAAGAGATCGGGCGCTTTGCCGTGCATCGGGGGCGTGCACGCCCTCGGCTATGTCGCCGCGGTGAGCGAGGATGAGCTGGACCGCATCGACCATCCCGGTTACGCCGGCACGACGCTGATCGGTAAGCTGGGCGTGGAGAGCTCCTACGAAACCCAGCTGCACGGGCTGAACGGCTACAGCCAGATCCTGGTCAACGCGCAGGGCCGGTCGGTCAAGTTCCAGGGCGCCTACCAGCCGGAACTGCGCTCGGAAGCGCCGGTGGCCGGCAAGGATCTGGTGCTGGCGCTCGACCTGCCCACGCAGCAGGCGGCCGAACTGGCCCTGGGCGAGCGTCGCGGCGCCGTGGTCGCCATCGATCCTGCCAACGGCGACGTGCTGGCGCTGGTGAGCCATCCGGATTTTGATCCGAGCCTGTTCAGTCGCGGGCTGACCCGGAGCGAGTACAGCCAGCTGACCGACAACCCCGACAAACCGCTGCTCAATCGCGCTCTGCGCGGCGCCTATCCCTCCGGCTCCACCATCAAGCCGGTGATGGCGTTGGCAGGCTTGACCTATCACCTCGTCGATCCGGCCAAGCGCCAGTTCTGCGACGGGGTCTTCCACCTCCCCGGCAGCAGCCACCTGTACCGGGAGGGCAAGGGCGGCAAGCACGGCGCCGTGGATCTGGTCGATGCCATCGCGCGTTCCTGCGATGTTTACTTCTACGGCCTGGCCGCGCAGATCGGCGTCGACCGCATCGCCGCCTTTGCCGCCCAGTTCGGGCTGGGTGCGCTCACCGGCATCGACATCAGCGGGGAAAAACCCGGGCTCCTGCCGACACCGGCGTGGAAGCGCCAGGCCTACAAGCGGCCGCAGGATCAGGTCTGGTATCCGGGCGAAACCGTCAACCTGGGCGTCGGCCAGGGATACCTCACGGTCACGCCCCTGCAGCTCGCGCACATGGCCAGCGTGCTGGCCGAGCGCGGCACGAGTTTCCGGCCACGCGTGGTCCTGGGCGCGCGCGACACTTCGGGCAAATTGATCGCCAACGCGCCCGTGGCGAGCGCGGGTGCCACCGCCGTCAGCGACGCGGACTGGGCGCTGATGCTGCGCGGCATGATCGGGGCGACCACTTACGGCACGGCTGCCGTGATCGGCAAGGATGCGCGCTACAGCATCGCCGGCAAGACCGGAACGGCCCAGGTCTACACCGTGGGACAGAATGCCCGCTACAACGAGAAAACCGTGGCGGAACGGTTGCGTGATCACGCCTGGTTCATCGCCTTCGCCCCGGCGGAGGCGCCGCGCATCGCAGTGTGCGTGCTGGTGGAAAACGGCGGCTTCGGCGCCAGCGCCGCGGCGCCCATCGGCCGCCGCGTGATGGACGCTTATCTGCTCGAAGGGCTGCCGGCCACAGCGGGCGGGAACGTCACGCCATGATCCTGAACGATTCCCGCGATTCGGCCGCGCGCCGCACGCTCAGCGCCACGGCACGGCTCCTCTCGGCCCTCAAGCTCGACGGCCCGCTGCTCGTGGGGCTGGGGCTCCTCGCCGTCTATGGACTGCTGGTGCAATACAGCGCCTCGGGCCAGAGCCTCGAGACGATCCTGCGCACGCTGCTGCGCATCGCGCTTGGAGCGGTGGCGATGATCGGCCTGGCGCACAGCAGCCCGAATTTTCTGCGCGGTATCGCGCCCTGGCTTTATGGCGCGGGCATCCTGCTGCTGCTGGTCGTCGATGTGATGGGTTACGTCGGCAAGGGCGCGCAGCGCTGGCTCGACCTGGGCCTGATCCGCTTCCAGCCCTCGGAGATCATGAAGCTCGCCGTGCCGATGCTGGCCGCATCGATCATGCACGAGCGCCGCCTGCCGCCGGACTGGCGGAGCCTGCTGCTGCTGGCGGCGATCATCGTGCTTCCGGTCGGCCTGGTCGCCCCGCAGCCCGACCTCGGCACCGCGCTGCTGATCTTCGCCGCCGGCGCTCTGGTGGTGCTGATGGCAGGCCTGCAGTGGCAGGTGATCAGCGGCCTGGCGGTGGCCGGCGCGGGCGCCGCGGCCTTCGGCTGGAGATTCCTGCACGATTACCAGCGCCAGCGGATCCGCATCTTCCTCGACCCGCAGTCCGATCCGCTCGGTTCGGGCTACCACATCATCCAGTCGCAGATCGCGATCGGCTCGGGGGGGCTGTTCGGCAAGGGCTGGATGAACGGCAGCCAGGCACAGCTGGATTTCCTCCCCGAACGCTCCACCGACTTCATATTCGCGGTGATCGGCGAGGAATTCGGGCTGCTCGGCCTGATCGTACTGCTGCTGCTGTATCTGTTCATCGTGTCGCGCTCGGTCTTTCTGGCGACCCAGACCAGCGGCACTTTTGCGCGACTCCTGGGCTCGAGCCTCGCGCTGACATTTTTCGTGTACGTGTTCATCAATGCGGGCATGGTCAGCGGCCTGCTGCCGGTGGTGGGCGTGCCGCTGCCGCTGATCAGCTACGGGGGTACCTCCGTCGTGACGCTGCTGGCGGGCTTCGGTATCCTGATGGGGCTCCACTCCCACCGCAAACTCGTCAACTCGTGATGCTGCGCGCCCTGCCGCTGCTGCTGATCTGCACGCTGCTGCCGCCGCCGTCGCTGGCCGCGCCGGACACGGAACCCGCGGCACCGGTCGAGCGCGTGCTGCCCGGCCACACGCGCTTTGATCTGGAGCGCGCCGACATCACCGCCTTCGTGGAGCGCCTCGCCTCCCGGGGATTCGGTCGCGCCGCGGCCTTTGCGCTGCTCGCCAAGGCCGAGCCGCAGCCGGCCATCATCGACGCGATGAACCGGCCGGCGGAGAAAGCCCTGGCCTGGTGGGAATATCGCGCCCGTTTCCTGACCAGCGATCGCATCGACGCCGGCGCCAGGCTCTGGCGCGAGCACCGCGAGCTGCTCGACGCCATCGCCCTGGAGCGGCATGTGCCCCCAGAATACCTGCTCGGCATCATCGGCATCGAGACCTCCTTCGGCCGTATCACGGGCCGCTATCGCGTGCTCGACGCGCTGACGACCCTCGCCTTCGACTATCCGGCGCGCGCCGAGTACTTCCAGCAGGAGCTCGAGCAGTTCATGCGGCTCAGCCGCGACGGCGAACTCGACCCGCTCACGACGCTGGGTTCCTACGCCGGCGCGATGGGCGTGGCGCAGTTCATGCCTTCGAGCTTCCAGCGCTACGCAGTCCACGAGGGGGGCGCCGGTCATCGTGATCTGTGGAACGACTGGGCCGACATCTTTGCCAGCGTCGCCAATTACCTGCAGGAGCATGGATGGGCGGACGGCCAGCCGGTGCTCGCCGAGGCGGACCTCCGTAACGCGCCGGTTCCGGCGCCCGCGGCGAGCCTGGCGCTCAGCGATACCCTGGGCGCGCTGCGAGGTCGGGGCATGCGCGTGGTGAGCCTGCTGGGCGACGATACGCCCTGCATGCTCATACCCGCAGTGCTGGAGAATGGCACGAGCTACCGGGTCGGATTCCAGAATTTCTATGCCATCACGCGCTACAACCGCAGCCCACTGTACGCGATGGCGGTCAATGACCTGGCCGGGGCCCTCGTGGCGCGCGTGCTGGCCGCGGACGCGCCCTGATGCGCGCGCCGCGCGCGGCGGCGCTCCTCGCGGCCAGCGCCGGATCGCTCCTCCTCGCCGCCTGCGCCTCGGCGCCGCGGCGCGCCGTGCCGGCCCCTCCAGGTCCGGCCGCCGCCCCTGACGCCATCCCGCGTGTCGAACCGCGCAGCAGCCACGGCAACCCGCCCTACTACGACGTGAACGGCCGCCGCTACCAGGTGCTCGCCAGCGCCAATGGCTACACGGAGCGTGGCGTGGCCTCGTGGTATGGCCCGGATTTTCAGGGCCACAATACCTCGAGCGGCGAGCCTTACGACATGTACGCCATGACCGCTGCGCATCGCACGCTGCCGCTCCCCTGCTATGCGCATCGTACGCATCAACGACCGCGGCCCCTTCATCGCCAATCGGATCGTTGATCTGTCCTACACGGCCGCGCTGCGCCTCGACATCGTCCGTACCGGGACCGCGTTCGTGGAACTGCAGACCGTGCAGGCGGGTGAGGCGCCAGCGCCCGCGGTTCCCGTCCCGGTAGCGCCGGTACCAGCAGCACCCGGGCCCGAGCCGGCGCCCGCCGAGGTCCTCGTGGCACCGGCGGTTGCACCTCCCCTGGTCGCGCTGTATATCCAGGTCGGCGCTTTCGCCGAGCCCGCCAACGCGCAGCGGCTGGTCGAGCGGCTGCGCGCGGCCGGGATTCAGCAGGTTTTCACGCTCGACAGCACGGCGACGGGCCCGCTGCTGCGCCGCGTCCGCGTCGGCCCGGTCACAAGCGTCGAGGATTTTGACCGGCTCGCCGCGCGGCTGGCGAGCCTCGGCTACCCCGAGGCGCGGCTCGCCAACGACTGATCGCTGCCGCTACACTGCGCTCCGCCGCGCCCGACGCGGCCTTCATCACAGCTGCGGAGAATTGCGGATGAGCCTGAGTCGTTCCTTGCTGATTGCCCTGGGCACGGGCTGGGTCACGGTGTCGGCCGCCCTGCACCGGAGGCGCGCAGCTGGATACTGATGGATTTCGGCAGCGGGCAGACCCTGGCCGAAGGCCATGCCGACCAGCGCATCGAACCGGCCAGTCTGACCAAGCTCATGAGCGCCTACGTGGTGTTCACCGCCCTGCGCGCCGGGCAGCTGAAGATGGATGAACAGGTCCTGATCAGCGAGCACGCCTGGCGCGCGGAAGGTTCGCGCACCTTCGTGAAAGTGGGCACGCGCGTCCCGGTCGAGGTGCTCATCAAGGGCATGATCGTGCAATCGGGGAACGATGCGACCGTCGCGCTGGCCGAACGGGTGGGTGGGAGCGAGCCGGCGTTCGTGCAGATGATGAACAGCGCTGCGCAGCGCCTGGGGATGCGGGGCACGCACTTCGAGGACGCCAGCGGCCTGCCCTCCCCGACCCACTACAGCACGGCGCGTGATCTGGCGACTCTGTCGCGGGCGATCATCCGCGACTTCCCCGAATACTATGGCCTGTACTCGCTGCGCGAATTCACCTGGAACAACATCCGCCAGGAAAACCGCAATGGCCTGCTGGAGCGGGATCCGAGCGTCGACGGCATCAAGACGGGCCACACGGAGACCGCCGGTTACTGCCTGATCGGTTCCGCAAAGCGCTCCGGCATGCGCCTGATTTCCGTGGTGCTCGGCGCGCGTGGAGTCGTGGCGCGCGAGACCGGCAGCGCGGCGCTGCTGAACTATGGCTTCAGCACCTTCGAGACGGTCAGCGTCCGCAAAGCCGGCGAAACGGTGCTCAAGCCGCGGGTGTACAAGGGCACGGAGCCGTACGTGGCGCTGGTGACCCACCTCGACGTCGCGGTCACCGTGCCGCGAGGCCAGGGCACCACCGTGACGACGCGCACGCTGCTGCGCCGGCCGCTCATTGCACCGCTCCCGGCCGCCACCGCGGTCGGTGAACTGCAGGTCGCCATCGACGGCAAACCAGTTGCTGGTGCCGCCCTCTACCCCTTGGCCACCGTGCCGGAGGGCGGCTGGTGGCGGCGGATGATCGACACGGTCAGCCTGTGGTTCTGAGCCGGGCAGGCTAGACGATGGCCGAACCGTTCCCCCTCTGTCATCTGAACGGCCAGCTGCTGCCGTTGCGCGAGGCACGCATCTCGCCACTCGACCGCAGCTTCCTGTTTGGTGACGGCGTCTACGAAGTAATCGCCGTGCATGGCGGCCACGCCCCGCAGCTCGCCGCCAACATCGCGCGCCTGGCGCGCAGCCTCGGGGAGCTGAAGATTCGCAATCCCTACCAGGCCGGGCAATGGGCCGAGCTGATCCGCGAACTCGCCGCCGCCAACGGCGGTGGTGATCTCTATGTCTACCTGCAGGTGTCCCGCTCGAACCCACGGTGTTTGGCTTCTGCGCGCCGCTGCCGCCCACGCCGCCGGAGCTGTACGAGCAGGGCCTGAGCTGCATCACGGCCGCCGACACGCGCTGGGCGCGCTGCGACATCAAGTCCGTGGCGCTGCTGGCCAACGTGCTGCTGCGCCAGCAGGCGATCGACGCCGGTGCGGCCGAGGTCATCCTGCTGCGCGACGGGTGGCTGACCGACGCCAGCGCTTCGGCCGTGCACGCCGTCATCGGTGGCGAGATCCGCACGCCGCCGCGTAGCCACCGGCTGCTGCCCGGCACGACCCGCCTGCTGGTCGAGGAACTCGCCGCCGCCCATGGGATCCCGTGGAGCGATGCCGCCGTGAGCGAGGCTGCGCTGCGCGGTGCCGATGAAGTCTGGCTCAGCGCTTCGACGCGCGGGGTCGTGCCGGTGACCCGGCTCGATGGACAACCCGTGGGAGACGGCCGGCCCGGGCCAGTCTGGAAGCGGATGCGCGCACTCGTCGAAGCCAGCTGGCTGCCCGGCTAGGAGGCGGCGGTGGACACGCCGAAACTGCTGACCTTCCCCTGCGCCTACCCGATCAAGGTCATGATGCGCGCCGAGCCCGCGGTGCGCGCCAGCGTGGATGAAGTGCTGGCGCGCCACGCCGAGGCCGCGGCCGTCGCGGACGCCACGGAGCGCCCCTCGGCGCAGGGCAACTTCCGCTCCGTGACCTACACCATCCACGCGCGCGACGAGCAGCACATCGCGGCGCTATTTGCCGATCTCAAGAAAGAGCGGCGTGAACTCAGCTCCCACCTGCTGTACGTCGCCCGGGCCGCCGAGTGCCGCCAGCTGGGTCATCGCAAGCCCCGGGTAGCCGCAGGGATTGATGCGCCGGAAGGGCTCCAGATTCATGTTCACGTTCAGCGCCAGACCGTGATAGCTCCCACCGCGGCGGACCCGCAGGCCGACGCTGGCGAGCTTGGCGCCATCGACATAGACACCCGGTGCGCGCTCGCGGCACCGGGCCTCGATGTGATGAGCGGCGGCCAGCGCGATCACGGCGCGCTCGAGCGCCGTGACCAGATCGCGCACGCCGCGACGGGCGCGGCGCAGATCGATCAGCGGATAGACCACGAGCTGTCCGGGGCCGTGATAGGTCACCTGGCCGCCCCGATCGATCCGCACCACCGGAATGTCGCCGGCCGCGAGTACGTGCGCGGCATCGGCGTTCATGCCCAGCGTGTAGACGGATTCGTGTTCGAGGAGCCAGAGCTCATCGGGTGTGTCCGGACCGCGCTTCGCGGTGAACTCCTGCATCGCCCGCCAGGTGGGCTCGTAGGGCACCCGCCCGAGCCACTTGACCGCAGGAGTCCTGATCTCCGAGGACCGGACCTGATAGGTCTCGACGGGGTCCACGGCGCTCACGAACTGCGCAGCGCACGGCCCTCGTGCAGGCCGACGTTGTTCCCGGCGAGCGCCCGCTCGGCGCGATAACTGGAGCGCACCAACGGTCCGGAAACGCACTCTCGAAAGCCACGGGCCAGCCCGGCCGCGCGATAGCGCACGAATTCATCGGGCGTGACAAAGCGCACCACCGGCAGGTGGTGCACGGTGGGCCGCAGGTACTGGCCGAGCGTCAGGATGTCGACGCCCGCCGCGCGCAGATCGTCCATGCACTCGAAAATCTCCTCATCGGTCTCACCCAGACCCAGCATCAGGCTGCTCTTGGTGAGCAGCGTGCGCCGATGCGCCTTGGCGTAGCCCAGCACGTCGAGGGTCTGCTGGTAGCCGGCGCGCGGATCGCGCACCGGATGGGTCAGGCGGCGCACGGTTTCGATGTTCTGCGCGAACACCTCGACGCCCGAATCGACGACGCGCTCCACGTCCTGGCGCACGCCCTGAAAATCGGGCGTGCTCCGCCCCGCCATCGCTCAGATCATCGCGATCCACGGAGGTCAGCACGACGTAACGCAGCTTCATCAGCGCCACGCTGGCGGCGACGTTGTCCGGCTCGCCGGCATCGAGCCAGCCGCGCGGATTTCCCGTATCGACGGCGCAGAAACGGCAGGCGCGCGTGCAGACCGCGCCCATCACCATGATCGTTGCCGTGCCGGCGTTCCAGCACTCGCCGATGTTCGGACACTTGGCTTCCTCGCAGACCGTGGCCAGGCGGTGCTCGCGTACCGTGCGCCGCACCGCCTCGTACCCGGCGCCGGCCGCCAGCGGCGCCTTGAGCCAGCGCGGCTTGCCCGCGGGTGCGGCGGGCGGTGGCGCGCCGTGGGCGCGCACCCCGTCCTTGATGGCCGTGAAACCCTGCGCCGTGCGGTACTTCTCGCCACTGCGCGGCGCCTCGATGGTGACGGGAATGCTCTTGAATTCGCTCATGTTCTGGACCGGCCGGCCACGCAAGGCGCGTGCCGCCTGGCGCCTCATCATAGCCCAGTTGCGCCCGCATTCAGCGCCGCCAGGCGTTCCGCGGAGCCGACGTCCACCCACTGCCCCCCGAACAGCTCACCGCGGAGCCGTCGCGCCGCAATCGCGCGCCGCAGCACGGGCAACAGGGGAAATCTGCCCGCAGCGCAGCCCGCGAACAGCTCCGGCCGGTAAACGCCAATGCCCGCGTAGGTGTAGCGCGTTTCGCCCGTTTCCAGCACCTCGCCATTCTGCAACGCGAAATCGCCGCGCGGATGATGTTCGGGATTGGGCACCAGCACCAGCTGTGCCAGCGCCGCGGGCGCGATGGTCAGGCGCGTAAAATCGATATCGGTGTAGGTGTCGCTGTTGACCACCAGGAATGGCGCTGCACCGAGCAGCGGCAGGGCCTGGAAAATCCCGCCTCCGGCCTCCAGAGGCGCGGCCGGTTCGTCGCTGTAGTGGATCGTAAGCCCAAAGCGGCCGCCCTCGCCCACCGCCGCGCGAATTCGTGCGCCGAGCCAGGACAGGTTGATCACCACATCGCGCACGCCGGCGCGCGCCAGCGCCTCCAGGTGCCAGACGATGAGCGGCTTGCCGCGCACTTCCAGCAAGGGCTTGGGCGTGAGGTCGGTCAGCGGCCGCAGCCGCTCTCCGCGCCCGGCCGCGAGCAGCATCGCCCTCACGCCGGCACCGCCGGGCCGGCGTACACCCGCGCGTTGGCGGGCCCCAGCCCGGGCACGAGCCGGTGCTCCACCCAATCGCTGAAGCGGCGCAATTCGCCGTACCGCGTCGCCGTGTCACGCACATGCTCGAGGGTGCGCGGCAGATCGGCGAGGAACCCCTGCTTGCCATCCCGGTACCAGAGTCGGGCGAAGATGCCGAGCACCTTGAGATGGCGCTGCAGGCCGATCAGATCAAACCAGCGCACGAATTCTTCGCGGCTGGCGCCCGCCGGACCCCCGGCGGCGCGCAAGCGCGCGCGATAGCCATCGAGCCAGGCTTCCACGTCGGCGCGCGGCCAGGCGATGTAACAGTCCTTGAGGAGCGAGACCAGGTCGTAACCGACCGGACCGGCCAGCGCGTCCTGGAAATCGATCACCCCGGGACTGCGTTCGGCGGTGATCATGAGGTTACGCGAGTGATAGTCCCGGTGCACGAGCACGAGCGGTTGCTGCAGGGCCTCGCGCTCCAGAAATGCAAAGGTGTCGGCAAGCAGCGCGCGCTCTTCTTCATCGAGCACCAGCGCCAGGTGGCGGGCGCAGAACCAGTCGGGGAGCAGCTGCATTTCACGTTGCAGTGCCGCCGCGTCGTAAGGCGGCAGCTCGCGCGCACCGCTCGCCCCATGCAGCTGGATCAGCGCCAGCGAGTCGAGCGCCTGCCCATACAGCAGCGCGGGGGCCGCCCCGCCATTGAGGCGCGCGAGCATATGAGTGGCGCCCAGATCCTCGAGCAGCAACAGCCCGCGTGCGCCATCGGCGGCCTCCACCTCGGGCACGTGGACGCCGCAGGCACTGAGCAGGCGGGTCACGTGCAGGTAGGGCGCCGTGTCCTCTTTGCCAGGCGGCGCATCCATGATGACGCGCGTGCCGCCCTGCGGCCGCCAGACACGGAAATAGCGCCGAAAACTGGCGTCGGCCGATGCCGGTTCGAGCCGGCAGTCACGCGGCCAGCCCAGCTCGCTCGCCAGCCAATCGCGTATCACTTCGATGCGCGCGTCGGCGCCACCCATGTTCGTCCAGCGTTGAGTTGGGAGCGGCCATTATAATGGCGCGGCAAATGATTGCCTTCCCGCAATACCGGCGCCGCGCCCGTCTCGTCCTGCTGCTGGGTGCGCTGGCCGCCGGAGCGCAGGCCGCGGACGAGTCCTGCGTCCCGGAGCCGCTGCACCTGCAGGCCGCGCTGGCGCCCGACGGTGCCATCCGGATCTCGAGCTGCGAGCTCCATGTCGCCGCGAATGGCGACATGGAGCTGCTCGGCAAGGTCACCGTCAACATCAACGGCCGCGACCTGCACTGCGAGCGCTTGAGCTACGTTGCCAGTACGCATGAGCTGAAGCTCACGGGCGCCGTCAGCTACGAGGATGCGGGGCTGCGCGTGACGGGCGAGACCGGTGACTACGACGACAGCGGCGCCCAGTTCCAGCACGCGATGTTCGAGTTCCTGAAGCACCCGGGCCGTGGCGAGGCCGAAACGGTCTACATGCGCCAGCCCAATCGGATCGAACTCGACAAGGTCGTCTACACGACCTGCCCGCCCGGATCGGCCGCGTGGCAGCTGCGCGCGCAGCACATCACGCTGGACACGCGGAAGCTGCGCGGCGTCGGACGCAATACGCGAGTCGTTTTCAAGGGTGTGCCCATACTGTACCTGCCCTGGATCTCGTTTCCGCTGAGCGATGCGCGCCAGACGGGGTTGCTGTTCCCGACGCTGGGCAGCTCATCGCGCAATGGTGCAACCCTGTCGACGCCCTGGTACTGGAACATCGCCCCCAACAAGGACCTGACGCTCACGCCGACGGTCTACTCCAGTCGCGGTATCGACACGGGGCTCGAATACCGGCTGCTGACCGGCAGCGGCAGCGGCACCTTCCAGGCCAACTACCTGCCCGACGATCGCGCCACGGGGCTCGATCGCAGCTGGCTGCGGCTGCACGCGAATTCCTACATCGGCGCCTGGCGTGCGCAGGTCAACGCCGAGAACACCAGCGACACGCATTACTTCGAGGACTTCGCCGATGGCCCCCAGGTCAGCAGCACCATCTTCCTGCCGCGTGACCTGCGCTTGGGGCTCAACGGGGAAGTGTGGCAATTGCATGCTCAATTGCTGCAGTTCCAGACCCTCGATGACCAGCTCGCCGCCGCCGACCGGCCCTACGCCGAGTTGCCACGCCTGACGGCCGCGGCCAGCTGGCGCGGCACCTCAGGGCTCGGCAGTGATTTTGACAGCGAGCTGACCGATTTTCAGCGCAGCACCGGGACCGCGGGCTGGCGTGCCCGGGTGCAGCCGGGCATCGGATTTGAATTCCTGCGGCCGGGGTTCTACCTGCGCCCGCGGGCCGACTGGGATTTCACGCTCTACCGGCTGCAGGACGCGCCGTCGGCGGACGCCTCGCCCACGCGCAGCCTCCCGATACTGAGCCTCGACAGCGGCCTGCGGCTCGAGCGCATCGCCGCGGACGGCGCGCGCCTGCTGACGCTCGAGCCGCGGGCCTACTACGTCTATATT
>WNFL01273631.1_pt3 | contig 13811 bp, 13 predicted proteins | sample 5400361 | NCBI WGS metagenome assembly WNFL01 (sample SAMN13153351, study PRJNA577476) | soil metagenome | isolation source: 40 cm soil on Douglas fir-dominated hillslope | place: USA:California | collected 2013-09-17
GAGAAGACGCGTTCGCCGTTCGCCGCATCTCCGCGCGTTGTTGCCGCCGGCGTGGCGATGAACGTGCGGAGGTACGCGACGATCGCGCGGATTTCGTCGTCGGGTGCGGTGCTCGCCGGCATCTCGGTGCCGGGCACGCCGAGGCGGACTGTCTCGAACACGCGATTCTCGGTCGCGCCGTTCGCGAACAGAACGGTCAGGTCCGGACCGTGCACGCCTTTGGCGTCGACTCCGTGGCAGTCGGAACACCGGAGCTGAAACAACGCGCTGCCGCGCGCCGCATCGCCGCTCGGCGTCTGCGCGATCGCGGGTACTCCGATCAGGAATGCGAACAGAAACGGAATTCCCAGGCGCATGTAAGCCGCGATTATACGGTAGGCTCTAGCGATGAACCGATTCAGTATCGCGGTCATACTCGCGCTGTGTGCCGGTTCCGCGGTGTCGCTTTCCGGCCAGTGGCTCAAGCAGCCAACGCCGGGCATGCCGCGCACCGCCGACGGCAAACCCAATCTCCGCGCGGCTGTGCCGCGAGCCCCGGACGGCCATCCGGATCTCTCGGGGATGTGGCAGCTCGGCACCGAGATCGGGTATGCCGCGAACATCACCGCCGATCTCCCGGTCTCTGACATCCAGCCATGGGCGGCGGCGCTGTCGCGCAAGCGGCTCGAAGACTTCGGCAAGGACGATCCGGAGATCACCGGCTGCACGCCCGGCGGTCCGCGTCACATCACGCGTGGCGGCCTGACGAAGATCATCCAGACGCCCACGGTCATCGTCTTTCTGTTCGAGGATCTCTCCTACCGGCAGATCTTCCTCGATGGCCGGCAGATGCCGAAGGATCCGAATCCGACGTGGATGGGCTATTCGATCGGCCGCTGGGATGGCGACACGCTCGTGATCCGGACGTCCGGCTTCAACGATCGCACGTGGCTCGACTTCGCCGGGCATCCGCACAGCGAGATACTGCGCATGACCGAGCGCTACAGTCGTCGCGACTTCGGCCGCATGGAGCTGCAGGTCACGCTCGAGGATCCGACCGTCTACGCAAAGCCGCTGACCGTGTCAGCGGGCGGCAACTTCGTGCCCGACACGGATCTCATCGAGTTCGTCTGCGAAAACGAAAAGGACCGCGCGCATCTCGTCGGCCGGACAGCGCAGGAAAAGTCCGTCGTGGTGCCGCCTGCGACGCTGGCCACGTACGTCGGCGTTTACGACGTGACGGACTCGCGTTCGCCGATCGTCGGAAGGCCACGACAGGTGTTCACCGTCACGCTCGACGGCGACTCGCTGCTTCTCGATATGGGCGGCAAAGGCAGGATCCCGATGATCCCGCTGTCGCAGACGTCGTTTTCGCCGCGGCTGCTCGGGACGTACGAGTTCGTGAAAGACAAGAACGGCCGAGTGACCCATATGCTGGTCCACTCGGCCGAGGAAGTGTTAACCGCGGTGAGACGTCCTTGAGCGGCGGCGCGCCCATCGCGGGGAGCGCGCCACTCGCAGGCTGGAACCGGCTCATCCGCAGCGCTGCGGGCTCATTTAGTCGCGATCGAACCGCTCGTGCCCCTCGCCGTGTTCGGCCGGCAGGATTTCAAACACTTGATTGTTTCCGTGCTGCTCCGTGATGAACCAGCGCGTCTCGTGGGTCTCCAGTTGCCTGCCGAGAAGTTCGCGAACCGACGTGTCGCCGTCCGAGACTTGCAGGCCGGTCGGCTCGTTGTCGCCTTCTCCGCCGGCTTCAGAGACGGCCGTCGCGACCGCGTCCCGCCCGAGCGCGATCAACCGGCGGGGTGCCTTGGGATGATGTCCGCACACATCAAAGGCCCAGACCGAGTCGAGGCGATTGAGCTGCTCGTGGAGCCCGTCGCCCCGGTCTTCGGCAGCGAGCAGCGTGCATCGGTCGGCGAAGGCCAGGTTGTCGAAGGAGGCATGCGCTGCGTCGCCAAGGACCTCAATCGAGATCGTCCCCACTGGATTGTGCCGCTCGAGATCGACGCGGAAGATCGAGCCCCAGACGCCGCGTGCGGCCAGCGCCGGCTGACCTCCGGAAAACGCATCCGTGTCGCCGGTCGGATCGAAGAAGAAGGTGAGGAAGTCCGAGTCTGGCTGGAACTGGGCGTTCTCCGGCCGCTTGAATGGCGTCGCGCCGGCCGTTTTCGCCGCTGCGTTCGCGCTGTAGGCCACGAACCCGTCCGTTGAGTTGTCGTGCACCTTCACCCATTCCACCGGCCACGACGTGCCCGGCGTGTGCAGCTTCAGCTGCAGGTCCGAGAACGTGTCGCCTGACGGATCGGCCGAATGAAACGTGATCGGCGTCCCGTTGATCCAGACCTTCAGGGCATACAGCGTGCCGCCAGCCAGAAGATTGGTGCGTTCGTACGGATGGAACTTGAACACGAAGGAGTTCGGCTGCCTTGCGGTCTTCGGACTCGTCGGATCCGCTGGCACCACGTTCACGCTGGTGCCGCCGGCATCCTCGATAAGGAGCAGGTCGCCGTTGCCGTCCGGATGAATACCTTCGAAGCCGCCTTTGCCGACGATCGTTTCGAGCGTGTGAATCGACGGCGGCCAGCTCGGCGTGATCTCGATGACGCCATTCGTCGACGCGCTCTCCTGTGTGAACAGCATCGTCTTCGTGAACGGATCCCACGTCGACCCGTCGATGGAGCTGAAGCCGGTGCTGCCGGCCTGATTCGGCGGCGTGAGGAGCGTGATGCGGTGCAATGGATCCTTCACGTCCAGATTGATCCGGGTCACGTAGGCCTTCCCGCCGCCGTTCTCGTGTCCCTGGAAGAGGAAGTGGTGGCCGTAGTCATAGCCGGGCGTCGGCCCGGAGAGACCGCCCTTGAACTCAAGGTAGAGGTTTTCGTCTGCTTCGGTCTTGGTTCCGTCGGCGAGGAAACCGAACGTCGTTATCGGCGCCACAGGGTTTTCGAGCGGGTCGGCACCCTGCGCGATGCGCACGAGCTTGTAGTCATCGATGATGACGTTGGCGGGCGAGCCGGCGCGCGGGTTCGCGCTCGGGACACTGTCGTCGATGTGCACCGCGATGGCCGCAACAGCGACCGTCGAGAGGACCAGACCCGCGCCTGCCGCGAGGGCCCGTGAGAACCGTGATGTCAGCTGCATCTCGCCTCCGTGTTGAAGTACGCCAGCGCACATGCGCGAGCCATGACATGGTCGTTGCCACGTATGTCAGCTCTATTGCGTTGGTGGCACTCTTCAATCACGTCGCTGCAACCGCTTCGTGAAGTCACGGCGGCACGACGCGAACGTGAACAGTTCGCATCGCGGATGTCACATCGATGTCGCGCGGGATGGGGGCGAGGTAGAGCGTCCGCCTTCAGGCGGACGGACGACGTCCGGCGAAAGCCGGACGCTACAGCGTGGGATTCTGGAGCGCTTCGACAGATCGTGCATGAACGCGGCGCCGCGGGCGCCGTCGACGACCCGGTGGTCGCACGAGAGCGTGATCGTCATGATCGGACGGACGCCGATGCCACCGGGAACGGGCACCAGCCTGTCGGTCATCGCGCCCACAGCCAGGATCCCAGCCCGCGGCGGCACGATGATCGCCGTGAACGAATCCACGTGATACATCCCGAGGTTGCTGATCGTGAACGTCGCGCCGGTGATGTCGGCGGGCTGCAGCTTGTTGGTGCGCGCACGCTCGGCGATCCATTGTGCCGCAAGCACCGTCGTCAGCAGGAGGGCGACGCGGCCGGGTGTGATGTCGAAACCGAGCCAACCCATCCCGTAGACGAGCAGGGAGGCCAGCGTGCCAATTTGATACAGGCGTGGGTCGGCCATGGCCCAAAAGCTCCTCTAGCCATAGAACGATCCCGGAGAGATTTCTTGCGCTGGAGCCCCGGAAGCGCAGACGTAGAATGCGTGCGAATGACCACAACCACTGGGACCACGCTGGGCGACGATCCGTTACGTGGTCACGAGCTTGCCGGTGCGCGGCTGGTGGGCAAGATGGCTCCCGCCGCGCTTGTCGATCCCTGGCAGCGAGTCGTGTCCGGCATCGTCAAGAAGGGATTCGCGATCGAGTATCGCGATCTGGAGCCGCCGCGCACGGGCATCTTCGACGGGCTGCGAATCGTGATCGATCCTGACGTCGGCTTCGAGATGCAGTGCTTCCTGTTCCTGCACCTGTTTGGCCACTCGGTGCAGTGGGTCGCGCCGTCACTCGAGCACAAGCTCGGCGAGTTGCAGAACACGTCGGACCGTAATCGCTTCATGAAGGTACTGCACGCCTACGAAGCCGAGGCGGCTGGCTTCGGTCTTCAGCTGCTCCACGAAGTGGGCGTCACCTCGCTGGATCAGTGGTACAGCGATTTCGTCGCCACCGACTGGCGATACGTTGAACGGTTTTATGAAACGGGCACGCTCCAGAACTGGGAGGAGTGCGCCCTGAGTGGATGCCAGCAGATACGGCCGGAGCCGATTCCAGAGCTGAAGCACAGACAGGTCGAAGTGCGCTTCGCGTTTTGAGGCTCCGTCCCGCCTCCTGGATGTCCGCGGACGCTACAGAACGGGGTTCTGCAGCGCTTCAACTACGAAAGATGCTTGTCTGCTGCGATCAGCGTTTCAACGAGGTCGTTCATGAACGCCGCGCCGCGGGCGCCGTCGACGACGCGGTGGTCGCACGAGATCGTGATTGTCATGATTGGCCGGACGCCGATGCCGCCTGGAACCGGCACAACACGATCGGTCATGGCTCCGACGGCCAGAATCGCCGCCTGCGGCGGCACGATGATGGCCGTGAACGCGTCCACCTGATACATCCCGAGATTGCTGATCGTGAACGTCGCGCCCATGATGTCGGCCGGCTGCAGCTTGTTGGTGCGCGCCCGCTCGGTCAGATCGCGGCGGCGGACCGCGATGTCGCCGAGGCTCATGCCGTCCGTTTTCGGCACAACGCCGACGACAACCGCATCGGTGACCGCCATCGCGAGGCCGACGTTCACGTCGGCATTCGCCTTGATGGTGTCGCCGGTCCAGCTCGCGTTCATGCGTGGGTGTTTGCGCAACACCTTCGCGATGCTCGCGGTGAGAAGGTCCGTATAGGTCAGCTTGACGCCGCGCGTCCGCTCGATGTCTGGACCGAACTTCTCGCGCGCCGCGACCAGCCCGCTCCCATCGACGTCGCGCGACACGAAGAAGTGCGGCGCCGTCGTCCAGCTCTGCGTCGTCCGCTCGGCCATGATCCTGCCGATCGAGCTGAGCGCGCCCAACTCGGTCGACGTCTGCGGAATCGAGGAGGACCTTGATGCTGGCGGCGCGGCGGCAACGGGAGCCGCGCCCTTGGCTGCCTGTACATCCTCGGCGACGATTTCACCGCCAGGACCGGTCCCGCTGATCCGCGTGATGTCGACGTTGAGCTCCTTCGCGAGACGGCGAGCCTTCGGGGAGATCCTGAGGTTGTTTGCCGCGGCAGCGGCCAGCGGATCCGGGGCCGCAGTCGGAGCGGCGGGAGCCGGCGCGGGCTGCTGCATCGACCCAGCGCCCGTTCGTCCAGTCTGAACGGTGGCCGTTGACGTCGGCGGCACCTCTCCAGGTTTCAACAGCCATGCAATGGTCTGCCCCACCGGAACGACGGCGCCGACCTGCGCCGTGACCCCTCCGAGGATTCCGTCGCCGGCCGCTTCGATCTCGACGACGGCCTTGTCGGTTTCGACCTCGAGCAGCAGCTCGCCCTTCTTGACGGAATCGCCTTCCTTCTTTTTCCAGGACACGAGCTTGCCCGTCTCCTGAGCCATCTCAAGAGCGGGCATCACAACGCTAATTGCCATATATAAGAGGTTAGAGGCTGGGGGTTAGAGGTCAGGGGTTGGCGACGATCTCGTCGCCAACTCGCAAGACACCTTCGTCGAGAATGTCGGCGCGCAGGCCGGCGCGATGCACCAGGCCCTCGAGCACGCCCGGCTGCGTGAGCCGTTGGAGGTGCTCGCACGGCTCGGCGAGCCTGACGCCCTTCATGCGAACGGATCCAATCTGGAACACCTGGCCGACGAGGTCGTTGAGCGCCACGCCTTTCGTGACCAGGTTGCGTCGCGTCTCGCTCGGCTTCAGGGCGATGCCGTGCTCGGCCATCAGCACGCCGAGCATCTCGCTCGCTACGAGTGTGACCTGACGGCCGCCGCCCGGATTCTTCGAGAAGCTGCCTTCGCCGCAGAAATACCGATCGCCTTCGAGACCCTTTCCGGGAATGGCGCGGACTTCCGCCACCGACTCCAGCTGGCCCCCAGCCTGCCGGCCGATCTGAATCGCGACGAGACTACCGGGCGCCAACCTCGGACCTCGCGGACGCCGCGATCATGTTCAAGACGTCCTGATTCGGCTCGGCTTCGAGCTCGCGGGTGGTCTCCAGCGGACCGCTGACGGTGATGTACGGCGCGCCGGCGACGAGTAGCTTCTCGGCCGGGAAGCGCGTGATCACTTCGTGCCCGGTGGCCGTCACGACGACTTCTTCCTCGATGCGCGCGGCGCTCCAGCCGTCCTTGCTGGGCCAGAACGTTTCGAGCGCGAACACCATGCCCGGCTTGATCTCGTACGAGTGTTCGAGGGAAACGAGGCGGCTGATCATCGGCTTCTCCCAGATGGCGAGGCCGATGCCGTGGCCCATCTGCAGCGCGAAGGCGGCTTCCTCGTTCGGGAAGCCGAATTCCTGCGCCTTCGGCCAGACGGACGCGATTTCCGCGGTCGTGCGGCCGGGCCTGACGAGCTCGATCGCCGCATCCAGATAATCGCGGCAGCGCTTGTACGCGTCGTTCAGCGCGCGCGAGGCCGAACTGATCGCAAACGTGCGGTAGTAGCACGTGCGATAGCCCATATAAGAATGCAGGATGTCGTAGTACACCGGGTCGCCGGGCCGCAGCATGCGATCCGAGAACACGTGCGGGTGCGGGCTGCAGCGTTCGCCGGAGATCGCGTTGACGCCCTCGACGTATTCCGAACCCAGTTCGTACAGCCGCTTGGCGACGAGCGCGACGGCCTCGTTTTCGCGCATACCGGGCTTCATCGCCTTGTAGAGATCCTCGTACGCCGCGTCGACCATCGCCGCCGAATGGTTCAGGAGCGAGATCTCGTCCTGCGTTTTGATCACGCGGGCATTCGACATCAGCTCCTGGCCGTCGACGATCGTCAGCCCTTCTTTCTGAAGCGCGAACAGCACGGCGGGCTCGACGACGTCGACGCCGACCGGCGACTTGTGGAGGTTCAGCTTCTCGAGCTCGACTTTGATCTTCTTGGCCGTATCTTCTGCGCGGCCCATCTCGGGTGACATGGCGCCGCGCATGAGCGGCACGCCTGCGCGCGAGCGATCGCCAAGCCACGAGCAATTCTGCTGATGATGCCGGGCGGCCGATCCGAAGTCCCAGAGGATCGGTTCGGCGCCGCGCGACAGCAGCGTGAACCGGCTGATCTTGTCCTGCGCCCACGTGCCGATGTGCGTGGCCGTGATGTAGCGCACGTTGTTCATGTCGAAGCAGAGCAGCGCGCCCATCTCCGATTTCTCGAGCAGCGCCTTGGCGCGATCCAGTCGCTCTTTGCGCAGCCGGTCGAAATTGATGCGCTCTTCCCAGTCGACCGCCATCGTGCCGTAAGTTTTCAGAGCCATCGGTTCTCCACTTGGCGGGCCGCCGCCAGCGATTTCTACGTCCGCTTACACAGTTGCTGCGCCAGCTTGACCACATCTCTGTCGCTCGGCACCGTGGTGTCTTCGAGCGCCGGCGAGAACGGAATCGGCACGTGCATCGCGCAGAGGCGCGTGACGGGCGCATCGAGATTGTAGAACGCGCCTTCGGCCACGACGGCGGCGAGTTCGGCCGACACGCCGTAGCGTCCGTAACCCTCGTCCATGATGATGCAGCGCGACGTCTTCTTGACGGATTCAATCAGCGTCTGCTCGTCGAGCGGCCACATCGTCCGCGGATCGACCACTTCGACGTCGATGCCGATTTCCTCGCACAGCTTCGCACCCGCGAGCGCGGTCTGCACCATGCTGCTCGTCGCGATGATCGTGATGTCGCGTCCCTCGCGCTTGACGTCGGCCACGCCCAGGGGAATGACGTAGTCGTCCTCGGGGACGGGGCCCTTGACCTTCCGGTAGCTGATCTTGTGCTCGAAGATGACGCAGGGGTTGTCGTCGCGAACCGCCGCCTTGAACAGACCCTTGGCATCGTACGGCGTCGAAGGCACGATGACCTTGAGGCCCGGAATATGGCTCGGCCACGCGTGGAGCGACTGCGAGTGCTGCGCCGCCGACCGGCGCGTCGCGCCCATCGTGAGGCGGAACACCATCGGAACTCTCCACTTGCCGCCCGACATGTAGTGGATCTTGGCGGCCTGGTTGACCATCTGGTCCATGATGATCGTCAGGAAGTCGCCGAACATGATGTCGACGATCGGCCGCATGCCCGCCATCGCCGCGCCGACGCCGATACCGCTGAAGCCGGCTTCCGAAATCGGCGTATCGATGATGCGGTCTTTGCCGAACTCGTCGACCAGGCCCGTCAGCACCTTGAACGTCGTGCCGGCTTCCGCGACGTCTTCGCCCATGAGAACGACGCGCGGATCGCGGCGCATTTCCTGGGCGATCGCTTCCTTGATCGCGTCGCCGAAGGACAGCTCTCTCACGGACGTCGCCGTTTCAAGCATAGACGTCCTCCGTCACCCGCTTCGGATCGGGATACGGCGAATTGATCGCCCACTCCATTGCTGCGTCCATCGTCTTGACGAGCTCGGCCTGGACGGCGTCGAGCTGCGCGCGGTCCGCGACCTTGTTCTCCATCAGCCATTCGCCGTGCAACGTGATGGGATCGCGCTCGGTGACCCATTCCTGCTCTTCGGTTTTCGGGCGGTAATAGGCGCGGGCGATATCGCCGACGTGATGGCCGTGATAACGGTAAGTGATGCACTGCAGGAACGCGGGACCGTCGCCCTCGCGTGCGCGACCGACCAACTCGGATGCGACCCTGTAGACCTCTCGAACGTTTTGTCCGTCGATCGTCGCCGTCCGCATGCCGAACGCCGCGGCGCGCGCGGGTACATCGCCCGCGGTGGATTCAGAGAAGTGGGTGTACTCGTTGTAGCCGTTGTTCTCGCAGCAGAAGATCACCGGCAGCTTCCAGAGCTGCGCCAGGTTCAGCTCTTCGTACAGGAGGCCCTGACCGAGCGCGCCTTCGCCGAAGAAACACACGGCAACCTGCCCCGTCTTCAGGTACTTCGCCGCGAACGCCGCGCCCGTCGCGATGCCGGCGCTGCCACCGACGATCGCATTCGCGCCCAGGTTGCCGGTGTCGGGATCGGCGATGTGCATCGAGCCGCCCTTCCCTTTGCAGTAGCCGGCTTCCTTGCCGAGCAGTTCCGCGAACATGAGATCGGGCGACGCGCCCTTGGCGAGACAGTGGCCGTGGCCGCGATGCGTGCTCGTGATGTAGTCGTCTTTCCTGAGCACTTCGCAGATGCCGCAGGCGATCGCTTCCTCACCTATATATAGATGTGCGAGACCCGGCATCAACGCGCGCGTGTAGAGGTCGTTCACGCGTTCTTCGAACAGGCGGATGGACACCATCTGCCTGTACATGTGCATCAACCGTTCAGTCCCGATCGACAGATCGGAAGACCGCGTGGTTGCCGTTGTCGACGTTGTCATTCAGGGAGACTCCTGACCTCGAGCAACACGCATCGTACCCTTTCACCGCGCTTGACGTCTAGTTCGGGCTCGGATAGCATCCGAACCTTTGTCGGAGGAATTTCGGCCTCAATTGCGACCCTCCCGGCTCTAATCACTAGGAGAGAGAATGGCCCCTAAGATTGTTGACACCATCCTTCCGACCACAATGGTCGGTTCGTATCCGCGGCCGCATTGGTTCAAACACCAGTTGCTCGGCCGGGATGTGCGGGTGGCGTTCAAGGAAGTTCAGCACGAAGAGGCGTATCACGACGCGGTCGCGACGGTCATTCGCGATCAGGAAGAAGCCGGCCTCGACATCGTTACCGACGGAAACATGTGGTACGACGACTACGTCGGCGTCATCGGCTCGTTCTGCTGGTATATATACGAGCGCATCGGTGGATTCGATCCGTCGCGCGAGCCGCATCCGTCCTATCTGAACGCGCCGCCGAGCCAGGGCAAAGAAATCCTCGACGACTGGGGCGGCGTGATCAACAGCGGGCCCGTCACGCACGGTCCGATTCGTCTGGCCGACCTGTATCGAATCTCGGCCTCGCACTCGAAGCGCCCCGTGAAGGTGTCCGTCGGCGCGGGTCCGGCGAACCTCGCATGGCACGTCTACTTCAAGCATTACAAGAACGCCAAGGAGCTGAGCTTCGCGCTCGCGCCCATCTTCAATAAGGAAATGAAGGACCTCGTCGCTGCCGGCGCAAAGTACCTGCAGTTTGAAGACCTCGGCGCCTGGCTGCCGCTCTTCACCGGCAACAAGGACGACTACAAGTGGATTCGCGAGTCGGTCGAGATGTCCTGCGACGGTGTCGATGCCAAGATCGGCTGGCACTTCTGCTTCGGCAACGCGTGGGGCAACGACATCCTCAGCGCGAACTACCCCGAGGGCTACCAGACGGTGCTGCCGTATTTCTGGGGCACGGCCGGCATCAGTGAGTTCGTGCTCGACTACGCGAACCGCGACATGGCCGGCATCGAGTTCATGAAGAACCTGCCGAAGGACACGAGCCTGCAGGTCGGCGTACTCGACATCCGCACCAACGCCATCGAGAAGCCGGAGCAGATTGCGGATCGCATTCGCAGGGTGCTCAAGCACGTCCCTGCCGAGAAAGTCACGCTCAGCACGGACTGCGGCATGAAGCCGCTCGCCCGGATGGTGGCCAAAATGAAACTCGGCGCGCTCAGCGCGGGCGCCGCCATCGTTCGCAAAGAAATCGGAGCAAAGTAGCCATGGCTGACAAGAAGATCATTGCGGTTATCGGATCCACCGGCGCCCAGGGCGGCGGACTGGTTCAGGCGATTCTGAACGACCCGAACGGCGGCTTCGCCGTCCGCGCGATTACGCGCGATCCCGGCAAGGACAAGGCGAAGGCGATCGCCGCGAAAGGCGGCGAGGTCGTCAAGGCCGACACGGACGACGTCGAGAGCCTGAAGAAGGCGTTCGCCGGCGCGTACGCCGTGTTCGCCGTCACCAACTTCTGGGAGCACTTCTCCGTCGACAAGGAACAGCAGCAGGCGCGCAACATGGCGGCCGCCGCGAAGGCCGCCGGCGTGAGGCACCTCATCTGGTCGACGCTCGAGGACGTGCGCAAGGAAATTCCGCTGAGCGACACCCGGATGCCGACGCTGCAGGAAAAGTACAAGTGCCCGCATTTCGACTCGAAAGGCTCGATCGATCACGTCTTCACGGAATCAGGCGTGCCGACGACCTTCCTCCTCGCGTCGTTCTACTGGGACAACTTCTATATGTTCGGTATGGGGCCCAAGAAGAACGACGATGGGACCTATTCGCTCACGTTCCCGATTGGCGACGCGAAGATGCCCGGTATTGCCGCCGACGACATCGGCAAGGTGGCGTACGGGATCTTCAAGAAAGGCAGCGAGTACTTCGGCAAGTATGTCGGTGCGGCCGGTGAGCACATCACGGGGGCGGGCATGGCGGCCGAGCTGTCGAAGCAGATGGGCGCGACGGTCAAGTTCAACGCCGTGTCGCCTGATGTCTATCGCGGGTTCGGCTTCCCGGGCTGCGAGGATCTCGGCAACATGTTCCAGTATTATCACGACTTCGAAGCGGCCTTCGGCGGCCGTCGTCCCGTCGAGAAAGCGCGCGAGCTCGCGGGCGGCAAGCTCAAGAACTTCAGTCAGTGGCTGACCGAGCACAAAGCGCAGGTGGTCAGCTAACGAGTCGGCGAATTGTGGCATCTGGTCATTTGGTTATCTGGTCATCGATTGTTCAATTGAACAATCAAATGACCAAGTAACCAGATGATCGGCTGACTAGATTCAGGAGGAGGTCGCCATGGCCACACCCGCCACGCCTTTCGTCGCGGCCTCTCAACAGCGGGCGACCGACTGGCAGATGTGGGTGCCATGCCTCGGCATGGCCCTCTGCTCGTGGCTCTCGTTCGTCGATCGGCAAGTCCTCACGATCCTCTCCCCTACCATCATTCGCGACACCGGACTGACGAACCAGAATTTCACCGACGCGGCGTCGTTCTTTTTTCTCGCGTACACACTCGGCAATCCGGTCTGGGGATCGGTGCTCGACTTCGTCGGTCTCCGCGTCGGCATGCTGCTCGCGGTCGCGGTCTGGACCGGTGCGAGTGCGTCACACGCGCTGATGGGCAGCTTCGCCGGCTTCGCAATGGCCCGCGGCGTCCTCGGTCTCGGCGAGGGTGCGACGTTTCCGGGCGGTCTGCGGACGGCCGTCGAGTCGCTGCCGGCTCACCTGCGCGCACGCGCCATCGCGCTCTCGTTCAGCGGCGGCACGCTCGGCGCGGTGATGATGCCGCTGCTGCTCGGCCCTCTCGCGATCCAGTACGGGTGGCGCGTGGCCTTCATGGCCACGGCAGGCCTGGGCGCCGTGTGGCTGATCATCTGGGCGGCAATCGCCCGGCCGCCGTTTCTCCCGAAATCGCCGCCCAAGACCGCGAAGGTTTCGTGGCCGAATTTTACGGAGCGCCGTGTCTGGGCCCTGATGTTCAGCTACGCGCTGCCGGCGATTTCGCCCGGCCCCGTTCTGACGATCCTTTCGCTCTACCTCAACGGCCGGCTCAAGCTGACGCAAGCCGAAGTCAACCAGCTCGCGTGGATTCCCCCGCTCACCTGGGGGATCGGCTACTTTTTCTGGGGATGGGCAGCCGACCGCTACGCCGCAAACAACCGGCGGCCGATCGGCATGTTCCTGCTGCTGACGGTCGTCTCCCTCACGCTGGGATTCACCACAGCGACCACATCGGTCGCGACGACGATGGCGCTCGTCTCGCTCTCCACCTTCATCGGCGGCGGGTTTCAGATGGTGGCGCTGAAGGTCGGTTCGTACGCCTTCCCGCGCGAGCGGGCCGCGATGATGACCGGCATCGCGTCGGGATCCTGGTCGCTCGTCAACTTCGTGCTGCTGCGTGCCATCGGCCCGTGGACTGGATGGATAAACGGCGGCCACTGGGAGGAGATCTTCTGGTTGATCGCCGTTCTTCCCGCGGCCGGCATCGCGCTGTGGTACGTCCTGACCTGGAACGAGGCGTCGACAGCGACCGCCTGAACGCCTGGGCTCGCTAAAGCGTTATTCCCGCGCCGCCGGCGCAACGAAGTCGAACGTTTCGAGCCCGTCCCTTTGCGTCCAGCGGACGCGACGGATTCGCGCCGGCTCGTCGCGCGACTCGGATCGGACGTAGATCAGGATTTCGGAAAACGTCATCCGCTCACCCTCCACGAAACGTCTGGCGATGTCCTGGGCATCACGACGATCGAACGCCTCGACCTGCACCACCAGCACATCGAAATGCGATTCGTGCGACAGTGTCCGCCATCGGCCGTGTGGCGCGGCGAACCAGCACTGCAGTGCATCCACAGAAAGCAACGCGCCCTCCGCGCGGGCGGGACAGCTGGCGACGCCGTAGCTGTTCGTACTCCGGCGGGCGGCCAGTGCGCAGCCGGACGAAACGACTGCATGAAGCACGACGGCGGCCACTGGCGTGACCAACCTCCGTGCGCGGTTGCTCATCGGCCATCCACTTTCCAGAGGAATACCGGCCGGCCGCTGACGATTCTGCGCTCGGCCGGCGCCCAGTCGCCCATGTCGAACACATGCGAGACAATCCGAGCCCCAGGCTTGAGCTCCGCT
>WNFL01081876.1_pt1 | contig 13810 bp, 11 predicted proteins | sample 5400361 | NCBI WGS metagenome assembly WNFL01 (sample SAMN13153351, study PRJNA577476) | soil metagenome | isolation source: 40 cm soil on Douglas fir-dominated hillslope | place: USA:California | collected 2013-09-17
ACCGCCAGTGGAGACAAAGCCAAAATCCTCATAGCTGAAGCCGAGGGCAGTGATGGCAGCCAAGGTGTCTCCACCGCCGATAACAGTAAAGCTTTTAGAGCCCTTGAGAGCCTGAAAAACGGCCTTGGTGGCCAGATCATGACTACCATCCTCATAAACGCCGAGGGGGCCATTGAGGACGATTGTTTTGGCTTCGGCAATGGCTTGGGTAAAGACCTTGATGGCTTCTGGATTAAGATCGAGGCCATCCGGGGTCAAATGATCGGGATGAGCAAATTTACCGCCCAGGAGAACCTTGTCAAACTTAGGCATCATCAGCTTGATGATTTCGAGTTTATCAATCTTGGCGCCTGAGGCTAGAAGAAGGGTGGGGTGGGTAGGTGAGTGAAGAACTTGGGAGAGGGTAGCGACTTCCCGATCAAATTGGAGGCCAGTGCGGGTAGGAAGCAGTTCGGGGATTATTTGGAGGCTGGTGGAAGGTCTGTAAGTAGCAAAGGCCTCATAAATGTAAAAATTGGCTCCAGTGGACAATTCGACTGCGAATCCCCTGTCTAAAGAATCTTCACGAGGATCGAATCTTAAGTTTTCTAAAAGAGTAAGAGGTGATTCCCCTGTCCACCAGTCCCCTGGAGAATAACCCGAAGAATAAAGCTTTATATCTTGATTCAGCAATCTTTTTAGCTCCTCTTGAACTGGGATTAGGCTCAAAGAAGGATCTACTCCCTCTGGTCGCCCGAGATGCCCTATCAGGCATGTTTTATGGGCATTGGCGAGGCAGAGCTGGAGAGTAGGAAGTAAAGCTTTGAGCCTGAAGTTGTTCTCTACCCTACCGTCCTTGATGGGGACGTCCAAATCACCTCGGACAAGCACGTTTTTACCCTTTAGATCGGTGGCTGTAATCATAACTAATTAGAGTGTACCCTTCGACCATGCTCAGGGCAAGCCTTTCCGGTTCTCGAGGGCAAGCGGTTTGACTTTTAGGAGTTTGATATGGTATGATGCTGTTCGCTTGAGAAATCAAGCTTTTTTTGTACCTAAGGCGGGTTTTCACCCGCATCTATGATACGAAACCTACTACCTAAAACACGAACATCACATCCTATCTCGAAGCTATTTCGACCGGTGTTCGAAAAAAAATCCATCAAATCCGTATTGGGCGGAGTTATTTCCGTTACTAGTTTGGCCTCAGGCTTGTTTTTCTTGCCTGGAGATCAGACGGTAATTGCGGCTAATATTCAGCCTTTTGATGAAAATGTGTCGATTGAGACACAAAAAAGCTTTGCTAACGTATTGCCAGACAATACCGGTGTCTCACAAGAATTCCATCTCGGTCACCCGGGCATGGATATTACCGCTCCTTTGGGAACTAAGATCTATCCTTTGAAAGAAGGCAAGGTTGTTTCGGTTAGCTTCACAAAATGGGACTATGGTCGGAGTGTGGTGATTGATCACGGTAATGGTATGGAAACTCGCTATGCTCATATGGGTAAAATCTTCGTGGAAGAAGGTGACAAGATCACGACTGATCAGGTGGTGGGTGAAGTCGGTATTACCGGTAGAACGACTGGTCCTCATTTACATTTTGAAGTCATCAAGAACGGTCGGGCCGTGAACCCTAGACCTTACCTACCCCCCATTAAGAGACAGTAAGAAGATTTCAACAGTTTTGTATGTTATTTAGATTGTACTATCAATCATTTTTATTGTGTGGATAACTAGATTTTTTTGGGGATATGTTGATTAACCTAAGAGTTCATGATATATTATGAGTTATAAGCTCTCTTCTCTTTGACAGGAGGTTACATTGAAAACATATATCTGTATGCCAGAGAAATTGCCGACCTCAGAAATAGAGGTTGCTAAATTTCTTCAGGCAGATCTGGCTTTGTCTGAAAAAAATGGCTTCCTAACTGTCGTGTATGCGATATCTGAAGAAGCCAGAGAGAACCTGGCGAAGACTAGATTCAAGCTATTGAATTCAGAAGTTTACGAATCCGCCTTTGTCTCAGTTTTCAATATTCAGGGAACAAAAAGATTTCTTGAAGAAAGATTTGCTATCGAATACGTGTCCGTACCAAAGACCCCCGATTAATCGGGGGTCTTTTTTTTGGAAAGGGTAGGGGCATTGCGCGCAATGCCCCTACGGGAAATTATCCGCCTCATGCCATAGGCAGATGAGCCTTTGGCTCAAGAGGCGGATGACGAGTACGTCACATTCCCATACCGTCCATGCCATTCATGTCGGAACCAGCAGCAGGTTTCTTTTCTTCGGGAAGGTCAGTGATGAGACACTCGGTCGTCAGAATCATGCTAGCGACGGAGGCGGCGTTTTGAAGAGCAGAGCGAGTAACCTTAACTGGGTCTAAGATTCCGGCCTTCAACATATCTTCAAACTCTAAAGTCAGAGAGTTGAAACCGAAAGCGACATTTTTGTTTTCTTCAACTTTACGAACTACCCAACCAGCATCGACACCAGAGTTGATGGCGAGCCAGCGGAGAGGCTGAGAAAGAGATTGCTTGACGATATCAATGCCCACTTCTTCATCGGCATTGTCGCCTTTGATTTTTCCCAAAGCTTGGCCGGCGCGGACAAGAGCGATACCACCACCAGGAACAATACCTTCGTCGATAGCAGCCTTGGTAGCACCAACAGCATCTTTGACGCGTTCTTTGAGTTCGTTGAGCTCGACTTCGGTGGCAGCGCCAACTTTGATGACAGCAACACCACCGGCAAGTTTGGCAACACGTTCGGCGAGTTTTTCTTTGTCAAATTCGGAAGTGGATTTATCAAGTTCTTTTTTGATTTGATCAAGACGAGATTTAAGAGCGGCCTTATCCCCTTTGCCACCGATGATCTGAGTATTGTCTTTATCAGACCAGACTCTGTCAGCCCGACCCAGATCTTCAACCGTAACTGAGTCAAGTTTGCGACCAGTATCTTCGGAAATTAAAGTACCACCGGTAAGAATGGCGATATCTTGAAGAAGAGCCTTACGGCGATCACCAAAAGCGGGAGCCTTGACGGCGAGAATATTAAAAGTACCGCGCATTTTATTGACGACCAAGGTAGCGAGAGCTTCACCCTCGATATCATCAGCAATGATGACAATATTTTTACTAACTTTCATGGTGTTTTCTAAGAAAGGTAGCATGTCATTGATAGCGCTGATCTTTTGATCGGTAATCAAAATATAGGGATTTTCAATAGTAGCTTCCATATTGGCGGTATCGGTTACAAAGTAAGCAGAGGCATAGCCTTTATCAAATTGCATACCTTCTTTTTTTTCAATTTCAAATTCCATACCTTTGGACTCTTCGACAGTGACAACACCATCGCGACCAACAGATTTAAGGGCCTCAGCAATCTTGGCACCGATTTCTGGGTTTTGAGCGGAAATAGTGGCGACCGATTGCCAATCGTTTTCGGAAAGGTCGGTTTTGATTTTGTAAAGCTCTTTGATGACCGCGGTGACGGCTTTGTCGATGCCGCGTTTCATCTGCATAGGATTAGCGCCGGCGGTGATATTCTTCATACCGGCAAGAACTATCTGCTGAGCCAAAAGGGTGGCGGTGGGGGTGCCATCTCCAGCGATATCATTGGTTTTGGAAGCGGCTTCTTTGACGAGCTGGGCACCCATGTTTTCAAAAGGGTCAGCCAGCTCGACTTCTTTGGCGACGGACACACCATCGTGAAGGACGGTAGGGGCGCCCCATTTTTTGTCTATCGCAACGTTGCGGCCTTTGGGACCAAGGGTAGTAACGACAGCTTTGGCGAGTTTGTTAACACCGATAACGAGTTTGGCTCGTGCTTCTTCTCCGAAAATTATTTGTTTGGCCATTTGATTATTTAACAATTGCTAATATGTCGTCGAATTTGAGGAATTGGTATTCGGTGTCACCAATTTCGACTTCATTACCGCCCCATTTTTTGTAGAGGACAGTGTCCCCTGCCTTAGCGGGAGCATCAATTTCAACACCACGATCATTAATTAATTTGCCACCAGCAGCGAGAACGGTACCGTATTGAGGTTTTTCTTCATGAGAATCAGGGAGGTAGAGACCAGAAGCGGTCTGCTTTTGTTGTTTAGCGGGCTCGACTAAAAGGAAGCCAGGAGCGGGTTGTAATTTTTTGACGGTTAAAGTGTTAACCATATTTTTATTGATACTAATTGATATAGATTCCGGATCAAGTCCGGAATGACAAGTGACAACAGAGATGAGTATACAGGAAAAAGTAGCAGTCTGATTACTCGATTGCTATTTTATATCCAAAAGAATATTGGCTGTCAAGGGGTGGTTGTGATGGGGGTGCAAGTACCACCTGCATTAGGATACATAGCAGTAGTTTGGCAAACGTAACCAGAAGGACATTTTGTGTTAGTTACACCACCACAGGACTGATTTGTTTGCATCGAGATATCTGTAAATTTGAAGGTGGAAAGGATTTGATCCATGATTTCAACAATGGAACTGTCGTAGTTTTTTGGAATCGTATATTGAATTAACGGTTCGTTGGTAAAGTCTCCTGGTGGGTTTTTTAGAAATACAGTCCAAATAGTAGAGATTTTTGTATCAAATATATCTTGCCTTCTAAAAGTAAATTGCTCGCCTATTATTTCTGCATATTCTTTAGGACAATTTGGCGCTTTAATAATTCCGGATTTTGTTGAATTAAAACGTGGATCGTCAGAGAATATACATACCGATCCTTTTGAATTAGCTGAAAAGGTGAAACTAATATCGTATTTTAAGTTCGTTTCAGCAATGGAAAATCCAGAACCGATCTCCCTTGGTCCGGTAAGTGCAGACCAGTCTTCTGGGTATTTAATTTCATAGGTTTTTTGAGAAAGTTTGTCTGTAAATATATATTTTTTCCAATTGGCGGTGAGATCGGCGGAGGCTGAAGCGGTAGGTATGGGCTGGATAAAATGTACACCGGCAGCAGTAACACAGGTGGCAGGATAAGATTCTTGAACCACAGAACCAGGATCCTGGAGACATTCATCGTAAGTGGTGGGGGTGGAGGCAGGTGGAACAATTATTGGTAGAGAGGAGAGAGGAAGGAATCGAGCGGCAAGAACACCAATGAGAATACCGGAGAGAATTAAAACCAAACTCAGAAAAAAAGCACGCAGAAACGGTGAACTATTCGTTGGAGTCGGAGAGGGATTCGTCGACGAAAACTCCTGGTTCGGGTTTTCTGTTGGCAATGATATCGGGGGTGATGGCAGTTCCCGATTTTCCACTGAAGCTGTCGGGTTGCTGGGGGTGATAGTCACTTCTGGTGGGGACTGGTGCTGATTGGCTGCTGTCGATGACATGTCGTGGCCCCAGGTTTGAGGTGGGGTGTACGAAACTTCCGGATCGGGTGTTGGAAGATCTTCCTGAGCTGTTACTGGAATAAGAGAATTCTCGGGAGGAATCATGAGGTCGTCTTGGGGAGAAGTTTGATTCTGGTCCATTAGATTTTGGTTGATTAGTAGAGAGAAATCCTTGGTCTTTGAGAAGGTTAAGAATGGAAGATGTAATTCTTAATTTTCCGCCGGTATTGGTCTCTTTAATCAGTTTATACGCTTCGTCAAAATTTAGCCACTTGTAGTCTTCAAACTCCGTCGCGCCAGTGATAATGTCAGTATTTTTGGCATTGGCAAGACAAAAGTAGTAGTACTTCCCTTTCATGACGACAGCTTCACCAGTATCGGTAACTAAATCTCGCAAACCTTGTTTGGAGGGAGGAAATTCGATTTTGTCGACAGCAAGAAGTTTAATATCTTTATCACAACTGTTGATAAAGTCTTCAGTGACCTCCTCCCCCAATTCACGGAAGAAGGCTTGGTTAAGATTTTCTTTGTTATGAATTCCTCCTTGAGGAAGTTGCCAGAGATTAAAGGATTTTTGATAAACTAGGAGAATTTTTTTGTCATTTAAAAAACAACCGACCACGCTGGGACGTAAACCTTCTTTGCGGAGAGCATCAAGTTCTTCAAAGGTGGGTTCTTTTAACAGGATGGGGCCTGCTTTTGGTGGTGGGGATTGCCGCGCTTCGCTCGCAATGACGGATGTTGGTTTGGGCGATGCATGAATCGCCCCTACAGGAGAGGTTGTTGAAGAGGGAATTTTGTAGGGATTGGGTGTAGTGCGCGGTGGAATAGGCGGGAGTTGAGGAATGTAAGGGGATGGATTCCGGGTCGAGCCCGGAATGACAGAGGGTGAGGGAATGGAGACGGGTAGGGGCATTGCGCGCAATGCCCCTACAGGATTTATGTCTTGGGGTATATAGGGCTTGGGTTTGTATTCTGGCTCGGTGAATCTCTTGGCCGCAGGAGTCATGATGGCCGTAACTTGAGACATATCCATAGGTTCTATTTTGCGATAGTACTTCTCGTAAGTGGCTTCGAGAACTTTTTCTTTTTGATGAGTCTGGGTATCGGGGAGAGGTAGTCCATAAGACGAAAAAGGTTGCGTCATTTGGGAATCAACAGACATCTTCATAGCGAGCTGATACTTTCCTAAGCCAACCAAGTCATCGGCAGTATAAAGACTGTTTAACTCTTTCATAATTCGGTCGGCATCGGAGGCACCAACGACATAACTCATGACGGTACCAACGTTGCCAAAAATAGCATTTTGAATTTCTTCCGGAAGTTGAGCAATATACTGATTGGCTAGAATAAGACCTAATTTGTATTTGCGAGCTTCGGAGAGGATTTTGACAAAGGAACTGGTGGCGAAATTTTGAAATTCATCGACATAAAGGAAGAAGTCGCGACGCTCTCCTTCTGCTACATGAGCTCGATTCATAGCGGCAATTTGAATCTGGGAAATAAACATGGCACCAAGAAGAGCGGCGTTGTCCTCACCAATTTTTCCCTGGGGTAGATTGAGGATAATAATCTTGCCGGAATTCATCATGTCTTCAAAATCGACAGTGCTCTTAGGGTGATTAATAATGTCTCGAATAGTGGGTGAGGTCACAAATTGGCCAACTTTATTTAAAATTGGAGCAATGGCTTCAGTTTGAAATTTCTCGGAGTATTTATCATATTCATCACGCCAGAAATTGACGAGAATAGGATCAGTGACATGAACAAGGCACTCCTTTTCTCGGAAATCTTTATTGGTAAGAATGCGAGGAACATCGGCTAGGGTGGTTTCTGGTTTATAAACTAGAGTAAGTAAAGTATTTCTTAAAATATATTCCAGACGAGGACCCCAGGAGTTGCCATAGAGTTTACTGAAAATGGAGACAATGCTGGAAGCAACCATTTCTCCTTGGGCGGGATTTTTGACGTAAAGTGGGTTCATCCAGAAAGACTTGCCGGGGACAGATGGATCCAGATAAGCGACATCGTCGATACGATTCTCCGGAATATAATCGAGAAGAACTTCGGCAGCGTCACCATGAGGATCGACAAAAGCAACACCTTCGCCATGCTGAATATCGTTGATGGCCATCCGTCCAATGAGTGTGGATTTACCAGTACCGGATTTTCCAAGAATATAGGTGTGACGAAGCCGATCGATCCCCTTCTTCATGCCGAAAATGGCTAAATGATTTTTGAATTCAGTTTTGGCGAAAAAGTTATAGAGGTGTCTTTCACTTTCGGGAATACCTTCGTCAACGGGTAAATTAGTGGGGGCTTCACCTTTGAGGGTCTTGCCCCAAGCAATCCCTCGGATGGGAGCGAGTAGGATACCTGGTAGATGGAAAAGGGCAGCAATTTCACCATAGTTTAGATATTGATACTGGTTGGAGTATTTGGCGGAGCGATCGAGAATCATCTGACGAAGTTTGGGAAGAGAGTTGGGAAACTTGGGTACTTTTAAAGCTAAATTGTTACCTTCGGATAAAGAATAAGTGCCAAAAGCAGCGGCAATTTGAGAAAGCAGTTGTTTGGAATTATCAAATTGGGGAGTAATGGCGACAAGACGAATATCGGTTGAAAAAGCTTGATAGGTAAGTTTTTTTTCGATAATCATTTTTTGAGGGTGTGGGGAAGCGGGTTTGAGAGGATCGCTGGAGGGAATACCTTTGTTCAAAACACCTCGAACGGCCTTTTGCCAGTTTTTGGGGGCAGCGAAAAGACAGATTTGAATGATAGCGGCACTGCCGGCGGGAATTCGAGAGAGACTCCCGAGAATAGCAGCCATCTGATCGACCTTATCGTCTTCGGTAATGTTGAGAGATAGATGAGAGGGGCCGGTAAGAACTAGTTGACCGATAGCAGGTTCTCCGTGGTTTAACCAGTCGGAAAGATAATCTTTCATGGGAGTGATGAGGGCCGTAGGATACTGAGCAGCAATTTGGGACCGAACCAAATGTTCTAGACGTTGTGGACAAGAGATAATGAAAAAAGTAGTTTGATTAAGATTGACAATTTCCAGGCAAATAGTTTCGTAGTTACCAAGAAGGCGATCGAAAAAGCCGGCTTTGAGAGAAGTTTTGAGTGAAGCAAGAAATTCAACGAAAGCACTTTGCCCAGTCAGGGAATCTTTAGCGGGTCGAACCTGCAAAACAGAGTATTGGGGCGCAGACATAAAATAAGTATATACAAAACTAGACTAGGGATGGAGATGGTTTGGTGTCTACAACTTTGACTTCGGAAAAGAGAACATTTTCGATAATCAAGCCTTTATCTCTAAAGAGTTCATTAAGTTCATCTTTAAGGGTGGTTTCAAGTTTGGTCCGCTCAGTACCGATTTCGTGGGCATCGAAGCGACCAAAGGCAGAAGCGATGCGGCTGCGGGAGTAAGGGCGGACGACTTTGGAGACGAAGTTGTCACCAATATTTTCCCAAAGAAGTGGAGCGTTGGCTTTATCGAGCTTGAAAAGAATAGAGCCTTCAATAGAAATGGTTTTGTTATCTTTAGTGGTAGCAATCACAGGCTCGTCCCCCAAGGCTTCCTTTTGACTGAGATCGAAACCATGACGAATAGTATATTCAACAATTTGGGCATTAAAAAGCTTGGCTATTTGCCAAAAAGGGATTTTGAGATGTAGGCCGGGCCCCCAAACACGCTTGAGAACGCCCAGTCCCCTATCGAAAACACAGGCGACATGTCCGGGAGGCACGGAAATAAAAAATCCGCCAACAACTTCGTCGACGAGGAAAGAAACCACGAGCTTATCAAAATCGGCCATATTCTACTGTATTATATCGCCTTTTCGGCGGCAGGTGGGGTGATTTCTGGTGGTGTCTGGGCGGGTGATTGTTCGGCGAGATATTTGTGCTGCATAGAATAATAAAGAAAAAGAGCCTGTTTGACTAGGGTAACTACAATACCAAAGACTAAGGAGGTGATAATGAAGACTTTTTTGCCAGCGGGCAAGAAAACGAAGACACCAAAACAAACAAGGGGAAAGATAATGACGAGAGAGACAAAATCTTGTCGGGAAGGTTTGACTGGCTGAAGGTAAAGATGAATAAACTCGCTGAGGGCTAGGACGGCCGATTGAATAAGGTTAAGAGTATTGTTAGTATGAGAAAGATCGTATTTACCAAGGAACAAGAGATTAATTGGCAAACGGATTGGCGGCATAAAAGGATATAACAGGTGGAGATCAGCACCTTCAAGCCCGGTGGTGAAGATGCGATAAAGAATAAGGATAATAAGAAGTTGAATCAAAACATTAATTACTTCAGAAATAATGGCACCTGGGCTTTGACGCATGACAGCCCGGGTTTCTCTTTTTAAGCTAATGGGGTCTGAGGAAAATTCTTGATTAAGTTGTTTAATTTTCTGAGAAATTTTGAATTTTTCTTCTTCGGACTGCTGTCCCAGAAGATCGAGAGGTAAGAGAATGAGGCGGACTGCAACAGCAAAAAGAATAACGGCGATGCCCATATCTGGTTGGGATAAGGCTCGACCGACTAGCCAATAAAGGCCGACAAGAATATTAAAAAAAGGCTGATAAATGTAGGCAGTGAAAAAATCCATGGTTTAGTAATGATTATATGCTTAACTACGACCAAGAAAATGATCGAGCTGTTCGGAAAAATTGGTAGTATGCAAGAAGGCGGCGTGTGGATGAACAACCTCTGAAGTTCTTTTGGGGAACATGTATAAAAACTGTAAAAAGAAAAAGAGGTAATTGAAAGGGGCGAGAAAGAGAAAAAAAGTGGAAGATTTTGGAATTATTTGATGGATTCCCGCCTTCGCGGGAATGACACGAGACATGGAAGATTCTTGAATACGAGCTTGGTAGGCGTTGGCGAGAAACTGGCTCGACCAGGAATTAGCTTGAAGGAAACGCTGATGGGTTTGATCTTTGTCGAGAACAGGCAAAACTTGTAAAATTTCATGAGCGGTATAGAGATTTCTTTTATTCTTAGGAACAGAAAAAGAGGTAGTATCCAGCCAGAGATTAGGGCAAAAAGCATTAGTTGCTTGAGCAGGATTTTCTTTGGGATGACGTCGACGAAAAAAAAGACTAATAAGGAGGAGTACAAAGGGCCGCACAAGCCAGAGCACATGAGGGGCGGTAATAATTAAAAGATCGATGTCGTCCTGGGGTTTAGAATTTTTGGCGGCGACCGAACCTGTAAGACCAACAAATCGAAGTCCAGGAAGATATTTTAGAACTTTGGCTAGACGGTGAGTCAGGTCGATTTTAGCCAGGCTATTTTGGAGAAGAAATTGGCGTCTTTTTTGTTCTTGCGGAGAGAGTTCTCGAGGAAGGTGTTTTTTTATCTTGTCTAAAGAGATGGGATGGCGGTAAATAAGCCAGAAATGAATTTCTTCAGGAAAAAGAGGAAAGTCAAAAAAAGAAGAATAAATAACGGTGCTTTTGATAGCCTGGCGATAGTCCATGTTTTAAGGCGTAGGAGATGGGGCGGGTGATGGCACTAGCCCATACTGTGAAAGGACCTGAACAAAACCGTTTCTCAGGGTTTCGATGACTTTATTCATTTCTTGACCTCGGCCAGAACTGTTGACAGCATCTTCAAGATATTTAATGAGGCGGAAATTGAGAGCAGTCTTGGCGTCTCTGGTCTGAGAAGCAGTATAAAAGGTACGGGCATTATCCATGCCTGAAAGGTAAGCAGCAACCACGGGATTTTTGCTGGCGACGATAGCGACGGCTTTGTTGGCGGGAGGTTGGGGATAACTACGATCGACAGTGGCGGCATCAAATAATATTTGCTGAGCATTAGCGGATGCCAAGAAACTAATAAATTTCCAGGCTTCTTGGGGATGCTTGCTGCCTTTAGCGACGCCTTCAAACCAAATGGAGGCCCAAGTGGTCGGATCGACATCGGGTAATTGGGGAACAGGCACCACTTGCCAAGAAAGGGCGGCATTGATTTCTTTAATTTCTCTAGCCCGCCAGGAAGGAGCAATGATCATGGCTACTTTCTCGTTGGCAAAAGCGACAACGGAGGGAGGAAGTGTATCATCCCAGACATGGTACTTGGTTACAAAGTCGGTGTAGTAAGAAAGGGTGGTGGACACAGCGTCTCCTTTAAGATCAGATAGCTTGACGCCGGCTTGCATTAACATAAGACTAACAATATCCGGCCAATGATCAACATTGACAGTATTACCCAGAGCAACACCGGCTCGAGTAATCTTACTGGTAACTGGATCGGCCTCAGTGAGGGTTTTGGCCGCAGTGAGGAGATCTTCCCAAGTTTTTGGGGGTTGAAGACTTTTCTGTTGAAACATAGCAGTATTGATGTAGAGGGCCAAGCCGTCAACAGTGACAGGAATACCGTAGACCTGATTGTTCGCCACTAAAAGTTGAGAAACGATGGGATAAAAGTTAGTGCTTACTTCGGTAGCGGAGAGGGTGTTGGGGGGGGCGGGTAATAAACTTTTGGCAAAAAGGGGTAGCCAGGTGGTGTGAAGGCGAACGATATCAGGTGGATTGGGGTCTTGGAGCGCAGTTTGCAGGCGATCTTGGTAATCTTGGGGAGATTGAAGCTGATAATTAACTTTAATCGTGGGATTTTGTTTTTGAAAGGCATCGATGACTGGTTGCATAACAGTTGATGGTTCCCAAAGACCATAATAAGTGAGAGTGACTGTTTTGGTAGGGGCTGTGGGAGCCGTAGGCTTGCTACTGAACAATTTAGAGGCAAGGAAAGCGATCAAACCGATGACTATGAGGCCAACAGCGATGGGCACGACAATCTTTAGTGGTGAGGGGTGGATGATTGGGGCGGCAGCGGAGGGAGGCGGTTCGTAACCGGGAGGGGGTGGGGCGGCTTCTTCTGGAAGGGGCAAGGGTGAAACAGGAGCAGGTTGGGCAACTTCGGGGGTTAGAGATGTTGGTCCAGGAAGAGGAAATTGATTGTCCATATATTAGATAGTCAAGTTAAAATGAATACAGCAAACAATACTGATCGCTTACTTAATAAAGTATATCAAGAATGATGAGATTAAAAAATATAGTTATAACCGCCATAATTGTAGTTCTGATAGTGACGACGGCATATGCTGGTTATCGGTTGGCGTTTAGAAATTTAATTTTTCCTAGGGTGAGTGTGGCAGGGATTGATGTCGGTGGAATGGATAGGATGTCGGCCTTAAAGCTAGTTACTTCTTATTTCGTGGCAACACCCACGAACGTAATCCTGGAGACCAAAGGAACTGAAGTGGCTAAATTAAGCGGTCTCTCCGTAGAACATGATTTGGTTTGGGCAGTGGATCAGGCTTTGGGGGTGGGTAGAAATGGAAATATTTTGACGCAAATTACAGAACAGACAAGAAGTCTGTTTGAAGGAAGATCAATTGAAGTACCGATTAGTTATGATCAAGACGAATTAAAAAATATCGTTGATCAGATGGTGGACAATCTCAATCAAAAACCAGTCTTGCCAAAATTGGTCAGGAAGAATGGAGAGGTGGAACTAGTAGCTGGAATAAATGGAGTGGAAGTAAAAACGGACACTTTGACACAAAAAATAGTGACCGACTTAGCTCTACCAGGAGAACACCGGGTCGAAGTCCCTTTGACAGTAGTAGACACTAAAGAAAATACAGAACTAGTTAATCAAGCAAAAATGGCCTTGAGTAAGTGGGGGGACCGGAGATTGAGACTAAAATTTCGTGATTTTGAAAAAACTTTGGATCAGGGACAAATGTTGTCGATTTGGGGATTGACTAGCGAGGTAATAGATAACGAACATTTCAATGCTTTAGTGGAGGGTATTAAACCAGAGGTAGAGACTGAGCCTAAAGATGCGGTCTTTGTCTTTGAGGATAATAAGGTGAACGAATTTAAACCGGAAGTGGTGGGGGCGACGATAGATATCCCCGCTTTTAAAAAGAAATTGGTAGAGAGTTTGCTTTCGGCAGAAGACAAACCTTTGGAAATACCGGTGATTTTGACCTATCCAAAGATTAAGGCCGGAGATATTGAATTAATTGGATCTGGAAAATCAACCTTCTTTCACTCAATCCCGGGAAGAGTGTTTAATGTGAATTTAGCGGCTTCGAGAGTAAATGGAACGGTGGTGGCGCCAGGAGAAGAGTTTTCCTTTGACGAGGCGGTGGGAGAGATTTCAAAAGTGACAGGATATCAGACGGCTTATGTAATTAGTGGTGGAAGAACGGTTTTGGGAGATGGTGGCGGTGTTTGCCAGGTATCAACAACCGTTTTTCGAGCAGCTCTTTATGCCGGTCTGCCCATCACAGAAAGAAAGGCACACGCTTATCGAGTGGGTTATTACGAACAAAATAGCGGGCCAGGGATTGATGCGACGGTTTTTTCACCTTCGGTAGACCTGAAATTTTTGAATGATACCGGACACTATATTTTGGTGCAGATAGCGGTGGATACCAAAAAATTGAGTATGAAAGTAGA
>WNFL01084652.1_pt1 | contig 13809 bp, 16 predicted proteins | sample 5400361 | NCBI WGS metagenome assembly WNFL01 (sample SAMN13153351, study PRJNA577476) | soil metagenome | isolation source: 40 cm soil on Douglas fir-dominated hillslope | place: USA:California | collected 2013-09-17
GTCGCTTATCCGCCACTCCACCCTCCCCTAGGAGCGCGGGGGCAGCCGTCGCGGCGACGGAGGATAGCATGCCCACTCATCTGAATGCCGGTTCACGGCGATATTGCGTCGCACCCCCGTGGCAAGGTTCCCGGACAAGTCCGAATTCCAACGCCACTGGACATGCTTTAGAGTGATCACAGTACGAAAGCGATAGTGGGTCATGCTCCGCCTCATGTTGCTACGCCACGCCAAATCGAGTTGGCCCTCGCCCGGGATGCAAGATGCCGCGCGGCCGCTCAGCGGCCGCGGCGAGGCGGCTGCACGCCTGATGGGGGGCTACATGGCACGCCATTCCCTCGTGCCCGACCGCGTTTTGTGCTCGCCGGCACGCCGCACCCGCGAGAGCTGGGCCGGGATTGCGGCCAAATGGCCAGCCGATATGGATGTCGTCTTCGACCAACGTCTCTACGAGGCAGCGCCTCAAACCGTGCTATCGATCGTGCGAGACCAGGACGATGCAGCACGCACGCTGCTCGTGATCGGCCACAACCCCGGCCTGCAAGAAGCGGCCGAGTTGCTGATAGCCGCCGGCGATGTGGAACTGCGCGAACGGCTGCGAGAGAAATTCCCGACCGCCGCGCTCGCCGTGATCGATTTCACGATCGACAAATGGAATAGCATCCATGAGCGCTCGGGCCGGCTTGACCGTTACATTACCCCGCGCTCGATCGCGGCCGCGACGAACTAGGGGTGGCACGATGTTCAGGAAAATCCTGGTACCTGTCGACCTTGCCGACACCGACCTCGCCAAATCCGCGATCGAGACTGCGGTATCGCTCGCCAACGCGTCCGGCGGCGCGGTTCGGCTCATGAACGTGTTGCCGATCACCCCGGCGATGCTCGCCAAATATGTGCCGTCCGACTTCGACGCCCAGCAGCGCCAGTCGGCCGAGGAGGCACTGACGATCATCGCCAAGGAGAGCGGCCTCAATGCGGGCCAGATCAGCACGACGGTCCGTCAGGGCGGCATCTATCACGAGGTGCTCGAGGAGGCGAAGTCGATCCACGCCGACCTGATCGTCGTGAGCTCGCACCTCCCGGCTATGAAAAGCTATTTTCTCGGCTCCAATGCCGGCCATGTGGTGCGCTTCGCCAAGTGCTCCGTGCTGGTGGTGCGCCACACGCAGTAACCCGCCCGCGGCCATAGCAATCTAAGATACGGCCGCATCGCCGACGAGCGCCCGAGCCGCCTTGGACTGAGGACGTACCAGAAAATAGAATGCGGCGATGTGCGTGATCATCAGCAGCGGTACGTAGACGATCGGGATCGCGTAGGTGGCGCCCAGCCACTCCGCGTGCGCAGGAAGGCCGACCTGGATGGCGAGGTAATAGTCGACGATGAGGTCGACCGTCCCCACGAGATTGAAGGCGACGACGAACAGCCAGAAGAGCGGGCGTATCCTCACCGTGAGAAGCGCCAGCATGGCCAGCACCCCGGTTGCGAAGTCGCCGTAGGCGGCGAACACGGCGAAGTCGGCGGGCAGATTGGGGCTTACGACGCCCGCAAGGATGAAGACGAGCCCGAAGAAGCGAAAGCTGTGCAGAGTAGCGATGGCGCGTTGCGCTGCGACCCGGTCCATCGACCTGAGCCACGGCAGACCGTATGCGCCGAAGCAAAGCAGCCACGCGACATAGCCCAGAACAAGATGGGTTTGGAACAGCATTTCCGTGGACATTTGGCCTCCTATCAGCAGTTGGTTCACGCGGCCTCGAACACCGCGCTCAGGACGCTGAGCCGGCCCTCCATGAGATTCCGTCCCAGGTTGGCGGAAAGCTGCGCGAAGTCCGGTCCCATCACAACGCCGAGATTTGGCGAAGGCGGCGGCCCCGACACGCGCAGTTGCGCGAACCAAGCCTTGGCGGCCTCGGTGTCGTCTCGCCATGCCAGCATGCGGAAGCCGGCCGGTTTGATCGCTTCGCGCGTCGCGTCGGCTGTCAGGAGGAAGCTCGTCGCCGGGGTTCGCGCCCAGGGGAGCGGATAGTGCGGCTCGCCACTGTTCGACACGACGTCGAAGGTCGCAAACCTGCCGCCTGACTTCAGCACGCGCCGGATCTCGCGGTAGAGCCGAGCCCGGTCGGAGATGTTCATCGCCACATGCTGCAGCAACGCGACGTTGAAACGGCCGTCCTCAAATGGAAGCTCCAGCGCGCTGGCGGCCTGGAACGACACCCGCCCGCTTTGTCCGGTGCGCTCGGTCAGATAGCGCGCGGCATCCACGAATGGCTCGCTGAGGTCGACGCCCGTAACCCGGCAGCCATACGTCGCAGCCAGAAGGCGCGCCGGCCCGCCGACGCCCGAGCCGACATCCAGAACCGACATGTCGGCGGTGATCCCAGCCAACTTGGCAAGCTCGGCGGTCGCCGCAAGCCCACCGGTGTGAAACTGGTCGAGGGCGCCCAGTTGCTGGGGCGTCAGCCGCTTATCCTCCGGCCCGAAGGCCATGAGCGCCGTTTTCAGCCGCTCGGTCAGGCCGGTCGCGCGATAGTGGTTGCGCACGCCATCAAGGACATCGGTCATTGCAAGGTTCCTCTAAGGCTTCAGGTTGTTGTCGCGGATCTTGGGGCTCGACATCGGCGTGCGTGTACGCACCGACGAAAATTGCATTTCCCTATAAAGACGATAGCGCGTGGCTATCGAGATGATGCAGGCCTTGCTCACGGGCGCGCGTTGAGCTCGATCGGCTGCGCACAACCCCAACCAGTTAGCGCAGCCTTGGTCGATCGAGGGATGCCGAGCACCAGCTATTTCACTTCGCCGCCAAGTAGTCGAACTTGCCAGGCTGCGAGATGAAAAAGATGCACTCATTGGCCGAAAGACACTTCGTCACGTGGACCTCTTTGCCTTTCTGAAACCAGTAAGAGCCGGCCGGGAGTTCCACGTCTGGAGCGCCCGGCCGGCCGCTGGCGCCGACGCCGGAAATGACGACGGCGTAGTAGTCTTCGGTGTGGGTATGGGGCAGGCTGACGAATCCAGCCGGCATCTTGATGAACGTGCCGTGCGGGCCTTTTTGCAAATCACCGTACGCGGCGGCCGCCTGCAGAGGTCCACCACCCACTTCAAAGAACTTGAGCTTTGTTACCGGCAGGTCTTTCGACGGGCCGGAGTCCGTGGCAATTGCAGCGCTAACTGCCAATGCACCAGCAAAACCAACAGCAACTGACCTCGTCACACTCATCTTCAGTCTCCTTCTGCAAAGGTGGTTGTGGGGAGCGCGGCCCAGATGATCGGATCGATCAACTGGACCTATCCGGCGGCGGCGCTCCCGGCCGCCTTGGCCTTCGGCGTGACCCCTGATTTGCAAGTCAGATGTACGACCGCTTCCCGCGATCGACTATTCGCGATAATGTCGACGGGTTATGAAGCGGAACTTCACAGTCAGGCAAGGCGCGCTCGACGGCGTAGAGGCGTTCCTGAGCGTTGCCCAGCACCGCAGTTTTCGCAAAGCGGCCGCGGAACTCGGCGTGACTCCATCGGCCATGAGCCAGACGGTACGCGCATTTGAGGCGCGCGTCGGCGCAGCGCTCTTCATACGCACAACGCGCAGTGTCGGCCTGACCGAGGCCGGCCAACGCTTCCTCGAACGCGCAAAGCCCGCCTTCGAGGAGCTCGTCGCCGCAGGCGCGGTCGCGCATGACCTTGGACAGAGGCCGACAGGACTATTGCGCCTGTCGGCGCCGCGCGCGGTGGTGCCGATCCTGCTGGAGCCGCTGATCGCATCCTTCTGCCAGGCCTATCCCGAGGTCGAGGTGGAGATCGCCGCAAGCGAGGAGCTGATCGACCTCGCGGCCGAAGGGTTTGACGCCGGCATCCGGCTGGGCCAGTTCATCGCCGCCGACATGGTCGCGGTACGGCTGACGCCGCCCTTCCCGTTCGTGGTCGTCAGCAGCCCCGATTATCTACGCCGGCGGAAGCGGCCGGAGCGCATCGACGATCTGCGTCAGCACGCCTGCCTACGCATGCGCCGCTCGAACGGGTCGATCGCGCCCTGGTCCTTTGTCGACGGCAACAAGACAGTCGAGGCCATCGTCTCGGGGCCGCTGATCGCCAACGACTTTCCCACCGTGCTTGGTGCGGCCATCGAAGGCATGGGTCTTGCGCAAGTGCCTGAGCCGATTGCTGCTGGACCGACAAAAGCGGGAAAACTCCTACACGTCCTGAAGCCGTTCGCGCCAATGGCGCCGGGTGTATTTCTCTACTATCCCGGTCGCCATCAAATGATGCCGAAGCTGCGAGCCTTCATCGATCACGTGAAGAGCCGCTCGGACACTGCCAACAAAACCTGAATTCACATGGTGATAGGCAAACATGCGGCGCGAAAATGCCCTGACGTGGGGCAGCCCGGACTCGATTGGATTGAAATCACTCTGTGGCGCAGACTCCGCTGCGAGACCTATCGACTGCTATTGCAGAGACAACATCGCATAAAATACGCGGCTCTAGCCTATTCTACTCCGCGGCCCACACCCGTCACTCCCACTCGATGATTGAGGGTACGCGCAACCACTTTGAATTTCTGGAAGAAAAATTTTTTAGCGATCCGGGAAACCGTCGAGCATGCCGACAAAAATCCGGACTGTTGAAATCGGGCACTTTTTTCGCCTGATTCCCGAAATCGGGGTTTCGCCATCTATCGCTGGTGACGGGTCAGACGCCCCGACAGGCATCTGATAAGTCACCGAGTGATCGAGACCGCGAACTCAAAAAAAGACCGTCACGAAGCTTCTACCACTTGCGTGCACCAGCGTGCAGAAGCGAAAGGCCAAGCAGGGTTCAGCATCGCGTCATTAGCAGCGGTAGAACAAGACCCGCCCTGTAGGGATAAGTTGGAGCAGGATATCGTAGTCGCTGACATTCGCGGTCAGCACGACCAAGCCAAGTCTCTGCGCCTGCAGGAACAGCACACAGTCCGGGAGAGCGCGCAGCTTGCCGTCTTTCTCGTGTCCTTGGAGGCGGCATAGGATTCCCGATAGCAGCGCTGCTCGTCCAAGGACCTCTATGTCAGGCGCGAATATGCGATGCGGCGGCATAGCCTTGATCTGCTTGCCGATCTCAGCAACGACACCCGCGGTTCGCGGATCCGACGGATTAAGTACGCCGACCGTGTGCATCAGTTCCTGGATTGCGACGGTCGAGTGGTTGACTTGGCGCTGCGCGATCAGATCATCCAACACCTGCGGAGATCGATCCTGCAGCTGATCAATGTATACGCAGGTGTCAAGCAAGAGTCCCTGCCCACCGATCAGGCTCGCCTTAACGAACGGAAGTTCGTCGTCACTTCGCCGCGCCAGCGTCTTCTGCGGATCAAACCGCGCCCAGCGCCGCGCGGCGTCGAAATCGAACTCCGCCACCTCAGAAACCGAGCTTCAGATCCGGGTCGACCTTGCCGCGAGACTCCTTGAATGCTTCCGCAAAGTTGTCCTCAAGCGCGACCGTGGCCAGAGCGAACTCGATCAAGTCCGTATCGGTCTCGATACCTGTTTGCCGTTTGGCTTGCCTGACCAAGGCCGGACTCACCCTGCCGCCGATGCGGCTGCTCTTTTCGCGCAGAAGACCGGACTGTTCAGCCGCCCGCATGACCGCCTCGAACCGCGCTTTGCTGACGACGACGTGACCAGCCTTGGTATCCCGCTGAACGACCTTCGTCCGCCCCGCCCCGCCCTTAGGCAGGCCTCCCGCCGACTGCTTTGCCCTGCGTTCTGTGGTCCTGCTTGCTGACGCCCTCGCCATGACGATCGCCTCGTGTTAGACAAAATCAGCTTTCGTTGAACATACGGATTCAGCATCGAGACTTCAAGGGCCTTAACGGCGGCGGCAACGGTTATCGATCATGCAACCAGCTTGGATGCGTCCGTCGGCGCGTGTGACCATGTCTGGTTGCCATCCACAGGGATTTAACGGCAACCGATTGGGCATGAAGCCGCAGCATGCCATGATACTCGCGACGGCGGCGAGGACGGAAGGGAACGGCGATGCCGGGTATCTGCGCAGAATTGGCAGAGTTGCTGAGCGCAGTCCAACGGCCGGGCGACTTCTTTGCTTCCGGTCGCATGGAGCTTCTGCCCCCGCGCTTGACGGTCGACGGCGTCGGTCAAATCGCGTTGCCGCTCCTTCCTGTTCAGGCCGAGCAGTTGATCGCGCTGGCGGAGCGCGCCCCCTATGGACGCGGCGTGGCGACAATCGTCGATACGAGCGTGAGGCGCACATGGCAGATCGGGCCGGATCGCGTGCGCCTCGATGGCAAGCACTGGCAGGCAACACTCGATCGGGCCGTTGCGCTGGCCGCCGAGGGGCTCGGAGTCGATGAGCCGGTCTCGGCTGAGTTCTACAAACTGCTTATCTACGACAAGGGCAGCTTCTTCGTCAGCCACCGCGATACGGAGAAGGAGCCGGGCATGTTCGCAACGCTCGTGTTGGCGCTGCCCTCGCCGTCGTCGGGCGGCGAGCTTGTGGTGCATCACAGGGAGCGCGAGGCAAGGCTCGACCTCGCGAACGACGACCCCTCCGAGATGACATTTGCCGCCTTCTACGCCGATTGTGTGCACGAGGTTCTCCCCATCACCGCCGGCTGCCGGGCGACGCTCATCTACAATCTCATTCGCAAAGACAAAGGCGGCGCGCTCGGGCCACCGAGCTACGAGGCAGAAACAGCGCGCGCCAAGGTGATGCTTGAGGAATGGGGGAACAACAAGACGGCGCCGGCCGACGGCATGCCGGAGAAGGTGGTCTATCCGCTTGAGCATGCCTACTCGCTGGCGGAGCTCGACTTCGCCAGTCTCAAGGGTGTTGATGCGGCCGTCGCGGCGCTCCTCAAGTCCGCGGCGCCTCAGGCCGGGTGCGATCTGCATCTGGCGCTCGTCTCGATCGAGGAGAGCGGATCGGCGGAGGACACCGGCTCATACCGAAGCCATTACCGCGGCTATGACGATGATGACGACGACGATGCGTTCGAGGCGGGCGAGGTGTTCGAGCGCTTTGAGTGTTTGACCGAGTGGCGGCGCGCAGACGGCGAGCCGGTTGCGCTCGGAGCAATTCCGATCGAGGAGGGCGAGATCTCGCCGCCCGATGCCCTTGAGGACATGACGCCCGACGAAGAACATTTCCACGAGGCCACGGGTAACGCAGGCGCCTCCTTCGAGCGCACCTACCGTCACGCAGCCCTGGTGCTCTGGCCACGGCAGCGGCGGCTCGCGGTGATCAATCAGGCCGGCCTTGCAGCGACTCTGCCCTATCTCCAGTCGCTGGCAGCGAAATGGATCGACGAAGGCGCGCAGCAGGATTCTGCTCTCTGGATCGAGGCGCATGAGCTCTCCGGACATATGCTCGATACCTGGCCTGAAGGGGGTTGGTACGATACCAGCGACGACGACAAGGACGATGAGACCGGCGACAGCGTGGCAAACGACAAGCGGTCGCAACTGGCGCGTCTCCTTGCCGTGTTGACGGCGCTTAGAGACGAGACGCGGATCGCGGCCACCCTCGCGCTCCTTACCGCGCGCCGTGGACATGGCAAGAGCGATAACGCCGCCATTCTCGGGGCCGTGGCGCTGTTTCCGCCGGAGCGTGCGGCCCGAACGATCGAGGCGATCATTGCAAGCCACGCGAGCGGCGCCCTGGCGCCGTGCTGCGCCCTCCTGAGGGCCGCAATCGCGGGGCCCTTTGCCGCTGAGCCGAAGCATCTCGCCACCGCAGCCAAAGGCTTGATCGCGTCACTCCCAGGCGATCCTGCGCTCGCGCCCGTCGATCAATGGGGACGCCGGCGCTACGTCACCCCTGGCGCCGGCGCCGTCGCCGATCTCGTGCGGATCGCCGAGGTGGTCGATGCCGGACTGGCCAAGGGATTGGCCGCGCATTTGCTCGCGTGGTCAAAGACCTACGACGTCGACCGCGCGCTGGTTCCGGCCTTAAAGCGTCTGCTGGAAGGCGGCGCGCGAAGATCCGGCGCGGCCATGACGGGCCTGCTTGCGGCTTGTCTCGCGCATCTTCAGACGCGCGCGGCCGAACCCCTGGAGGCGCCACCGAACTGGACGCGCGCAAGCGGCATCCGCTGCTCGTGCGATCATTGCGCGGCGCTCCGTCGCTTCCTGGCGAGCCCCGTGACCGAGACATGGACGCTCAAAGCCAAAGAGGAGATCCGCAGCCACGTGGGAGGAGAGATCAGGACGGCAAGCGCCGATCTGGATATCAGAACGGAGCGCCGCGGCTCGCCACACAGTCTCGTCTGCCAGAAAAACAGCGCCAGCTACAACCGGCGCGTCGCGCAGCGCCGCCAGGACCTGGCGGATATCGCGATATTGAAGGGGACGGGGCATGCGGCAGTGCCTCTGGAACGTAGCTAAAAACAAGTCTCTCCTGGCCAAACAACATCCCGCCGGCCGCGCGCTTCCTTCTTCACTTAACATTGATTATCCGCAACTCGGCGTGAAAAATTGAGGACTTCTATTGTTTTCCATAATATATGCAAGAATATGAAACAATGCCATGCGACCTAAAGATATACGATTTTTAAACTCGTCAATATATTTATGCACACCGCTATCTATATTATCGTATTTGGCAAGCTAGGAACATACCCATCCATGATAATATTCATGTCTCGCCTCATGCAAAATATTACTTTCACCCCACTCAATCGTCCCCGGCAGCTTCGAGGTCACGTCATCGACCATCCGGTTCACCCCCTTCACCTCGTTGATGATCCGCGTCGCCACGCGGCCGATGATACGTTCAATGGAGACGGCGTAATGTTGAAAACCTACAAAGGAAGCTGTCACTGTGGCGCGATCCGATACGAAGCGGACATTGACCTCGCCGCAGGGACCGGCAAATGCAATTGTTCGATCTGCACGAAGAGGCGCAATTGGAGCGTGATCATCAAGCCTGATGCCTTCAGGTTACTCGCGGGCGAAGACGTTCTTGGCGACTTCCAGTTCGGAACGAAGAGCGGACACCACCTGTTCTGCATGCATTGCGGTGTGCGTCCCCTCGGCCGCGGCTACATCGAGCAAATTGGCGGAGACTATATCTCGGTCCAAGTCAGCACGCCGGACGACGTTACCCCTGCCGAGCTGATCGCCGCACCGGTGAGATACGCAAACGGTCGGGACAATAGCTGGTGGACCGAACCCGCCGAGACTCGGCACTTATAGGACGGGGAGCATGCCAGGTCCGAGGCTCCGTTTTCGCGCCCCGATCGAAATCAACAAGATAAATCCGTATGTCCGCGTGCGCCCCGAGCTGGCTGCCCGCTTGAGGCCGAATTGGCGCAGACCGATGCCGGTGCGCATCCAAGTTAATGGCAAGCCCGATATCCCCTGGCGCATCAACTTGATGCCCGTCGGCGACGGCAGCTTCTTTCTTTATCTGCACGGCCAAGTTCGCAAGGAGTCGGGCACAAGCGTCGGTGACGTTGTGAGCCTGGCGATAGAGTTCGATGACGACTACACAGGTGGACCGGTTGATCCAATGCCGCCTTGGTTCGGCGATGAATTGCAGCGAAACCCCGCCGCGCAGCGGGGATGGGACAGCCTGCCGCCAAGCCGGCAAAAGGAAATTCTCCGCTACCTCGTTCGACTGAAATCCCCTCAGGCGCAACAGCGCAACGTTCAAAGGGCTCTGCACGTGCTTGCCGGGGGCAAAGCGCGCTTCATGGCGAGATCCTGGAACATGCCCAACGGTGACTAACCATCCGATCTCAGTCCTATCGCCTTCTACGCCCCTCGGACCTTCCTCTTCCACCCTTCGCGTCGATGCGGATGGTCCCGGGGCTCGCACGGTGGGCGAAGTTCAGGCGCACCATGGAGGATGCGTCATCCGAGCCCGGCTGCTTGCGCAATCAGAAACAGCCCTACCCCGACGGCAACGGCTCCGATGGCTCGCGCGACGCGCTCACCGGCCGGTGCGAGACGCTCGACCGTGATGGCTGCCGCCACGACAGCCATCGCGCGCAGGTCCATGACCCCGATGACGAGGAGGATCGCCGTTAGGCCGGCACAGCAGGAGCTGCAATGGAGGCCGAGGCGCAGGCCGTGCCGCCAGGCCGTGCCGGCGTCCGCCGGCAACGTACGGTCGCGCCCCGGCGCCTCCCGGCAGCAGGCAAGGTGATGGGCCTTCCACGCGGTGAACTGGAGCGCGCCGGCGATCAGGACGACCACACCGATCGCGATCGGAACGGCGCGCGCCAGCGCCGGCAGCTGCATCGCGACCGCCGCCAGCGCAACGCCCAGCGGAAAGGCGGCCATTCCGAACCCGGTCCACACCAAGAAGTACCCCACGCCCACCAGCGCGGTGAGCCGACCCAGCCGCGTCTCGCCTGTCTTGCCGACGGCCTCCCGGTAGCGCCACAGCATTGGCACCAAGGATGGCAGCATCATCGCAACCATCATCACGACCCACATGCCGAGGAACGACGCCGCAGCGCCGGGCCACGTCTGTCCGGGCATGCGCATCCACGCCATCGACATCGTCCAGCCGCCGGGCATCGGCATCTCGCCCATCTCCCCCATCGCCGACATAGACGTACGCCAGACGATCGTCACCGCCGCGCTGGCGGCGAAGAGCAGCCCCGAGACGCCGAAGAAGGCTCGCTCTGAAGCTCGCACGGAGACCATGCGTCCTGAGATCGCCCGTCCCGAAGTTGCGTCAACGACATCCATGACGTGGCTCAGCGCTTGTCGTACATGTCGTGGTGGCGCCACCAGACGCCCGTCTCGTTGCGCCCCTTGGGGGCACGGTCGAGCCACTGGTACATGCCCCAGAGGCCGTCCAGTCCGCGCGCATAGGTGGAATAGGTGTGGTAGACGACGCCGTCCTCGAGTACGAACGCGCTCATGCCCGGCTTCTGGCGCATGAACGTGGCCGCGTCCGTTCCGGTCATCGCCGCGACCTTGGCGACAGGCCCGTCCGGCGACGGCGACTGCCACGCCCCCCCGCGCTGGTAGTTGTACTCGGTGCCTCCCGCGCGCTGTTGCTCCTCGGTTAGCGAGACGTTGAAGTCGAAGTTGAAGTCGCTGCCGTCCGAGGACGCCCAGGGAAACGTCCACCCCATCCGCCGCTTGAAAGCTTGCAGCTTATGGAGCGGGGCACGCGAAATCGCGGTCATCGCCACGTCATGGTTCTCAAGGTGGACGACGATGCCGTTGAACCCGTCCGCGATCGCCGAGCAACTCGGGCAGGCCGCGTTGTACTCGGGGCCGAACATCAAGTGGTAGACGAGGAGCTGCGAGCGCCCCCGGAAGAGGTCTGCCAGCGTGGCGCTCCCCTCGTCGTTCTCGAATCGGTACGCCTTGTCGACCCGGACCCACGGCAGCTCCTGCCGCCGCCGCGCCAGCTCGTCGCTGCGCCGCGTTAGCTCTTTCTCAGCCCCGAGCAGCTCGAGTCGCGCTGCCAGCCACTCTTCACGTGTCCCGGTCATTTGCTTCGTCATCGTTCTTCTCTCCTTGCGTGTCATCCGTCGTCGTGCCTTTCTCGACACGAGGTACGGGTGCTGGTCGTGAGATAGACTTAGCGGCCGGGTATCGAACGGTGGGAGTGACAAGTGTGGCGGGATTCCGATGGACTCGCTGATCACGGCCGCGGCGCGTGCGCTTGCAGCGGGTGATCCCCTCGGCGCACTGAATCGGGTCGCCCTGCGCGACGACGCGCCCGCGCTCGCGCTTCGCGGCATCGCGATGGCGCAGCTCGGCGATCTCGTGCGCGCGAAGGCTCTCCTGCGAACTGCGGCGCGCGCCTTCGGTCCGAGAGAGGTCGTGGCCCGCGCGAGGTGTGTCGTCGCCGAGGCCGAGATCGCGCTCGTCTCGCGCGACCTCACCTGGCCTGCGAAGGCGCTCGAGGCGGCGCGGGCGACGCTCGAACAGCACGGCGACCGGGTGAACGCCGCGCATGCGCGGTATCTCGAGGTCCGGCGCCTCCTCCTGATCGGGCGCCTCGACGAGGCCGAGCGTACCCTCGCCACGCTCGACCCTGCGCCCTTCCCGCCCGCGTCGAGAACCGCCCACGAGCTGGTGGTTGCCGGGATCGCGATGCGACGACTCCGGACGAGGACGGCGCGCGCTGCGCTCGCTCGGGCCGCGCGCGCCGCGCGCCACGCCCGTATCCCTGCGCTGACGGCGGAGGTCGAAAGCGCATCCCTCGTCCTTAACACGCCCGCGGCGCGCCTGATTGCGAGTGGCGAGGAGCGTCTCCTCCTGCTCGACGAGGTTGAAGCGTTACTGGCGTCGAGGGCGCTCGTCGTGGACGCGTGCCGGCATGTCGTGCGTGACGCCCGCACGGTGGTCTCGCTCGCAAGGCGTCCGGTGTTGTTCGCGCTCGCTCGCGCGCTGGGCGAAGCGTGGCCCGCAGACGTGCCGAGGGGCACGCTCGTCGCGCGGGCATTCCGCGCGAAGCTCGCCGATGAATCGCATCGCGCGCGGTTGCGGGTCGAGGTCGGGCGGCTTCGCAGGGTGCTGCGGACGCTGGCCGGCGTGAGCGCGACGAAGCGAGGGTTTGCGCTGGCGCCGCACCGCGCACGCGAGGTCGTCGTGCTGGCACGGCCCGTCGAAGAGCGGCATGCGCCGGTGCTCGCCTTCCTCGCCGACGGTGAGTCGTGGTCGAGCTCGGCCCTCGCGCTTGCGCTTGGAGCCAGCCAGCGCACCGTGCAGCGGGCACTTGACCAGCTTGCGGCAGCAGGCAAGGTGCAGTCGTTTGGTCGTGGGCGAGCGGGTCGTTGGATGACCCCGCCCGTGCCGGGATTCACGACAACCTTGCTACTTCCCGCGCCACTGCCTAGTGACTAGAGCGGGATGACTTTTCTTCGAATCGTCATCCCGCTCTAGCTTATTGTTGGAGCATGATCTTTTCCGAAAACCGGTTCCCACTTTTCGGGGTCATGCTCTAGGATCGAGGCATGATTCGATCAGCGGCTGAAATCCTCCGCGAGTATGGACCCTTTCCGGGCGTCGACCACGTGGGTGGGGTTACGTTTGACGGTCGGCATGTCTGGTTTGCGTCCGGAGACAAGCTGAACGCCTTCGATCCTGCGAGCGGCAAGACGGTACGCTCGATCGATGTCGCCGGTCATGCAGGAACGGCCTTCGACGGCCAGCACCTGTTTCAGCTCGCCGGGGATCGCATCCAGAAGATCGATCCGAAGACCGGCCGTGTGCTTGCCACGATCCCGGCGCCCGGCGGCGGCGGCTCGGGGCTCGCGTGGGCCGAAGGGACGCTGTGGGTGGGGCAGTATCGGGACCGCAAGATCCATCAAATCGATCCCCAAACAGGGGCGATTCTCCGCACCATCGAGTCCAACCGTTTCGTTACCGGGGTCACCTGGGTCGACGGCGAGCTCTGGCACGGCACCTGGGAAGGTGACGAGAGCGATTTGAGGCGAGTCGATCCCCGGACAGGAGAGGTCCTGGAGAGGCTCGATATGCCGCCCGGAGTAGGCGTGTCGGGGCTCGAGTCCGATGGCGGCGATCAGTTCTTCTGCGGAGGCGGAAGCAGCGGGAAGGTGAGAACCGTCCGCCGGCCCCGGCGGGCCTCCGTAGCGGGCATCGGCTCCGGGACCCCGGTCGACCCCACGAGCAAGTAGTGGATCGATTCCATGAAAACGTAGGGTATCGTCGCGTCCCCATGGCGCCGCTACTCGAACAACTTCGCGATTTCCGCCATCGGCCGAAATAACTTCATCGGCCGATCAGGAAATGGCAAAAAGCTCTCGCGCTCATAAAACCGACGGGCATTCTCATCCTTGGCATCGACGATCACCGCGAATGACGCGATCTCGCTGCGTA
>WNFL01085539.1_pt1 | contig 13806 bp, 9 predicted proteins | sample 5400361 | NCBI WGS metagenome assembly WNFL01 (sample SAMN13153351, study PRJNA577476) | soil metagenome | isolation source: 40 cm soil on Douglas fir-dominated hillslope | place: USA:California | collected 2013-09-17
CCCGCCAAGCCCGCCCCGTTTCTCACGCCGGACCGCGTCGTCCTCGGCTTCATCCTGGCCGCGGCGGCGGTGCTCCACGGCCGGGCGCTGGCGTTGCCGTTCTTCGCCGACGACTACCTGTTCCTCGATCAGGTGCGCCATCGCTCGCTGTTCGAGGTGCTGGCGGCCCCCGATCCGATCGGCAATTTCTTCCGGCCCTTCGGGCGGCAGTTCTACTTCTGGAGCCTCTCGCACCTCACCGCCCAGTCCTCGGTGGCCTTCCACGCCGTCAACCTCGGGTTGTTCCTCGCCATCCTGGCGCTGCTGTTCTCGCTCGCGCGGCGACTGGCGGGGCTCAAGGCCGCGGCGTTCGGCACCGCATTCCTCGCCCTCAGCTACGCGGCCGACGTGCCGGTGCGCTGGGTCTCGGGAAGCCAGGACCTGATCGCGGTGGTGGGGGCGCTGCTCGCGCTGTGGCTGCTCACGCGCGGGCGCGGGGTGTGGGCGGCGCCGGCGATGTTCCTGGCCCTGCTCTCCAAGGAGACCGTGGTGCTGACCCCGCTGATCGGGGTGCTGGTGGCGCGCCGGGCGGGCGAGCCGTGGCTGGCCTCGCTACGGCGCGCGTGGCCGCTGTTCGCGGGGGCCGCGGCGTGGGGCGTGCTCTACGTCGCGATGGGGAGCCGCCACCGCACCGGCACCACCGACGCCGCCGATCCCACCGTGGTGGCCGCGGCGTTCGTCCACCTGGTGCAGGTGATGGTGGGCGCCGAGTGGCGGAAGGACGCGCCCATGCGGTTCCTCACCCTCGATCTCTCGGCCCTGATGATCACCGCCGCGGCCACGATCCTCGCGATCGTGGGCCTGCGCTCGGCCTGGGGCCAGGGCCCGGCGCGCAACACCGGCGCGCGCCCGGCGAAGCCGCGCGATCCGTCGCGCGGGACACGAACGGCGAAAGGGCGGCCCGCGGCCCCCGCGGCGCCCGCGGCCAGGGCGGCGCCGGCCGCGGCGGGCGAGCCTGGACCGAGCGGGATGGCGCTCTCGACCGGGATCGCCTGGGCGCTGGCCGGGGCGCTCCCGGTGGCGGCGGTGGCCTCGATCTGGAGCGCCTACTTCTACCTGTTCGCGCTGTGCGGTGCCGCACTCGCGCTCGGCACGCTGGCCGCGCGCGCGCCGCGCTGGGCGGCGCCGGCGCTGATCGTGTTGTTCGCCTGGGGCTCGGAGAACGGCCGCCAGCTCGACGAGTTCTTCACCGGCCCGGGCGCCTGGTCGCAGGAGTCCCACGTCAACCGCTTCTACCTCGATCGCGCGATGTCGCGGATCCAGCGCTACCTGGTGGCGATGAAGCGCGAGTACCCGACGTTTCCGCAGCGCAGCACCATCTTCTGGACCGGGGTGCCGAGCTTCCTCGCCTGGCAGGTTGCCGACGGCCCGCTGGTGCGCTGGGCCTACGGCGACACCAGCCTGCGCTCCTACTTCCTCTCCGCCGGCTTCACCATCGAGCGCGCCCAGCGCGGCCCATCGTACTTCCTCCAGGTCACCGGCGACACGCTGAAGGACCTCTCGCGCTCGCCGCGCTACTACAAGGAAATGGCGATGTCCATGGTGCTGGGCGAGAAGTTCGACGCCGCGCTGGCGGCGCTCACCCTCGATCTGCAGCGCGACCCGAGCGACCAGATCACGATGTACTGGCTGGCGTGGGTGAGGATGGCGCGCGGCGACACGGCGGGAGTGGCGGGCCTGCTCACCGCGGCGGGGGCCAAGGCCCGGCCCGGTCCGGCGCCGACGGTGCGGCTCGGGCGCGCCAGGGCGGCGGCCCACGACACCGCGGCCGCCAAGGCGATCGCGCTCCAGGCGATCACCGAGTACGGGTTCGACCCGCAGGCCCACGGGCTGCTCTCGGACATGATGCTCAGCAACGCCGCCGAGAACGCGGGCTGCGTCATGGAGGCGCTCGCGCACCGCGTGCTGGCGCCGAGCGACCCCAACGCCTGGCGGCGCTGGGCCTACATCCAGGGCGTGTCGCGCCGTTACCTCGAGGCCTACGACTCGATCCAGCGCTACTTCGTGCTCGGCGGGGTCCGGGCGCTGGCCGATTCGGCGGCGCTCGACTGGCGCGACGAGCTGCGCCGCACCCAGCCGGGCGGCGACCTGATCCAGCAGGGGCTGCGGCGCTGGAAGAAATGACCGCCGCCGCTCGCCACGCGGCCGCGGCACCCGCATTTGACGCCCCTTCGGCGCCTGATGTAGAAATGCTCCGGGCCATGCGTGGGGCTGTAGCTCAGCTGGGAGAGCGCTTGCATGGCATGCAAGAGGTCGACGGTTCGATCCCGTTCAGCTCCACCAAGTCGTGACGCAGCCCGCCCGGTTCCGACCGCGGCGGGCTTCGCGTTGCCCGGCAGGGGGTTGGGGGGCCGGGCTTCAGGTGGCGCGTGAGGCCGCGGCCGGACCGGGTGCCAGCGCCGAGTCGGGCTCGGCGATGAGCCCGCGCAGCGCCGCGCGCGTGGCGGGGGCGAGCCAGTCCACCTCGCCGGGCTGGGCGATCGCGATCCGGCCGCGCCCGTCGAGGACGTAGGTGTAGGGAATGCTGGGGCAGGGGAGCTGGGGCGCCAGGGCGCGCCGGCCGTCGAGCAGCACGGGAACGCGCAGCCGGTTGCGCCCCACGTAGCGCGCCACCGAGGGGAACGGGTCGAAGCACACGATCACGGCCTCGAGCTCCTCGAGGCCGGGGCCGCGCCGCAGCGAATCGAGCGCGACCGCCTGCGCGAGGCTGTGGCGCTCCCACGGCGCCCAGAAGTGGATGAGCAGCACGCCGCGCCCGGCGCGCAGCCGCTCCATGCCCACCGGCACCACCGGCAGCGTGGCGTCGAGCTGGGTCGCGACCCGATGCTCCGCGGGGAGCGCGACCAGCGCCCGCGCGCGGAGGCCGGGGCGGCTCACCGTGAACAGCTCGGCGCGCCACACGATCACCGCGAGCGCCGCGATCACGAGTGCCGCGATCGCGGCGCGGCCGCTCACGACGCCGGCGCGCGCAGCGCCGCGGCGGCGGGCTCCGGCACCACGCCGCGCCCGGGGCGGCGCAGTGCGCGCCGCCAGTGACGCAGGCTGTCGAGCACCACCACGACCAGCAGCGCCATGATGATCAGCGTGACCAGGCACTGGACCCGCGCCGGGAGCGGGGCGGCGAGGAACGCGGCCCACAGGCTGGGTGCGCCGGCCTTGAGCTGCGGGCGCAGGTAGTTCAGCCCCAGGTTCATCCAGCCCGCGGTCAGGGTGTTGACGCACATGAACGCGAGCGGCACCAGCGTGGTCCAGGCGTAACGGGCCTTGCCCATGTTGATGAGCACCGAGGTGCCGATCGCGAGCGCGAAGGCGGCGAGCAGCTGGTTGCTGACCCCGAGCAGCGGCCAGATCGCGCTCACCGTGCCGGTCCAGACGAAGTAGCCCCAGCCCGCCACCGCCAGCGCGCTGAACAGCGCGGCGGGGGCGAGCCCGTGCCAGCGCCGCAGCGCCGGGAACGCCATGCCGCCGACCTCTTGGAGCATGTAGCGCGTCACGCGCGTGCCGGCGTCGATCAGGGTGAGGACGAACATCGCCTCGAACATGATCGCGAAGTGGTACCAGAACGCCATCAGCCCGCGCAGGAACGGCAGCGCGGAGAAGATCTGCGCCATGCCGACCGCCAGCGACACCGCGCCGCCGGGCCGGCCGGCGAGCGTCTCGCCCACCTGGGCCTCGAGCGCGGGCAGGTGCCGGACCGCCATGCCGAGGGTCGCGAACACCGGCGCGGGGGTGTTGATCGCGAAGTAGTCCGCCGGCTCGAGCGCGCAGGCGGCGATCAGCGCCACCACGCCGACGAAGCCCTCGAGCACCATCGCGCCGTAGGAGATCGGCAGGATGTGCCGCTCGCGGTCGATCATTTTGGGCGTGGTGCCCGAGGCGATCAGCGAGTGGAACCCCGAGATCGCGCCGCAGGCGATGGTGATGAACACGTAGGGGAACAGCGGGCCCGGAATGACCGGGCCACCGCCGTGGACGAACGAGGTGAGCGCCGGCATGTGGAGGCGCGGGTTCACGACGATCACGCCCACCGCCAGCAACAGGATGGCGCCGATCTTCATGAACGCCGACAGGTAGTCGCGCGGCGCGAGCAGCAGCCACACCGGCAGCACCGAGGCGATGAAGCCGTAGACCATGATGCCGGCGGCGATGCCGTGCTCGGGCTGGAGGAACCAGCGCGCGAGCGGTGACTGCTGGATCCACGCGCCGGCCGCGACCGCGACCAGCAGCAGCACCACGCCCACCGCGGTGGTCGAGCGGATCGCGCCCGGCCGCACCCGCGTGGACCACAGTCCCATGCCGAGGGCGATCGGGATGGTGCACAGGATGCTGAATACGCCCCAGGCGCTCTGCTTGAGCGAGTTCACCACCACCAGCGCCATGGCCGCGAGCGCCACCGTCATCACGAACACGATCGCGATCGCGGTGGCGGCGCCGGTGAGCGGGCTCACCTGCTCGCGTCCGATGTTGGCGAGCGAGCGACCGTTCGAGCGCACCGAGGCGGTGAGGATGACGAAGTCGTGCACACCGCCGGCCAGCACCGAGCCGACCAGCAGCCACAGGAAGCCCGGCAGGTAGCCGAACTGGGCCGCCAGCACCGGACCGATCAGTGGCCCGGCCCCGGCGATGGCGGCGAAGTGGTGGCCGAACAGCACCAGCGGGTGGGTGGGCACGTAGTCGCGGCCGTCGGCCAGCGTGTGGGCGGGGGTGGCGCGCAGGTCGTCGAGGGTCGCGACCTTCGCCGCCAGGAACGCGCCGTAGGTGCGGTAGGCGATGATCGCGACCAGCGCCGAGACGACGACCAGGTAGAGGGCCGGCATGCGCCGCGAGTCTAAGCCCCGCGGCCGCGGGCCGGCAACGGGCGGCTAGGAGGCGCGGCTAGGAGGCGCGGCGCTGCGGCGCGTCGGCGTCGGACGTGGCCGTGGCGCGCTTCTGGCGGCGTTCACGGCCCGGATGCTGGAGCACCTGGGCCTCGCGCTGGTCGGTCGAGCCGCGCCCGCAGAACGGGCAGTAGGTCCAGCCCGGGGTCAGGCGGCGGCGGCAGCCCTCGCAGTGCTCGCCCACCCAGTCGCCGCACGCCGGGCAGTACTCGAACTCCTGGTTGAGCACGGTCGAGCACGAAGGGCAGATGCGCGCGGTGGCATCGGCCAGGTAGATGACGCGCGTCACCTCCTCGAGCGTGGTGCGGCCCTCCATGACCTTCTTGAGCCCGTCCTCGCCGATCGAGCGCATCCCGGCCTCGACCGCGGCGGCGCGGATCGCCGAGTCGGCGGCGCCGGAGATGATTTGCTTACGGATCGTGTCGCCGACGTCGAGGACCTCGAAGATCCCGGTGCGCCCGTGGTAGCCGGTCTGGTGGCAGCGCGCGCAGCCGCGGCCGCGCCACAGCGTGATCTTGCCCTCGGCCCGCCCGGCGGCGCCGAGGCGGTCGAGGTTCGAGGCGCTGGCCTCGTAGGGCTCCTTGCAGTGCTGGCACAGCGTGCGCACCAGTCGCATGCTGATCACCGCCACCAGCGAGGAGGCCACCATGAACGGCTGCAGCCCCATGTCCACGAGCCGGGTCACCGCGGTGGGCGCGTCGTTGGTGTGGATGGTCGACAGCACGAAGTGGCCGGTCACCGAGGCGCGGAACGCGATCTGGGCGGTCTCGTGGTCGCGGATCTCGCCGATCATGATGACGTCGGGATCCTGGCGCAGGATGGCGCGCAACGCGGTCGCGAAGGTCTTCTTGGCCTTCTCGTCCACCTGGACTTGGTTGAGCCCCGGGATCTGGTACTCGACCGGGTCCTCGACTGTCACGATGTTCTTGGTCTCGTGCTGGATGTGGCGCAGCGCCGCGTAGAGCAGCGTGCTCTTGCCCGAGCCGGTCGGACCGGTGACCAGGAGGATGCCCTGGGGGCGCTCGCAGTAGCGCTTGGCGCGCGACAGGTCGTCGGGGTAGAAGCCGATGTCGCTGAGCTCGAGCGAGTTCTTGGCCTGGTCCACGATGCGGATCACGACCTTCTCGCCGTTGGTGACCGGCAGGGTCGAGACGCGCATGTCCACCCGGCGCCCCGAGATCTCGACCGTGAGCCGGCCGTCCTGGGGCAGTCGCTTCTCGGCGATGTCGAGGTTCGCGAGCACCTTGATGCGCGACACGATCGCGCTCTGGGTCCACTTGGGGAGGCGCTGCATCTCGTGGAGCAGGCCGTCGATGCGCAGCCGTACGATCAGCTCGTGGTGCTGGGGCTCGAGGTGGATGTCGCTGGCGCGGTCCTCGACCGCGCGGGCCAGCAGCCAGTTCGTGAGCCGCACGATCGGGCGGCCCTCGGCCTCCTTGAGCAGCTTGTCGATCGCCTCGGGCTGGTCCTCGTCCTTGACCTTGTTGACCGCGATCTCCTTCTCGTCGTGGACGATGGTGCGCAGCACCTCGTCCATCGAGCGATCGAGGTGGTAATAGCGGTCGATCGCCTCGGTGAGCGTGGTGGCGGAGGCCAGCACCGGCTTGATGAACATGCCGGAGTGGAAGCGCAGGTCCTCGATCGCCGCGACGTTGAGCGGGTCGGCCATCGCGACCACCAGGTTCGATCGCCCTTCGACCGCGACCGGGAGGGCGAGGTACTTCTTCGCGACCTCCTCCTTGATCAGCGCGATCGTGGACTCGTCCACGGTGACGGTCGAGAGGTCGATGAGCGGCAGCCCGAGCTGGCGGTGGAGGCACTGGAGCAGCGTCTGCTCGGCCACCAGGCCGAGCTGGACCAGCGTGGAGCCGAGCAGCTGGCCGGTCTTGCGCTGCTCGGCGACCGCCGCGCTCAGGTCCTCGGGCGTGATGAGTTTTTCCTCGAGCAGGAGATCGCCGAGGCGTTTGTGATCCTTGGGCATCCGTGCTCCAAGATGGAAGTCGAGCGGAGTGACGCGCGGTGAGTATCGGCAGCCAAACCGTTGCGGTTCACACCCTCTTTTGTGGCCTCTCGGAGCGCGTGCTAGGGTGCACTTTCCATGCTCGACTCGACCGCTTCCGAGGCCCCGCGCGGGGCCCCCGAGCCCCCCGTCAGCGATCCCGGGACCGCCGGCTCGGGGGGGTTCGACGCCGCCCTGCGCTCGCTGGCCAACCTCGATTCCCAGGCCGCCCTGACGTTTCAGGGCGCCGCCAACCTCAACGACCTGCTGCGGTTGGCGACCGGGCACCTGGCCCGGCTGGTGGACGCCGCCAGCGCGCGCATCTGGCTCACGCGTCGCAACGGCAGGCGGCTGGTGGCGCGCGAGTTCCCCGACGAGGGGCGGGGGGATCCGATCGAGCGCCGCCAGGCGCGCGGCGACGGCCTGGCGGGCTGGGCGGTCACCCATTTGAAGGCGCTGCGGCTCGGGCCCGACGATCCGCGCCCCGCCCTCCAGGGGGCCTTCGAGCCGTTCAAAAGCGCGGTCGTGATCCCGCTGTTCCGCCGCGGCGAGGTGTTCGGGGCGATCGAGTGCCTCGACAAGCGCGGCGGCGCGGCGTTCAGCGCCGAGGACTTCGACCGCCTCGACCTGGCGGCCGAGCACGTCGCCTTCGCGCTCGACAACGCGCTGCTCTACGACGAGACCGTGCGGCGCGCGCTCGAGAAGGACGTGCTGCTCGAGATCTCGATGGCGCTCTCCGCCCCGCTCGACCTCGACGAGGTCATCGAGGCGATCTTCAAGGCGCTGCGCCAGGTGGTGCGCTACGACGCGGCGGCGGTCTACCTGGTCAACCGCAGCACGCTCGCGCTCGAGATGGTGCGCGAGGTCGGCTACCCGCGCGACTCCGAGCATGCCTTCGACCTCCAGGTCGGGCAGGGGATCGTGGGCTGGGTCGCCAAGACCGGCCAGTCGGTGATCGTCCCCGACGTCGCGAGCGACACCCGCTACGTCGCGGCGCGCCCCTCGACCCGCAGCGAGATCGCCGCGCCGCTCATGCTCCAGGGCCGCACCATGGGGGTGTTCAACCTCGAGAGCGACCAGGACGACGCCTACCACGACGGCCACCTCGAGCTGCTGTCGGCGTTCGCGGCTCAGGCGGCGGTTGCGGTCGAGCGCGCCCGCACGACGCGCGAGCTGCTCGAGCGCCGCCGCCTCGAGAAGGAGCTCGCGATCGCGCGCGAGATCCAGCTCTCGTTCCTGCCCAAGCAGGCCCCGGTCATCCCCAACTTCGACGTCGCCGGGGCGACCCTGCCGCACGACGAGGTGGGGGGCGACTACTACGACTTCGTGCCGGTCGCCGAGGGACGGGTGGGGCTCGCGATCGCCGACGTGTCGGGCAAGGGCATCCCGGCGGCGCTCATCAGGGCGGGGTTCCGCATGAGCCTGCTGGCCGAGATCCGCAACGAGTTCTCGATCCGCGCCGTGATGCGCAAGGTCAACTCGCTGCTCCACGAGAGCACCGATCGCGACAAGTTCGTGACCGCGTTCTACGGGGTGCTCGACTTCAAGAACCGCGTGCTCATCTTCTCGAACGCCGGGCACAACCCGCCCATCCTGCAGCGCGCCGACGGGCGTTACGAATACCTCGAGGAGGGCGGCGTCGCCTTCGGGGTGCTGTCCGACGCGCGCTACGAGGAGCGGCCGCTCGCGGTCCGCCCCGGGGACCTGATGGTCATGTACACCGACGGCATTACAGAGACCGAGTCGCCGAGCGGCGAGCAGTTCGGCACCCGGCGGCTCGAGCAGGTCATGGCGACGCTCGGGAGCGCGAGCGCGAGCGAGATGGTCCAGGGCATCATCGCCGAGGTCACGCGCTGGGCGGGGGAGCGGGGGGTGAGCGACGATCTGACCCTGGTCGTCATGAAGGCGCTGCCCGACGCCGACGCTCCTTCACGTGGTGCGTGAAGCCCCAAGCCCTTGATTCCACGGGGCTTTCCCGATAGGGTGGCGGGGAATTCCCCCTCACCCTCGGCCGGAGTGCGCGCGTGTCATTCGATCCCGCCTTTTTTCTCGTACTCCCGGTGTTCGTGCTGAGCATCGTGGTGCACGAGTGCGCCCACGGGGTCATGGCGTTGTGGTGCGGGGACACGACCGCGCGCGACCGCGGCCGCCTGACCCTGAACCCGCTGCCCCACATCGATCCGCTGGGCTCGCTGCTGCTGCCGGGGCTGCTGTTCCTGGTCCACTCGCCGTTCCTGTTCGGGTGGGCGAAGCCGGTGCCCATCAACTGGGCCAACCTGAGGAGCCCGCGCAACGATCCGGTCAAGGTGGCGCTGGCCGGGCCGCTCTCGAACGCGCTGCTCGCGCTCGCCTTCGCCGCGCTGGCGCGGCTCGCCCCCGCGACCGGCCCGCTCGCGCCGCTGGGCGCGATGGCGATCGCGGGCGTGGTGTGGAACTGCGCGCTCGGGCTGTTCAACCTGATCCCGATCCCGCCGCTCGACGGCTCCTGGCTGCTGATGCGCTTCCTGCCGCTGCGCCACATCATCGCGCTCCAGCACTTCCGCCTGCTCGGCATGGCGCTGGTCATGCTGCTGATGTCGTCGCCCGCGATCTCGAGCCGCGTGCTCTACGCCCCGCTCCGGTTCGCGGTCCACGCCTGCCTGGGGCTGTTCGGCGTGCCCGCCCACGCGGTGCCGCTGTGACGCCGGGCCGCATCCTCTCCGGCATGCGGCCCACCGGCCGCCTCCACCTCGGCAACTACGTCGGCGCGCTCGAGAACTGGGTGCGGCTCCAGAACGCCGGCTGGCAGAACTTCCACATGGTCGCCGACTGGCACATGCTGACCACCGGCTACGAGGACACCTCGCGGCTCCAGTCCGACACCTGGGACATGGTGCTCGACTGGCTGGGGGCGGGCCTCGATCCCGAGCGGAGCGTCATCTTCGTCCAGTCGCAGGTCAAGCAGCACGCCGAGCTCCACCTGCTGTTCTCGATGCTGGTGAGCAAGGCGCGGCTCGAGCGCATCCCGACCCTCAAGGAGCAGATCCGCGACCTCCACCTCGACGAGCAGACCATCTCCTACGGGCACCTCGGCTACTCGGTGCTGCAGGCCGCCGACATCCTGCTCTACCAGGCGACCCACGTGCCGGTGGGCGAGGACCAGGTGCCGCACGTCGAGCTGACGCGCGAGATCGCACGGCGCTTCAACTTCGTCTACTGCCAGGACCGCGACCCGGTGTTCCCGGAGCCCGAGGTCCAGCTCACCCAGTTCCCGCGCCTGCGCGGCCTCGACGGCCACCGCATGAGCAAGTCGCTCGGCAACACCATCCTGCTCGCCGACGAGCCCGGAGACATCGCGGCCAAGGTCCGGCAGGCCTACACCGACCCCAAGAAGATCCGGGCCACCGATCCGGGGCGCCCCGAGGCCGATCCGTCCGACGGCCACGGCGGCTGCGTGGTGTGGGAATACCATCGCAAGTTCAACCCCGGCGGCGCCGAGGAGATCGCGGCCCAGTGCCGGGCCGGAACCCTGGCCTGCGTGCCGGACAAGAAGCACCTCACCCAGGTGCTGTCCGACGCGCTGGCGCCGATCCGCGAGCGCCGCGCCCGCTACGCGGCCGATCCCGACCGGGTGCGCGACATCCTCGAGCACGGCAATCAGCGCGCGCGCGCCGTGGCCGAGGCGACCATGGTGCAGGTGCGCGCGGCGATGAACCTCGAGCCCGGCCGGCCCGCCGCCCCGGGGCCGGTCGCGGGCCGGGAGCGCGCGCGATGACCGCGTCCGGACCGCCGCCCGCCGACCGCCCGGGGGGCGAGCCCGCGCCCGCCGTTCCGACCGGGCGTCCGACCGTGACCATCAAGCTCGCGCGCTTCGAGGGCCCGCTCGACCTGCTGCTCCATCTCATCCAGCGCGATGAGATCGACATCTACGACATCCCGATCGCGCACATCACCCAGCAGTACCTCGCCTACCTCGAGCTGATGCGCGCGCTCGACCTCGAGGTCGCCGGCGAGTTCCTGGTCATGGCCGCGACCCTGATGCGCATCAAGGCCAAGATGCTGCTGCCGCTCCCGCAGGCCGGGGAGGAGGAGGACGAGGGCGACCCGCGCGAGGAGCTGGTCCAGCGCCTGGTCGAGTACCGCACCTTCAAGGAGGCGGCCGGCACGCTCAAGGGCCGCGAGGCCGAGCGCCGCCTGCTCTACGAGCGCGGCCTGGTGCCGGGCGAGGAGGAGATGGGGCCGCTGCCCCTGGCACCCGCCACCCTGTTCGATCTGCTCGACGCGCTCAACCGCATCATGTCGCGCATCCCCGACCCGGTGGTCTACGAGGTCGAGGCCGAGGCCTTCGACGTCGAGGACAAGATGATCCTCATCGCCAGCACGGTCGCGGAGCGGGGCGAGGCGTCGTTCACCGAGCTGCTGCTGCGCTGCCGCGCGCGCGGCGAGATGATCGTGACCTTCATGGCGCTGCTCGAGCTCATCAAGCTGGGGACGGTGCTCGTGGTCCAGAGCGAGGTCTTCGGCGACATCCGCATCCTCCACCGCCACACGGAAGGAAGTGAGCCTCATGCCTCCGACCAATCTCCAGCCGGCGCTTGAAGCGCTGCTGTTCTCGTCCGACCAGCCGCTCTCGCTGAGCCTGCTGGCCGAGTCGCTCGACGCGCCCCCCGACGAGGTCGCCGAGGGGCTGCGCCTGCTGGGCGAGTCCTACGCCGCGCGCGAGGCCGGCGTCGAGCTGCGCGAGATCGCGGGCGGCTGGCTGCTGGTGACCACCCCGGCCCAGTCCGAGTGGGTCGCGCGCCTGCTGCGCGGCAAGAAGCGCATGCGGCTGTCGCGCGCCGCGCTCGAGACCATGGCGATCATCGCCTACAAGCAGCCGGTGACGAAGAGCGAGGTCGAGGCGATCCGCGGCGTGGATTCGAGCGCGGTGCTCGCGACCCTGCTCGAGCGCAGCCTGGTCACGATCCGCGGCCGCTCCAAGGTGGTGGGCCGCCCGCTGCTCTACGGCACGACCCAGGAGTTCCTCGACTACTTTGGGCTGCGCGACCTCACCGAGCTGCCGCGCCCCGAGGAGCTGCGCGCCCTGGTCGCGGCGCGCGAGCCCGAGCAGCTCGACATGATGGAGCTCGAGGTGGTCTCGCAGGTCGCCACCGACCTGGCGGCCAACGAGGCCGCCCACCTGCACGACTTCGTGGCCCGCGAGCCCGGGCCCACGGCGGCCGACGGGGACGCCGACGAAGATGCCGACGCCGACGAGGCCCACGCGCACCACGGCGTCACCGCGGACGACGCGCCCGAATCCGGCACCGCTTGAGCATCCGCCTCAACAAGCTGCTGGCGGGCCGCGGCCTCGGAGCGCGCCGCAAGTGCGACGTGCTCATCCAGTCGGGCGTGGTGCGGGTGAACGGCGAGATCGAGCGCGAGCCCGGCACCATGGTCGAGCCGGAGCGCGACCGCATCGAGGTGCGGGGCCGGCCGCTTCCGGGGGCCACGGCGACGCGCTACTTCGTGCTCCACAAGCCGGTGGGCGTGATCTCCACGCTCCACGACCCCGAGGGCCGCCGCACGATCCGCGACCTGCTGCCGCCGGGGCCGCGGCTGTTCCCGGTCGGGCGGCTCGACGCCGACACCAGCGGACTGCTGGTGCTCACCAGCGACGGCGAGCTCGCGCACCGCCTCATGCACCCGCGCTACGGGGTCACGAAGTCATACCGAGTGCGGGTCGCCCAGCCGCCGAGTCCCGACCAGATGCGCCGCCTCGCCGCCGGCGTCGAGTTCGAGCCCGGGGTGATGAGCGCGCCGGCGCGGGCGTGGATCGTGGACTCGACCCCGGGGCGCGCGATGCTGTCGCTGGTCATCCACGAGGGGCGCTACCGCCAGGTGCGGCGCATGTGCGAGGCGGTGGGGCTCACCGTGCTCGGGCTCCACCGCTCGGCCTACGGCCCGCTGCGCCTCGGCGAGCTGACGCGTGGCATGTGGCGCGAGCTGTCGGAGGCCGAGGTCGCGGGCCTGCGCGCCGCCGCCGCGCGCCCGGCGCGCCGGGGCGGAGCACCCGGGCGCTACCTCGGCGTGCCCGCCCGCGGCGCCGGGCATGCGGGAGAGCGGGTCCGCCGCGAGCGCCCGGCCGGGACGCCGCGCGCCCGGCCCGACGCCCGCGCGGAGCGGCCGGGCCGCGGCGCCGGGTATGCGGGTGAGGCGATGCGGTCGCGGGGGCGCGCGGAGCGGCCGGCACGTGGCGCCGCTCGTGGGGGCGAGGCGTTGCCGTCGCGGGGGCGTGCGGAGCGGCCGGGCCGTGGAGCCGGGCGTGGGGCGGAGCGGCCGCGTGCGGGCACGGAGCGGCCGCGGGCGTACGTGGAGCGGCCGCGCCGCGGCGCCGCTCGCGCGGAACGGACCGGCCGCGGCGCCGTCCACCGCGAGCGCCCGGCCGGGATGCGCAGCACCCGGCCCGACGCCCGCGCGCGTTCGAGCCGAACGTTCGACACCCGCCGCGGGAAGCCCGGCCGCCCGACCGATTCCCGCCGCACCCGGCCCGACGCCCGCGTGCGTTCGAGCCGATCCTTCGACACCCGCCGCGGCAAGCCCGGTCGCCCGCCCGACTCGCGCCGCGGCGCCTTCGATGGCCCGGGCAGCGCTCGCCGCGGCGCGTCCGATCGCCCGGGGAACACCCGCCGCCGGGCTCCCGATCGCTCGGGCAATGCCCGCCGCGGGGCTACCGAGCGCTCGGGCATTAGCCGCCGTGGGGCCGCGCGGCGGCCCGTTGACACCCGCCGCGGGCCGCCATCGGCCTCCGGAAGTCCCCGCCGCGGCGCCTCCCGCGGTGTCGGCCGTTCGGGTGATATGGCGCGGGGCCCGGGGCGCGACGGCGCGAAATCCCGCAGCCGCCGACCCGCCCGCGGCCCGGCCCGGCGTCGC
>WNFL01138918.1_pt1 | contig 13805 bp, 14 predicted proteins | sample 5400361 | NCBI WGS metagenome assembly WNFL01 (sample SAMN13153351, study PRJNA577476) | soil metagenome | isolation source: 40 cm soil on Douglas fir-dominated hillslope | place: USA:California | collected 2013-09-17
TGCCTGCTGGCCTGCAGCTCCTCCACGAAGGCGAGCGCGCGCAACGTGCCCGAGATGCTGCACGTCCCGCCCGGCAACAAGCTCGCGCTCGCCTTCGTGGAGGAGCTGCAGGCCAGCAGGCAGAGCGGAAGCGCCATGGTCATCGCGAGTTTGAACATGATTCGAGTACTCCTGGATTGCGTGGGAACGATTGGCGCATGAGGGTACTCGCTTTCGCGAAACGAGGCGTGGAATGCCCGGACAGCTGCGCCCTATGCACCCCCCGCGACCGCCGCCCGTGCGAGCGGCAGCGCGATGCGCTCGATCTTGCGCGCGTCGGCGCGCATCTCCGCGAAGGGTGTGAACTCCGCCACCAGCAGGTCGCGGCGGACTTCGAGGCAGAGCGTCTTGCCCGGGTACTTCGTCGCGAAGGCGTGCGCGAGCGTGCTCGGGTGCAGCGCGTACGAGCCGCAGCGCGCGACGCGCAGGTCGGCGGACTCGAACTCGCGCTGCACCTCGCGCACGAGCGGCTCGGACGCGAGCGTCCGGCCCTCGGGGTCGTCCGCGATCAGGTCGACCTCGGCGCGCAGCGGCCAGCTCTCGATCTTCCCGGGCTGGTAGGCCTCGTCGATGCTGCGCGGTGCGTACGAGTGGACCATCAGCGCCAGGCCGCCGCGGCCGCAGATGCCTGCGTAGAGCCGCTCGGCGAGCTCGCGGTAGGCCTGGTAGCGCGCGAGCAGGAGCTCGAGGTCGCGCGGGTCCTTCACCCAGGCGTGCACGCCGGGCGTCATCCCGCTCGGCTCGCCGATCACGCGGTTGCAGTCGACGAATGTGCGCGGAATCAAGGAGCGCAGGACCGCGACGCCGCGCGCGGGCTCGGCCGCGACGATCGCCAGCGCAACGCGCAGCGCGAGCTCGGGCGCGCCGACGTCGGTGTTGGCGAAGAAGAAGTCGCGCAGGTCCTCCGGATAGCTCCCCACGAGCGCGCGGCGCAGCTTGTCGTAGTGCTCGGCGCGTGTCGCGCCGTGGGGGACCTCGAGCAGGAGGCCGGGCTCGCCCGTTGCCTCGGCGCCGCGCACGAGCGCGAAGTCGCAGACGTCGGGGATCGAGCGCCAGGATGCGGCCGGCATGGAGGCCCTAGGGTTTCGCGTGCGCCGTGCACCAGTCGCGGATCTTCTGCGCGCCGGCGGCGCGCTGGGCCGGCGCCGCCTGGGCGCTGTAGCCGCTCGTCGCGAGATCGAAGCGCCGATAGGGGAAGAGGTCCGGGAGCAGCGTGATCAGGCCCTGTTCGGCGGCCATGCGCACGGCCGCGTCGGCGTCCTCGAGCGCGTCGACCAGCGGCGCGAGGCATTCCTTGCGGCGGAACTTCGCCAGCACGCGCACGGCCTCGGCCTTGTCGGCGCCGCCGGCGCGCACGATCTCGAGCACGCGCGCGAAGCCCGAGGGGTCGTCGATCCGGCGCAGCGCGTCCGCGGCCGAGAGCGCGCGCAGGGGCTCAGGCGCGCCCAGCATGCGCACGAGCGAATCGTGCGGCACCGAGACGCCGCGCTTCTGGAGGGCCTCGAGCGCGGATTTCGCGACCAGCAGGTTCGGGCTGTCGAGCAGGCGCTCGAGCACCGGGATCTGCTTCGCGCCCGCGTGCTGGCCCAGCACGGAGAGCGCCATCTGGGCGTAGGCCGGCACGCTGCTGCGCTCGGCGATGCCCGCGACCGCGGCGACGAGCTCCTCGGGCAGGCGCGGCGCGCCGAGGAAGAAGCGCTGCAGCCTCGAGAAGAGCTGGCCGTCGTCGTTCGCGAGCAGCTCCGCCAGCGTGCGGCCCTGCGCGTCGTCGCCGAGCGCGAGCAGGAAGGCCGCGCACACGGCGCGCGCCTCCGGCGCGAGGCCCGTCGCGGCGGCGAGCTCGACCGCCTTCGCGCGCGCCTCGGGGTCTCCGACGGAGCGCAGGTGGTAGAGGACGTCGCCGAGCAGCCAGGCCTCGGTCTCGGGCGTGATCCAGGCGCGCACGGCGGCCGTGAGGCGCGGCTCCTTGACCAGGAAGACGTGCTGGAGCATCGCGCGCCGAACCTCGGACGTCGGCTCCTTGCGCGCGAAGGCCTTGACCAGCGGCTCGAGCATCTCGTGCTCGCCCTGCTCGAGGAGTTTCGCGGCCGCTCCCGCCTGCAGCAGCGCCGAGTGCTCGAGCACGAGTTTGTGCAGCGCCGCGCGAGCGTCCTCGAGCGGGTAGAGCTGCAGGATCCAGAGGCCGTACTGCTGGCCCTGCACGTCGAAGCGCGGCAGCGACTCGACGAGCAGCGGAATCGCGGCGGAGGGCTTCTCGCGCCAGAGCGCGTTGTAGGCGTTCGCGCGCGCTTGCGGATTCGCGGCGTCGCCCAGCGCGGCGACGAGCCCGGCGACGCGCGCATCGGCGGCCTTCGACTGCGCCGGCGCGAGCAGCGCGAGGACCAGCAGCAGGCTCTTCATCCACCGCCTCCGCCCGTCGTCGGGCCGCTGCCGCCGCCCGTGTTCCCGCCGCGGCGCGTCGGTCGCGCACCCTCGCCGCTCTTCGGCCCCTGCTCGGGACCGTTGCGCGACTTCGGGCGCTGGCGCTCGACGTTGGTCGCCGTGCCCGTCTGGTGGAAGGTCGCGATCCCCTGGCGGTGCAGGGCCGCGACCCAGGGCGTGTGCGCGTAGCGCTCCTCGAAGCGCGCGATGCGCTCGTCGAGCGCCGAGAGCTCCTTCTTGAAGCGCTCGCCGCCGGGCAGCTCGATCTCGAGGAACACCTTCGCGCCGTGGCACAGGCTGCGCGTGGTGTAGCCGATCGTCACGTTGCGCGTGTCGCCGCGCAGGCCCGGCAGCTCGGGCGCGGGCGGGGCGGGCGCGTCCTTGTCGAACCAGCGCGGCGCGATCTCGCGGCACCAGCCGGCGTAGCCGACGAGGTTCGTCTTCGTCAGCTCGAGCATCACGCGCGTGAACTCGGCGATCGCCCTCGCGCGCGGGCTGGCCTTGGCGGCGTCGACGCGGCCGAGGGCCTGGTCGAGCTGGGCCAGGATGTGCTCGCAGTCCTTGATCGCCGCCTCCGCGCGCTCGGCGTTGCGCTCGGGCGGCCCGCCGAGGAACAGCGCGCCGCGGCTCGACGCGCCCGGATCCACGCCCGTCCAGCGGCCCGCGCGCGGCGGCGCGCCGTGCACGAGGCCGGCCTGCAGCGCCGCGCGCCAGGCCTCGAGCACGAGCTTGTAGACCGGGTCGTCCTCGAGCTGGTTCTGGGCCTCGCCGCGCGCCGCGGCCGAGGGCGCGAGCGGCGCGATCAAGGCGCGGTTGTAGAGCTCGTCCTCGGGCGCGTGGTCGCCGCTGCAGAAGAGGCACGAGCCGTAGACCATGCACTCGTGCTTGCCGGCGTTCTGCGCCTGGTAGACCCAGACGCGCCCTGCGCTCCCGGCCGCGACCCGATTCAGCCCGTAGCAGGCGAAGCCGCTCGGCGCGACCTCGTTGGCCGTGGTGAGCTGGAACAGCCAGCCCCAGGGCAGGTCGATCAGCGCGCTGTCGCCGCCGGTGAGCTGCGTGTCCTTGGGATGCTCCTGGCTCGGGTAGGCGGCCCAGTAGCTGTCGGCCAGGTAGCTCTCGCCGGCCAGCACGAAGAGCTTGGTCTTCGTGCCGGCGAGGCGTGCGACGGTCGCCTCGAGGTCGTCCTCGGCGTCGCCGTTGTCGAGCGTCGCGAGCAGCAGCGCGTGCTCGCCCGAGCGCGCGGCCAGCGAGAGCGCCGTGTCGCGCACGCTCTGGTAGACGTTCTGGATCTTCTCGTTCGGGCTCGCCAGCGCGCTGCGCACGGCGGCGAGGATCGCGGCGGCGTCCTCGCTGGGCGCGAGCAGCGGCTTGTCGCTGCCCGTGCGGCCGACGCCGATCTTCACGCGCCCGAGCAGCGCTGCGTGGCGCTCGAGCGCCGCCGCGAGCGCATCGGCGAAGCCCGTCGAGCCGAGCGAGGCCGTCGGGTCGAGCAGCAGGACCAGCGTGCGCGCTTCGCTGCCCGCGGCGTCCTCGGGCGGGATCACGCGGTCGAAGAGGCGTCCCAGGCCGCGCCATTCCTCGGTCACGTCGGCGGCGCTCGTCGGCTGCTGGGCGCTCGCCCGGGGCAGCACTGCGGCGAGCGAGAGCGCTAGGGCGGCGACGCGCATCGCCTGCAGGATAGGCGAGCGGCGCGATCCGGGCTAGCGACGGGGGCCCGGGCGGGGCTCGAAGGCCTGCGCGGGGATCGGCTTGAGGTCGCGCACGATGCCCAGCGCCCGCAAGCCGAGGAGGCCGAGCCAGGTGAGGTCGAGCTCCCACCAGAAGAAGCCCTGCCGCACGCTGGTCGGGAAGCGGTGGTGGTTGTTGTGCCAGCCTTCGCCGAACGTCAGCAGGGCCAGGAAGGGATTGTTGCGGCTGTCCTCGCCGGTCTCGTAGCGCCGCCTGCCGAGCAGGTGCGAGAGCGAGTTGATCGTGAACGTCGCGTGCGAGGTGACCACCGTCGAGATCGCGAAGCCCCAGACGAAGATCTGCCAGCCGCTGGTCTCCAGCTCCGGCCATGTCGCAGCCAGCAGTTTGCCGCCGGCGAAGAGCGCCACGCCGAGCAGGAGCGGCACGAGCGCGTCGAAGCGGTCGAGGAAGCGCAGCTCGGGGAACTTCGCCAGGTCGGGCACGAGTTCGATGCGCGTGCGGAAGTTCCCCGCGTCCAGGATCCAGCCGATGTGGCTGCGCAGGAAGCCCTTCCGGCGCGGCGAGTGCGTGTCCTCCTCGTTGTCCGAGACGCGATGGTGGTGGCGGTGGTGCGCGGCCCACCACAGCGGCCCGCGCTGGACCGCGCTGGCGCCGAGCACGGCGAAGACGAACTGCCAGAAGCGGCCGGTCTTGTACGTGCGGTGCGAGAAGTAGCGGTGGTAGAAGGCCGTGATCGCGAACATGCGCAGCACGTACAGGCCCGCAGCGACGGCCACCGCCACGGGGCTCCAGCCGACCCAGAGCACCGCGATGCAGGCGACGTGCAGGCCCAGGAAGGGGATCGCCCGCAGCCAATCGATCCCGGACTCGCCTTCGGGCGCGACCTGGGACCAGGAATCGAACCAGCGCGCCAGGGAGCGCAGGGGGGAACGGCGTGCAGTCATGAGCCGCGCATCTTGGATGGGAGGACGCATCCTCTTCAAGCCTCATCGGCAGTAGAGTGGGTGCGTATGAACCTTCCCCGACTCATCGAGCCGATGGTCCGCGACAACGGCCGCCTGCGCGTGGCCAGCTGGGACGAGGCCCTGGACCGGGCCGCAGCAGGGATCCAGCGCAGCGTGGCTGCCCATGGGCCCTCGACTTTCGGCATCTTCAGCTGCTCCAAGGCGACCAACGAGGTCAACTACGCAGCCCAGAAATTCGTCCGCGCGACCGTCGGCTCGAACAACATCGACAGCTGCAACCGGACCTGACACGCTCCCAGCGTCGTCGGTCTGGCGACGGTCTTCGGAGCTGGCGGGGGCACCTCCTCGTACCGCGAGGTCGAGGAGACCGATGTCGTCGTGCTCTGGGGCTCCAACGCGCGCGAGACGCACCCGATCTTCTTCCACCACGTGCTCAAGGCCGTGGATCCGCGCCGCACCTCGAGCGCCGAGTGGGCCGAGGGCTGGCTGCCGGTCGAGGTCGGCGCCGACGTCGCGCTGGCGAACGGAATCGCGCACGTGATCCTGGCCGAGGGCCTCGAACACAAGCAGTTCATCGCGAACGCGACCGAGAACTTCCCCGCCTACCGGGAGCTCGCCCTGCGCTACGACCTCGCCCGGACCGCGAAGCTCACCGGCATCGCTCCCGAGATGATCCAGCGGCTCGCCCGCGACTACGCCAAGTCCGACAAGGCCATGATCTGCTGGACGCTCGGCATCACCGAGCACCACAACGCGGTCGACAACGTGCTGGCGCTGATCAACCTGGGCCTCCTGACCGGCCATGTCGGCCGCTGGGGCAGCGGGCTCAACCCGCTGCGCGGCCAGAACAACGTCCAGGGCGGCGGCGACTCGGGCGCCTTGCCGCACAAGCTGCCCGGATTCCAGGACGTCGAGGACGTGGCGATCCGCGCGCGCTACGAGAAGCTCTGGGGCTGCAAGATCCCGCCCAAGAACGGCTGGCACCTGACCGAGATGTTCGAGGCGATGGAGCACGGCAAGCTGACCTCCGTGCTCGTCCTGGGCGAGAACCCCGCGCAGAGCGAGGCCGACGCGACGCGCTGCCGGCGCCTGCTCGAGGGCCTCGAGTTCCTGCTCGTGCAGGACATCTTCCTGACGGCGACCGCCGAGATGGCCGACGTCGTGCTGCCCGGCAGCGCCAGCTTCTGCGAGGCCGAGGGCACGGTCACCAACAGCGAGCGCCGCGTGCAGCGCGTGCGCAAGTCGATCGAGCCGCCCGGGCAGGCGCGCGACGACATCGAGATCCTGTGCGAGCTCTCGCGGCGCATGGGTTACGAGCTGAACCTGCCCTCGCCGCGCGCGGCCTGGGACGAGCTGCGCCTGCTCTCGCCGATGCACCACGGCATGAGCTACGAGCGGCTCGAGAAGCTCGGCGGCATCCAGTGGCCCTGCCCGGACGAGTCGCATCCCGGCTCGCCCTTCCTGCACGGCCGCCTGTGGGAGAACCCCGCGCGCGGCATGAAGGCCGGCTTCAACCCGGCCGAGGACGTTCCGCCGGTGGACCAGCTCGACCGCGACTTCCCGCTGCGCCTGACGACCGGCCGGCGGCTCGACAGCTACAACACGGGCGTGCAGTCGGGCGGCTACAGGAGTCCGCGCCGCGCGCGCGAGACGATCGACCTCTCGCCCGCCGACATGCGCGCGCTCGACCTCGCGGAGGGCGAGCGCGTGCGCATCGTCTCGCGCCGCGGCGCGGTCGAGGCGCCGGCGCGCGTCGACCCGGGGCTGCGCCAAGGCCTCGTGTTCATGACGCTGCACTTCCCCGAGCAGGTCGACACGAACCTGCTCACGATCGACGCCACCGACCCGCGCTCGGGCACGGCCGAGTTCAAGGCTGCGGCGGTGCGCGTGGAGAAGCTGTAAACTCCTCGGCTGGATGGACCTCGAGCACCTGACCGAAGCTCCAAGCGCGGCGGAGACGGCTGCGATCGACGCGCTGCTCGGGCCGGCGCGGGCCGGCGAGCAGCCTCCGACGCCCAGCGAGACGCGCGCGCGGCGCACGTTCCTCCTGCCGGCGCTGCTCGCGCTCCAGAACCGCGTCGGCTGGATCAGCCCCGGCGGCATGGGCTACGCCTGCCGGCGACTGGACGTTCCGCCGGCGGAGGCCTGGGGCGTCGCGACCTTCTACGCCCTGCTGGCGCTCGGCGAACGGCCCGCGGCCTTCGCGCACGTCTGCGACGACATCGCCTGCGCGGCGGCCGGTGCCGAAAAGCTCTGCGGCGAGCTCGAAGCGCAGCTCGGGCCCGGCGCCGGTTCCGCGCACCGCGCCGAGCCGCACGCCGCGCGACCGGGCGGCGTCCAGCGCTGGGCGCGCAGCCCGTGCCTGGGATTGTGCGACCAGGCTCCGGCGGCGCTCGTCACGGTCGCGGGCGCGAGCCCGCTCGAGCAGGCTTTCGGCGGCGCGACGCTCGGGCGCGTGCAGAGCGCTCTCGCGGGGAAGCGCGTCGCCGCGACGAGCTTCGCGCTCGAGTGGCTCGGCCCGCGCCGGCTGCTCGCGCGCGCGGGCTCGCCCGAGGCGCCGACGCTCGCCGGCTACAGGAAGCTCGGCGGCTACCAGGCGCTCGCGCGCGCACTCGAGCTCGGGCCGCAGGGCGTGCTGAAGGCAGTCAGCGCCTCGAAGCTCGTCGGCCGCGGCGGCGCCGCGTTCCCGACCGGGCGCAAGTGGGAGGCCGTCGCGCGCCACACGGGCAAGCTGCGCTACGTCGTCTGCAACGCCGACGAATCCGAGCCCGGGACGTTCAAGGACCGCGTGCTGCTCGAGCAGGATCCCTTCGCGGTGATCGAGTCGATGACGATCGCGGGCTTCGCGACCGGCGCCGAGAAGGGCTGGATCTACTTGCGCGGCGAGTATCCGCTCGCGGCCGAGCGCCTGCAGGACGCCATCGACGAGGCGCGCGCGGCCGGCCTGCTCGGGAAGCTGGTCTCGGGCTACGACTTCGCCTTCGAGATCGAGCTGCGGCGTGGCGCGGGCGCGTACATCTGCGGCGAGGAGACCGCGCTGTGCGCCTCGATCGAGGGCTACCGCGGCGAGCCGCGCACCAAGCCGCCCTTCCCGGTCGATTCGGGCCTCTTCGGCCGGCCGACCGCGATCAACAACGTCGAGACGCTCGTCGCCGTGCTCGACATCGTGCGCGACGGAGCCGCGAGCTACGCCTCGGTCGGCACGCCCGGCTCGCCCGGCACCAAGCTCTTCTGCCTCAGCGGCCGCATCATGCGCCCGGGCGTCTACGAGGTGCCCTTCGGCACGACGCTCGCCGCGCTGATCGAGCTCGCCGGCGGCGTGCCGGGCAAGAAACCGATCCGCGGCGTGCTGCTCGGCGGCGTCGCCGGCGGTTTCGTCGGACCGAAGCAGCTCGACCTCGCGCTCTCCTTCGAGGCCGCGCGCGCCGCCGGCACGACGCTCGGCTCGGGCGTCGTCTTCGTCATGGACGACACGATCGAGCTCTTGCCGATGCTGCGCCGCATCGCGGCCTTCTTCCGCGACGAGTCCTGCGGCCAGTGCGTGCCCTGCCGCGTCGGTACCGTGCGCCAGGAAGAACTGCTCGCGCGCCTCGCGCGCGACGCCGCGCTCGGCGGCCTCGAGACCGAGAAGAAGCTCCTCGCCGAACTCGGCCAGGCGATGCGCGATGCCTCGATCTGCGGCCTGGGCCAGACGGCCTCGAGCGCCGTCGAATCGGCCTTCGTCCAGCTCGAGCCGCTCGGAGGCGCACGCAAGTGAACCCCGCCCCGCGCACGCTCGAGCTGACCATCGACGGCCGCAAGACCGAGGTCGCCGAGGGTACGACGCTCCTGCAGGCCTGCCAGGCCCAGGGCATCGCGGTCCCGACCTTCTGCTGGGCCGAGAACCTCACCCCGCTCAACGTCTGCCGCATCTGCGTCGTCGAGCTCGAGGGCGCGCGCACGCTGGTGCCGGCCTGTTCGCGCAAGTGCGAATCCGGAATGATCGTCCAGACCGAGTCCGAACGCGTCCAGCTCTCGCGCAAGCTCGTGCTCGAGCTGCTCGGCTCCTCGGTCGACATGTCGCTCGCGACCGAGTTCGCCGCGCTGGCCGAGAAGTACGACGCGCACCCCGAGCGCTTCGGCCCGCGCTCCCCGCGCGCCAGGCCCGGCGAGCGCGAAGCCGCCACCGCCGGCCACCACCACGCCGGCGACGGTTCGCACGCCGAGAGCGTCGCGCAGGAGAAGAAGGTCGACAACGACCTCTTCGTGCGCGACTACGAGAAGTGCATGCTCTGCTACAAGTGCGTCGAGGCCTGCGGCATCGACGCGCAGAACACCTTCGCGATCGCCGTCGCCGGCCGCGGCTTCGACGCGCGCATCGCGACCGAGCTCGAGACACCGCTGCCCGACTCGGCCTGCGTCTTCTGCGGCAACTGCGTCGGCGTCTGCCCGACCGGCGCCTTGATGTTCAAGGCCGAGAGCGACCTGCGCGAGTCCGGCCAGTGGGACGAGTCGCGCCAGAAGGTCAGCGACACCATCTGTCCCTACTGCGGCGTGGGCTGCCAGCTCACGCTGCGCGTGCAGGACAACAAGATCGTGCGCGTGACCTCGCCCGCGGACCACTCCGTGACCAGCGGCCACCTGTGCATCAAGGGCCGCTTCGGCTGGAGCTTCGTCGAGGGCGGGAAGAAGTAGGCGATACGGAACACGGCATTCTTCTCCCCGATTCGAGGCTGGCCAAGTGGCCCCCCATCTCGGGACTCGAATCCGAGAGAAGAATACCGTGTTCCGTATCACCCTCAGCGCAGGGGTGATGCTGGCTTGCCGTTGATGAGCACTTCGTCCCCGTCGACCCGGACCGTGTCGCCGGGGCGGATCGGACCGTAGGCGCGGTCAGCGACGTGCAGCGTCTCGTCGAAGAAGTACCAGTGGACGTCGCCAACACGGTTGTCGTGCTCGGCGGTGTCAGCGGCCTGCTCGTTGACATCCAACTTGATGGTGGTGCCCTCGTGATGGAGCTCCAACTTGATCCCGATCGGCGTACGGCGCTCGCCATTGACGCTCCAGCCGTGGTCCGAGAACTCGATCTTGTCGCCCCGCTTCACGCTGCCCAAGCTCTCGGCTCCCCACCGAAGTTCCCCTTCGACTACGTGCAGACGTCGGCGCTGGAACACGGACACCTGCCCCTCGAAAACAGCCAGCTCCAGCGTCTGCGCGGGAATCTCCCTCGTCCGGCACTCGATCGCGATCAGGCTCGACCGCAGAGGCCCTGTGTCTTGTCCGCACGCGAAACCCAGAGCCGGCAGGAGTGCAAGGCACAGGGCTGCGCGGCGCATCTCTACCTCGACTCGAACTCGACCAGCGCGCCGCCCCAGGCGAGCCCCGCGCCGAACGCGGCGAGGATCACGCGGTTGCCGGGCAGGATCCGCCCCTCGCGCAGGGCCTCGTCCATGGCCAGCGGGATCGAGGCCGCGCTGGTGTTGCCGTACTTCTCGAGGTTCGAGTAGAGGCGCTCGGGCGCGACCTCGAGCTCGGCGGCGGCCGCGTCGAGGATCCGGCCGTTGGCCTGGTGCGGCACGATCAGCTCGATGTCGTCGAGCTCGAGGCCGTTGCGCTCGCACAGCTCGCGCGTGAGGCTCGCGAGCTTGTCGACGGCGAAGCGGAAGACCTCGCGGCCGTTCATGCGCAGGTAGTGCTGGCGCTTCTCGACCGTCTGGGGGCTCGTCGGCCGGGCCGTGCCGCCGGCTTGGACCTCGATCATCGAGGCCCCGCGGCCGTCGAGGCCGAGCTGCATGTCGGTGACGCGCGCCATCCCGCCCTCGCGGCCGAGCACGACGGCGCCCGCGGCGTCGCCGAAGAGCACGCAGGTCTCGCGGCTCTGGTAGTCGGTCAGGAGGCTGAGCGCGTCGGCGCCGACGACCAGGGCGTTGGCGTAGGCGCCCGAGGCGATCAGGGCGCGCCCGACCTGCAGCGCGTAGAGGAAGCCGGTGCAGCCGGCGTCGACGTCGAAGCCCATCGCCTTGTCGGCGCCGATCTTCTGCTGGACGTAGGCGGCCGTGCAGGGCACGGGCTGGTCGGGCGTGGCGGTCGCGACCAGGACCGCTTCGATCTCGCCCGCCTCGAGCTCCGCACTCTCCAGCGCGCGCCGGGCCGCGGCCGCGGCGAGGTCGGAGGTCGTCTGGCCCTTGGCCAGGATGCGCCGCTCGCCGATGCCGGTGCGCGTGCGGATCCACTCGTCCGAGGTGTCGACCAGCTTGCTCAGCTCCGCGTTGGTCAGGCGCCGTTCGGGCACCTGCGAGCCGATTCCGAGCAGGGAGACCTGCGCGAGCGGGACTGGGCGCTGGGTCGAGGCCTTTCCGCTCGGCAACGCATGGAGAGCACGCCTGCCGGTTTTCACGGTAGGGGATTGTACCAAGCGCTCCGGGCCCGACCGAAGCGTCCGGCTGCTTTCCCCGGGTGAGACTACGACAAGGGCGGGAGCTGTCCGGCCCGCACGTAGGCGTACTTGTAGCAGTACAGTCCCGCCGCCGCGCAGAGCGCTGCGAGTCCGAGCAGGAGCGGTGCGGCCTGGTGCATGCGGTTCAGCGCCGCGAGCGCGACGAGCGCGAGCGGCAGCGCGGTGCCGACCGCGGTCCCGAGCTGGTGCGGGTGGCGGATCGGTCCGAGCTGCACGATGCGCAGGAAGCCGACGGCCTGGCGCGCGTTCTCGGTCGAGTGGCGTTTGCGCAGCTCGAACGTGACGAGGAGCACGTGGGCCGTGATCCCGATGCCGAACCAGAGCACGATCTCGGACTTGAACGGCGCGAACGGCATCAGCACGCCCGCTCCGAGGAACAGCGCCTGGGCGACGAGGTGCGGCAGCAGCGCGCGCTCCTGCCACAGGTCGCGGCCCTCGCACTGGGCGAAGAGGAAGGCCGTGTAGCCCGCGGTCGCGAGGCCGAACGGCAGGTTGACCCAGCGCAGCGTGTCCGCGAGCTCGCGCATCCCGAACCAGCGCGCGCCCAGGATCGCCGTCGTCAGCGCGCCGAAGGCCGTCAGGATCCAGCCGCCGCGCACGAGCCAGCTCTTGGTGTTCGGACGCGTCAGCAGGCGCAGGAAGTACTGCGGTCGCGCGAGATCGTGCACCAGGAGCCAGGTCGTGAGCAGCAGGAACACGAGCGCGACGAGCTCCGGGAGCCAGTCCGCGGCGAATCCGTCCAGCCCGAAGCCGGCCAGGAAGGGCGCCAGCATGGCCGCGCCGGCCGCGATGCCCTTCGTGACGAGGTAGGCCGCCACGGGCCAGCCCCATTCGACCTTGTGGCCCGCATCGAGCACGGTGCGCAAGTCGGGCGCGGTCGGCACGCTCCCGGGCCAACTCTCGGGCTTGTCCTTCGGCCGATCGCTCCAGAGGTACATCTCCGGGCGCTCCGCCAGGCCCGGCTGCAGCGCCTCGGGCAGGACGCCCTTGTAGTGGACGTTGGGCTGCGTCTCCTGCTCGGGCCGGCGCACGAGCGTCTCGTTCTCGCGCAGCATGCGGCTGATCCGCGACTGCGGGTCGTGCAGGTCGCCGGCGATGATCGCGTTTTCGGGGCAGACGATCACGCAGGCCGGCTGCAGGCCCTTCTCGACCCGGTGCGCGCAGAAGTGGCACTTCTCCGCCGCGCCCGAGTCCTCGTTCAGGTAGATCGCGTCGTAGGGGCAGGCCTGCATGCAGGCGCGGCAGCCGATGCAGGCGTCGCGGTCGAGGTCGACGATGCCGTCCTTGCGCTTCGAGAGCGCGTTCACCGGGCAGATCGTCACGCAGGGCGGCTTGGTGCAGTGGTTGCAGCGCAGCACCGCGAAGTGGCGCTTGACGGCCGGGAAGCGGCCCTTCTCGGTGTACTTGACCCAGGTGCGGAAGCTCGCCAGCGGCACGTCGTTCTCGGCCTTGCAGGCGACCGTGCAGGCGTGGCAGCCGATGCAACGGTGGTGGTCGAGCAGGAAGCCGTACTGCATGGGGGCGCCCATGATGCCGACGAGGCCGTTCCAGGTCACCCCTGCGCTCGCTAGAACGAGGGGATGCACCGCACGAGTCCGCTGCTCGAACGCATCCCGGGCCTGCGCCACGCCTTCGGCAGCGCGAGCGAGCCGGTTCCGGAGCCCTTCCTCGGGGCCTGGCCGGACTCCTTCCCGCGCTGGAAGCAGGTGCACGGCGCGCGCATCGCCGAGGCCCGCGCGGCGCGCAGCTCCCGATCGCGGTGACGAGCGCCGACTGCGTGCCGGTGCTGGCCGCGCGCACGGACGGCCGCGCGGTGGCGGCGCTGCACGCCGGCTGGCGCGGGACGCTCGCGGGAGCGGCCTCGGAGCTCGTGCGCGCACTCGTCGCGCGCGGCGAGGATCCTTCGCGCTGGGTCGCGGCCATCGGCCCGGCGATCGGCCCGTGCTGCTACGAGGTGAGCGCGGAGCTCGCGCGCGAGTTCGGCGCACGGACGCGCATGCTCGACCTGCCCGCGCTCAACGCGGCCCAGCTGCGCGCGGCGGGCATCGGCGCGGTCGAGCTCCTGCGCGCCTGCACGCGCTGCGCGCGCGACGAGCGCGGCGCGCCGCTCTACGCCAGCTATCGGCGCGACGGGCGCGGGCAGCAGCAGCGCTCGTCAATCGCCGCGCGCTGAGCGCACGAGCTCCTCGAGCCGGTCGAGCCCCAGCTTCAGGTTGTCCATCGGCGGCCCGAACGAGAAGCGCATCCACTGGCGG
>WNFL01439549.1_pt3 | contig 13805 bp, 13 predicted proteins | sample 5400361 | NCBI WGS metagenome assembly WNFL01 (sample SAMN13153351, study PRJNA577476) | soil metagenome | isolation source: 40 cm soil on Douglas fir-dominated hillslope | place: USA:California | collected 2013-09-17
GTTTCGAGTGCTCGTGCTCGTGGCAATACGTGCACAGCAGCTCCCAGTTGCTGCCGTCGGGCGGATTGTCGTCGTGATTGCCGTTCTTGTGATGAACTTCGAGCAACTGCAGATTGGCGTGCGTAAACGTGCGCGCGCAGCCTCCGCACACCCACGGATAAAGCTTCAGCGCCTGGGCCCGGTAGCCGGCCGCGCGCTTCGCATCATCGCGCCGCGCCTCGCGCAATACTTCGTCCAGCCGGCTTTTCGCTTGTGCCAAAAAGGTACTCCCGGGATGCGGGTCGCAGGAAACGCGAGTCAGCTTACATCGAATTTCCGGGTCCGCAAATCGGTTTCTTCCTACACCCTTCCGCGGGGTGAAATTGGCATTGCCCCGGACGGCTTTTGCCGCTCAAGCGGCGTTGCGCGGCGCTTCGTCGGCGCCAGGCGTGGATTCCGGCACGGCCGGCAGCAGGTCTTCGGCGGTCTCGCGCACGTGCGCCTGCATGAGCGCGGCCGCCCGCGCGCCGTCCCGCGCGCGCAGCGCGGCGAAAATCTCCCGGTGGCGGTCCTGCTTCACGCGCAGTCGCTCGAGATAAATGGATTTTCTGCCAGGATCGTCCTTGGAGATCCTGAGCAGTGCCGCGCGGTAGAACATCACCAGCCGCTGCAGCGCATCCAATAAGCCACCGAGGTGGCGGTTGCCGCTCAATTCGAGGACCGCTGCGTGAAATTGCGTGTTTAGCGCGAAGGCAGCGTCCAGGTCCCCGCGTTCGATCGCTTCATCTGCATGCGCAATCATCGCCTCGAACCGCGCCGCAACCGTGTCGTCGAAGTGTGCCGCGGCCTCGTCGGCGGCGAGCGCTTCCAGCGCGGCGCGGCATCGATACAGCTCGATCAAATCGACTTTCGACGTTGCCCGGACTTCGTATCCGCCCTGCGCCAGCGGCACCAGCACGCCCTCCTGCTGCATCTTGCGCATGGCCTCGCGCACGGGTGTGCGGCTCACATTCAACTTGCGCGCCCACTCGATGTCTTTCAGGCGCTGGCCGGATTCGATCTCGCCGCTGCGGATTTTTTCCCACAGGATGCCGTGGATCTGCTCGAACAGGTGATTGCGCGCCGGCAATCCCGTCCCGTCTCCCCCGATTTTTTTCATCTTGTTCCCATTCAGGCGGCTAGCGCGAGCTGCATGGCATCGCGCGCCTTGCGGGTGCCGTCCCAGATGCGCGACGGAATGCAGATCTGTCCTTCGAAGAGCTTGCGGCACGTGCGCAGCAGGTTAGCCTCCGCGAGCTCGAACTTGCCGCCGACCTGGCGCGCGCAGACTTCGACTTCCAGCGTGCCGCCCGGATGCTCGATGCCGACCACCTGACGTCCACCGTCTTGGAGCTTAGCGAGGCGATGGGCGACAGTGCCCGGCAGGATGCAGGCGGTGGCAAGCGCCATCGAACCGGTGACCGAATACGTGGCGTGACAGTTGAACGGCACGAAGTCGCGCGACGCAATCGTGCCGCCCGTGCGTGGCGCCGCGACCAGCACCGGCTTGGGGATCACGAGCTTGCTGCAGTCGCCAAGGCCCATGCGCTTGCCGGCTTCGACGCGAATTTTCTCGAGCCGTGCGATCAGCGCGGACTCCGGATCGAGTTCGGCTTTCGATTCATATCCGGTTTTGCCAACCGCCGCGGCCGGCACGATCACCATCGGCACGGCGACGTCGATGCAGGTCACTTCGATGCCGTCGATCTCTTCGCTCGCGTGCCCCGTGGGCAGCAATTTGCCGGTCTTGCTGCCGACGGTGCCGGCGAAATTCTGTTTGACGGGCGCCGCGGTTCCCGGCACGCCCGCGATGGCCGCGTCACCTTCGTACGTGACCTCGCCGCCGGGCGTGTGCAGGATGACTTCGATGGTGGAATTGGTATTGATATTGAAAACGACGACGCGGGTTTCCGGATTCTGTGCTTTAACCAAGCCCATTTCGATCGCGAACGGACCGACCGCCGACAACATGTTCCCGCAGTTCGATGAATAGTCGACGATGGGGGATTCGGGATTGACCTGCACGAACAGGTAATCGACGTCGTGGCCCGGACGTGACGAGTTCGACACAACTGCGATTTTGCTCGTGAGCGTTTCGGCGCCGCCGATGCCGTCGATCTGCCGCTTGTGCGGCGAGCCCATCGCGGCGAGCAGCACCGCGTCGAGCGTTTTGCGGTCGGCCGGCAGGTCGCGGGCGAGTATCAGCGGCCCCTTGGAGGTGCCGCCTCGGTAGAGCGTTGCGGGTATGCGGGTAATCATGGTGGAGTCCCTAACATGATGAAACGTGCGATGCGCTGTCACGATTTTCGCTCAGGGCTAGGAGAAAGGTCTGCGGCTTAGTCATTCTAAGCAAGGGACTTTCGACAACGCCATGGGCGAAAACTCGTGCCAGCCCGAAGGGTTGCAGCCAGAATCGGCGATGGCTGCGTTGCTCGTCTTGGCAATATGAATGACTATTGCCTTCACCGGGCGCCTTGCCCTCACCAATTCTGACTGCAACGCACACGCGTTTCATTATGTTAGGGACTCCCTATTCCATTTTGATGTTGGCCCGCTTGATGACCTCCGCCCAGCGTGCCACGTCGTTTTGCACGAAAGCGCCGAACTCGAGCGGAGTCGTGCTGGGACGCGCTTCGAGTCCGGCGCCGAAGAAACGGTCCTTCGCGTCGGCCTGCGCGACGGCCTTGGTGATTTCGCGGTGCAGCCGTTCTATGACGGGCTTCGGCGTGCCAGTAGGCACTAACACACCGTACCAGTTGTCGGCGACGAAATCGGCCACGCCGGCTTCTTTCATCGTCGGCACTTCGGGCAGAAAAACCGACCGCGTATTGCTCGCAACGCCGATCGGCCGCACGCGGTTTCCCTTGATGAGCGGCATGACCGACGGCGCGGTCGCGAACATGACCTGCACGATACCGCCGGCCAGATCCACTGCCGCGGGACCGCTGCCCTTGTAGGGAACGTGCGTCATTTTCGTGCCCGTGCGCAGCAGAAACATTTCGCCCGCCAGATGCACGCTGCCGCCGGTGCCGCCGGAACCGAAATTGAGTTTGCCGGGTTCCGCCTTGGCGAGCGCGATGAGTTCCTTGACCGTCGTCGCCTGCACGGACGGATGCACGACGGCAATAATCGGCGTGATGGCGCCCAGCGATACGGGAGCGAAATCCTTGAGCGGGTTATAGCCGGGATCTTTATACAGGCTGATGCCCGTCGAAAAACCGGTGTCTGCGAGCAGCACCGTGTAGCCGTCCGCTGCCGCGTGCGCGGTGAGCGCCGTGCCGATATTGCCAGCGGCACCCGGACGATTGTCGACCACGACCTGCTGCTTCAAGGCTTCGCTCAGTTTCGCGGCAATGATGCGCCCGGATACGTCTGAGCCGCCACCCGGCGACCAGGGCACTACCATGCGGATCGGTTTATCCGGGTAGTCTGCGGCGGTTGCGCCTATGCTCGCTACGGCGGCGACCAGAAGCAGGCCAGTGGACAAATGAAGACGATTCATCAGAATTCCCCAAGGTTAAAAAACTTGCCTCCGATAGTTATTTTAGCGCAAAATCCAAATTTGGTATACGGTATACCATATTATATAACACATTGTAATTGATAATATTTATGAACAAAATGAGTTATCTAAACGCCATCAATATAGGCGAAATCGCGCGACCGGCCTCGACTCTCGATTTCTCAGGATCGCCGGGATCATTCCCCCTCGCGCGCTACGACCTTGCCAAAATTCGCAACGTGATCGGCCGCGACGAAATCAGGCGCGGACCCGCGTCGATCTGGCGTTACTGGATGTTGCTGCCCGCCGACAATCCGGCGGCCGCGATCACAATGGGCGAGGGCTATACGCCGCTCGTCGAACTGCGCGCATTGGGTCACCAGCACCTCTGGCTCAAGGACGAAGGCCAGAATCCGTCGGGCTCGTTCAAGGATCGCGGCGCGAGCGTCGGCTTTACGCGCTACCGCGAGCTTGGCGTCACAGCGCTGGCGCTCAACAGCACCGGCAATGCAAGCGCCGCGTGGGCTCTGTACGCCGCGCGCGCCGGTATTCGCTGCGTGAGTTTTCTGCCATTCGACGGCCAGGAATCGACCCGCAAACAATGCAGTCTGGCGGGCGGCGAAATTCATTTCGTCCAGGATTGGCCGAACGTCGGTAGCCTGGTGGCGCGGGAATGCAAGGCACATGGCTGGCTCAACGTGTCGGCGCTGCGCGAGCCTTATCGTATCGAAGGCAAGAAAACGCTCGCGTACGAAATCGCGGAGCAATTCGACTGGCGATTGCCGAACGCGATCGTGTTTCCCACCGGCGGCGGTCAGGGTGTGCTCGCGCTGTACAAAGGATTCCAGGAACTGCGCGAACTCGGGTGGATAACCGATCCCGATCCTAAACTAATCATCACCCAATATGCGGGCTGCGCGCCGATCACCAAAGCGTTCCGCGAAAACCAGGACAAGTGCGAGCCGTGGGGTGCGATCGACATCCTCTCCGGCGGCATGAAGTCGCCGAATCCGGTTTCGGGTCCCGCCATTCTTGCGTTGCTCCGCCGCACGCGCGGTACCGCGGTCGCCGTGACGAATGAAGAAGCGCTCGCCGCAGAGTCAGAGATGTGCCGGGCCGAAGGCGTCTTCATATGCCCCGAAGTCGCCACCACTCTCGTCGGCGTGCGCAAGGCCGTCGAATCCGGCGCTGTCGCCGAAAACGACCGCGTCGTATTGATCGGCACGGCAACCGGCCTCAAATCCCTGTCGCACGTGCGCGATCCGATGGCGTAAACGGGGTCAGGCCTGCAGCAAATGCCGCAGGGAGCGCACGTTTGCCATCTTGTCGAGATTCCACACCGATTTCACGAGCTCATAAGCGCGCCGCTTGCCGAGTATCGGCGCGCAAAGATCGTAGGCTTTTTCGCCGACTTCCTCGCGCGTCATCGGGTTTTTCGAAGTTCCTCGCACTTCCGTGGTGTGATGGCGCAGCGTGCGGCCGGCGCGCAGGGTCACTTCGACAATCGCCTGCCGGCTCGGCAGCGCGCGCTCGAGCTCGTCGTCGCCAACCGCCTCGACGCGTTTTCTCAACTCGAGGACTTTCGGGTCGTTCATGCGCTTGAAGTCGTGCGCGGCTTCAAGGCTCGCCGTGCCGTCGAGCAGCATCACCGCGATCATGTACTGGAGGTTGATGTCGGGCATGCTGCGGTCGTTGACCGTGCGCCTGCCTTGGTGCGAGATGCGCACCACGACTTTCTCGACGTCGTCGGCCTTGAACTTGTTTGTCTTCATGAGTTCGTACAGCGAATCGAGCGGCGCCTGGATCGGGCTGCCGACGGTCCAGCGTTTGATGTTGGTATTGACCACCTCGAACGTTTCGCCGAGCCCGCGCACGAGCTCTTCGGGGTTCGCCTTGGCGCTGAACGCAAAAAAGAAATTGCGCTCGCCGGAGAACGCATCTTCGATGCCTGACATGCCCGATGCGACCATCGTCGCCGACGCGGCGCCGTTGCGCGCCGGCAGGCCGCCGAACTGGAACGCCTTTTCGACGTGCTCGCTGTCGCGTGCGTAATTCGACAAGCCGCCCGCCTGCTGCGTCGTGTACGACAATACGAACCGCACCCGCTCAGCATTGAGCTTGGCGAGCGCCGCGCACGCTGCCGCGGCGCCGAACATCGGCCCGAACGAATGCGTGCTGTGCCCCGCACGGGAGAAGTCGTACCCACCCAACGCCAGCGACATGCGCGTGCCGATGTCGTAGCCAAGGGCGACCGCGTGCAGCAGCACCGCGCCGCTCGCCTTCTCGCGCTCCGCCATCGCGAGGGCGGCGGGCACGATGCCGCAACCCGGATGCGTAAGCGACGCCGCGTGCGAATCGTCGGTCTCGTCGGCATGCGCGAACATGCCGCCGGTGAGCGCCGCATTCACAACCGTGGTCATGATATGCGTGCCGGGAACGCAGGCCTCCGGCGTGCCGCCGAGCTGCCTCAAGTACGCGATCGCTTTTTTGCCGGGCAAAAGGTGCGAGCCCGAGATCATCGCGGCCAGCGTATCGAGCAGGTGATGCCGGGTGGCTTCGGCCACGGCCTCGGGCAGCGCCCGCTGCGCGGTGCCGACGATGTAATCGGCGACGGTGCGCATCACCGGCGAAACGCCGCCCGGTTTTGCGCTCCCCTCAGCCGGCTGCGCGCGCACGGGCAGCGCAGCGGCGAATGCGGCAGCAACACTTGCCTGCAACAGCAAGCGCCGGTTCGGTGCAAACGTTGCAATGCAGTTTTCGCGCAAGCTTCCCCTTCGGCCGCGGCGCCGTCAAGCGCCGCGCGGGTACTAAGCCTACAATATCTGTCGAGTCGCCCAGAACAATACGATCAGGAGAGATCACCATGCACACACACGGCTTTAAAATCGCTGCGCTCGCGTTGGCCATGATCTTCGCCCCAGCTGTGGCCGGGGCCGCGGAACTTACGCTGCTGATTTCGAACGCCGTGAAAACTGTGATGGAGGATCTCGCGCCGCGGTTCGAAGCGGCGACCGGGCACAAGCTCGCGATAACCTACGGCTCGACCAATCCGATGAAAGCGCGCATCGAGAAGGGCGAGGCTTTCGATTTGACCATCCTCGGTGATGACGCGATCCACGACCTCATCAAGCAGGGCAAGCTCGTCGCCGCGACGCGCACCGTAATCGCGCGCTCGGGCCTGGGTCTCGCGATCCTCAAAGGTGCGCCGAAACCTGACATCAGCACGACCGACGGATTCAAGCGCACGCTGCTCGACGCGAAATCGATCGCGTATCTCGACGACGGCCTGACCGGAACCTATCTCAAAGTCCTGTTCCAGCGACTGGGCATCGCCGACAACGTCAAATCCAAACACAAAGGCGTGCGCGGCGCCGAAGCGGTGGCGGCCGGCGAAGTCGAACTCGGCGTCACGCAGATCAGCGAGATCCTCTATCAGAAGGGTACGCAGCTGGCGGGCCCACTGCCGCCTGAAATCCAGAACTACACCAACTTTTCTTCCGCGGTCAGCGCCGGCGCGAAACAGCCTGATGCCGCCAGGGCGCTGCTCAAGTATTTCGTGTCGCCCGACGCGGTGCGCGTGATGAAAGCGAACGGCCTCGAACCGGCCGGCTGACCCGGCGGGGCCGCGCCGACTTCGATGCGTTCGTATTCGGCTATCCCCTGCGCGCCGAGCAGCAGCACCGTGGCGACCACCTCGAAACTTAACAGCACGATGATCGCGGTGGCCAGCGAGCCGTACACGACGCTTACCTGGGACAGCGTGCCGAAATACCAGCGCAGCCCATGGCGGATCAATTCCCACAGCGCGGTCGCCGACGCGCCGCCGATCAGCGCGTGTTGCAGCGACAACCTGCCCACGGGCATGAAATAGTAGATCGCGGAGATGAGCATGATCTCGGTGGTAACACCAATGGTATAGAGCACAAAACTCGAAATGCCGCTCAGCGACCAGCTGTGGCCGAGTATTTCCAGCTGCGTACCGCCGATGTTGACCAGATCGGTCAGCACGAAAGTGCCCACAAACAAAACCGCGCCGATGAATAGGATGTAACCGAAGGGCAGCAGCAGCGACACCATGAAATGCCGCCGGCGCACGGCGACCCGGTGCAGGAAAATCACCGAGATCGCATTCTCCAGTACCTTGAAGCCGAGCTGGCTGAAAAAAAGCATCGTGGCTAGCAGCACCCAGCCGATCAGATCGCGCTGGTCGAGAAATGCCCTGAGTTCGGCCACCACCGCGTCGCCTTTGCCCGGCACCACGTACTCGAGCGCGCGGCGCAGCGTGGTCAGCAGCACTGCCTGGTCGATCACGTGCGACAGCGCAATCACCATCAGGATCAGCAGCGGCACGATCGACAGCAGCGCGTAATAAGCAACCGCGCCGGCGAGCAGGAGACCCTGATTGGCCCTGAAAGCCTTTAGGACCTGGTAGATGAACGCGACCGGATTGGTAAGGACGTGAACGAGGCGGGGATTGATGAGATTCATGGAGCGCCCGGATGGCAGGCTGATTCTATCGCGTTCGCACGTAGGAGCACGCGAAACCGGGAGTCGGACAACCGATCATTGGCGCGGCAACCTGCGCTCACTGTGTGCTTGCGTACCGAGCGTTCGCGCCGGCGGAGATAGAGTACCAACTAACGTGCGGCGAACCCATCATTTCCCTCGCACGCGACGGCTCATTAACCTCACATCAAAGGAAACATCATGAACAGCATCGTCTACCTCGTCGGCGCAGTAGTCATCATCGTAGCTATCTTGTCGTTTTTCGGGCTGCGCTAAAACGCTTCATTTTGGCGCTGCGCGCAACGTCTCCCGCCGCGATGCACCGAACTCCAATTCAGCGCGCTCCTTCGAGGGCTGGCCTTTTTTCGCGGTGATGCTCAGGCGGTTGGCGCGCCGCGTTTCCACTACCGGACGCTTCATCGCGGCGACCCGCTCAAGCACTTTGCGGTACTCCTCATCCGACAAGATCCGCGGCTTGCCCGCCGCGCGCGCGAGCCGTTCCTGCAGCAGAATATTTTCGACCTCTTCCGGCGCCGCGATCGTGGTCACCGCCTCGCCCCACTTGTCCTTGGGCGCGACGGCGGCCTGCGCGAATTCCTCTTGGGTGGTGATCAATTTCGCAATGGTCAGGTTGCCGTTGCGCATGGCCCACGTCAGCGCGTCCTCGCCCAAATCGTTCTTCGTAGTGCGGATCGCGCCGTGCTCAATCAGCAGGCTCGCGATTTTTTCCCGACCTTCGCGCGCGGCCATCATCAGCACGGTCGAGCCGTTGGTCGATCGCGCGTTGACGTCGGCCTTGTTCTCGATCAGAAACTGCGCGAGCTCGGTGTGTCCCGCAAAGGTCGCATAATGCAGGGCGCTCCACTCGTTGCCCTCGCGATTGACTTGCGCGCCGTGCAGGACCAGCCAGCCCGCGGCTTCGCGCCGCCCCTTCCACACCGCGAGCATCACCGCCTGCTCATGGAAGCGGTTTTGAAAATTGACGTCGGCGCCGTGCTTCAGGAATAGCTCCATCATCGGGATATCGCCGCGCCACGCCGCAATCATCAGCCCCGTGCCGATATGCTCGCTTTCGAAGTTCGGATCGAGTCCTGCCGCCAGCCACTCGCCGACCGTCGAAAGATCGCCCTGCTCGACCCTGACGCCGAACGCGATTTCATCAGGCAGCCGGACCTCCGCGGTCTGCGCCGACACGCTTGCTGCCGGAGCGAGCAGCGCAGTGCAGGCAAGCAACCACCAATAGACGAAACGCGCGATCGTTTTCACTTTGACCTGGAGCAAATTTGTATTGAATTCTACCGGACGCAGACCTTGCCAAGCCGCCGATCGCAGCCTATTCTGCAAGCAGGCAGCTTGTCAAAATTACCGAAGTTTTTAAGTCATGCGCATTGAACCGGTCGTTGCGTTGATCGCGAGCGCCGCTTTTCATGCGGGCGTGCTGATGTACGTGCCCGGCACCTTCAATTCGCACGACGCCGCCGCGCCGGACGCGACCGCGCCGGGCATAGTCATCGTCGCGCATCTGAAAAATACGTTCGACTCCGACGAAGCAGCCCGCTCGCGCGCGACCTCGGCAAACGGGTCCGCGCCCGGCGCCGCCGCCGAGAGCCGCAAGCCCCGCCTCGACAACCCGATGCACTTTTATCCGCCGGAAGCCGTTGCCAGGGGAATCGAAGGCGAAACCATACTCATACTGAAATATACGGCCGACGGCAGACTGGTCGACGCCAGGATCGCCAAAAGCAGCGGTCACGCGATATTGGACCAGGCCGCCTTGCGCGCGGTTCGCGCGACCCCGCGCGTCGGCGACGGCCCGCGTGAGATTCTTTTCCCGGTGACTTTCGCGCTGCACTGAGCCGCACACGCTATTTCCTGACGTCATTCAACGTCCAGTCGTAATCCAGATAGCGGATCGGCAATTGCCCGCGCCGCACCAGCGCATGTCCGACCGCGTCGTCGGCGATGAAATCGGCGTAGCGCGCCAGGAACAGGGGAACTGAACTCGTGCCCCCGCTGCCTTTTTCAAAGTCCGCCTTGTACCAATCGAAAATTGCCGACAGCTCGAGCCGGCCTGACACGGCATCGTAGCGGTTGCGCGTGCGATCGCCGAGAAAGCGCCGCACGCCGCTTTCAAGCTGCGCGTCCAGCCGCTCGGCGACGTAGGCCTCCTCGCGCAGCATCGGGCAGCCGACCGACGCGCAGTTGAGCGCAAAATGAATGCGCGGTTCGTCGAATGCGCCCGGCGCGCGGATCATGCCGTGCTCCACGGCATCCAGGCTGCGCGGGATGCTCAATAACGTGAAGAACTCTTTCTTCCACGGCGACTGCAGCAGCGAGCCCAGGTCCTTGATCGATTTCAGCGCCGGATAACGCGTAAGAACTAACTTGATCGTGTATGCGTTATACGCATTGATCAGAAACGCAAGTTGCTGCTCGCGCGTCCAGCCCTGGTATTCGGCCGCAGTTACCGCCGAAAGTCCGTCGAGGTATAGCGTCAACGCGTCCTGATCGCGCTTGAATGCCGCGTAATCGACGCGCGACGAATTACCATTGGGCGCGACGACCACGCCGCGCTTGAGCAATTCATTCCAGGCCGCATGGGACTGATCGAACGCGAGCGCCGCCTGAGTTAGCCCCAGCAGCAGGGCGGCGATGATGCCGCACGACAATTTCATGCCGCGCATTTTACTGCGGGCGCTCAGCGGTTACGTGGGCGCCGTCGACGGGCTCGAACCGGCGCTCGATCAAATCTGCATCGTCGAAATGGCGCCTCCCGATGAACGCGGTGGCATGGGTTCCCCATTGGCGCATGGCGCCCGGGTTGTCGATTCCCATCGGCCAGAAGACATAGCGCTCACCGCGTTCAGTGCCAGGCACGATGCCGTCGGGTCCGAAAGCGCTGCGCGTAGCTTGCTCGGCAGCCGGCAACGCGCGTAAATCGTTGTCGTCGACAAGACGATATGCGATGCCACCGTCGGCTGAATCAGCGTGGATGCCGGTTACGTAGTGAGTACGGCTGGCGACGCGCACGACGACACGCTGCGCCGCATGCAATGCCGGCAATACCGCGGGCACGAACGCCCATTCTTCACGCCCGGGCGGCGCCGGCAGCGATTTGACCAGCGCTGTCGGAAAGAACATGTGGTAACAGCCGCACGGGTGCATGGTGTCGTAAACGAGCGGCGCGCCATCGGCGCCGAGTGTCACGCGGATGACGACACCGTCCAACTTGCCTGCAAGGATATCGCTGGCACCGGTGCGAGGTCGCTCCGGAAACCAGATCGTGTACACGAGTTGAGTCAGAATTTTTCCATAAAAGCGCGTAAACGCGATGCGTTTATACGCTACCAGCCGGGTAAGGTCGACGACGGGCGCCAGACCGGCACCCCACGCGAGCACGCCAAACCGGTCGTAGTCGCCGCTGGTGTCGATCTCGAAAGCCGGCTCGTACGCGTCGAACAGCAATTCCCGCTCGCGTTCGGTGAACTGCGGAATCCCCAGTGCATCAGTGCGCAAGTCCGAGTAGACAGAGACGATCTTGTCCGCGGCGCCGGGTGTTGCGGCTGCGGCATAGCGCACTACGCCGGCAACGGGTGGCGTCTGCATGCCGGCGTTCCTGAATTCTTCCAGCGTTTCCTTGTGCCAGTCTTCGATACCTTTCGAAAACGCAATGCTGGTGAGCGCATACAAGCCCAGCACACGTTTCCAATTGGAGTAACTGTCCGGCACCCGCGCGCGCTCCATAACGAGGCCGCGGCCCTGCGCATTGGCCAGATCGGCGCCGGCGAGTTCTGCTGAGCACATTTCGGTTTTCACGCGAGCCGCCGCGTGATCATTGATACCGGCCATCGGAAATGATCGCGCGGGCAGATTGTCGATCTCATAGCCACGCGCCTCGGCGTCCAATCGCCGCATGCGCGCAATCCAGGCGTCGAACATCGTTGGATCGTCGTGAGCCTGATCGCGGAATGACGCGGTAAAGCGGTCGACGCGCAGGTACGGGAAGCCGGGAATGCGGTACGCACCGGCATCGCGCACCGAAGCGCGATCGACGGTCGCGTCCAGCTGCGCAAACCAGTTCGCGCACGACCGCTGCGCGGGCGAGGACGAATCGAGGTTCGACTTGAACGGGGCCTCGATCGTTGCGCAACCCGCGACTGCGGCGATCAGCAACGCGGCTATGCAGGCACGCAGAACCGCAAAATCGTCTCGATCCGGCGATAACTCTGCGGTCGATTTCATCATTGCACGCGTGCCCGGTTCTCTGTGCGCAGTGCCTCTCTACGCTCGATCTCCCTCACCATGCCGCGGAACTGGTCCCTGATATTCCGGCGCAACATCGGCATCGATATGAATAGCGGCACGGGAAGCGAAGGCTCGATGAGTCCGGACCAGCGCAGCACGAATTCATCGTGCGTATCCGCGATCTTTTCGAGCCGATAACCGCCCTCGAGCTGCTTCAGATTGCCTTTAAGCACCCGGACACCGATAAAAGCAGGCGGTGTCTCAAGCGATTCGACTACGACGTCGATCGGATAATTGAAAAACAGAATAGTCGCATTGCCGCTTTGTTCGATGATCGCGGCATTGCCGCGGCGGTCGATGACATGACTTTTTAACATGCCGGGAATAAAGTCGGACAGATGGTCGTAGTCCGTCAACGTCTGCCAAATCAGTGCTTGAGGGGCCCTGAGCGTAGCGCGCGCCTCGATTTCAACGGCACTCCCTCGGCGGGATGCCTGAACGGAAACTTGTTCAGCGGCCTGCGCAACGCCCATAACCAAGATGAGCGCCATCGAAGCACCGAATGCAAAGTATTGCCAGTTGCGCTCCGCATTCAAACCCGGGGTCCTGACATGTGACGGGCAGGCTGGCATAGCTTAATAGCTAAATATCTCTAACGGGTAAACAGCAAACGAGCGGACTTTATTGCCATATCCGACTGAAACTCGTCGTCTTACGCATTTTTATCGTCGAACGATGTTGCGCCAAATCTCATTTCGCTCCCTGCTTTTTGCATCTTATCGGGTCGCAGCCTGGCGGATCGCGGGTCGCGCCGCCGGCTGGCAAGTTGCGCCGCGCCGGGGTCATAATGGCCGTCCGGACGGCCCGCGGGGCCTGCCGCAAATCTGCCAAAGGAGGTTCATCATGGCCAAGAAAGATAAAGCTGCAGTTTATCGCGTCACCGAAGTCATCGGCACCAGCTCCGAGTCGTGGGAAGCCGCGGCGCGCAGTGCCGTCAATACGGCGTCGAAGTCGCTGCGCGACCTGCGCATCGCCGAAGTGAACAAGCTCGACGTTAAGGTCGACAACGGCAAGATCACGCAGTTCCGCGCGCGCTTGTCTTTATCGTTCAAATATGGCGCCTGATTGCGGCGCCACTTGATGAGGGCCACGCGGGCAGGTCTTACTTGTTGCGCAGCACTGCTCGCGTGCGCGCCGGCGTCGTCTCTCGCCCAGCCGGCGTCCGCGTACCCCGACAAACCCGTACGGGTCATCGTGTCGGTGCCCGCCGGTGGCACGCCGGACGTGCTCGCGCGTGCGGTGACGCCGGCGATTGCAACGTTGCTCGGACAACAACTGGTGATGGACAACCGCGGCGGCGCCAGCGGACGCATCGCCGCCGAAACGGTGTTCGTCGCCGCCCCCGACGGCTATACGTTGTTCATGGCCAGCTCGCCGTGCCTGACCATCGCCCCGCACATTTCCAAGGTGCCATACGACACGCTCAGGGATTTCGCGCCGATCAGCCTGATTGCGACGGGCAATATGCTGTTGG
>WNFL01215417.1_pt2 | contig 13804 bp, 11 predicted proteins | sample 5400361 | NCBI WGS metagenome assembly WNFL01 (sample SAMN13153351, study PRJNA577476) | soil metagenome | isolation source: 40 cm soil on Douglas fir-dominated hillslope | place: USA:California | collected 2013-09-17
AGCACAGGACGCCATTGCCGGTGGTGGCTACGAGCAGGTCGAGAAACCCATCGCCATTGATGTCGGCGAATACCGCGCCACGACAATATTGATTTGAGCAAACGATGCCGGACTGTTGTGTGACATCTTTGAACTTCATTCCCCCCAGGTTCCGGTAGAGCGCATTGTGGTCGTTGAGACTGCACAGGCAAATGTCCGGAAGCCCATCATTGTCAAAATCGCCGATCGCTACCCCGGAGCCGTTAAAGAGAACCCGGTTAGCCTCGCCGGTTCGGAGATCGAGGGTATTTGTAAAGTTGATTCCCGTCTCGTCCGGACGCAGAAGCCTGAAACCGGTCTTGCCGCCACTCGGCACATTCAATTCAGCCCACCGAAACGCATTTTCCTGATGCCATTGCGGGGTCGCGGCGCCAAAGCCATGTTGCAAACCGCTCGTCACGATCACGAAGGCTATCAGCAACGTTCGATTCATTTTCTTTTGTGGGCAGGCAATGGGCTGGCCAAGACAGGCGATTAACGTCGGTAAGTTTCTGATGATCTGTGGAAAGATATTTTAAAGTCAGACTAAGAACCGCAAAACCAAGAGCAAGCATTTAATCGGTGCTCCGCTCGTCTTTACCGCTTCAGACACGGAGCGTCGAAAAATGCCGCTTAACACACATCTCCCAAGGCATCGAAACTGAAACCTTGGGCGCGGTTCTGCGGAGCGCGTGGGTCAGACCTGAAGAGCGCGCATTTGCTGGCGAATCGGTTCATTATCCGCGTACACCTGCCACTCGGCGATTTGACCGTCGCGGACCACAGCGCGAAGCGCCGCGGGGGTGCTCCATTCCGAGTTTGGTTGCTCCAGGCCGTTCGACCAGTAGGAGCCACTCGCCTTGCCCACGAGCATCTTCTCGCCTTTAGCCGCCTCCGCGCCGAAATAGCAGCTAATTTCGAGATGATAATCAGGCACCATGGCGAAATAATACTTCCAGCCGTCGCGCATGGAGTCGCGGCCTTCTACCACCGCGCCCAGCGAGTCAATGAAACGATGATCGGGCGTCATGAGGGTGGCGAGACGTTCGACATCGTGCGCGTTAATCGCGATGACGAATTGCTGTGCGACTTCTTTTGGTGTCATACGCGCAAAAAATAGATGCGAACTGTCCTAATGTCGAACGGAGTCGCGCGAAAGACAGAGTAGCGAGATCTTGTGCGCCGGTCCTTTTGCCTTCTAATCCTCATAATCTTAAGCGCACGCCGTCTCGGCATAAATCAAGTCGCGCTCGAGGCCCGATATTGGTAACTATTCCAAATCAAAACGCATCTTGCTATTGCAGTTTCACTCGCTCTGCCTGCCGTTTTTGCCGCTGTCTTTTCCAACGCTGCCGAACGAGACCGTGATCGAAATTCTGCGCCTGGAACCTCGACGCAAACGCCGACTCCAGAATCAAATGCTGTCCTAGACTCTGCCGGTGAATTCCCCGTCACCATTCAGGTGGATGCGATGGCCAGTCGCGGCGAACTGACTCCGATTTGGCGTTTTTTCGGTTATGATGAACCGAACTTCACTTACATGAAGGACGGCAGGAAGTTGCTGTCGGAACTCGGCCAACTCGGCGGCCCGCAAGTTTACATTCGCTGCCACCATTTGCTGACCAGCGGCGACGGTTCACCGGCGTTGAAATGGGGTTCAACTGGTGTTTACACGGAGGATGCCGAAGGCAAGTCGGTTTACGATTGGACGATCGTTGACCGGATTTTCGACACCTACCTCGGGCGTGGACTGAAACCGTACGTGCAGCTCGGTTTTATGCCCGAAGCGCTCTCAACGCATCCGCAGGATTATCCGCATCATCCGCTCGCGAACGAACGCGCCCCGGAAGGTGCAGGCCAATCCTGGCCCCCAACGGATTACACCAAGTGGGGCGAACTCGCTTGCCAATGGACAAAACATTGCCTGGAAAAATATGGCCGGCCCGAAGTCGATAAATGGTATTGGGAGGTCTGGAATGAGCCCAATATCATGTATTGGCACGGCAACCACGAGGATTACTTTAAACTCTACGACTACGCCATCGCCGGCGTGCGCCGCGCTTTGCCAGAAGCTCGGGTCGGCGGACCCGAAACTGCCGGCGGACCCGGTGGAAAGTTCTTGCGCGAGTTTCTCGAGCATTGTTCCCGCGGCACTAATTACGCCACCGGCAAAATTGGCAGCCCTGTCGACTTTGTCTCCTTTCATGCCAAAGGTTCGCCTGTATTTACCAATGGCCACGTGCAGATGGGTATGGCCAACCAACTCCGAAATATTGATGACGCATTTGCCGTCATTGCTTCATTTCCCGAATACAAAAAGGCGCCAATTGTCATCGGTGAATCCGATCCTGAAGGCTGCGCCGCCTGCCGGGAACCCCGTAACGCTTATCGCAACGGGACGTTGTACTCCAGCTACACCGCCGCCAGTTTTCCTCGCAAATATGAGTTGGCCGATAAATACGCCGTTAACTTTCAAGGCGCCCTCACCTGGGCTTTTGAGTTCGAAAATCAACCGTATTTCGCCGGCTTTCGTGCGCTCGCCAGCAATGGCATCGATTTGCCGGTGCTAAACGTGTTCCGCATGTTCGGCAAAATGAGCGGCCAGCGTCTCGCGGTGGACAGCAGCGCCGGTCTCGATGCTCAGACGATTCGCGCCCAGGGCGTGCGCGGAACACCGGACATCTCCGCCCTCGCCAGCCTCGACGCGAACAAACTCACGGTGCTGGCCTGGCATTATCACGACGATGATGTGGCCGGCCCTGTAGCCGCCGTCCAACTGAAGATCGAAGGTCTCCCCTTTGCCAGCGGGCCGGTAACGATGGCAGAATACCGCATTGATAGTGAACACAGTAATTCCTTCGAGGCGTGGAAACGAATGGGCTCGCCACAAAACCCGGATCCTGAACAGATCGTCCAGCTCGAAAGGGCGGGGAAGCTGACTGAATTGCAGAAACCGAAATCCGTGTTGTTTAAACCAAATCCATCTGCCTCGTCAGGCTGTCTCACTACTCGTGTTTACCTGGAAGTAAGACGGAGTCCCGTCCCGATCAAAGCTTCAATCTTTGAACAAGAATTTCCGCGACATCCATGACCCGGGCCTGAGCATCGTTTGCCGCCACCCCATCGGTCATCATCGTCAGGCAAAATGGACAGCCAACGGCTACAGTCTTTGCGCCGGTGGAAAGCGCTTCTTTCGCCCGGGCAGTCGAAACGCGCTTTTTGGGATCTTCCTCCATCCACATTCGGCCGCCGCCCGCGCCGCAACAGAAGGTCTTCTCGCGATTGCGCGGAATTTCCGTGAACATTCCGGACGAGCTGCCGCCATTGAATAAAGCCCGGAGCACATGTCGCGGTGCCTCGTGGATTCCATTCACCCGCGCGAGATAACACGGATCGTGATAAGTCACTGTTCCGGCTGATTCGGTTTCGCTGAGCACCTTTAGCCGCCCTTGCTGAATCAGTTCAGCAATAAATTGCGTGTGGTGGATGACTTCGTAATTGCCGCCAAATTGTGAATAGTCCTTGAGCAAGCTGTTCAGGCAATGCGGACAGTGGGCGAGAATCTTGCGGACATTGTATTTGCTTAAGGTGGCGATATTCGCCTGCGCCCGTTCCTGAAACAAAAATTCGTCGCCAAGTCGCCGTGCCGACTCGCCCGTGCACTTTTCCTCCCGGCCAAGAATCGCAAAATTCACCCCCGCGTGCTTGAGGAGTTTCACAACCGCAGTGGCGACGCGCTGGGCGCGGCGATCGTATGATCCGGCGCAGCCGACCCAATACAGAATTTCGAAAGTTGCATTATCCCGCACAGTTGGCGCGCCAAGGTTTTCCGCCCAATTCGCGCGCTCGGCGGCTGGCAGACCCCACGGATTCGAACTGGACTGCATTCGCCGCAATGCCGTTGCCGCCGTGCCGCTCAAGCCGCCTTCTGCGACCAGGTGCCGTCGCATATCCGTTATCAGCGTGAGGGGATCCACGCGAACTGGACAGACTTCAACGCAAGCGCTGCAAGCGGTGCAGGACAAAAGAATTTCCGCTGATATCGTGTCACCGTGAAGCCTGGGTGCGGTGGAGTTGGCGCCTGCCAGGCTCAATCCCATCAATCGATTCAGATCCTGGACGACGCGTTTTGGAGACAACGGTTTGTCGGTCGCGTGAGCCGGGCACGCCTCCTCGCAGCGGCCGCATTCCATGCAGGCGTCCAGGCTAAGCAACTGCTGCCCGTTGAAATGAGTGATCGCGCCGACCCCAACACGCTCGGTTTTCTCTACCTCCTCCATCGACACTGGGACAAGCGTGCCAAGCGCGGGCGCGGCCAGGAAAAGGTTCGCCGGGCCGGCGAGGATATGAAACAGGCGCGTGTAGGGAATTGAGGCGATAAAGCCGAACACGAGCAGCGCGTGGACCCACCAGACCGCAAAATGAGCCGAGCGCGCGCCGGCGTCGCCAAGTCCGGAGAAGGCCTGCGCGACCAACAATCCGACGGGTGAACAATGCGCGGCGATGCCAACCGGATGCTGCCAGGTCATGCGCAACGCTTCGGTGAGATAACCGGTCAATCCAATCAGGATGAAGGACAACAGCACATACCAGTCGGTGGGTTTATGGCCGACGCTGGCGGGACGCCGGGTGCGTCGCCAAAAGAACAACACGCAGCCAATCAAGAAGAGCAGGCCAAAAACATCCAGGGTAAACTCGTAAATGACGTAGTAAGTGCCTTTGTGAAAATGCAGGGTTTGCGAAATTGCCGATGTCAGGTGGTCGATCTCCAGCAGCGTCGTGCCGAGAAAAAGCACCATGAAACCCAAGAAGAGCAAGCCATGCGCCCAGCTCGGCAGTCCACGGCCGCGCACGCGTTTTTGGCCCAGCCCCTCGACCCATAAGCGATGCAACCTCGGTTTCAATTCCTGCCACCGAGCTTGCAGATTTCCGGACAACAATTTGCCCAGGGGGACCGGCACGCCCCGCCGCCATAAACTGAAGCGTCGCCAAACGCCGTACGCAAAAATCCCCAATGCAACAATGGTAAGGACGTAGAAAAGAATCTGCGACGAGCGGGGAATATTTCCGAAAGTCTCGCGCGAGGGTTGCATTACGACAATAACTGAGCGCTAATGCCTCAACTTTGCTATGAGTTCCGGCACGACCTGATAAACATCGCCAACCAGGCCGTAATCAGCCACTTCGAAAATCGGCGCATCCGGATCTTTATTGATTGCGACGATGACTTTGGTGTCCTTCATGCCCGCCAGGTGCTGGATAGCGCCGGAAATTCCCACGGCTATATAGAGCTCCGGCGCGACAATCTTTCCGGTCTGACCCACTTGCAATGAATTGGGTGTGATGCCCGCATCCACCAATGCCCGCGACGAGCCGATTGCTCCGCCAAGCGTATCGGCAAGCCCGCCAACCAATCGCTCAAAATCTTCCGCGTTCTTGAGCGCGCGTCCGCCGGAGACCACGACACGAGCTTCGGTGGAATCTGGTCGCGACGCAGCCTTGGATTCCAATCCTTGATACTCGGCGAAAGCCGGCAGCTTGTCTGGCTCGATTGTGACTTTTTCGATGGGCGTCGATTGAGTAACTCTCTCGGGTTGAGGAAACGCTGACGCGCGCACGGTGATGAATTTAATGGCGCTATCTAACGTCACGGTAGCTATGACATTCCCGGCGAACATCACGCGTTTGAAAACGAGTTCGTCGTTTTCGCTCCTTATATCGATGACGTCGCTCAACATGCCGGCGTCGAGCACTGCCGCCGCGCGGGGCAGGATGTCTTTGGAGAACGTCGAGGCCGCGGCGACAACCATGGTCGCTGCGCGTTGTTTAGCTACGTTAACGACGACATTGGCATATTTGTCGGCAAGCGGATTTACCAGAAGTGGATCGTCGGCGACCAAAATCGACGCGGCGTCGAAATTGGCAAGCTGCTCGGCGATTTTACCTGCGTTGCTGCCGATGACCAGGACGTCAAATGAACCTCCGTGAAACGACGCTACCTTCGAAGCGAACGCGATCGCCGACAACGTGGCCAGCTTGAGCTGGGTCCCATCGTGTTCGGCGATTACTAAAACATTCGACATACACGACTACGAAAGGATCTTGGCCTCGTTTTTCAACTTATCAATGAGCTCGTCCACGCTCTTTACGCGCACTCCGGCATTGCGACGCGGCGGCAGCTCCAGCTTCAGAATTTTCGTGTGGCTGCAGAGCGACACGCCCAGGTCAGCCGTCGAGATTTCCTCGAGCGGTTTCTTTTTGGCTTTCATGATTCCCGGAAGCGAAACATAACGAGGTTCGTTGAGACGCAAATCGGTGGTCAGGATGGCTGGCAGTTTTACGATCACAGTTTCGATGCCCGCATCCGTTTCCCGGCTGCAACGGGCTTTGGTATTGTTATCAAGAAATTCCAATTTTGAAACGAAAGTGGCCTGACCGACGCCAAGCAACGCAGCCAACATTTGACCGGCCTGATTGGAATCGTCGTCGATGGCTTGTTTGCCCATCAAGACAAAACCCGGGTGAACACGCCGATAGACAGCCGCAAGGCATTTTGCGATCGCGAGAGAATCCAGCGCATCGTCAATCTTCACCAGCAGGGCGTTATCCGCGCCCATGGCAAGCCCGACGCGAAGTTGTTCGGCGCTATCAGCGTTACCGACACTCACCACGACGACCTCGGCATTCCCGACCTTATCGCGAATTCGTAACGCCTCCTCAAGTGCGATAGCGTCGAAGGGATTAACGGAAAACTTAACGCCATCGAAGTCCAGGGCCGAGCCGTCTGTCTTGAGGCGGATTTTTGTGTCCGGGTCGGGAACCCGTTTGAGCGGCACCAGGATTTTCAATACGCCTCCACTTCAGCGGCAGAGTTCGAAGATGCCTGCCGCGCCCATGCCGCCGCCGACACACATGGTAACGACGCCATAGCGGCCATTGCGACGCTTCAGTTCGTGCAATATGGACACAGTCAGTTTTGCGCCGGTCGCGCCCAGTGGATGACCGAGCGCGACGGCGCCGCCATTCACATTCAATTTGTCTGGATTCAGGGAACTCTGGCGACTCACCGACAAAGCCTGGCAGGCGAATGCTTCGTTGAGCTCGAACAGATCGATGTCATCCAGCCTGAGTCCCGCGCGTTTCAAAGCCTTGGGAATCGCCTCGACGGGACCGATGCCCATGATTCCCGGCGGTACCCCGGCCACCGCGTAACTTACGAAGCGGGCCAATGGTTTTAGATTTAGTTCGCGCATTTTTTCACCGGACATCAGCACCACCGCAGCCGCGCCATCGCTGCGTTGCGACGAGTTGCCCGCGGTAACGCTCCCTCTCGCGCTGAACACCGGTTTGAGGGCCGCCAGTTTCTCCGGAGACGTGTCGCGTCGCGGCCCTTCATCCGTGTCGAATGCGAACTCCGACACTTTGCGTTTCCCTAGCTCATCAAGGTTCACTTCGCGGACGGGTACCGATACACATTCTTCTTTGAACCTGCCGGCATCGATCGCCGCAATGGCCTTTTGGTGGCTTTGATAAGCGAACATATCGGCATCCTCTCGCGAAACGTTGAATTTATTGGCCACGTTTTCAGCGGTGTAACCCATCCCAAGATAAGCGTCAGGCATATCATTCAGCAGGCAGGGATTCGGCGACAGCTTGAATCCACCCATCGGCACGTAACTCATGCTTTCGGCGCCGCCAGCAATAATGACATCGGCCATGCCGCTCAGAATTCGTTGCGCGCCCATCGCGATTGCCTCGAGGCCGGAGGCACAAAACCGGTTTACGGTCACGCCGGGCACGGTTTCCGGAAGGCCGACCCGTTGTGCCGCAATCCTTGCCATGTTCATCCCTTGCGCGCCTTCAGGCATCGCACAACCCAAAATGACATCCTCAATCTCATTCGGCAAAAGGGAAGGGACGCGAGCCAACGCTCCTTTAATTGCCAACGCGGCAAGGTCATCCGGACGAACGGTGCGGATTTTTCCATTGGGCGCTTTGCCAACTGGCGTGCGCGCCGCCGCAACAATGAATGCTTCCTTCATAACTCAATTTCTCAATGGCTTGCCCGTCTTGAGGGTGTGCCTTATCCGTTCCATCGTCTTCGGCTCTCCGCAAAGGCCAAGGAAAACTTCCCGCTCCAGGTCCATTATATATTGCTCCGAAACGAAGTGTAGCGACGTCAAATCCCCGCCGCACAGAATGTACGCGAGTTTGGCGCCGATCTTCTGGTCATGTTCGCTGATTTGTCCACCGGCTCTCATCTGTTGCAAAATCAACCTGAGCACCGACGCTCCTGATTCGCCGATGGCAGGGATGTCCGTTCGTTGCGGGCGAGGCCGATATCCATCGCTTACCATCTGAAGAACCTTCGTTTTGGCTTCACCAAGCAACCACGCCGTGTTCAAAACTACCGTAGTCTCGCTCGGCCGCAAATAGCGCAGCTTCAGCGCTTCGGCCGCGCTGGTGGATACTTTCGCGAGGCCAATCGTTTCCCAGGCATGGCGAACGCCGGGAAAATAATCAGCCTCGTCATTGCGAATGATCGTTTCGGTGCAGCGGATAAGCATTTCCTTCGTGCCATGCGCGCCGGGGATAAGGCCAACGCCAACCTCTGGCAGGCCAAGGTAAGTTTCTGCCGCGATCACAACATGATCGCAGCCCAAAGCAAGCTCGCACCCGCCGCCAAGCGTGTAGCCATGGCACGCCGCAACAATTGGTTTCTCAAACTGGCGCAAGGTGCTGGTCGCTTTCTGAAACGTTCGAATCATTAGATCGATTTCATCCCAATCCTGATTCTGAATCTGGGTGGTAAGCAGCAGAAGGTTTGCGCCGGCCGAGAAATGTTGTCCCTGGTTGCCGATCACCAGCCCGGCGAAATTCTTTCGCACTTCCTCGAGCGACTGCTTGAGCATCCCGAGCTGGTCACCGCCGATGATGTTCATCTTGGTCTGAATCTCGAGGCAGGCGACACCATCGCCGAGGTCCACCAGGCTCGCGCCGGGATTTGTCAGGACCGTTTTGTTGGCTTTGTGCAAACGAGGGAGGTTGATGGCCTTCTTTGATTCGGATTCGCTTTGATATTCGCCGTTGCCAAAATCGAAAAAGGAGCGACGCCCATCTTTGTCCTGGTAAAAGGCATTCTTGCCGCGCTTAAGCAGGTCGTTGATCAACGCCGGAACTTCGCGACCCTCTTTTTGCAGGCGCTCGACGGTGGTGCGAACTCCTAGAGCGTCCCACATTTCAAAGGGCCCAAGCTCCCAATTGTAGCCCCACTTCATTGCGTTATCGACTGTCGCAACGTTGTCGGCGATCTCGTTCAATCGATCAGCCGTATAACAAATAACTGCGCTAAGATGTTTCCAGGCAAACGTGCCCGCCTTGTCCGTCGCGGAACATACGGCACGAAGCCGCTCGCCCGGGTCGGCCAACTTCGCCGCCTGCGACAGCGATTCAAACTGCGGTTTCTGTTGCGGCCGATATTCCATTGTCTTGTAATCCAGCGTCAGGATTTGCCGGCCTTTGTCCGTCTTGACCCGCTGATAAAAGCCCTGGCCTTTCTTCTCGCCCCACCAGCCGCGTTTCACCATGTCTTCGATGAAATCTATCGGCCGAAAGGTCGCCGCCTGTGGATCGTGATTCAACAATCCGCGAAGGTTGTGTCCCATCTGCGCCATGAGATCAACGCCGACAATGTCACCGAGGCGAAACGTCGCGCTCTTTGGCCGGCCAATCGCCGGGCCGGTGACGGCATCGACTTCGTCGATGGTCAATCCCTCCTCCATCATGAGCAACGCAACGTGTTGCATGTCGAAACAACCGATTCGATTCGCCACAAATCCAGGCGTGTCTTTTGCTCGCACGATTCCTTTGCCCAGCACGCTTTCGCCGAATTCGCCAAATGCCTGAAGCAATTTCGAGTCGGTCTCGGGCGTGGGGACCAACTCGAGCAATCGCATGTAACGCGGTGGATTGAAAAAGTGCGTGCCGAAGAAACGGCGCCGATAATCGTCCGGCAATGACTTCGTCATGCCGGCAATCGACAGTCCGGACGTGTTCGTCGTGACCAGCGCGTCGGGCCGGGCATTGGCCGCAATCTTCGCATGAATCGCCTGCTTTAACTCCATGCGCTCAAGAATCGCCTCGATGACCCAATCGGCCTCTTTAATTTCCTGCAAGTTGTCTTCGACGTTGCCGATGCGAATAAGATTCGCCGTTTCAGGAGTGAACAACGGGGCGGGGGAAAGCTTTTTCGCTCGATCGAACAATCCCTTCGTAACGCGGTTCCGCACTGCCGGCGATTCAAGCGTCAGTCCCCGCTTTTGTTCCTCGGGCAGCAATTCTTTCGGGACCACGTCCATCAACAGCGAGGGGATGCCGACATTGGCCAGGTGAGCGGCGATTTGCGAGCCCATATTGCCAGCGCCGATAACGGCCGCCTTGCGGATGGAGAGCATGCCGATTGTTTTAGACTTTCAAGTTGATTTGCAAGTGCGATCGGAACTTCGAACCGTGATCGCGCGCGATTACAGCTTGCGAAGCTCGCGGCGGAGATATTTTCCAACACCGGAGCGGGGCAGGGAATCCCGAAAGACAACTTCCCGCGGGACTTTGTAAGCCGCCATGCGCTCGCGACAGAACGCAATGATTTCGTCAGGCGTCACTTTCTCGCCGTCCTTCAGCACGACGAATGCCTTGACCGTTTCACCGCGGTACGAGTCGGGCGCCCCGATGACCGCTGCCTCTTTAAGCTTGGGATGCTGAAACAAAACTTCCTCCACATCTCGTGGATAGATCTTATAGCCCGAGGCAATGATCATGTCTTTCTTCCGATCGACGATGTAGAAAAATCCATCGCTGTCCTTTTTGGCGATGTCCCCGGTGTAAAGCCAGCCATCGCGCAACGCATTTGCCGTTTCTTCAGGTTTGTTCCAGTAACCTTTCATCACCTGCGGCCCGCGAATGACAATCTCGCCCGCTTCGCCCACCGGCATTTCATGAGTGCCGGTTTCCGCATCCATAATGCGCGCTTCGGTATCTTCGACCGGCAAACCGATGCTGCCCACTTTGGTCGTATTGTCTGGCGGATTGATGTGCGAGACTGGCGATGTTTCGGTGAGGCCATAACCTTCCACCAGTTTGCCGCCCGTCAGCATCTCGAACTTTTGCCGGACTTCGTCTGGCAACGGCCCGCCGCCGCTCATGCAAACCCGCAGGGAATCGAACCCAAACCGTTTCACGTTTTGGACGCAGCAAAACGCGAGATACATCGTGGGGACTCCGTGAAAGATGGTCGGGCGATATTTGCGAACGGTGTTCAGCGCGGCCCTCAATTCGAAGCGGGGCAGGATGATCATCGTTCCCCCGTGCAACAGCGAGGCGAGCATGATGCACGTGAGCGCGTAAATATGAAACAAGGGCAGGGCGCATACCATGGTCTCTCGTTTATCCGCTCCCAGCCAGCAATTCGTCTGAAACGTGTTCACCACCAGATTCGAGTGACTCAGCATCGCCCCCTTCGAAGTGCCGGTGGTTCCGCCGGTATATTGGAGGCAGGCAATATCGTCGGGCGTCAGGCCGTGCGGCTTCGGCTTGCCCGCATTGTGCATGACATTCTGCCACTCGTGAAAAGCGACCTTGCCATTTTCGGGCAATGGGGCCAGGTCCAGCGCGGGGGCGGAATCGAGCGAGTCCAAAAGTTTTTTCAGCTTGGCGGGATAATATTGCCGCATGCCGGTGACGATGACATGGCGAACCGTCTTGAGTTCGGGCAAAGCGCCCTTGATAACCGGCAACAACCGGCGTTCGGCAATGACCACCGTCGCGCCTGCGTCATTCCACTGATAACTCACTTCGCGCGGGGTATAAATCGGACTCGTGGAAGTAACAATCGCTCCGGCCCGCAGCGCGCCGAAAAAGCAGATGACAAATTGCGGGCAATTGGGCATCAGCAACGCGACTCGGTCGCCTTTTTTAACTCCCAGCGCCTGCAAACCCACTGCCATGCGGTTTATCTGGTCGTTTAACTGTTCGTAGGAGATTTTCGCGCCAAAATAGATGAGGGAAGTTTCCGAACGCCACTTCGCCGCAGTCTCCTCGAGCAAGTCCGGCAGCGTGATGTTCCTGTACTTCATGAGGGCTTGTCCGATTCAAGCATGTCCTAACCGCACCGTGCGATCAAGCTAATTGAGTCAATTGAGTCTTTCTCATCCTCGGCAATGCTTCCCTCTCCTCCTCGTGCTCGTAATCGCTCTCCTGGAGAAAAGCAGCGCAAGTCACCCCGTGCGCGCCGATTCTCGAATTCATAGCGCAGGTCTCCTTACCTGCTGTGTCGCCGGCTTCCCAGCCGGCCGGCGTGTGGAGTCGATTACTGCGGCTGCCACGACACGATTGCACGAACCCACGCCGATCCGAACCTTCGGCGTTTGCGGCGTAAAATTACTTTGGCGGATTAGGAAATGCGCGACACAGCAGACTCGGAGGTCTGCGCTACATCCGCGCCTGCTATCCTACCCCACCAACGCCGGATAATTCCCAACCTCGCAAAGTCGTTTCGCGATGGTTCGGCGCAAGCCAATCCCATCCAACGGCGCCCAGCGCATCAATCGCCTGACGATGCCCAATTGCGCCTGCAATTCGTCCCCTTGCGAAATCGCCGCCAACGCCTGGCGCGCCCGCGCTTCCATCCGGCCAGGAAGGTCGTTGATGAAGGCCAAAGTCAAAGGCTCCAGTATCGCTCCGGCCTGCCGCTTTTGCCGCAGATTCAACGTTCGCAGCAATCCGCTCTCGCCAAGGTAAATGTCGATGATTATGTCGCTGACAATCGCCAGCACCTCTTGTTCATCGATCATCTTTTCCCCAAACCGTTGATACGCCACGCCCGCCATAAACAGCGCGAGCCGTTTCGCATTTTCCAGGAACGCCTTCGCCGTGGCCAACCCATCCGCCGCGCCCTCGTTCAATGGCGGCAAATCCAGCAATTCCTTCGTCACACGCGTAATCGCCGCAATCAACGGCAGCCGCCCTCGTTGCGAGCGGCGCATCAGCAAGCCCTGGATGAACAGCCGATTAATCTCGTTGGTCCCTTCGAAGATTCGGTTGATCCGCGAATCGCGCACCACTCGCGCCGGCGAGAATTCCTCGGTGTATCCGTAGCCGCCGTGAATCTGTAACGTCTCATCCGCCACGTCATCCATGATCTCGCTGCACGCCACCTTGATGATCGAGCATTCCAGCGCGAACTCGTCCAACGCCCGCGGAAAAGCCGGCTTCGTCGAATCCATCAACTCCCCCGTCTCCGCTACCGCATCGATCATCGCCCCCGTTCGATAAAGCGCGCTTTCGCCGGCGAAGATACGAATCGCCATCTCCGCCAGCTTATTCTGTATCAGTCCAAACGACGTCAACGGCTTGCCGAACTGCTGCCGTTCGGAGGCGTAACGCGTCGCCACTTCCAGCGAATGCTTCGCCCCGCCAATCGCGCCCGACCCCAGCTTGAACCGTCCCAGGTTAAGAATGTTGAACGCGATGTAAGCCCCTTTGCCCACTTCACCCAAAAGATTCTCCACCGGCACCATCGCATCCTCCAGAATCACCCGCCGCGTCGAAGACGACCGAATTCCCAGCTTATGCTCCTCTTTCCCCGTGGACACGCCCGGGAAGGTCCGCTCCACCAGGAACGCCGACACATGCTGCCCATCCACCTTCGCGAAAATCGTGAACAAATCCGCCCAGGCCGAATTGGAGATCCACATCTTCGTCCCATTCAGCACGTAATGTTTGCCATCCG
>WNFL01343556.1_pt1 | contig 13794 bp, 6 predicted proteins | sample 5400361 | NCBI WGS metagenome assembly WNFL01 (sample SAMN13153351, study PRJNA577476) | soil metagenome | isolation source: 40 cm soil on Douglas fir-dominated hillslope | place: USA:California | collected 2013-09-17
AGCACAAGAAGTATCGATTACCGGCGCTTCGGTGGCTTGGATCAGCCGTGGATAGGTGTTAAGCGTGTCGCTGGCCCGAAACTCCTGGACTATCGGCGGCTTCGTGCCAATGTGCCCAGCCACCAGGTTAGCCGCACTGAGCTCATCGAGTTCAGGAGCGTTAACGCGAATCGTGTAGGTGTTAATCGCTGGACCCTTTAGATGACAGGCGAGTGCGGTAGTCAGGCTTGAGTCGACGCCACCCGATAAGTAGGCGCCCACCGGCACATCCGCCCGGAGCCGCTTCTCCACAGACTGCAGCATTATCTGCTCGAAGCGATCCAGCAGAGCACGCGGGTCTTTCCCATGGTCCTCGTCGCCCCGATCGGGAAAATCCATCTCCCAATACGCATGCTCGCTGATGGAGGGTGCAGCGCCGCGGACATTACCTGGAACTATCCTCAAGTAATGCCCAGGAGGCAGGAGCTGAACGCCTTCGAAACAGGTCGTTGGCCCAGGCAGGGCGGCGAATGTAAAAATGTGGTCAATGCCGCGTAGATCGGGTCGGGCCGGCACCAGGCCGGAAGCCAGAAGAGCCTTGATTTCTGACGCGAAAAGGAGCCAATCCCCCTGCCGCGTCCAATAGAGGGGACAAATGCCGAAACGGTCCCGTCCGAGCACCAAACGATGCCGGCCATCATCCCATAACGCCAAGGCAAACTGGCCAAGCAAGCGTTCAAACATGCCTTCCTGACTCTCTTCCCAAAGGTGTGGGATGATTTCCGTGTCGCAGTGTGTGACCAGGCGATGGCCGCGCGCTTCCAGCTCTGCGCGTTTCTCGACGTAGTCGAAGAACTCGCCATTAAACACCGCTGATACGCTCCGGTCTTCGTTGGCGACAGGCTGCTGGCCGTCCGCCAAGCCAACAATGCTGAGCCGGCGCGACCCTAGGACCAAGCCAGGACGCTGAAAGTAACCCTCCTCGTCGGGGCCACGGTGAATTATCGCCTGCGTCATCCTTTGGATGACGCCTTCCGCTACACTCCGGCGCCCGGCTAGATCGACAATACCTGCGATGCCGCACATACTAATCAGCCTTAGTGCAGAGCAGGCCCAACAAACAACCGTTTTTTCGGTCCCCTTTGCTTCAATCGAATAAGCAATCGCGAAAAATGGACTAAGGAACGAAGGAAAGAATAAAACCTATATCAATCGATTTTACCCGGAGGACGATCGTCGTGCTCACTTTGCACCCCTCCTCGTCCACTCAATGTTTCACACGCTTTCGTAGAGCTCAGCTACATCATTGACTTGTCACGATCGCAATTTTCCCTTAAGGCTCCGGCGTCAGGCGAGTCACCTCTATGCATAAGGATCGTATCGCGGTCATCGGAATCGGCTGCCGTTTCCCCGGCGGAGTAAGCGACACAGAATCGTTCTGGAAACTCCTCGTGGAGGGCCGGGAGGCCGTCGGTGAAATCCCGCCCGACCGCTGGAATGTCGACCGATTCTTTGATGCGGAGTTGGGGTTACCCGGCAAGTCGATCGCTCGGCGCGGAGGGTTTTTGGAGGGAATCGATCAGTTCGACCCGCAGTTTTTCGGGATCTCGCCACGGGAAGCGCCCTACGTGGATCCGCAGCACCGGCTGCTCCTGGAGACAGCCTGGGAGGCGATCGAGGACGCCGGCCTCGTGCTCGATCTTGAGCGGGGGACTGACCTTGGTGTCTTCGTCGGAATCTCTCACAATGATTATCAGGCGATTCAGGGTACCCCCTGGGAACATTCCGGGATCGGTCCACACTCGCCGACCGGCTGCGCCCACAGTATTGCCGCCAACCGCATCTCCTACTGCTTAAATCTACGGGGGCCTAGCGTTGCGATGGATACCGCTTGTTCGTCTGCACTCACGGCCGTGCATGCGGCATGCGAACACATTCGGGCGGGTCGTGGCGATGTGGCATTAGCAGGCGGCGTTACGGTGATGATTACGCCCGGCGGATTTATCGGTTTTTCTCGAGCGTCGATGCTGTCTCCAGAGGGCCGGTGTAAAGCGTTCGACGCATCGGCCGATGGTTTCGTCCGCGGCGAAGGAGCAGGCATGGTGCTGCTGAAGCGGCTCTCTCAGGCGATTGCGGACGGCGACCCGATTCAGGGAGTGATCATTGGTACGGCCCTTAACCAAGACGGCCACACCAATGGGATCTCGCTTCCCAGCGCTGAGGCGCAAGCACGGCTGGTGCGCGAGGCATGCATCGACGCTGGGATTGCTCCCTCTCAGATCGGATTTGTCGAGGCCCATGGAACTGGCACAGCGGTGGGTGATCCGATCGAGGCGCATGCGCTCGCAGCGGCACTCTGCGAAGAGCGCTCCACAGAAGCCCCGCTCCTCATCGGGTCGGTGAAGACTAACCTTGGCCACCTGGAGACCGCGGCGGGCGTCGCCGGTTTGGTCAAAGCTCTGCTGGTGCTGAAGCACGGGCGGATTCCGCCTAGCTTACATTTTGAAACACCCAATCCAAACATCGACTTCGCTGCTCTGAAACTCCGCGTGCCCGTCGCGCTGGAACCCTTTCCGGACACCGGTGGCGGAAAACGCATAGCAGGCGTTAACTCGTTTGGTTTTGGTGGAGCGAATGCCCATATCCTTCTTGAGGAGCCGTCGGCACGCCCTCAGTCGGAGCATTTAAGTACGCAGACCGAGCACGCTTGGCCACTGGTTCTTTCCGCGCGATCGGAAAAGGCACTGCGCTCCTCGGCATCGCGATTGAGGGACTGGTTAGATGAGCGGTCAAAAGCGAATGGCAACTCGCCGGTGCTCTCGGATCTGGCTTATACCTTGGGAGCCAGACGCAATCACCACCCATATCGGCTGACTCTCGTCGCGCATTCGTTGGTTGAACTCGTTGAAGAGCTCAACGGCTACCTAGGGGACCAAAAGGGCTCGAAGGTGCGCACGGCATTCGCGCCCCGGCCTGAACAGACTCCACGAGTCGCTTTTGTCATGAGCGGACAGGGTCCGCAGTGGTGGGGTATGGGCCGCGAGCTGATGCGCTACGAGCCCGTGTTCCGACAAAGCATCGAGCGGTGCGATGCCGCGATGCGGCCCTGGGCGCGCTTCTCACTGCTGGAAGAGCTTGGCCGCTCGGAAGACGTCTCTCAGATGCATCGAACTGAAATCGCGCAGCCTGCCATCTTTGCGATGCAGATGGCACTGACGGAATTGTGGATATCCTGGGGCGTTCGACCTGCCGCAATCGTTGGTCACAGCGTCGGGGAAGTGGCGGCGGCGTACGTTGCGGGAGTATTCAGTTTGGAGGAGGCAGCACGGGTGATCGTGTTGCGCGCCCGATTCATGGACGATTGTGCGCGGGGTGAGGGAACAATGCTAGCGGTCGGTCTGGACGAGGATGGAGCGCAGGCGCTGATCGCCCGGCATGACCGCACAGTAACGATCGCGGCGTTCAACGGACCTCGTTCGCTGACGCTGGCCGGACCCCGACTTTCCCTGGAGGCGATGGCCGCCGAACTGGAACTCCAAGGGGTTTTCGCAAGGCTCGTACGAGTAGATCACCCATTTCATCATCCCTTAATGAAGCCTGCTTCTGAGGCCTTGGAAGAAGCGTTAGTTGATATCAAGCCGCGGACGGAAAGGGTGCCGTTTTTCAGTACAGTGACCGGCCAGCGGTGCGCTGGACAAGACTGCGTTGCTGCTCACTGGGGGCGTGGGGTGCGCCAATCGGTGCAGTTCGCGCGTGCCGTCAACGCGTTGTCGGACTTCGGCGTCGACGTCTGGCTGGAAATCGGTGCGCATCCAGCGCTCGGTCATTCGATTCAAGAATGCCTTGCCGGGCGAAGCGGCAAAACACCGGTGATGTGTTCCACTCGCCGGGACCGCGAGCACGAATCCTTGCTTGAGACCGCGATGGAGCTGCACCGCTCCGGCCTCACATTGGATTTTGCGGAGATGACACCATCTCGACGGCTGCTCTCATTGCCGACCTACGCTTGGGACAAAAGCCGTTGGTGGCATGAGTCCAGCGATTGGCGCGAGGGTCGGCTGGGTTCGGGTGGCCGTGGATTGCTCGACGTTCGATTGCCTTGGGCGACGCCAACCTGGATTGCGCGGCTCGATGGCCGGCACATGGCCTTTCTGAAGGATCACAAGGTCGAGAATTTGGTCGTGTTTCCCGCCGCGGCCTTCGTCGATATGGCGCTGGAAGCAGGCCTGCAGCTCTTCGAGGGTCGACCTTTCGTTGTCGAGGATTTGGAGATTCGCAAGCCGCTCATTCTGCCGGATTCCGTTTCGGGGCTTCACGTGGAGCTCTCTTATAATCCGAATGAGCGCACGTTCTTGATCCAGAGCAGGTTCGACCAAGGCGCTGCCTGGTCGCTCCATGTTGTGGGCTCCATGCGTGGGGAGCGCACCGATTCGGGCTTTGCGTCATCGGCCTGGGATCGCAAGAGAGCGGGTGGCATCGAGCCGGTTAAGGTCGACGACTTCTACCGCCACATGAGTGAGATGGGACTTCGCTACGGCGATGAGTTCCGCCCCATCCGCGACTTGTCGGCTGGTGGAGGCAAGTCGGCAGGCAGGGTTTCGTTGTCGGACATTATTGCTCATCGCGCCGGTGAGTATCCACTGCATCCCGTTCTGTTCGACGGAGCGATGCAAATCCTTTCTGCAGGAGCTGCAACAATTGAGGGTCGCAAAAGTCAACTGAAGCTCCCGGTCCGGTTTGCCAAGATTCTGTTTCTACGGTCGCCGGGGGCCTCCAGCCTTGTTCGCGCCGCTGTCCAGCAGTGCAATAGCGAGTACGTCGAAGGCAGAATCGAATTGTATGATGAGGCAGGAAAGCCTTGTGTGCTCGTGGACGGTTTCCGTGCGATCAGCCTCTCGGGAGCGCGCCGATCCGCCGGGTCGGGAGGACACCATCAAGTTCTTTATCATCTCGTGTGGGAACGAACGCCGGCAGCGTCGAATCCTGCAGCGCAATCGCCAGTACCGTTGGAACGCCTGGTACGCGCGGCGCAGGGTGCCCTGGACCAGGTGATCGCCACGCGGGGGCGAACCCAGCTTGAGAATGCGATGGCAGCCGGAGATGATCTCGCGGCGGCGCAACTCGCTAGTGGACTGCAGAAAATGGCATCCTCAGCGGGAACAAGTGGAAACTTTACTGCGGATTCCCTGCGGGTGGCAGAACCGATGCGACAGATATTCGGGCGGCTAATCACCAACCTCGTGAAGCGCGGCTGGCTCGCAAAGGAAGGTGACGGTCATCGGCCAACACCCTCCTTTCACAGCGCGGCAGATTCAGCTCAGAAAAGGTTGCGCTCGTTTATCTCCACCCATTCTGGACACCTCCCCGAAGGCCTCCTCTGCGCCGCGATCTGCGCCGAACTCGGACCTATCCTGCGCGGCGAAAAGGATGCCGTACAGGTGCTGTTCGGTGGGACCTCAGCAGAGTTATTGGACCAGTTCTACGGCGAGGGTCTCTATACGAGCCACTGGCTGGCGGCGATCGCCGCCGCAAGGTCACGGACTGCGAATCCTGGAGGTTGGAGCGGGCACTGGGGGGCTAGCTGCGCATGTGTTGCCGCTGCTCGAACGCGATTTGCATTCCTACACTTTCAGCGACGTCTCCGCGGCATTTTTCACCGGCGCCATGCAGAAGCTGGCCGGTTTTCCCGAAGTAGAATACAAAATTCTTGATCTCGAGAAGCCGGGCATCGAACAAGGCTTCGAGGCGGGCGGGTTTGATTTTATCATCGGCACCAATGTGCTGCATGCGGTGAGCGATTTGCGCTCAACGCTGAGACATATTCACGAACTCCTCGTGCCGGGCGGAAGCCTGGTATTCATGGACGTCGCTAGCCCACAATTGTGGACGGAAGTGCTGTTTGGTCTCACGACCGGCTGGTGGCGATTTACTGACCGAGATTTGCGTCCGCACCAGCCATTGTTGGAGCGCTCTCAATGGGAGTTCGTTTTACGAGAAACAGGCTTCGGCGAGATCGCTTCGCTGCCTGGAATGCTCGGTCCCGAAGGTGAAGGCCAGATCGGTCTCCTCGCGCGGAAGCTGTGGTACGACTCGGCCTCCGCTGCATCTTCCACCACGGAGACGCTCTTGCAGATGCCCACGGAGAAATCGTGGCTCATTTTTGCGGACGCCTCCGGTGTCGGCGAAGGATTGGCTTCGCAACTGCGCAAGGCCGGCGTCCGATGCCATGTCGCGCGCCATGGCGACCATTTTGCACCGGATGGGTCGGACACATTCACCTTGCGGGCAGAGGTACTCGACGACTGGAAGCGGCTCCTTCACGAATGCGCGAAGGACGCTCCACCAGAACGTTTTGTTTACCTGTGGAGCTTGGACGAGCCGCGAACGGATGCCACCGGAGATGCCGCGCTGATGGGCACCGATGCGTTGCTCCATCTGATCCAGGCGACGGAAAGTATTAAGCAACCGATAAAACGGCGCATCGATTTGGTGACGCGTGGAGCCCAGCCGGCAGGACGTGCGAAGAACGCCACCAGCGTAGCGCAATCGCCGGTCATCGGTTTGATGCGCGTTATCCGAAACGAGTATCCAAATTTCTCGGGCCGCGAGATCGACCTGCCACCGGAAGCTTCGGCTTCCGACCAGTCTTTGCTTTTGAAAGAGCTGCTATGTGAGGACGCCGAACGGGAGATTGCACTCCGTGGTGAAGCCCGATATGTTCAACGCCTCGTTCGTGGCCGATCTTCGCGCGAGGAATCGCTCGATCCCAAAATGCCACTGCGACTTGTGTCCCGCGAGCGCGGGCATCTCGACACTCTGCGTTTCGCGCCTTTCGCTCCACCGGCTTGCGGCGCGGGCGAAGTGCTGATCGAAGTGAAGGCGGCGGGAATGAATTTCCGCGATGTTCTTAAAGCGCTCGCGCTCTATCCCGGCGAAGCGCCGGATGCTCGGATCTTCGGTGATGAGGTGGCCGGCGTGGTGAAAGCGGTCGGCCCCGAAGTAGAACACGTCGCACCCGGAGACAGGGTATTTGGGCTCGCCGTGTTCGGGCTCGCTTCGCTTACCCTGGCGAGAGGCGGTGACGTACGCCGCATTCCTGCCGGGCTATCGTTTGAGCAGGCGGCCACGTTACCGGTAGTTTTCATGACCGCATGGCATGCGCTGCTGAATGTCGCGCGGGTCAGAAAAGGTGAGCGGGTCCTCGTCCACGCCGGCGCCGGTGGCGTCGGCATGGCCGCAATCCAGATCGCGCACTATCTGGGGGCAGAAGTCATCGCGAGCGCCGGCAACCCGGCCAAACGCGGTCTGCTCGAGACACTAGGAGTAAAGCATGTAATCGACTCGCGCCGCGGTGATTTTGCGGACGCTGTGATGGAATTAACTGACCGTCGCGGTGTAGACGTGGTTCTCAACGCACTCGCCGCCGAAGCAATTCCAATGGGACTTTCATGTCTCGCTGAATTCGGCCGCTTCATCGAAATCGGCAAACGCGACATCTATCAGAACGCCCGGATCCCACTCTGGCCGCTCCGCCGCAATGCGTCGTTTCACGTCATCGCCATGGATGCGGTCTTCTCGGGTGATGAGGCACTGACCCGACAAATGTTGGCGGAAATCTCCGATCTCGTCGAACAGGGCGCGTTCTGTCCGCTGCCGTTCCGTTCGTTTCCTGCCTGTCGCGTTGATGCAGCATTTCGGTTAATGGCCCAGGGCAAACACATCGGTAAAGTCGTCGTGGCACTTCCCGAAGCGTTCCTTCCCCCGCGCGGAGAACCGCTTGCCCCAACTTTCGCGATCAACCCGGAGGGATGTTACTTGATTACAGGAGCATTTGGTGGTTTCGGGAAAGTACTGGCGCAGTGGCTGGTCGACAGTGGTGCCCGCCATCTCGTGCTCACCAGCCGGAGCGGCGCAGCCACGCCCGATGCAGAGGCGTTCGTACAAGGCCTTCGTAAGGACGGCGCCGATGTAAGAGTGATGCGGGCGGATATCGGCTCATCGGAGGACGCGGCACGGCTCATCGAAGAGATTCGTGCGGGTGGTCGACCTCTACGGGGCTTGTTCCATCTCGCTATGGTGATCGACGATGCGCCACTGGTTTCGCTCACCCGCGAGCGAGTGCAGAGCGTGATGGCACCCAAGGCGTATGGGGCATGGTTGCTGCACAAAGCCACTCGAGATCTCGAACTTGACTGCTTTGTGATGTTCTCGTCCGTCTCAAGCATCTTTGGCAATCCGGCGCAGGGCAGTTATGGCGCAGCCAATGCCTTCCTCGACTCCCTTGCGCATCACCGTCGCGCGTTGGGCCTCCCAGCGCTGACGGTCAATTGGGGCGTTCTCGGCGGTGAGGGTTACGTGGCTCGCAATGAACGTGTCGCTGAATTCCTCGCGCGGCAGGGCACAGAGGAACTCTCCCCAAAAGAAGTGATGGAACTGTTGGAATCGTCTCTGACCGCAGGCATCACACAGACGATGGCGATCCGCGTCGATTGGACGAAATGGCGGCAGTTTTTCCGCGGCATGCAGGAGAATCCTTTATTGGAGCGTATTTTCGCATCCGTTGAAAGCCAGGAAGCGAGCGGCGCAACCAGCGACTGGCGCCTCAAGATCGAATCGGCTGCGCCGGAGGAACTGGTGGCCATCATCGGCCAAGCGCTACGCGATGTCGTTGGTTCGGTACTGCGATTGAAGCCAGATACTCTGCGCGACGACCAACCGCTCACGGAGTTAGGGCTTGATTCACTGATGGGCGTCGAGATCGAAAACTCGATCGAAAGCGCAATCGGAGTGACCTTACCACCGGCCAGCCTGATTCGGGCGCGGACGATCGCCCAGATCGTTGCGTTGATCGCCGAACACATGGGAGTGAAGGGAGTCGGCGGAGTCCCTGTGCCAACCACAGGATCCATGGCAGCGCCCGAGGAGGCGTCTACCGACGACGTCAATTTGGAAGCGCTTTCCGACGAGGAAATTGACGGGTTGCTTCGCTTTGACTCAGCCTTGGATGGCCCTTCTGATTCCCAGGACGTCGTCCGTTAAGCAGAACCTGAATCCACATGTCCGGAGACAAGCGCGCCCTTCTTAAAGAGTGGTTGGCCAGCGGAAAAGCCCACCTCCAACCGCTGACATTTCCACAACGCGAATTGTGGGAGACGTCGCCCGTGGCGGTCACTGATAATGCGAACCACATCTGCTGTCTTATCCAGATGCGCGGGGTCATCACACCGGACGCCTGCGAGGCTGCGATTCAGCGAGTGGTGGAACGGCAGGAGGTTATGCGGCTTTCATTCCTGCCCGGTAAAGATCGCCCGATCCAGATGATTCGCCACGCCAGCGATGCCAATTTCCGTTTCCGCGAGCTATCGCCTACACAAAGCCACGAACAGGCGGTCGAAGATCTGGCAAGAGAGATCTTCAGCGAACCATTCGATTTCGTGCAGGGACCACTTTACCGGGTCGAGGTGCTCCGCCGAGCCGCCGATGATCATGTCCTGGTTCTCGCGATTCATCACGCCATTGCCGATGGCTGGACGCTCGGTGTCTTCATCCAGGATCTGTGTGTTGCTTATGTGCAAGGGCTTATGGGTCTGCGCGAAGGGCTTCCACCAGTGCCTCTCACCTACGCGGCTTGGGGAGCGGCCGAACGCGCCTTTTGGCAGCCGACGGAATTGAAGCGACGGGCCGCCTTCTGGAAATCCAATCTCGCGGGAAGCCGACGGCTTTGGAACTCCCAGGAAGGACCTGAGAGCGTGTCGAGTGTCCCCGATCGGTGGGTTTCGCATTTTCCGGTCGATCTGGCCGATGCCGCGCGTGAACTGGCTCGCGTCAATGGAACGACTCTCTTCAATACACTGCTGGCTGCGTTTCAAATCGCGCTCTCCCGGTGGACAGGCGAGCAGGACATCTTGGTGGGTACTCCAGTAGCGAACCGGTCTAAGCAGGCGGTGCGGGAAACGATGGGCTATTGCGCCGGTATTGTGCCGCTCCGAGGCCAGGTCGACGTGGACCGTCCGTTCTCCGCCAGCCTAAAGACAGTGCATCAAACGACCGTCGATTGTTTCGCGAACGCCATGCCATTTGCTGAACTCGTACCGGCGCTCGAAGAGCCGCCTAGTCCCGGGCAAAACCCCATTTTTGAAGTGCGGTTCGCGTTGCAGAACCATCCCGTTCCAGACGTAACGGTGCACGGGCTGTCCGCCCGACTCAAGATGCGCTCCACCGGTACCGCGCGTTTTCAACTCGGATGCGAAATCACGGCAGTGGACGACGGTTTCCAGGTGGTATGGCTTTTCCGACCGAAACTGTTCCCTCTAGCGGAAATAAAAAACTTGGCGTACCTGTTCCAGGCTGTGCTGGCAGGCACTTGTCGCTCCCCCGAAAGTCGGATTGCCGCTCTTATGATCTGAACGCGATGAATACCACGCAACCAACAGAAACCTTGCTCGAACCGCAGCAGCCCCATTGGGTAAGCCGCGCGGCTTTCCCGGTTCTCACCGCCGTTTTCTTTCTCAATCAAGCTGCGCTGGTCGCCGCCCTGTATTTTCGCTCTATTTGGTTCACTATCCCGCTGGTGTTAACGGCCAGCCATCTCATGCACGGGATGTTGATCGCCTTCCACGAGGCTTCTCATGGACTGCTGCGAAAGAGCCGCCGCCTGAACGAGATAGATGGCATTATCATCGGAATCTTTAGCTTCATGAGCTTGAGTCTCTACCGCGCGGCACATCAATTGCATCACGCCTACCTGGCGACGGAACGGGACATAGAACTCTGGCCCTTCGTTATTCCCGGAAAACCGCGATGGTTCAGAGTCGTGGCAGCAATTCTGGAACTTAATGTCGGCTTGTTTTATACGCCGTTCTTGTTCATACGCACTTTTCTCCGGGCCGGTTCGCCGATTCGGAACAAAAGGCTGCGCCGACGAATTTGGCAGGAGTTAGCACTGACAGCCGGTGTGTGGTTTTGTATCTCGGCAGCGCTGGCGTGGTCGGGCGCATGGAAATACTTTCTGTTGATGTACCTGGCGCCGGCATTTCTGGCGGCGAACATGCAGAGCTGGCGCAAATACATCGAACACGTTGGACTGACCGGCTCCACAGTGAACAGCTCTACCCGAAGCATTATTTCAGAGGGCCCGCTTGGGCGACTCGTAGCTTTCACTCTGCTCCATGAGCCCTATCATGGCGTACATCACCGGCACTCCGGTGTGCCGCACGCGGAGCTACCCCAACTCGCTTCGGAGCTGGAGCCGAAGAACCCGGGCGAAGTATCTCCGTTTCCGAGCTACCGACATGCATTAATGGACCTTCTTCGTAGCCTTGCCGACCCCCGGGCGGGAGCGCAGTGGCGCACGGCCACACCGCCGTTAACCGGAGCGCACAACCAAATGGTGTAGCCGGGACGAACACGCGACAACCGATCTTGTGACTCAGCATTCACTTATTAGTCCAAGGACTCTGGACAGCGAGACCGCTTCGCCCTCGGAGTGTCTTTTTGAGGCGGTCGGACTCGAAAAAAAATTCGATGATGGCCGGGTCCAGGCTTTGCGGGGTGTAACGTTTAGCGTATCCGAGGGGGAGTTCGTCGCCATTACTGGCCCGAGCGGTTGCGGAAAGACCACATTGCTCCAAATGCTGGGTGCGTTGGACCGGCCAACAGCGGGAACTTTGTTCTACCGTGGAAACTCGATTCCAGATCTCCCTGATCCGTCGATCTATCGGGCTCACGAAATCGGCTTCATTTTTCAGGCATTTCACCTGCTGCCAACGTTTACCGCACTAGAGAATGTGCAAATTCCGATGTTTGAAAGCGGCCTGTCCATTTCGGAGCGGAGAGATCGGGCCATCACCTTGCTGAAGTCGGTCGGATTGGAACATCGTCTCAATCATTTCCCGGCCAAGCTGTCTGGCGGAGAAAGGCAGCGTGTCGCCATCGCCCGCAGCCTGGCCAACCGTCCTTCCGTCTTGCTCGCGGACGAACCCACTGGCAATCTCGACAGCGAGAACACGCGACTTATCCTCGAACTAATCGATCGGGTCCACCGCGAGCAGAACATGACGCTGATGTTAGTGACGCACGACATGAGCATCGCCGAAGGAGCATCGCGAACAATCTACATGAAGGACGGCCGCATTGTGTCGGATCGCAAGTCGACCGTTGCCGAAGATTAATATGACCTTTTTCACGGTAATCGCGCGCGGGCTGACGCGCCGTCCGATACGTACCGGGCTAACACTCCTAGGCATCGCTATCGGCATTGCGGCCGTCGTAGCGCTGGTCGGCATCTCGCGCGGATTTAACCGGAGTTGGACGGCAGGGTTGAAGGCGCGTGGCACCGACGTTGTGGTCAGCAATATGGGCGGCTCGTTGATCCCGAAGCCGTTTAGCGCCTCGGTGCGTGACCGTATCGCTCACCTTTCCCACGTGGCCGCCACCTGCGCAATATTTGTAGACGTGACGAGCGTTGAGAACGCCGAGATGATGATGGTGTCCGCCCGCGAGTGGGACGGATTTGCTTGGAAAAACCTCAAGTTGATCTCGGGACGGATGCCGCACGACCCGACCGAGCCGGCCGTCGTCTTGGGCCGTAATGCGGCAGACGTGCTTAAGAAAAAGGTTGGCGATCCGATCCAGATTGAAACTCGTGAATTGTCCGTGGTCGGGATCGTTGATGGCAACGCATGGGTGGAGAACAGCTCAGTGATTCTCTCTCTACCGCTGTTTCAGGAAATTACTGGGAATCAGGGCAAGATTAACGTTATCGACATCCGCGTCACGCCCTCTGCGAGTGCTAAAGATGTGGAACTACTCTGTGATCAGATCAACCGGCTCGTCCCGGAGGGTCGCGCCGTCGTGGCTAGCGAGAACATGAGCAGCAGCGAGGCGTCTCGCATGGTGCGAGCGATGAGTTGGAGCACTTCTTTGTTGGCCGTACTCGTCGGCGTACTCGGCGTAATGAACACGATGCTGATGAACGTCTTTGAGCGCACGCAAGAAATTTGTGTTTTGCTCGCACTCGGATGGAAACGGAGCCGGATCGTCCGCATGATTTTGTGGGAATCGGCCCTGCTCGGCTCGCTTGGCGGCGTGGCGGGCGTGCTGATCGGAGCCATTGGAGTAAAGGTCCTAGGTGCGACGCCTGCCATTCGCGGACTCCTGGAACCGGACCTCAGCACCACCCTCGTCGCCATGTCTGTGGCGCTCGCCATTGCGGTAGGGGTGATCAGCGGTCTCTACCCTGCATGGCGAAGTTCGCAGCTCCAGCCGAGCCGGGCCTTGCGAGGCTGACTTTGCGAGGTTGACTTTCAACCCGACCATCCCATGAATCTCCTCCACTCGATCTCCTTGCGCATTACAGCTTCCATTCTTGGCTTCATCTTGTTGGTTTCCGTTGCCCGCGGCGCCAACCTTGAGTCATCCGTAACGTCCGCCAGAGATCTCGCCGCCACCCTTTCCGCACGGCAGGACGGCACATCTTACGTGCGTCTGCGTCTGGACGTTAAACAGGCAAATGACACGACGAAAATAGCGCTTCAAATTCAGATTAAACACCGCCGCACGAAGGCGGCCAACGATCTCGTTTACCAAGTGCTTTGGCCCAAAGAGCGCAAGGGAGAAGCCGTCCTCTTGCACGAAGCAGATGGTCGCCCCCCGACCGGTTCGCTTTTCATGCCACCTGACAAGCTACGCTCTCTGGATGCTTCGCAAATGAACGAGGCGCTGTTCGGCAGCGATCTATCTTACCAGGATGTCATCGAGAACTTCTTTGCCTGGGAAAATCAAGTTATCACCGGCAACGAGGTGGTTAATCGTGTT
>WNFL01267588.1_pt2 | contig 13792 bp, 12 predicted proteins | sample 5400361 | NCBI WGS metagenome assembly WNFL01 (sample SAMN13153351, study PRJNA577476) | soil metagenome | isolation source: 40 cm soil on Douglas fir-dominated hillslope | place: USA:California | collected 2013-09-17
AACCCGGGCGCAACGGCGGCCCAGATCAACAGCGCCATTTCATCGTGTCCCGCAGGACAGGTCGTGAAGCTAAATGCGGGGACTTATAACATCGGCGGCATCGACTTCGGCGGCGGCAAATCGAATGTGACGCTTCGGGGTGCGGGCGCTGATCAAACGTTCCTCGTATTCAACAACGACGTCGGCTGCCACGGCTTTCTGGCCGACGTTTGCATGGAGAGCTCCGACCTCAATTGGAGGGGCGGACCTTCGAACCTAACGAACTGGACCGCCGGTTATGCCAAAGACACGACCACGATCACACTGGCGAGCGTGCCAAACCTGAAGGTCGGATTCCCACTCATTCTCGATCAGCTGGATGACACGTCCGACAACGGAGGCATCATGGTCACCGACTCCAACGGCACGATGTCGTCGACGTCGCCCGGCGTCTCCGGGCCGTACTCGCTGGAAGGAAACGGCGGAGGCGCCCAGCGCCCCGGCCGTCAGCAGCTGCAGGTCGTGACGGTCACAGGGTGCGGAAGCGTGACGACGCCCGGCGCAGCGTGCAGCGGGACAAATGTCGCCGTCACGATTTCGCCCGGTCTTCACATGCCGAATTGGCGCTCGTCCCAGAGTCCGAACGCGTGGTGGGCCATGAGTCCCTCGCAAGGGCTCGGTCTCGAGAACGTGTCTCTCGATCACTCGGGCACCGGCGTCGCGGGCATCGAAGTCTTCAACTGCCTCAACTGCTGGGTGTCGGGTATCCGCAGTGTCAATACGGGACGCGCGCACGTCCAGGTCCTGTTGTCCGCACGCGTGACCGTTCGCGACAGCTACTTCTTCCTGACGCAGAACTCCGTCAGTCAGAGCTACGGCTTCGAGTGCTTCACCGGATCGGATCTCCTTGTGGAGAACAACATCTTCCAGGCGATCGCGAGCCCCGAGATGATTAACGGCGCGTGCTCCGGCATCGTGGTCGCGTACAACTTCAGCATCAACAACTACTACAGCGCCAGCAGCCGGTACAGTCTGCCGGCGACGATGCAGCACACAGCCGGCACCGACAACATCCTGTACGAAGGCAACGTCGGCAATCAGCTGAACGGCGACGTGTTTCACGGCACGCATCACTTCATCACGGCGTTCCGCAACCGCTGGTCGGGGACCCAGCCGGCGTGCTGGGTGAGCGGATCGCCCTACGCAAGCGCCACCTTCGGCAGCTGCAACAACAATCTCGTACCCGTCTCGCTCAGTTCCTTTTCGCGCTTTTACAGCTTGGTGGGGAATGTGGTCGGGACGGCGGGCACCAACACCGGCTACGAGAGCGGGACCGCCATCTTCGATCTCGGTGGAGGTAACAGCGAGAATGGAGTGGTCGTCCCGTCAGACCCGAACGTCCGTACGACGCTGATGCGCTGGGGTAACTACGACACCGTGCACGGCAGCGTGCAGTTCAATGCGGCGGAAGTACCGAGTTCGCTTTCCGGTGCGCAAGCCGCCTTTTCGAATCTGCTTCCCTCGAGCCAGACGTTGCCGGCATCGTTCTATCTGCCGGGGAAGCCGGGATGGTGGCCCGCCGGCAAGCCGTGGCCAGCCATTGGTCCTGACATCACGGGCGGCAACATCGCCAACGTCGGCGGCCACGCGTTCACGATTCCTGCACAGGACTGCTTCGCCTCGATTGGTGGTCCGGCAGACGGCACCGGTCCGGTGCGGACGTTCAATCCCGCGAACTGCTATGCCAGCGGCGGCACTCCGCCGTCGGCTCCGACGAACCTGCGGATCGTTCCCTAGCGAGCGAAGCTGCGACTGACAAACACTCGAGTCCGGCTCATGTCTGTGGCTGGCCGGACTCAGCTCTCACGCTGCGATCAATCAACGTACACATCGCGTGCATGATGGTGCGGTGGACCTCCTGGACGCGCGGCGTCGACGCCTCGGCCACGTTGAGGTGTATGTCGGCCTCGGCGCCCATCTTGCCGCCGTCTCGCCCTGTCATGGCGATGGTGACCATGCCACGGCCCTTCGCAGCGGCCAGCGCCGCTTCGACGTTTGGCGAGCGGCCGCTCGTCGAAATCCCGAACGCGACATCCCCATGCTGCCCAAGGGCTTCGATCTGACGGGTGAAGACACGTTCGTAGCCGTAGTCGTTGCCTATGGCTGTCATCACCGACGAGTCGGCCGTCAGCGCGACGCCGGCGAGGGCGCGGCGCTCCCCTTCGAACCGTCCAACGAGCTCGGCCACCAGGTGCTCTGCATCCGACGCACTGCCACCGTTGCCAAACGCCAGGACCTTCCGGCCGGATGCGACCGCACGGCATATGGCATCGGCGGCAGTTACGATTCTGTCGAGTCCGTACGTCATGTATCTCTGGTGCACGCTGACCGTGTTGTCGAAGATCGCGCGAAGGGTATCAGTCGAATCGGCGGACATGTGTCGCTCCCAATTAGAAACTAAAGTCTGCAGCAACGGAGACTTTCCCGGTCCGTGGGTCTGGTCGCAGGTGGTTAGTCACCATCTAACTACCACAAAATCAACGCCTTATAGGATATCACTCCGGGCGGCGCATCCGGTGCGCCCTTTGCCTTATGAATGGCGTGGGCCAACTGACCGACGCGTTCTGCGGCACGGCTTGGGAATCCAGATGACTCTCGACGAACTGACAGATCCGCTCGCACGGCACGTCTCGGAGTTCAAGAACCGGCGCGTGCTGGTCCTGGGTGACGCCATGCTGGACGAGTACCTGCTGGGCGACTGCAGCAGGATTTCACCGGAGGCTCCCGTTCCCGTTCTTCGGGTCAATACGGCGAGGCGCGTTCTCGGCGGCGCCGCGAACACAGCAGCCAACGTTGTTTCGCTCGGCGGACACGCGACGTTGATTGCCCTCGTGGGCCACGACGAAGGCGGTCAGACGCTGCGGAAGTGCGCATCGGAGGCAGGCATCGACCTGCTCGCGGTCGACCACGGGCTGGCGACGCTTCGCAAGACGCGGGTCGTCGGACAGCAGCAGCAAATCGTTCGCCTCGATTACGAAGAAATCCAGCAGCTCGCGCCGTCTGTCGAATCGGAAATCCTGAGCCTCTTCGACGCCTGCGTCGAGAACTGCGACATCGTCGTCATCTCCGACTACGCGAAAGGATTCCTGTCCGAATCGCTCTCGCAAGCCATCATCCGGCGCACACACGAGTCGGGTCTCGACGTCATCGTCGATCCGCGGCCGCAACATCGTGAGTCCTACCGCGGCTGCGACTACCTGACGCCCAACTGGAAGGAATCTCGAGCGCTGCTGCGTCTGCCCGAAGCTGAACCGACGAAGGACGGCATCGTCTCCGTCGCGGTCGCGCTGGCGTCCGAGCTCGAGACCAACGTCGTCCTCACGCTCGGACCTCACGGCATCCTGTTCTGCAGCCGGACGGCAACCGAACAGTTCGCCATGCCGACACTGGCGCGGGAAGTATTCGATGTCAGCGGCGCCGGCGACACAGTTGTCGCCGCCTTCGCGCTCGCCCGCGCCGCCGGGGCCGATCATTCGACCGCCGTCGGACTCGCGAACAGGGCCGCCAGCGTTGTCGTCGGCAAGTTCGGAACCGCCACGGTCACACCCGAAGAGATTCTCCTCGACACCGACGCTCTGAGGCTTGTGCCCCGGCACGCCCTCGCCCAGCTGGCGACGACGCTGCGAGCCAAGGGCAAGCGGATCGTGACCATCAACGGCAGTTTCGACATTCTGCACAACGGCCACCTGCACATTCTCAACGAGGCACGTCAACGCGGCGACATTCTGATCGTCGGTCTGAACAGCGACGCGTCCGTGAAGTCGTACAAAGGGCCGAGCAGGCCAATCATTCCTGAGCGAGCGCGCGCCGAAATGCTGCTCGCGCTGCGAATGGTGGATTACGTCCACATCTTCGATGAGTCCGATCCCATCGCGTTTCTGAAAGAGGTCAAACCCGACGTTCACGTCAACGGCTCCGAGTACGGCGAAAACTGCATCGAGAGTGAAACGGTCAAACGCGCCGGCGGCGAGATTTACATCGTCAGCCGCATCCCGGGGCTGTCGACGTCGCGGCTCGTCGACGTTCTGCAATCCAACCCGGTCGCGGCGAATTCATAGACGGCTCGCAATTCCAATGACAAAGGTGATTCCCATCGTCGGCTCTCGCGAGATTGCGTTCGACTGCAAGTTCTTTCTCGGCGATCGGCCGTGCGTGTGGCACAAGCAGACCGGCGTGTTGTGCACATGCGATCAATATCAGAAAGTCGAAGAACGTCTGCTGATCATCAAGCTGGACGCCATGGGCGACGTGTTGCGATCGACGGCGCTCCTGCCGCCACTCGCCGAAGTGCATCCGCGGGCCTCCATCACTTGGATCACGCGCAAGGATTCCGTCCCTCTTCTCCAACGCAACCCGTACGTCAGCGAAGTACTGGAACTCGGGCCGGAAGCACTCGTGCATCTTCAGACACGCACTTTCGATCGCGTGATCAACCTGGACGCGTCGAAGACGAGCGCCGCTCTCGCAGCCGCCGCGCGGTCGGATCGGAAAGACGGGTTCGTGCTGGACGAGCGCGGGTGCGTGCAGCCGACCAACGAAGCGGCAAGGCGCTGGCTCGAGGCCGGAGTCTTCGACGACATCAAGAGGCAGGGGGCGGCGACGTATCAGGACCGGATGGCCGACATTCTCGAGCTGTCAGGCCGGAAGCATCACTACGTCTTCGAACTCTCGGCGGACGAGATCAAGCGTGCCCGGAAACATCTCGAGTCGGTGGGCCTCGACTTCGAACGCCCGGTCATCGGCCTGAACACGGGCGCCGGCGGGCGCTGGCCGCTCAAACAGTGGCGCGAGGACGGCTACGTCGATCTCGTGTCGCGTATCGGGCGGCGTGAAGACGTGCAGTTCCTGCTGCTCGGCGGGCCGGCGGAACAGGAACGCAACGATCGGCTCAAGCGGGCGTCGTCGATCCCGCTGATCGATCCAGGCTGCGATAACACCGTGCGCCACTTCGCGGCGCTGCTCAGTCATTGCGATATCGCGGTTACCGGCGATACGCTGGCGATGCACCTGGCGCTGGCGCTCGGGAAGAGAACGGTCGTCCTGTTCGGGCCGACGAGCGCGGCCGAAATCGACCTTTACGGGCTCGGCGAAAAAGTCGTCCCGGACATGACGTGTCTGAGCTGCTACAAGAACTCGTGCGACTTCGCGCCGAACTGCATGGACCTGATCTCGACAGAGATGGTGGAAGGTGCCCTTATCCGCCAACTTGCGACGGTCCGTCCGCTCGCGTCCGAAGTAGCGTTGTGATTTGACCGACGTGACTGAATCGCGGGGGTAACTCAGTGGTAGAGTCGCGGCTTTCCAGGCTGTGGCCGCAGGTTCGATTCCTGCCTCCCGCTCCATCTATAGAAGCATCGATGCTCGACCGTGCACACGGCACGGCGGGCATCGATGTTTTGCTTTCAGTGATCTAGTCGGACGGCCGCGACGGTCAGTTGCCTTCCGAGCAGAATCCGACGCTGAACCCAGGGTTCGACGAGTGACAGATTTCAATCGGGAAGGGTCCGGCGAAGAGCGTTCCGTACTCGTCGTCATCGGCAGGCGTGTTAAGCCAGATTCCGTACTGCGCGCCGCCGAACAAGTCGTTCCAGTGGATCAGATTCCCGCCCCATGATCCGCGATCCATGATGCAGGCAAAGCCGCAGCTATAGAGCGCGTTGTTCTGGACAAGATTGCCGGACGACTGGAGGTCCAGGAAGATGCTTCCAAATCCACCAGTGATCGAGTTGTTCACGATGTAGCTGTTGTGCGTGTCGACCGCGTAGATACCGAACGAGATCGTTGGCGTGATGGTGTTCGAGTCGATCGTCGCTCCGTCCGTTCCACCTTCCAGCACGATGGCGTTCTCCGTGATCTGGAACAATTTGTTGACAGAGAGATCGTTCGGCAGCCCGGACGTCACCCGAATGCCGGAGACGCCGACGTAGGAGACGGTGTTGCGGAGGATATCGCTGATGCCCCCGACCTGCCAGATTCCCGCGTAGAAGGCGTTCGTGACCGTGTTGTCGGTGATCTTGATGTGCGAGTTCTCGGAGATGATGCCCGAAGAGTATCCGCAGGGTCCGCCGACCGAAAACCCCGGAAGGTCGTGGACGGACACGCTCTTGATCGAACCTGCCGTCGTGAAGTACGACTCGTCCCCGACGTTGGCGAACAGAATGCCCGCCACTGCCGACGGGACACCTGCGACCGACGCACATGCCGCGCCTGTGCCGTCGACGGCGATATTGCTGACCGACACAATCGACGTGTCGTGGACGAGCAACTGCGCGGCGATCCAGCCGTTGGAATTCGCGTCGGTCGGCCCGCTGAAGAGCGGGATGCTGCTGTGATAGTTCGCGACCAATCCACCTGCGGGTGGGGCAATGATGGCGCCCGCGGCCGATCCTTTCAGCGTGATCACCGGCGCGTAGTCAGGGCCCGGACCGATCTCGACCTGCTCCCGGTACGTGCCGGGACACACCAGGATGATCGCGGCCTGGCCGCTCGCGACCGATGCATTTACCGCGGCCTGGATGGTCGAGTAGTGCCGCGAGGACGGCACAACCGGACTGGTCGTGCACGATCCGACGGCGCGATAAACCGTGGCCGCCTGAACCGGCTGCGCGTGTAGGCCGATGAGCGCGGCTGCCGCGGCAAGGACCCACACCTTCGTCTTGGACATGGCTGCTCCCTAATCAATTGCTGTTTCGCGGCACCTGATCGGAGTCTCCTCTGGACGCCGCGCCCTTCCGAGACCATGGAACTCGGACACACATCTCGTGAGTCCAGCTCACCCGCTCCGCGCTGCCGGCTGGGAGCAAGAAGGCGTCCATGGTCGAGTTTCTGTGACTACGGGGTAAATAGGCGGAAAAACGAAAGACTCCGCGCGCCGTGCGCGGTGCTAGTCAGCCAAGAAGCTGACTTAGGTGGTCCTGACGAATGGCAAGTGGACTTTGACGATGTCGCCGGACAGGGGAAACCGAGCCGCCGGCTGCGCCGACGCAATGGCAATAGGAGGGACGAGTTCAACTGCCCGGGAACTGGGCGCGGTGGGATGGGCCACGCCGAAGCGGTGGCCCTGAGAAAGACGGGATTCGCGTGGTCGCTACAGAATGACGAAAGCCGCTTGCGTCCAATGATCGCTCATGGCCATGCACTCGGCGCTGCGCATGAACGATCGCTTGTGCTGCTCCCATGCCAGGTATTCATTGGACGCCGACGAATACTCGTCGAAGATGATGATGTCGCCCGCCTCGAGATAGGGGTCCAGCGTGCTCAACGTGTAGTGCGTGCTCGAATGAAGGTCGCTGTCGTTGTGAATCACGATCGGGTGTTTCATCGGCGTGCTGCTCAAGAACGGGCGGAGCGTGTGCTGAAACCACCCCTTCAGGAACGACACTCGCGGGTCGGAGATAGCGGGCAGTTTTCCGTCAACACCGAAGTCGCCCTTCTTGGTGGCGCCGAACGCGTGAACCCAGTTCTCCGGCAAACCCTCGAAGGAGTCGAATCCGTAGAAGCGTGAGGCCTCGTTCGTGTTGATTTTCGTCCAGGCCTCCAGCGTCTCTCCCCGCCACACTCCGAACTCGAGATAACTCATCGCCACGTTGCCGAGACGCTTGTTGACCTCGGCATACAGTTCCTTGCGATCCACGAACGTTTGAACGGCATTGGCCTCATAGCCTCGGATGGTGGCCATCATGTCCGCGTTTCTGTTGATCGTCTCGACTGCGTGCGAGAACCTGGGCCAGAGCAGACTTGCGAGCCGCTTCTTTGTCGCGTGGTGCATTGCCATTCAACCTCGTTCGGGCGTCGGCCGCCCGCGTGAACGTCGCTATCTTCCGGTCTGAGAATCTGCCGCCGTTTGTGGTGCGCGAGTCCGCATCGCCTGATCGACGATGGCGACAGCCAGCAGTGGAATCATCAGCTCGTGGTGGCCCACGAGCGAATAGCCGCGCCCGGCGCCGCCGGCGGTTGGCCGCGTGACAACGTTCGTCTGCGGACGATACATACGAACGAAATCCAGGTTGACCGTCGTGAGATTCGTGAGGGCGATGCCCGTGTTCCGGGCCAGCGCCACGGCCTTCAGAAACACTTCCGGGAGCACCACCGCCGACCCGCAATTGAGGTACACGCCACCGTCAAGGCGCGCGACGTTCGTGACGAAATACCTGAAGTCGCGCAGGCTGCCCTCTCCGAGCGCACGGCCCGACGCCGCCGGGTGCATGTGGATGATATCGGTGCCGATCGCGACGTGAACGGTCACCGGTATGTCGAGGCGCGCGGCCGCCGTCAGAATGCTGCTCTGCGCGAACGGCGGCTGCTGCTCGAGGAGGAACCGGCCAACCGCCTGCCCGATTCCCAGCCCCTTCTCCACGCCGTTCGTGATCGCGCCATTCAGCAGTCGTCCCGTCTCCTCCGCCATGCCGAACCGGCCCGGGCCCAGCGCTTCGTCGACTTCCTCCGACGTGGCGCCGCCGAGCGCGACTTCGAAGTCGTGAATGACGGTCGCGCCGTTTGTGGCGAGCGCCGATACGAATCCGCGCTCCATCAGGTCGATCAGAATCGGACCAAGTCCAGTCTTGACGACGTGAGCGCCGAGCCCCCAGATAACGCCGCCGCCTCGGTGCTTCGCGTCGACGATGGCGCGAACGACCGCTTTGAAATCCGCGGCCGCAAGGATGTTCGGAAGCGAGTCGATGAGCTGTGTGATGCTCGCGCCCTCGCTGCATGGACGCCCGAAGTCTTCCGCGTGCGCCTTGCTCTGACGAGACTTGAGCGGGTACGTCCGAACGCCCGACAGATCGAAATCAGGCGACGTCCAGCCGAATCAGACAGTCTTCGGCAAATAACGGTGTGGTCTCCGTCAGGCCGGGCAGCAGACGAGTGCTCAAGTGAGAACTGACCTCCATGTGCAGGAGCCTGAGCCCGCGCACCCGATGGTAGGCAGCCACTTCAACTTCGTCGGCCGACAGCCGGAACGGTTCGTGGGTTCGTCCGCCGCGGCCTTCGTCGTCACTCATTCCACGAATCTTGAAGTCGTACGCCACGTAACTGCCTGCCGCCAGCGTGGCGGCGAGGAAGCGCAGGAACTGATTGAACGTGCGCTCGTTGACGTACGGGCTGACGCCTTCCATGAGCACGAGGCTCTTGGGGCCCGTGTTGTCTCCCAGCCAGCCCCCCAGCACGGGCCAGGCGTCGTCGTTCAAATCGATGGGCAGGAACTGGACGTAGTCGGCGCCGCGCCATCGCTTCGTCATGCGCTGCTTGATCTCGATGGCCTGCGCCTGATCGCATTCGAGCACCTGTACGCCCCTGGCGCGGAGGAGATCCTGAAACCTGTAGGCTCGCGTATCGCTGCCGCAACCGACGATCACGATCTTCCGCACCCCATCGTCAACAGCGTCCGTCAGGACCTCGTCGTAATACTTGGTCCGCGCGATCAGATAGTGATAGAACGGTTCGGCGCGCAGTCTCGCGAGATCCTGGCGGCCTAGCCACGCGGTTCCGAGGCGCTGACGAAACGGAATAAAGTGGCGAACCATCGTGTCCGGATTGCGGCGTTCGGGTGGTTCGTGGACCGACTGGATGTAGCGCAACCGCGCCACGTACATCGACTCGCTCAAGTTCGGCAGTTTCATTTCGCTCCCCTCGTGCCGCTGGATTCGCCGAGCAGCGCGTTCCGCTCGGATCCCTCGGCGGCGGGAGCGGCGACCGTTTTCCGTCGTCCTGACGTCAGGCGTCTGTCGAGCCAGCTGGATTTGGGCACGAGCGCGCGACGCAACGACGCCAGCGTCGCCCAGATCAAACGCGTCCGGCTGAAGGGAATACCGGCGTCCGCCAGCTGTTTCTTGTGATACTCCCAGAATTCTCGATCGCGTCTCACGAAAACGCTCTGATTGAGAAAGCGATAATAGTCGGCGACGTGCTCGTCGATTAGAGCGTCGAGTTCGTCCGTAGTCAGATAGTGCGCGCCGTACATCTTGAGAATCTGCAACGTGCCTGCAAGATCGGTATGGAGGTCCAGAGACCTGGCGGTCTCGGAACCTGCGCGCACTCTGGTAAAGGTCAGCACCTGATGGACGAAGCCAAAGTCAGAAGCCACCAGCAGCGCAAAGCAGGCTTCAGTGTCTGCATGAATGTTCGCCTCGTTGTAGAAGCGTTCATCGCCTCGGAGCAAATCCGCTCGATAGAGTACCGAGTTTGCCGATCCGAATAGATAGAGCTTGTCGAGAAGGTGCCGGCGGCAGATCTCGCGGCCGTCCACCACGGGACTCGTATAGGGCAGTCCCGCGCAAATGATGCGCTCGCCCTCGAGTCCGTAGGCGCCGACGAGTCCGACAGACGGGTGCGCCTCGGCGAGCGCGACCATCTTTTCCAGACATTCGGGAAAGATCCAGTCGTCGCCAAACACCACCTTGCAGTACTTGCTGTCCGGCGAGATCTGACGCAGGGCCGTGTTGTGATTGGCAATGACCGGCAGGAAATCCTGATTGCGATGCACCCGAATTCGCGAATCCCGTGCCGCGTATCGGCCGGCGGTTGTCGACGATCGTGTAGTCCCAGTTCTCATAGGTCTGGGCGAGCACACTCTCGATGCACTCCGGGAGATACTCGGCGCCGTTGTAGATCGGCGTCACGATGCTGACCAGCGGTTGCGAGGCTGCGCGCGTCATCGCTGGCCCGTCATCCGGGCGTCGCCTTCGACGAGAGCGTCCGTCCACGTGCGGCGTCCCAGCAGCTTGCGATAGACGCTGCCCGTGATCGCGCTGACTTTCTCCCACGAATACCGCTCGCTCGCGTAGTCGCGGATGTCTCTGCGGCGCGCGCCGAGGGACTTGTAAAGATCGCTCGAGAAGTACGCGTCGATCGCCCGCGCAAGGTCCGCGGGATCCTGTTTCGCAAACACAAATCCGGTTTCGCCCTCGACGATGTCGTCCCTCATCGAACCGACGTCGGCCGCAAGGACCGGCAGACCGAAGCTATAGCCCAGAAAGAGCACGCCGCTTTGAAAGATCTCGGTATACGGAAGGACGAGCACGTCCGCGGCCGTGAAGTACAGCTCCGTTTCCGAATCCGGAACAAACTTGATTGCTTGAATCACACGCCCGGTTTCGATGTCGCGGGCGATCTTCTGCTGAATGCCGCTCCAGTATTCCTCGGCGCCGCGCGGCCGTCCGGCGATGATTAGCTGGTAATCCGAGCGGGCGGCCGCGAGAAGCTCGAAGGCCGCCACGAGGTATTCGAGGCCCTTGTAGGGGATGATGTTGCCAAAAAACAGCAGGGCCCGTGCGCCGCCCTGAACCCCCAGCCGCTCCCGTGCTTGTTCACGGGTGATGCCGGTTTGCGGCGTCGCGTTGTTAATGCCAAATGGGATGACGTTCACCGCCTCGTCTCGCACTCCGAAATCACGAGTCAGCTCAGTCTTCATCCGTTCGGTGTGAACGAAAATCTGATCCGCGATTCGATACTGGAATCGCAGCGTGAAGCGATTGAGCCAGGAATCGCTCCCGTCTCTGATGCCGGCGTTGACGTTGTGCACCGTGAGGACGATCCGCTTCCTCAGCAGCCGGTAGTACAGCATCAGGACCGTCCGGTCGAACGTCTCGAACTTGTTGTTCCAGAGGATGTGAAAGATCTTCGGCTCCGCCGTCAGCGCATAACGCAAGAGACGCACGTAGTACAGCAAGACACGCGCAATCTTGGCCGCGGCGCTGACGCCGGGCCGCGTATCGCCTCGCAGGTTGAGAAAACTCACCAGCGGGTTACCGTGGAAGACCGGGCTCTCGAGCTCGTCGCCGGCGATGATGTCCTGACGAATGCCTTTCGCCATCAGAGCAGTCGCGAGACCGAACGCGTACGGCTGGTCGGCGCCGCCGGTGAGCAGCGCCACCGCGACTTCGGGTTCCATTGGTGTCTTGACCGGATCTGGCTTCATGCCGTTCAACCCGACGTTGCAACGGCCGCCGATGGTTTCGACACACGACTTGACGGCAGCAGATCGCGAACGAGCCCGATCACGTCAAGAATTGGCGTCCACCCGCGGTAAAGCCCCACGATCGCGCCGATGTAGAAGACCGTGAACAACGACGAGGTCAGGGCGATCCGGACGACGCTTCCGGCAATTCCGGGCAACGCGGCGGGCCAGGACAGAGCCGGAACGACGAGCGTGCACGCGCCCGCCGCAAGAATCGATGCGAGAACGTACTTCCACATGGCGCCGATCATCGACTTAATCGTCAGCTGCGGCGGCCGCGGCGCATAAAGGATCGCGGGAATCGTCAACAGCCAGCAGGAGGCGCCCCAGACGGCACCGAGGCCGATGGGGCCCCACCGCAGGCTGAACACAAAGAGCGAACCGAGAACCACGAATTCGATGATGCCCCACCGGAAGAACTTGTTGGCGGTTCCCATCGACAGGTGAAGCCAGCCCGCAATGCGATAGACGAAGAACGCCCCGATCCCTGGCGCGAAGAACATGAAGATGATTCCCGTCTCGTCCCATTTGGGTCCCAGCAGCACGCGAATCAGGTCGCGCCCCACGAGGGTCATGCACGCGCCGACGCCCATGCCGAGCAACGCCAGAATGGATAGCGAGCGCAGGATGTATCGGCAGTATCGGTCCGGATCACCAGTCAGCCGGCTCAATGTAGGCACGGCCACCGCGTTCAGCGGCCCCGACGCCTGAACGATTGGGAAGATCGCCAGGTCGAACGCTTTCTTGTAGAAGCCAAGCGCACTGGATCCGAAGAAGGATCCGACCAGTAGGTTGTCCAGGTTTCGACTGAAATAGTTCACCGTGAAGTAGCCGTAGATGTTCAGCGCGAAACGGACCATCGAACCGGCGCCCGGCGCGCGGCCGGGAAGGCCCGGTAGCCACCGGCACTGCAGCCACGCGCCTACCGCCTGCAGGAATGGCAGCGTCACGACTCCGCCAACCAGCGCCCAATATCCCCAGCCCCTGTAAGCAAGGATGATCGAGACGAGGACCGACCCGGCCTGCGCAGCGCTGTCGTTGATCGCGACTGCGGAGAATCTCATCGCGCGCCTCAAGAGCGCCAGGTGCATCACAGAGAGGCCGGTGAAGAAGATAGTCAGGGCCGTCGCCAAAGCGACGCCCGTCACGCGCGGGTCCTTGTAGAACTTTGCCATCAGCGGCCCGCCCGCGGCGAACGCCAGCGTCAGGCAGACGCAGAACGCCATGTTGACCCAGAACACGCTGCTGGCCAGTCGATGATCGATCTCTTCCCTCTGGATCACGGCTTCGGTGAAACCGTTCAGTCCGAAGTTCATGAACAGCAGACTGAATGTCGTGACCATCGTCATGACGCCGAAGTCCGACGGGACCAGGAGGCGCGCCAGAATCACGGTGGACGCCAACTGAAGCACCACACGCAGTGCCTGGGACAGCGACGTAATACCGGCGGACCGCACGACGAAGACGCGAAGGCTCGTGCCGCCAGGGCTGGTGGCGGGCCGGAAGGCGCCGGATTCGTCGAACGGTCTCATTTCCCTGTATTCAAGCGGAACGCAGACCCGGCCCGGTTCGGCCGCCCGAGACCTGTTGATGGTGCGCCCACTGGAGATGTCAGGCTTCGCGGCCCCCAGACGAACTTGCCGGTGCGAGCGGCCGCGGCCTCGCTCCCAAACCGTCTCGGAACGTCGGCAGGCAAAGGTTCCCGCACTTCATCCTTTTCGAACTTCCAGGCGGGCAAGGCAGTCACGGCGAGCAGGAATAGAATCCAGACGGGATTCATGATCTTGAACGCCGCTT
>WNFL01096634.1_pt1 | contig 13789 bp, 7 predicted proteins | sample 5400361 | NCBI WGS metagenome assembly WNFL01 (sample SAMN13153351, study PRJNA577476) | soil metagenome | isolation source: 40 cm soil on Douglas fir-dominated hillslope | place: USA:California | collected 2013-09-17
CGCGTCTCGAGCGATGTCCGGCCGCGCACACGTCGAGCAGGAGCTTCTCGGGAGGTTCGACTGCGGCGCTGTTCGAACGCGCCCAGTCGTGCGGCAGACGGATCTCGAAGTGGCCCCCATCGACCCCGAAGCCGAAGTCCTCGCCGCGCCACTCCCGTGCCGTGCTCGTTTCTTCGGGAACGACGCAGATCTGCGTGTGGTAGAGCGGCTTCGAGTCGAGCGCGTCCTGCGCCATCCCGCGGATCACGAGCGGCGCCTGAAGCACGAGCGTGCGCGGGGTGCCGTCGTGCACGAAGCCGATGCTCCCGTAGTGCTCCTCCGCATCCTGGCCGCAGAGCAGGAAGCGCGCGCCGACCGCAACCGCATCCAGGTGCGCCTCCTTCGGCCTACCGTGCAGCGGGTCAGGGAAGGAGGGCGCTACCGTGCTCGCGATCTCCGTGCTGCCCCAGGAGTACTCCTCGCGCTCCGACGCGGAGCGCGCAGTGTCGAGCCGAGTGAGGCGCAGGTGCGTCCAGCTCGAGTCCGGACTCGTGCCCTCGATGCGCACATCGAGCGGCGCGCACGCAGCGAGATCCGCGAGGGGCACGCGCCAGGTCGCGCGCAGGCCGCTCGCTGCGTGCACACGCAAGCGGACCTGGCTGCCATCCGCGCGCGCGAACGACAGGTCCGCGTCGCCGGGAAACTCATTCGCGATCACAGCGGGCGAGAAGGCGAAGAGCAGGTGGTCGGCATCGGGGAACTGCGCCAGCGCGCCCGAGCGCCGCACTCCGTCCGCGCGCGACCACTCCGCGCTGCCGATGACCCAGACCGGATCGCGCAACGCGCAGATGTCTTGCGCCCAGGTGCGGATGTGCGGCGCCTCGATAGTCAGCAGTGCATCGGGTTCGAGCATGACTGCCTTTGTGTCGTGCGTGACCTCGACTGGGCTGTGACCCGCGGCGCGCAGCAGGAACGTCGAGAACCCGGGTTCCAGTTCCAGCGTGTCTCCCAGCACGCCCGCACGCTCCCAGTCGCCCTCGGCCACGCGGCCCTCGACCTCGATCAGCGGCAGGCCGACCGAAGAGCGCACGTGCAGCACGGTGACCGGCTCGTCGACCGGGGCTCCGGGTATGCGTTGCCGGTGCCGCGCAGTCGGAGGCTTGCGCGGTGTCGCCGCTGCGTCGAGCTTCGCGAGGGCGGCGGGCGGAAGCACGAGCGCGGGCACGCTCGGCTCGAGCGGCTGCGCAGGCACTGCGTCCGGCACGCGGTGGAACCAGATCCAGATCCCGGCGATCCAGATCAGTGCGAGCAGCGCGTACGCAAAGCGCCTCATGCACCGTCCATGTTACGCTCGCTGCATGAACCTGCGCATCGCCACCTGCAAGCCGCTGCCCGAGCCCGACGAGGACGAGGAGCTGCTGCTCGCCGGCCTCGCCGCGCGCGGCATCCAGGCGCGCATGGCCGCCTGGAACGACCCGCAGGAGGACTGGGACGCGAGCGTCCCGACCGTGATCCGCTCGACCTGGGACTACATCCACGAGCTGCCGCGCTTCCTCGCCTGGGCCGAGCGCGCCGAGCGCGCGGCGCCGCTCTGGAACCCGCTCGCGCTGGTGCGCGCGAACGTGCACAAGCGCTACCTGCTCGAGCTCGGCGCGCGCGGTGTCGCCACGGTGCCGACGGAGCTGGTCCTGCGCGCGCGCGCGTGCTCGCTGGCGGCGCTGGCGCGCGAGCGCGGCTGGCGGCGGCTGATGCTGAAACCGGCGGTCGGCGCGAGCTCGTTCGGCGCGCGGCGCTTCGAGGCCCACCAGCACGCGGAGGCGCAGCTGCACCTCGACCTCCTGCTCGCGCGCGGCGATGCGCTGGTGCAGCCGTACCTCGAGTCGGTCGAGGGCCACGGCGAGCGCGCGCTGGTCTGGATCGACGGCGAGCTGACGCACGCGGTGCGCAAGTCGCCGCGCTTTTCGGGCGGCGTCGAGAACGTCTCGCAGGCGGTGGCCATCGAGCGCGACGAGCGCGCGCTGGCCGAGCAGGCGCTCGCGCATGCTCCGGCGAGCCTGCTCTACGCGCGCATCGACGTCGCGCGCGGGGCGGACGGCCATCCGCGCGTGATGGAGCTCGAGCTCGTCGAGCCCTCGCTGTTCCTGCGCCAGGACTCGCGCGCCTGCGAGCGGCTCGTCGCCGCGCTCGCACGGCGGCTCGCCTGATCCGGCGCCGCGCGCTATCCTCTCGGGCCCAAAGGCCCCCTCCGCGAAGCGAAGTTCCCCATGCGCCTCCACCTCCCCGTCCTCCTCCTCCTGCCCGCCCTCGGCGGGTGCGCCAGCTCGAGCATGCAGTCCACCAGCCTCGTCGGCGGCAAGCCGACGGCCGCGACGGCGATCAAGGCCGTCTTCCCCTACGCGGTCGAGCGCCACACGCTGCCGAACGGGTTGAGGGTGCTGCTGGTGCCGATGCCCGCCGACGGGCTGGTGTCCTACTGGTCGGTGGTGCGCACGGGCTCGCGCGACGAGGTCGAGCCGGGCGTGACCGGCTTCGCGCACTTCTTCGAGCACATGATGTTCCGCGGCACGGAGAAGAACCCGGGCCCGGTCTACGAGAGCATCGTCAACGGGATGGGCGCCGACGCGAACGCGTTCACCTCGGACGACCTGACCTGCTACCACCTCTCGATCTCGAAGAGCGACCTCTCCAAGGTGATCGAGATCGAGGCCGACCGCTTCCAGAACCTCAAGTACGACCCGCAGCAGTTCAAGACCGAGTCGGGTGCCGTCTACGGCGAATACCGCAAGGGCCGCTCCAGCCCCTTCGAGGTGCTCGAGGAGGCGACGCGTGCGGCAGCCTTCGACGTGCACACCTACAAGCACACGACGATCGGCTTCGAGGCGGACATCCAGGCGATGCCGAAGCAGTACGACTACTCGAAGACCTTCTTCCAGCGCTTCTACCGGCCCGAGAACGTGGTCCTGCTGGTCGTGGGCGACATCGACGGCAAGGCCACGCTGGCGGAGATCACGAAGCAGTACGGCGGCTGGAAGGGCGGCTACCAGGCGCCCAAGGTGCCGGTCGAGCCGCCGCAGACCGCGCAGCGCCGGATCGACGTGCCCTTCGACGGGCAGACGAAGCCGCTCCTGACGCTCAACTTCAAGGGCGCGGCCTTCAACCCGAACGACCGCAAGGCTGTCGCCGCGCGCCTGGCGGGCGAGCTGTGCTTCGGCGAGACCTCGCCGCTCTACAAGAAGCTCGTGCTCGACGAGCAGCGCCTGGAGATGCTCGGCGCGGGCTTCGATCCCAACCGCGATCCGGGCCTGTGGAGCGTCTACGCGCAGGTCAAGGAGGGCAAGGACGTCGCCGCGGTCGAGAGCGAGCTCTGGAGCACGCTCAAGGCGCTCCAAGCGGAGCCCGTCGCGGCCGCACGGCTCGACGCGCTGCGCTCGAACATCCGCTACAGCTTCCTCTCGGACCTTTCGACGCCCGACGACGTGTGCAAGTCGCTGGCGCGCTACGTGGCCTGGACCGGCGACACGAGCTGCGTGGACGAGTTCTTCAGCACGCTGGCGCTGGTCACGCCCGAGGACATCCGCGCCGCGGGCGCGAAGTGGCTCGTGCCGACGAACTGCACGGTCGCGATCCTGCACACCAAGGGCCAGGAGATCCCGACCGCGAGCGCGACGGAGCCCGCGGGTTCGCTGCTCGCCGCCCGCGTGCCTGCGCTGGCGAATCTCTCGATCGCCGATCCCGCGCTGCCGGCCATGAACCTCGCAGAGGAGCGCGTCTCGCAGCCGCCGGTCCTGATGCCCGTGCCCGCCGAGCCGACGGTCTCGTTCAAGGTCTGGGTGCAGTGCGGCAGCCAGGACGACCCGCCCGGCAAGGAGGGACTCGCGAACCTCGTCGGCGCGCTGGTCAGCGAGGGCGCGACGAAGACGAACGCCTACGACCAGATCCTCCAGCAGCTCTACCCGATGGCCGCGAGCTACGGCGTCGCGGTCGACCGCGAGATGACCGTCGTCTCGGGCCGCGTGCACAAGGACCACCTCGAGGCCTACTACCGCCTGCTGGTCGAGGCCATCTGCCAGCCGGCCTTCAAGGACGAGGACTTCGAGCGCGTGCGCGACGCCCTGGTCTCGGGCATCGAGAACCAGTTGCGCTTCGCCTCGGGCGAGGAGCTCGCGAAGGCCGCGCTCTACGAGCGCATCTTCGCCGGCAAGCCCTACGCCCACATCGATTCGGGCAGCGTGCAGTCGCTCAAGGCGCTCAGCGCCGACGACGTGCGCGCCTTCTGGTCGTCGCACTGGACCCGCGACAACGTCGTGATCGGCCTCTCGGGCTCGTTCCCGCCCGACATGCCCGAGCACATGGCCCGCGACCTGGGCGCTCTCGGTGCGGGCAAGCCCGCGCCCACGCCGCTCTCGGTCCCCGGGCGCATCGAGGGCCACCAGGTCGTGCTGGTCGACAACCCCAGCGCGACCGGCAGCTCGATCTCGGTCGGCACGCCGATCGACCTGCACCGCGGCTCGCGCGAGTTCTACGCGCTCTGGATCGCCAACTCCTGGCTGGGCGAGCACCGCAACAGCTCGAGCCACCTCTACAACGTGATCCGCGAGGAGCGCGGCATCAACTACGGCGACTACTCCTACGTCGAGGCCTACCCGAACGGCGGACACCGTTCGAAGCCCCCCACCGGCGTCGGCCGGCGCTCGCAGCTCTTCGAGCTCTGGGTCCGCACGGTGCCGACCGACAAGACGCTCTTCTCCCTGCGCGCGGCACTGCGCGAGACCGACAAGCTGGTGGCGAACGGCCTGACGAAGGAGCAGTTCGAGTTCACCAAGCGCTTCCTCAAGGGCTACTCGCTGCACTTCGCCGAATCGCCGGCCGAGCGCCTGGGCTACGCGATCGACGACCGCTACTTCGGCTGCAAGAACCACCTCGCCACCCTGCGCAGGATGATGGACGAGATCACGCTCGACGAGTGCAACGCGGCGATCCGGAAGTACATGAAGCTCGACGACGCGGTGGTCACGATCGTGACCCGCGACGCCAAGGGCATCGCAGCGGCGCTGGCCTCCGATGCCCCGAGCCCGATCCAGTACGGCGAGGGCATCAGCAAGAGCCCCAAGGTGCTGGCCGAGGACGAGGAGATCGCGAAGTACCCGCTCAAGATCAGCGCGGGCACGATCCAGATCGTGCCGGTCGGCGAGATGTTCGAGGGCGCGAAGCCGAACGGCTGAGCGCGCGGGTCAGCGGCCGGGGGCGGACTTGCCGCCCCCGCTGCCCCCGGACTTGGTCCACTGGTCGAGCCAGCCGAGCACGGTCTCGTGCCAGAGGATCGAGTTCTGCGGCTTCAGCACCCAGTGATTCTCGTCGGGGAAGTAGAGGAACTTCGAGGGGATGCCCTTGCGCTGCAGCGCTGTGAACGTGCTCATGCCCTGCGTCTCGACCACGCGGAAGTCCTTGCCGCCGTGCACGACCAGCATGGGCGTCTTCCAGTTCTTCACGTAGTCGATCGGGTTGTGCTTCTGGTAGCCCTCGGGGTTCTCCCAGGGCGTGCCGCCGTGCTCCCACTCGGGGAACCAGAGCTCCTCGGTGTCGAGGTAGGCCAGGCGCTCGTCGATGTTGCCGTCGTGCGCGACGAGGCACTTGAAGCGGTCGGTCTGGCCCGCGATCCAGTTGATCATGTAGCCGCCGAAGGAGGCGCCCAGCGCGGCGCAGCGCGAGCCGTCCATCCAGGGATACTTCGCCAGCGCGGCGTCGAGGCCCTTCATCAGGTCCTCGTAGGGCGCGCCGCCCCAGTCGTGGTTGACCGCGTCGACGAAGGCCTGGCCGTAGCCGGTCGAGGCGTGGAAGTCGACGAAGACCGTCGCGTAGCCCGCACCCGCGTAGGCCTGCGGGTTCCAGCGGTAGTGGAAGTGGTTGCCGAACGAGCCCTGCGGTCCGCCGTGGATCAGGAACGCGACCGGGTACTTCCGGCCCTCGACGAAGTCGGCCGGCTTGCCGGCGTAGGCGTAGACCTTGTCGCCGTGCGCGCCCTCGAAGCTGAACTGCTCGAAGCTGCCGCGGCGCGTCTTGGCGAGCGCCGGCGCGTTGGTGTGCGTCAGCGCGCTCGCGTTCCCGCCCGCGGCGGCGACGCTGAAGAGCTCGAGCGGCCCGTCAAGCGTGTCCAGCCCGAACAGCACGCGCCCGCCCGCGATCTCCGCCGGCGCGGAGGTCGTGCCCTGCTCGACCAGCGGCTTCACGCTGCCCGTCTGGGCGTCGACGGCGAAGAGCGAATGCTGGCCGAGGTTGTCGGCCGTGGTGAAGATCGTCTTGCAGTCCTTCGACCAGACGATCTCGCCCGGGCTGCGGTCCCAGGCCTCGGTCAGCACGCGCTTGGGCCCGAAGCCGGCGCCGCCCACGTCCATCAGGGCGATGCGCTGGCGGTCGGATTCGTAGCCCGGTCGGGCCATCGCCAGCCAGGCGAGCAGCTTGCCGTCGGGCGAGAAGCAAGGGCCCGAGTCCTGCGCCTTGTTGTCGGCGGTCAGGTTGCGCGGCGCGGCCGAGCCGTCGGCCGGCGCGTAGTAGAGGTTGAGATCGGTCGTCCAGGCCGCGTCGGCCGTGTGCACGCGCGCCGTGAAGACCACGCCGCGGCCGTCGGGCGAGATCACGGTCTCTTCCGCGCCGCCGAAGGGCTTGGGCGGCGCATCGGCGTCCAGGCCGTGCATCAGGTCGCGCGGCGAGCCGCCGCCGATCTCCCAGACGAAGACGTGGTTGCGCTTGCCGTCGTCCCAGTTGTCCCAGTGGCGGAAGAGCAGGTGCTCGAAGACCTGCGCCTTGACCTTGCTCTTCGCCGCGAGCTCGTCGCTCGCGGCCGTCTCCACGAGCTCCTTGCCGGCGGCCGCGTCGGGCTTGACCGCGAAGGTGAGCAGCAGGCGCTTGCCGTCGGGAAAGACGCGCAGGTTGTCGACGTCGAGCGGGAAGCTCGAGAGCTGCGCCGCCTCGCCCCCGTCGAGCGCCATGCGCCAGACTTGTGACGAGCCGCTGCGCGTCGAGAGGAACACGAACGAGCGGCCGTCGGGGAGCCAGCGCGGGCTGGAGTCGTTGGCCTCGCTGGTCGTCAGGCGCCGCAGGCCGGAGCCGTCCGCGCCGATCAGCCACAGGTCGAGCCGGCCGCGGTTCGCGACGAGATCGGTCGTGCGCTGCTCGAAGAGCACCGACTTGCCGTCGGGCGAGACCTCCCATCCGGAGAGGCGCTCCATCGCCAGCATGTCGTGGACGGAGAAGGGATGGGTGTCGGCGTTCTGCGCCAGGGCGAGGACGAGTGCGCTGATCAAGGAACCCTCCGGTGGAGGGAAGAGGATAGTGGACGGCTTCCGTGGCGCACAGCCCGTCCGGAAGGAGTTTCCGCGCCCGAAGGGCGCGTCCGTCTCAAGAGCCGTGCCGCGCGGGGTCGATCCCCGCGGCGGATGCGCGCCTACTCCCCAGTCCCCGCAGGCCGCGCATGAGCCTGCGCAGCAAGACGCTGGCATTCGTGGTCCTGGCCATCGCGGCGCTGGTCGGAGCCACGCTCTGGGTCATCGACGGCCTGGTGATGCGCGAGCTGGCCCAGGCCGAGCACGAGGAGACCTCCGGCAAGGTCGCGGACGTGCACTCGGTCGTGCAGCGCTGCGTCAAGGAATACGTCGACTCGTTCTCCGACTGGACCGAGTGGGACGACATGGCCAAGTTCCTGGCCGACGGCAACGAGGAGTTCCTGCACTCGAACGTCAACGTCGCCTCGCTGGGCGACCAGATCCACGCGCAGTGCTTCGTCGTCGAGCGCGACGACGGGACGGTCGTCTTCGCGACGCAGATCGACACCGCGGGCACGGTGCTGGAGCCCTGCTCGAGCGAGTTCCTGACGCACCTCACGCCGCGCGGCCTGATGCGCCCGGGCGACTCCTACGGCGGCCTGCTGGCGCTGCGCGACTGCACCTGGGTCGTCAGCTCGCGCCCGATACACAAGTCGGACTTCACGGCCGGGCCGGTCCCGGGCCGGCTGATCACGGCGCAGCGCGTCGACCAGACCTGGGTCCAGCGCTTGAAGGACTTCACCTTCCTCGAGATCGGCTTCTCGCGCACCTCCGAGACGCCCTTCGAGGCCGAGGAGCTCGAGGCCCGCGAGGTCCTGGCGGCCGGCGCGCCGAGCTTCGTGGCCGAGTCGGGACCCGACTGCATCTCGGGCTACGGCCTGCTGCCGGACATCTACGGCACGCCCGCGCTGGTGCTGCACGTCTCGCGCAGCCGCGGGGTGCGCACGCACGGCCGCGAGATCGTCAACTGGACCATGCTGACGCTGGTCTCCGGCGGCCTGGTGCTGTGCCTGATCTCGCTCTGGGCCACGGGGCGCGGCGCACTGCGGCCGCTGCAGCGCCTGCTGAGCGGCACGCACAAGCTGCAGCGCGGCGAGCGCACGCACGTGGTCGTGCGCAGCGGCGACGAGTTCGAGCAGCTGGGGCAGGCGTTCAACCAGATGTCCGACGCGATCTTCGAGCGCGAGGAGGCGCTCAAGAGCGCGCACCAGGAGCTCGCGCGCCTGTTCGACGGCATGGCCGAGGCGATCGTGGCCTTCGGACCCGACGGCTGCGTCAGCGGCCACGCCTCGCGCAAGGCGCACGCGCTCTTCGGCGGTCCGGCGCTGACGGGCATGGCCCTGCGCGACCTGCTCTATCCGGGAGCGGACGAGTTCGACATCGAGGCCGAGGCCTTCCAGGCCTGGCTGACCGTGGCCTTCACGCAGCCGCTCGAGGCCTGGGAGCAGGTGGTCGAGCTGGCCCCGAAGCGGGTCGTGCTGCGCCGCGGAGCCGGCGACGAGGCGCACCTGGCGCTGCAGTTCCGCACCATCGTGCTCGAGGAGCGGATCCACCGCGTGATCCTGATCGCCACCGACGAGACCGAGAAGCACCGCCTGCTGCAGCAGCAGGCCGAGCGCGAGAGCGCGCACGGACGCCAACTGCAGGCCATGCGCAAGCTGCTGGCCGGCGGCGCGCAGGTCTTCGTCAACTTCGTGCGCTCGAGTCACGAGCGCCTGGACGAGCTGGCCGCGCTGCTGCGCGAGCGGCCCGCGGAGCTCGACGCCGCGGAAATCGAGCTCTGCTTCCGCCACGCCCACACGCTCAAGGGCGAGGCGCGCGTCTACGACATCGAGAAGCTCGAGCAGGCCTGCGGCGCGCTCGAGGAGCAGCTCTCCGAGCTGCGGGCCGAGACGCGCGCGGGCTGGACCTCCGCCCCCGAACGCAGCGCGCGCCTGGGCGTGCTGCTGGCCGCGGCGCGCGCCGCGCTCGACGAGGCCCAGGAGCTCTTCGTGCGCGCCTCGCCCATCGGCGAGTCGATCCTCGACCAGATGGCGGTGCGGCGTTCGGACGTGCAGGCGCTCGACGAGCTGACGCGCCAGCTGGCCCAGTCCGCCGCCGGCCCGCTGATCGAGTCCGTGCGCGACCTGGTCGAGCGGCTCCATGCACGCCCCTTCGGGGAGCTCTGCTCGGCCTTCGTCGAGCGCGTCCCGCTCTGGGCCGAGAAGCTCGGCAAGCGCGCCGTGCTCGAGATCGAAGGCCGCGACGTCCCGATCCCGCCCACGCTGGCGCAACGCCTGCCCGGCGCGCTGACGCACCTCCTGCGCAACGCGGTCTCGCACGGCATCGAGACGCCGGAGCAGCGCGAGCGCCAGCACAAGGAGCCCGTCGGCAGGGTGCGCCTGTGCGCCACGCTCGAGGCGCTCGGCCCGCGCTTCACGGTCGAGGACGACGGCGCGGGCCTGGACCTCGAGGCGCTGGTGGCACGCGCCGGCCAGCTCGGGCAGCCGGTCGTCGCGGGCGAGGAGTGGCGCCTGGTGTTCGTCGCCGGCCTGTCCACGGCGAGCGTGTGCGACGAGTATTCCGGGCGCGGCGTGGGCATGGGCGCCGTGCAGGCCGAGCTGGCCCAGGCCGGCTACGAAGTCGAGATCGAGTCCGAGGCCGGAAGGCACACGCGGATCACGCTCCGGAGCAAGGCCGGCGCGCTGAGAGGTCCGGCATGACCTGCATCCTCTACGTCGACGACAGCCAGACCCAGCTCGAGAACGTGCGCCAGGTCCTGGGCCAGCACGGCCACGAGGTGCGCACGGCGCTGACCGTCGACGAGGCCATCGAGCGCATGCGGGACGGCAAGGTCGAGCTGGGCCTGATCGACTACCACCTGCCCGGCGCGACCGGCGCCGAGGTGCTGCAGGTCCTCCGCGCGCGCGCCAACCCGGCTTCGGGCGTGCGCTTCTACATCTACACCACCGACAACAGGGCCCAGGCCGAGTATCGCAAGCTCAGCTTTCACGGCGCGATCCTGCGCAAGGGCGACACGGCCGCGCTGGTCGCGCAGCTCGAGCCCGTCGTGCGCCTGCTGGAGCTGACGAAGCTCGCTAGGCGCTGAGCCGCGCGCGAGCGCGCCAGCAGAGGAAGAGCGGCGTCCCGGCCAGCAGCACGACCAGGCTCCAGAGCCCGGCCCTGGCGCCGCAGCCGGCGATGAAGAAGACGATCGCGGCGCAGGCGCAGAGCGCGACGAGGCGCGCGCGCGGCTCGCCGCGGGCCAGCCTGAACTGGGCCGCGGCGGCCAGGAGGTGCGCGACGAGCGAGGTCAGGATGGTCAGCTCGACCACGAACTTGAACGTCTCGAGCAGGCCCTGCGAGAGGTTGGCGAGCAGCGCCGCGCTGGCGACCAGCGAACCGACGAGGAGCGCGACCGCCGGCGTCGCGAAGCGGCCGTGCACGCGCGCCAGCGCGGGGAAGAAGAGGCCGTCGGCCGCGGCCGAGAGCGGGATGCGCCCGGCCATCAGGATCCAGCCGTTGAGCGTGCCGATGCCGGCCAGGATCGCGGCGCAGCGGATCGCCCAGGCGCCGCCGTTGCCCAGCCCCTGCAGCGCCATCAGCGCCATCGGTTCCTCCGACTGGGCGAGCTGCGCGCGCGGCAGGACGCCCGTGATCACGACCGCCGTGCCGAGGAAGACCAGCGTCCCGAGCGCGTAGCCGAGCAGCGTGCCGCGCCGGATCGTGCGGCCGGGATCGACGACCTCCTCGGCCGGAACGGCGGCCGACTCGATGCCCGAGTAGGCCCAGACGACCAGCGCCGCCGCGGCCGGCAGCGAGCTCCAGCCCGCGGGCGCGAAGGGCACATAGTGCGCCGGCACGACGCTCGGCGCGCAGCAGAGCGCGATCGCGAGCAGCGGCAGCACGTTGAGGAACAGGATCGCGATCGAGATGCGCGCGCCCCATTTCAGGCCCAGCACGTTGAGCAGCGTCAGCACCCAGAGCAGCGCGAGCGCGAGCCAGCAGTCGATCCCCGGCAGGCCGAGCGCGCCCGGCACGAGCTGCTTCAGGTAGCCGGTGACGCCGAGCGCGATCGCTGCGTTGCCCACGGTGGCGCTGAACCAGTAGGCCCAGACCGCCAGGAAGCCGGCGTAGTCGCCGAACGCCGCACGGGCGTAGACATAGGGCCCGCCGCTGCGCGGGAAGAGCGTGCCCATGCGCGCATAGACCAGCGCCACGAACCAGTAGCCGAGACCGGTCAACACCCAGGCCACGATCGCGAGCGGCCCGGCCGCGGCCGAGAGGTTCGCCGGCAGCGTGTAGATCGACGTGCCGACCATGTTGCCGACGATCAGCGCCACCACGCCGAGCAGCGAGAGCCCGGGCCGCAGGGCGCTCGAGCGCGGCTCGGTGCTCACGGGCTCACCCGCGCGCGGAAGAGCGCCAGGCGGTAGCTCGACGTCACCTCGAGCGCCTCGCGCCGTTCGAGCCGCGCGCGCTGGCTGTCGCGCGCGCCGCGGTAGGCCGTGGCGAGCAGGTCGCCGAAGGCCTCGCGGTCGAGCTGGTTGACCCACGAGAGGCGCCACTCGCGCTCGAGCGCGAACGCGGCGCCCATCTCCGCCGCCAGACCCGGGAGCCGGTCGATCTCGTACGCATCGCCGTGCAGCAGCGCGCGCAGCTCGCGCTGGTCGTCCTCGGCCGGCAGCACGAAGAGCAGCGCGCCGCCCGGAGCGAGCACGCGCGCGAACTCGGCCGCGTTGCGGCGCGAGGTGATCGAGAGCACGAGCTCGAAGCTCCGCTCCGCGAAGGGCAGGCCCAGGTCGGCGTTGCACACGACCCAGTGCGCCGCCGGCCAGCGCCGCGCCGCCGCCTCGATCGCCGGGCGCGAGATGTCGACGCCCCAGGCCTCGCAACCGGTCGCGGCCTCGAGCTCGCCCAGGAACGAGCCCTCGCCGCAGCCGACGTCGAGCAGGCGCGAGCGCGGGCCGAGCGCGAGCCGCCGCGCTTCCTCGAGCAGCGCCTCGGCGAGCGGCGCCGAGCGGCCGGACTTCATCCAGCGCCGGCGCGCGGCGACGACCTCGGCGCTGTCGCCGGGCTTGCTGGAGCGCCGATCGAGGACCTGCAGCAGGTTCAGGTAGCCGCTCTTCGCGCGGTCGAAGCTGTGACCGGCGAGGCAGGAGACGCTGGTACCCGCAGCCGTGAGCTCGCGCCCGCAGCCGCGCACCGTGCAGCGGAGGCGGACCCTGGTCTCGTCGCTCATGGGCTCCGAGGCCGTGAGCGGGACTGCGCTGCGGGGGGCGGCATTGGGGACCGGAAGGATAGCGGCCACGCGCGCGAGTTGCGGCACCTCCTCCAGCGGACGAGTGGCTTGCGCCTCTGCGGTGGAGTGGTAGCGTTGCCAGTGCCTTCCTCGCCGGCGTGGGTCTCCCAATCTGGGGCGATCGCGTTCGACGCGCGGGGAACGTGCGCGGCAGGAGGCTTCAGCGATCGAAAGTCCGTGGCGAGCGTGTCGGCGAGCACTCGGACTCGCAGCACTGACCGGCTTGACCTCGATCTGCACGGGACCAGCCATCGGGCAGTGCATGCGATGGGATGCCGGGGTTGGACTACCCCCTAGCACGGGCGACCTCGCGGTCTGCATGGGCACGCACGACGATGGCACGGGCCGTGCACTGTACGTTGGATCCCTAGCCTGGGTGCGGAGGTGGACCGGCACTTCGTGGGTGACGGTGGGTTCCTATTTCGACAACACCATCATGTACAGGAGTCCAGTTCTATGTCGGGGGCGGGTTCCAGAACTATGCCGGCTATCCCCTGCCCGCCATTGGCAAGCTCGTGGGCAGTGATTGGCAAGGGTTCGGCGGAGGACTCCCGGTCCAGCCGGGCAGTGCCCCTGTGGTCTACGCCCTCACCGTGTTCGACGATGGCAGCGGTGCGAAGCTCTACGTTGGTGGTTACTTCGTCTCCACGGGTGGACTGACCCACTCGATCCTGAGTTGGGATGGCTCGACTTGGGGCAGCTTGGGGACGGGACTTGCCGCCGCCCCTCCGTACGTCCATCCCTTCGTGGAGGCCATGTGCGTCTTCGACGACGGCAGCGGGCCAGCACTGTACGTCTGCGGACAATTCGGATCTGCCGGCGGCCAGCCTGCCGCCAACATCGCCAAGTGGGATGGAACCTCCTGGTCTGGACTGAGCCTGGGCTTGGGGACACCCGGCGCTCCGGTCACATTCGTTGGGTCATTGGCAGTCTATGACGACGGGAGCGGCCCAGCCCTCTACGCAGCGGGGCAGTTCGATACCGCGGGAGGCGCGCCCGCGGACGGAATCGCCAAGTGGAATGGGTCGGGTTGGTCTGCTTTGCCTTGGGCTACCGGCTCGCCCCAAACACACCAGATCCGCGCGCTTGGGACCCACGACGACGGCAATGGTCTCGCCCTCTATGCGTCCGGTTCTGGCGTTGGATTCACCAGCATTCACAGTTGCGTGGGCCGCTGGGATGGCACGACCTTGTCGAGCTTGGGATCTGG